>ERZ1292633.4992-Hain-H41-02um-R1-4992-length-12123-cov-3_pt1 | contig 12123 bp, 10 predicted proteins | sample MGYA00564406_ERZ1292633 | MGnify/ENA primary metagenome ERZ1292633 (study PRJEB36523, sample SAMEA6512639) | groundwater metagenome | collected 2019-01-08 | study: AquaDiva: Metagenomics assemblies of 32 groundwater samples
TGGCGCAGGTGGTATTTTGCTCTCACCAACAGATATGGCTGGCTGGACCAAGGCGCTGGTGAGCTTGATGACCGACGCCTCGCTTCGCCGCGAGATTGGTGGTCGTGGGCGCAAACAGGCCCGACGGTTCAGCTGGGAACGAACGGCTCGGGAGACGATCCGCGTCTACGAGCGGGTTCACCGTGCCTACCACACAACGAAGCACTAACTCTTCCAGGAGTGCTTCCGGTTGGTATACTGCATCTATGTCACTTCGGAATACGCTCAAATCGGTGGTGCCACCTGCGGCTATCAATGGGTACCACCTCACCACCGCAGTTGCTGCAGCAACCTTGGCCGGCTTTCCGGCCCGTGGTTTGCAGGTTTTTGGTGTGACTGGTACGAATGGCAAGACAACAACCTGCTTTTTCCTCCAGGCCATCTTAGTCGCTGCCCGTTGTCAGACTGGGTTGGCAACAACGGTCCAGTTTTCTGACGGCATTACGAGTTGGCGGAACGAGAAGAAGATGACGACCCTGCCTGCCTCAACCCTCCAGCAGCTGCTTGGTCAGGTACGGCGTGCTGGCTCGAAAGCGGCTGTCGTTGAAGTGACCTCACACGCCCTAGTCCAGCATCGTGCCTGGGGGATCGGGTTTGACACCGTTATTTTTACCAACCTGACCCATGATCACCTTGATTACCACCTGACGCCAGAGGCGTACCGAGCGGCCAAGGAGCGACTGTTTGCTCTGCCACACCGAGTGAGTGTCGTCAATGCGGACGATCGACATGCAGCGAGCTTTCTTGCCTATCCAGCCAGTCGGATCCTTCGGTTCTCACTCATAGTTGATGCCGATGTTACTGCTCGCTCAATCAAGCTCGCCAAAGAAGGTATCGAATTCACTTTGGTGATTGGTGATGAGCAGCGACGGGTTCGACTGCAACTGACTGGCCGGTTCAATGTCGCCAACGCCTTGGCCGCCGCCGCCGCCGCTCACGGGAGCAACATTGGCATCGATACGATTATTCAGGGTCTCGAATCGGTCAGTCAGGTTCCGGGTCGGATGGAGCTGATTCAGGTAGCCCAGCCATTCCGTGTGCTGCTTGACTATGCGCACACGCCAGATGCCCTGAAGCAGGTGTTTGAGACCGTTCGAGCAACAACGACCAAACGGATTATTCACGTGGGTGGTGCAACCGGTAATCGTGACAAAACTAAGCGTCCCCTCTTGGGCGCGCTGGCTGCCCAGTATGCGGACATTATCATTGTCACCAACGAGGATCCGGATAACGAGGAGCCAGCGGCAATTATTGAGGCGGTTGTTGCGGGCGTGCGTCGGGGTGCGGGGAGTAGAAAGCAGCTGGTACTCAACGAGAATTTGTTTGTTATTCTGGATCGGGCTGAGGCAATTCGGACCGCGCTGCGACTCGCCGAACCAGGCGATACCGTCTTGGTCACCGGCAAGGGCGATGAGTCGGCCATGGTCGTCAATGGACAGTTGTTACCCTACTCTGACCGAGCAACCATTCTGGCAGTGCTCGGCAAGGTAGTTCCGAGGCCGCAATGAGCCAGTTCTCGTTATCGCGCTGGCAGTCGGTCGGCATTGGCGCCCTGTTTGTCGGTGCACTCGGCGTGATCGCTACCCTTGGGTACATCCTTGGTCCGGCCGGCTACGTAGCTGGTATCGGCGTGATTGTTGCGCTCTGTCTGACGCTTCTCATCTTGCTCTACCCAACGATGGGCATGACCTTGCTGATCTTTTGTTTGCCATTTGAGCGGATTCCAAGTGTCGATGTGGGCGGTGTCAGTTTGAAGCTCAACCTGTTTGTTGGTGGTGTCACCATTCTCGGCGCGATTGCTAGCCTGATTCTGCGTCGACAGCCACTGCGGCTGACTACGACGCACTGGCTCTTGGTTGCCTACCTCGCCGTGGCTGGCTGCAGCTACCTTGGTGCAGTCGAGCAGGCTCGTGCGCTCCAGGTGATTGTCTTTACCACCTTCACCTTTCTACTGGCGTGGGTCGTGCCGCAGCTACTGACGAGCGGTCTGATCCTGCGCCGATTACTGATGGTGCTTGGGTGGTCAGCCTTGGTGGTTGGCCTCTTTGGCCTGTTTCAGTTTGTGGGTGATTTAGTTGGTCTGCCAAATGGACTGACCGGGCTCGATCCCGGGTTCGGTAAAGAGGTCTTTGGCTTTCCGAGAATCCAGGCTTTCTCACTCGAGCCGCTCTACCTTGGCGACTACCTGCTCCTGCCGCTCTCACTGCTCTTCACCCTTATTCTCACCCAGAGTCGGCTGGTGCCGCGGCCAGTCCTATGGGGACTTTTTGGACTCTTAAGCGTTGTGCTCGTTCTGACGGTCTCGCGAGGCGCCTACATTGCGGCTGTCGTTTCGGTGTTGGTGATTGCTATGAGCCTGCCGCGTGAGGTCTTGCAGCCAAAGCACCTGTTGCTCGGCGCACTCGCGATCGTTGTGGTGGGTGGTGCGAGTATTCTTTTCCTCGCTCGCTCACATCCCGAAGCCCTCGTAACCTTTCAGGAACATGTCTTACTCGGAGACTTTGTTGGCAGCGAGTCGGGTGAGGGGCGGGTGGTAGGATTTGTGGCTGCGTTTGACGAGTGGCGAGAACGTCCTTGGCTGGGTGTCGGACCAGGTAATTTTGGACCAGCGATTACTGGCTACCCAAATCCAGTCACCGTTGAACACTCGCCAATCGTGAATAATCAGTATCTGGAGTTACTGGCTGAGACTGGTCTGGTTGGCTTCCTGTTGATCATGCTGGTCTTTGGCATAGTCCTCTCGCGATCGGTCATTGCGCTGCGTCATGTCGGTGACCCACTCGTTCGGGCCACCCTAATAGGTGGGACAGCTGCATTCGTCGGCATGCTAGTGCAGTACAACTTTTTCTCGACGCTCTACATCATCCATATCTGGGTGACGGTTGGGTTGCTGTTAGCCGTTCAAACCCTGGCCTTGGGGCCAAAGGCAGTCGCAGCGACGGAGCCAGTATGAGCCTGAGTTGGGGGCTCGCGGCGCTTGCTGCCTTGCTGCCGACCTACCTGGTTCGCTTCTCGATTACTGGCATACCGACAACGCTCTTAGAGCTGTTGGTCTACGCCTTGGCCGGCTACGCACTCGTTCAGGCTATCCAAGTGCCTGCGTATCGCCAGCGGCTTATGTTGTACCGTAGCTGGCTGATACCGGCTGGCTTGCTGCTTGGTGGGGCGATCCTTGGGGTGCTGGTCAGTCCGGATACGCGACAGGCTCTCGGTATCTTGAAGGGTTTTATTGTTGATCCACTCCTCGTCTACCTGATTGCGATCATGGCGATTGTGTCGGCCGAGGATCGGCGGCGAGTGCTGACAGGGCTCATCCTCGGCGGCGTGGTTGTGGCTGGGTGGGGCATCGTCCAGTCGTTTATGCTCAATGAGCTGCGGGCGCTTGGCCCGTACCGATTTGATCAGGCGGCCTCTGCTAACTACCTCGCCTTGGCCTTGGCGTCGCTCGTTCCTCTGAGCCTCATGCTGCCCATGTGGGGCTACTTTCGGCTGATTGCGCCAGCGATCTTGCTGGTTGCACTGGTGCTGACCGGCTCGAGGGCGGGTGTCGGTGCCGGCATACTCGGTCTGGCTGTGGCAGGGGTGCTCAGTTCTCAAGCTTTCTGGCGGGAGCGTAGCTACCAACTTGGCGCACTCCTGGCTGTTGTGCTGCTCTGTGCTGGTAGTTGGTTGGTTGTTCGGCCAGATTTCACGGTCTCGGGTGACGCAGGTGGGCGCTTGGCAACTAGCAACAACATTCGCTTTGAGATCTGGGGGACGACGAGTGAGTTGATCCGGATGGCCCCGGTCACCGGCCTCGGGTTAGGCAACTACCAGCGTGCCTTTGATGAGCTGACGCACGATCGGGTGAACTACACCGCCTACATTACGCCGAATGCCCGGACCGCTCATAACTTGTTGATCGGCATTTGGACGGAGGCGGGTCTGCTTGGATTGTTGGCGATCGTCGGCGTGCTGGTGCTGGTTGGTACGCGCTTAGTCATCGCGGTCCGTCATGTTAAAGAGCGCTCCCAGGCAGCTCTGCTTGCAGGTGCCTGGACGGTGCTACTCGCTCAAGGCTTGGTTGATATGCCGATTTGGAAAAACGACCTGATGATCGTCTTCTGGCTCTTAGCAGCCGTGGTTGCTTCGCTCCCACGCAAAGAATAGTTAGAGAATTTGGTGTAGCTGCCAGTATTGGTAGAGTCCGTAGCCAAGCAGCAGGCAGAGCAGCCACAAACGAAGATTCATGGTCGCCGCCATTCCCACAGCTCACCATCGGTGGTTGTTGTGGCACGTAGGCTGAGTTGCTCGCGCAGCTGCTGCTGCACCTCGGCAACCGGTGTCAGTGCTTCGAGCATCGAGTTGAGTGTGAACGGTCGCTGGAAGAGCAGGTAGCGAATCCCTTCTGCTTCGAGCGCTTGTTCGATACCACCCAGCGTCTCTAGTGCTGGACGATGGCGTGCTCGAAACCGGATCAGGTCTGGTCCCTCGACATTCAGGTAGAAGGGATTGTGGACGAACCAGAGGACTTGGTCGGTGCCAGTGATAGGAGCAATCTCATTGGTTGGATCGGTGTAAATCCAGTAGCCCGTGTTGTGCGTGAGGTAGTCCGCTCGACTAATCTGGCCGAGTGCTACCTGCCAGCGCTCTCGTTGGCCAGCGCTGTTGAAGTACTCGCGTTTGATCAGGACGGCGTTGGTGAGTACGAAGATTGCAATGCCAAGCATGAGGACATTCCTGAATGCCTTTCCCTGTGCCACTAGCGCGGCGATACCAACCGCGAGGAGTGGGTAGACCACGATACCGTAGCGATCTTCTGGGACCGGATTGTAGCTCCAACCGAGGTTGGTGATCAGTCCAACCAAGACAAGCGCCGTGGTCACCTTGCCCGACTTCGATCGGAGGAAGAGCGCCAGTGGGGAAAGTAAGAGGATCGGATTGAAGAGAAGGAGGTTGTCTACTAACCGGCGGGCAAAGACCTGTGGGTGAACGCGGAGTAGCCAATCGGTTGAGTTCTGGCCACCACCGTAGTGGACGTCGCCCGCGGGCCAGCTGCTGGCAATTCCGAGTGGTGAGCCGGTTGCCTGGAAGACGAGGACGTACCATGGTAAGACAATCATTCCACCGAAGGCAAGGACGATGAGCGTGTCGATGGGGTTGCGTCGGACGAACCACATACCGAGGGCTACAGCTGGCACGAAGAAAATCGCTTGGAGTTTGGTGGCGAGCAGTGTGCCAAGTAAGAGGCCGCAGAGTATTCGGTAGGCGGTCGCTGTTCGTTCCTGGTTGCTTTCGTCGTACCAGAGGAGTGCCGCCAGTGGCAGGGCGACACCGAAGGCACCAGGAAACAAATCGACGTAGGCCGACTGTCCGAGTCGGATGATGGTTGGGGCAGTTGCTAGAACTGTGGTTGCTGCTAGGGCGGCAGTTCGAGTGCTGACTCGTCGGGCCAAGGCGTAGGTGCCGAGCAGAAAGGCTAGACCAGCCAGCCAGTGTAGGAGCTGGGGCAGGGTGCTTTGATGCGCATCGAAGCTCAGTCCAACAGCATAGAACAGGGCGGGTAGCTTTGGCAGGAAGGCGGCGACGTCCTGAATTGATTCGGTGTGGACGGCTAAGGAATGTTCTGCTAGGAAGCGCTGGGCATCCGGCAGGTGGTACCAGGTTGAGTCAAAGCCAACATCGGGCGAAAGTGCTCCAAGGAGCGTCATGAGTGCAGCCGCGGTGAGTACAAGACACCATGCCCAATCGAGGGCACTGAGCGAGCTCGGTCGCTGGATCCCTCGCCACGGCTGTTCCTTGATGGCGAGGCCGAGCATCAAACCGAGCACAACGAAGATCGTTGTTGGTGAGAGTAGGCTCATGAGGCCGAGTCCTGTCAGAACAGCACCAAGGACTGCCCAGCCGACGGTGAGGTTGAGTACCTGTCGCTCGATCCAGTCTTTGGGATGGATGTTGAGGCTACGGAGCGTTGCGCTGCCGAGTCCAGCCGAGGCCAGCCAGATCAATGCCAGGAGTACTAGCCACCCGAGCTGTTGGGCGAGTGGAGCGATCATTCGGTCGTCTTTGGCGGCTGATCCTTTGGTTCAAAGGCCCAGAACTTCATGCCCGAAAAGTTCCATACGATGACGACGCCACCGGCCAGGAGCTTGGCGACGTTGAAGGGCAGGCTGAATTTTCGAAGTAAGAAGTCGTAGATCAAGGCGTTTATTGTTCCGCCGATTGCCCCAGTGATTGCTGACCGGCTCAGTTGGCGGCGCAGGGTGGTGGTGCTTCCCTTGAACGTCCAGTAGCGGTTCCACAGAAAACTATTGGTGAAGGCGACGAGAATCCCAGCAAAGCCAGCTAACCGAGGCGAGACGTGCTGCCAAACAAGGAGGTTCGTCGTGCTGATATCGAGGATGAAGCTGACCACCCCAATTGAGCTGTACTGCGTCAGTTGCCGGAGGGTCCGAGCGTTCAAAAACGAGGAGTGCTCACGCATGCAAGCAGCATAGTCTATGGACGCCTGTTCTCATAGGTCTGGACGGCTGGTAGTAGCCTCACGCATACTAGACTCATGAAGATCGTTCTAGATGCCCGCTTTTGGCGACGAGAGACTGGCGGCATTGGTCGCTACAGCCGCGAGCTGCTGCATGGGTTGTTGGCGCTGAAAACTGATGATCAATTCGACGTCATCCTAACGCCGAAAGACGCAGAGGAGTTTGCGGTTCGCGACAAGCGAGTGACGCCTCATGTTGTTGAGGTTGGCCACTACTCGGTTGCCGAACAGACGAAGCTGCCAGGCATACTCGCAGCACTGTCACCTGATCTGACGCATTTTTTGAACTTTAACCAACCGTTATGGTATGCGGGTAAGCGGGTAACGACCATTCACGATCTGACCGTCAAGTACTTTCCGGTTGGGCGATCGCAGCGCGATCCGATTCGGCGCTTTGCGTTCAATCAAATCATGGCGCGAGCCGCGCACTCCGATGGCGTGATTGCCATCTCGCGCTCAACAAAGTCAGACATTATTCGTGATTTGAAGGTTGAACCAACGACCATTCGGGTCATTGGCGAGGCAGCTGGCCAGGAGTTTGCGCCGTTGACGCCGGCCGAGGCATCGAGCTTTCGGAAGCGAGCGACCAGTGGTCGCCCCTACATCCTGTTTGTGAATCAGTGGCGTCCACACAAGGGTTTGCCGGAGCTCGTGAGGGCCTTTGAGCAATTGAAACAGCACCACAAGCTGCCCCATCAGCTGGTGATCACTGGCCGAGCGAGCCCACACTTTCCTGAGCTCGCCCAGGCGATCGAGCATTCTCCAGTTCGGGCCGACATTCTCACGCCAGGCTTCGTCTCGGATGAGGACTTGCCGAGCTACTACGCTGCCGCTGATGTTCTAGCCTTTCCTAGCTACTACGAGGGTTTTGGGTTGGGGGTGCTTGAGGCGATGCAATCAGGGACGCCCGTTGTCTGCAGTGAAGTCTCGTCCTTGCCTGAGGTGGCTGGTGGCGCAGCGCTCTTTGTTGAGCCAGGGAATGTGGCAGGACTGACGAGCGCACTTTACCGTGTGCTATCGGACGATAAGCTCAGCAGGCAGCTCAGGCAGCTTGGCATTGAGCAGGCCGCACACTTCTCATGGACTAAGACGGCTGAACAGACCTACGCGTTGTACCGCACACTGGCTGCTTAGGGTGCTTATCCCCACGCCCAGGCTTTCAAATACCCGTCATTTCTTCGGTATACTTGAGATCCACTAGCAAGTAACGCAGACGTGGGGCAGGTCTGGTATTGGAGGAAACATGACGGAGTCAGTACGTATACTCGTGGCCGAGGATGAACCAGCTATTGCCAAAGCGCTCGAACTGAAGCTGACCCATGCTGGCTACCAAGTCGTCTTGGCGGCTGATGGTGAGGCGGCTCTACAACAGATTAAGGATGGCAAGTTCGATATGCTCTTGCTTGATCTGATCATGCCGAAAACCGATGGTTTCGGCGTACTCGAGGCGCTCCAAGCCAAGAAAAGCAGGCTCAAGGTGATCGTGCTCACCAACCTTGGCCAAGAAGAGGACCTGGCGCGGGCTAAGAAATTGGGCGCAACGGATTACTTCGTCAAGGCGGATACGCCGATTGCCGATGTTGTCGCACACGTTGAGGGGAAATTGAAGCATGCAGATTGATGACGCCAAGTTACGGGCGATTCTTTTACGGGAAAACTATGTCAGCGAGGTCGACCTGGCGAAGGCCGAGGCATTTTGTCGTGAGCACCATACCCCACTCACCGACTACCTCCAAACCGCTGGTCTCTTAACAGATCAACTGTTTGGTCAGGCGATTGCGGAGTCGCTCGAGATTCCATTCGAAGATTTAGCTGCTCACCCGCCACCTCGCGATCGGGTTTTGCGGTTACCGGCGGCTTTTGTCAAACAGTACCGAGCAATTCTGGCCGAAGAAACCGACAAACAGGTGGTGATCGCGACCGACAGCCCAACTGCCGAAGGTCTTGTTGAAACGGCCACTTCCTTGTTCCCGAAGCGCAGAGTTGTGATTGCCTTTGCCTTGATGGGTGCTATCAATGAGCAGCTGATACATTTCCGTAAGCCGCTCGAATCACGGGCCAGTAAAATAATCGAGGATGGCGAACACATCGCGCCCGAGATCATCGATGCCATCATCGATGATGCCTTAGCCTTTCGGGCCTCAGACATTCACCTCGAGCCGGAAACCGAGGAGGTTATCGTCCGCTTCCGAATCGATGGTGTTTTGCAAGAGGGTGCTCGGATTCCCAAGGAGCATTACGAGTCAATTCTGAATCGTATCAAGGTGCAGTCGCGAATGCGGATTGACGAACACCACGAGGCGCAAGACGGCGCGATTCGCTACGACAAGAACGATCACTTGGTTGATTTGCGCGTCTCGGTTATACCGACGCTCGATGGCGAGAAGATCGTTATTCGCCTTCTCACCGAGTATGTTCGCAGCTTTACGCTCGGTACACTTGGCCTCTCGGTCGAACACCAGCAACTGATCACCAAGGCTGCCAAAAAGCCATTCGGCATGGTGCTAGTGACCGGTCCAACCGGTTCCGGCAAAACCACTACCCTCTACGCCCTTCTTAAAATTCTGAATCGGCCCGAGATTAATATCACTACCATCGAGGATCCAGTTGAGTATAAGGTGCTCGGCATGAATCAAATTCAGGTCGATCCCCTGACGAACCTCACCTTTGCCAAGGGCCTCAAGTCCATCTTGCGACAGGATCCGGATATTATCTTGGTTGGTGAGGTGCGCGACGAGGAAACAGCCGATATCGCCACCAATGCGGCGCTGACCGGCCATCTCCTCTTCACTACCTTCCACGCCAACGATGCAGCAACGGCCATTCCTCGTTTACTGGACATGGAGATCGAGCCGTATTTGTTAGCCTCAACGCTCGAGGTGATTGTGGCGCAGCGGCTGGTGCGCAGGATTTGCACGAACTGCCGCTACAGTCAGACGGTGAAGCGCGAAACGCTCGAGCCACTCTTGCCCAATATCAAGCAGTACTTTCCCGAGGCAATGGTCACCATCTATCGGGGGAAGGGCTGCGAGGCCTGTAACGGCAATCAGTACAAGGGCCGGATTGCCATTTTTGAGTTTATCCACACCACCCCAGCGCTCCAGGAATTAATTCTGACAAATCCATCGGCACAAGAAATTACCTCGCTCGTACGGTCAGAGGGTAGTGTCTCGATGTTCGAGGATGGTTTGAGTAAGGTACGAAGTGGTGTGACGACACTTGAAGAACTTGTACGTGTGGCCGCGCCGCCAAGTACCAGATCCCAATCCGGGATTCGGTCCAAGGCACCAATAGCGAAGCTCTAGGAGGGTGTCGTGGGGCAACCGGCACCAAAGCACAAACAGCAGCGTGGTATCAGCTCGATTGAGCGGCTGACGTTGGGTGCTGAAAAAGACCAATTCTTAGAAAGTTTTGCCCTACTCATCACCTCTGGCATGGGCGTGCTCGTGGCACTCGAAGCCTTGTTAGCTGATGCTCGTTCGAGCACGATGAAACGGGTGATCGAGCAGATGCGTCTAGATGTCGATGCTGGCCAATCGCTCTCAACAGCCTTTGAGGCCTCGGGTATTTTGTCGTCCGATGTGATCTCGTTGGTTCGCATCGGCGAAGAGGCCGGACGTCTGCCCGAAAACCTCAAGGTCATTGCCATCCAACAACAGAAGGAACGGCAGTTTCAGTCGAAGCTAGTGTCGGCGATGATCTACCCAGTATTGGTGTTCAGCGTTACGATTTTGGTTGGATTAGTGATTGCCTGGTTTGTCTTACCTCGACTGTCGCTCGTTTTTGGCCAGCTCAATATTGAGTTGCCGTTCATTACCAAGTTGATGATCGGTTTCGGCCAGTTTTTAGGTCAGTATGGCTTTGTAGCGGTGCCAGCAACTGCTGTTGCTTTGATACTGGGCATGTATCTGATCTTCTTTGCCACGCAAACGAAGATCATCGGTGAACGTTTGATCTTAGCCATTCCAGGACTTCGTAAGATCATTATCGAGGTTGAGCTGGCTCGTTTCGGCTACATTATGGGTACACTCCTGCACGCAGGCTTGCCGGTCGTCGAGACGCTCCAATCGATTGCGAACTCGACACCAACCGCTAGCTATCGCAAACTCTACCAGCATCTCAAAAGTAGCATCGAGGAGGGCAACTCATTCCGTAAGAGCCTCGACAGCTATCCGGGAACGCGCCAGTTGATCCCAATTCCCATTCAACAGCTGATTAGCGCTTCAGAAATGTCAGGCTCACTCTCCGAGTCGTTTTTGAAGATCAGTAGTGTCTACGAAGAGAAGACCGACGTGACGACGAAGAATTTGGTCGTGATTATCGAGCCAATCTTGCTCGTTGTTGTTTGGCTGGGAGTCGTACTGGTCGCTGTTGCGGTTATCATGCCGATTTATAAGCTGGTAGGTGACTTTAATACGGGTACCAGTACTACGCCCACGCCGCCAGTCGACAACTCTGCACCAGCAGCCTTGGCGCCAGGTGAGACCGATGGCTATGCGATTACCGGACCAGCTGATTCGCAACCAGTCGAACCAGTGGTGCTGGGCGCTCATGACCAGATTGATCCCCTATTAGTAGATGCCGGCCAGTTATTGCCAACAGCGACCGTTATCGAGTCAGCCGAGTTTAGTACGCTCAATGTTCGATCCGAACCATCCACGACCGCATCGGTTATCAAGCAGCTCCATACTGGCGAGACCTATCCAGTTATAGAAACCAATTCGACCTGGACCAAGATTCAACTGACACAAGGAGGGACGGGGTGGGTAGCCAGTCAATACATCACGCTGTTGCAGCCGTAAGACATCGTCTATTCGGCAGGCAGGGATTCACCTTACTCGAGGTGCTATTAGTTGTCTCGATTATTAGTGTGATTGCTGGCTTCGCTATTCCAGTTTTTCAATCCTTTCAAGTAAAAAACGATTTAGATATTGCTGCGAATACGATTGCCGCCTCCTTTCGACGCGCGCAGACCCTGGCGACTTCGAGTGAGGGTGATAGTCAGTGGGGTGTGCACATCGTTACGGGTTCAATTACCCTTTTTCAGGGTACCAGTTTTGCCGCTCGCAATGCTGCGTACGACGAGGTGTTTACGGTGTCAGCCACGATTACACCAAGTGGTGTTGGTGATGTGGTGTTCGATCGTCTGACTGGTGAGGCCTTGTCGACCGGCACGGTGACCCTGACCGCCTCAACCGGCGTGGTTCGGACGGTGGCCATCACCAGTAAGGGCACGGTGACATACTAATGACGAATTCGAAGGGATTTTCGCTGGTTGAGGCCATGTTAGCTGCGGGCGTCTTATCGCTGATTGTGACGACGCTGGCCGGTGCCCTGGTCTTTGGTGAGCAATCATCGGTTGGTGCTGGCAAACGGAGCCGAGCGACCGAGCTGGCCGAAGAAGGGATCGAGGCGGTCCGTTCCATTCGCGACCAGGCCTTTAATGAGCTGCAGTATGCTCAGAGCGGCGTCACCATTTCGAGCAACACTTGGGCTTTCCTAGGCGAAGCCACCAGCGAGACGATCGATGAGTTTACGCGTACGACGAACTTTGCTGATGTCTG
>ERZ1292633.4201-Hain-H41-02um-R1-4201-length-13490-cov-5_pt2 | contig 12121 bp, 13 predicted proteins | sample MGYA00564406_ERZ1292633 | MGnify/ENA primary metagenome ERZ1292633 (study PRJEB36523, sample SAMEA6512639) | groundwater metagenome | collected 2019-01-08 | study: AquaDiva: Metagenomics assemblies of 32 groundwater samples
GAAGAGCGCTGTCGGCGGTAAGTACACGCAAGTGAAAGTCGTGACCCCGTAAGCAAAACCAGTTATGATAGGCGGGGTCTTTGACCCCGCCTTTGGTTTATGGATATTTACTTACAACTGCTTTGGAATTCGACTGCGCTCGCGGCGTTGTTCGCCCTGTCGACAGCGGCGTTTAGTGTTGTCTATTCGGTGACCCGTGTGTTGTATGTGGCTGTTGGTGGCGTGGTGCTGGTTTCCGGTTATGTATTTTATTTTAGCCTCACGCATGGATTTGGGTGGCTCGGGGCTGTTGTGTTCGCGGTGGTTATTTCCGGAGCGCTTGGCTGGATCCTTAACACTTTTGTCTACGAGAACTTGCGGCGGAGCCGACCGATTACTGGTACCGCCGGAATGTTGGCTTCGGTGGCGGTGCTTATTGTGCTACAAAACCTGGCCTTGCTCTTGTGGTCGTCCCAGACGATCGTGGTCCATTCCGTTTTTGATACATGGTCGCCGTGGATCGTTGCTGGAGTGCGAGTGAGCGTGCTTTCAGTTGTGACTCTCGCTGTAGCTGCTGTGCTCATAGTGGCTCTGTTTCTCTTTATGCGTTGCTCGCGTACCGGTCGGGCGATGCGCGCTGTTTCGGATCATGAGGAGATGGCCGAAGTGGTTGGAGTGAACACGCGGCGCATTCGACAGTTAACGTTTGTTGGCTGTTCAGCCCTGGCGGGTGTTGCGGGCATTCTCGCCGCCCTTCACTTTAACCTCGAACCGAGCCGGGCAGTGAATTATGCTATTGAGCCATTTTCCGTAGCGGTTGTTGGCGGGCTTGGGAGTGTTGGGGGAGCGGTGGTGGGCGCGTTTCTGTTCCAGTTGTTATCTAACCTCGGAGGCTATTGGTTCGCTGCTGGCTTACGCACTTTGTTTACCTTCATTGTAGCCTTCTTGTTCTTACTGCTCCGTCCTCAAGGCCTGTTTGGTAAAAAGCGGATCTAGCCTATGGAAGCTTTCCTTATCTACTTTTTGACCCTTGGTGCCATCTTTTCGATTGGCACTATGGGCTACAACGTTTCTGCTGGCTACGCTGGCTTTTTCACCTTGGCGCATGCCGGGATTGTCGCTGTCGGAGCGTATACTTACGCCCTTCTCACGCTAAAGCTAGACGTTCCGTTTGGCCTTGCCATCATTGCGGCGATGGTGTTTTCGGCCCTTGTGAGCGCACTCCTATCCTTTGCGTCGAAAAAGATTCGCGGGGACGCTTTCGCGATTCTCACGTTGTGGTTTGGATTCGTTGTGGTGACCGTGTTACTTAATTGGCGCGATCTTACTCGTGGGGCCCTCGGCCTCCCCGGTATCCCTCACCCCGCGTTGTTTAACGACAAAGTCCTCCTGTTCCTTTTTTGCGTCATTGTCATGATACTAAGCTACGTAGTGCTTGAACGCATTGGATCGTCCCCGTTTGGCCGCGCGCTTGGGGCTGTACGCGATGATGAAACAGCTGCGCTAGCGCTTGGAAAAGATGTGGTACGGCTTCGTGTCTCAAGTGCGGCAATTTCTGGCGCCTTTGCCGGACTCTCTGGCGCACTGCTCGCCGTGTTCTTAGGATTCATTGATCCCAACCTCTTTGGCATTCCGCTGCTCGTCCAGTTCATCGGCTACATGGTCATTGGTGGCCTCGGCCGAATGGAAGCAAGTATTGCTGGAACGTTCTTGATGCTCGGTGTGCGCGAGGGGGTTCGCTTTCTGCCGTTTGAACCTGAGCTCGTCGGGGCCCTGCGTGAGATTATCTTTGCGGCCATTCTGGGGCTCGTTATTTTGTACCGGCCAAAAGGGATCATGGGTAAAGTTGAACTTGAATAATATGGCGTTGCTCTCCATCAACAATCTTTCGAAACACTTCGGCGGCGTGCAGGCAGTTAAAGGCTGCGCCTTTGATGTTCAGCCGAACACGATCACTGCACTTATTGGTCCCAACGGCGCAGGGAAGACCACCGTGTTTAATTTGGTCTCCGGCCTCATCGAAGCGGACTCGGGAAGCGTAGTGCTGGCGGGAACGGATCTCACGAACCTTGCTGCTCACCGCCGCGCACGAGCGGGACTTTCACGGACATTTCAACTCGTGCGGCTGTTTAAAAATCTCACCGTGCGCGAACATGTCTACTTGGCTCTTCACGAAGATGATATCTCGTTGCTCTCTAAAGACGGGCCAGAGTTTGAACAAAAGATGATCGACGTTCTCAAAACAGTTGGGCTCGAGAAACCGGCCGAGACACTGGCGCCAGACTTGTCTTATGGCCAGCAGAAACTTCTTGATCTCGCCCGGGCTCTGGCCAAGCCCCATCAACTCCTTATGCTCGACGAACCTGTGGCCGGTGTGAACCCAGTCCTGCGTGAGCGCTTCAAGACATTACTCAAAGAGTTGAAGGCAAAGGGAGAAACCATTCTGGTCATCGAACACGATATGGATTTCGTGCGGTCCGTGGCTGATCATGTGATAGTCATGGATCAGGGGGCGGTGTTGGCGCAAGGGAAGCCCGAAGAAGTCTTGTCCGATAAACGCGTCCTTGAGGCCTATCTTGGAACCTAATATGGCTATCCTCAACATCCAAAGTCTTTCGGCAGGCTACGGCGATCTCGCTGTTCTTCACGATGTTTCACTTCAAGTCGAACCGGGGGAGTTTGTGGCGCTCATTGGTCCGAACGGAGCCGGCAAATCAACAGTATTGAAATCTATCTATGGTCTTGCTCGCGTAACCGCTGGCACGATTCAGTTTGATGGCAAAGATGTCAGCAAGTTTCCAACGCATGCGCTTCTTGAGGAGGGGATTGCCTACGTGCCTCAAGGTCGCATCGTCTTTCCCTCGCTTAGCGTTAAAGAGAATCTGGAGATGGGGGCGTATTTGTTGAATGATCGTAAAGCGGTGGCGGCCAATCTCGAAGCGGTCTTTGATCGCTTCCCCATGCTTCGCGAAAAACAAAAGGCTAAAGGTGGTGAACTCTCTGGCGGCCAGCAACAGCAACTCGCAATCGGGCGGGCACTCATGATGACGCCAAAAGTATTGCTTCTCGATGAGCCATCACTTGGCTTGTCGCCAAAACTTCAGACCGAATTATTTGAAAAACTGATTGAACTCAAAAATGCAGGAATGACTATTCTCTGCGTCGAACAAAACGTTCGCCTCGTCCTCCGCTACGCCGATCGCGGGTACTTACTTTCCAATGGTCAGGTTCGTCTGTCTGCTTCGGCTGAGGACCTTGGCAAACCTGAAGTTATGGAGCAAGCGTACTTGCGTTAGGTTTTAAGCCAGGTCTTTGCTATCCTATGAGCGTATGATCAACAAGCATCAGTTGCTGTTGCTGGAGAATACCGTTAAGAATATTTTCGTTATTATCATCGGTGCACTGTTTTACCGATCGCTCGCAAGGAATGTGGTCTTGATCGATGCTGATCAGCTAGGAAATTTTCTCCTGGTCATTAGTATTTTTTTGGTAACAGTCTGTTTTGCTAATTTCGCCTTTACTTACGAAAAAGTTAGGCCGGAACTTCTTTGGTCAAGACTGTTAGCCCACCTCGCTTCGTTTACGTTTATGCTTTTGGCGGCCCTGCTGCTCGAGACATTGGTGGTGGCGGTTGGGACAATCTATCCTGCCTTGCTTTTACTGACCTTTGGATTCAGCGCCGTGCTTTATCTGGGGTTAGTTCTTTACGATTTTTGGGATTTGTTCCGCTTAAATTTTCCTCGGGAAAGGAAGGGCTGGGCAGTCTTAGGTTTTTTGAGAAGAAAGCGTAAATAAGATTTCTTTAAAGCAGCGCGCCCGTCGGGGGAAGGTCCCCGACGGGCTATTGTATGTCGACCCCCGGTCGTCGGGCCATCGAAGTTGTGCTCCCTAGCCTCGTTTGAGGGCGAGGCTGGTGCTGTAGAGCGCCTCCTCGACGGTTGGGTCGGCTCCGACTTCGGTGACTGTTGAGAAAGCTCCGAGGAAGACCGGGCTGCGCCGCATGTCTTCCATGGCTTCCCCGACCAGGATCTCGATGAAGGCGGTCGGATCGACAATCTCCCCCAGCTTTCGTCCGACTTCCTCCGGGTGGTTTACCAGGAGGTTGGGGAGGTACCTGTAGGCGGCAGGATTTCTTCCCATCTTTTCCGCCAGCGCCCCGGTGGCGTGCCACAGGTTGGTCGACTGGCTCGTGTCATTGATCTGCCCGCGACCACGGTAACCGGCCTCCGAAGCCATGACGATGAAGATATCCCACCACGCCATCAGATTGGCTCTGGTCGCCGCGGTGCGGGGGATGCCCATGTCGTCGAGCCAGCGGGTGAAGGGATGGCTGCGCGCCACTCGTTCCACGATGGCTGTGGCGACGGGATCCTCGAACAGGCTGCGGGTCTGCTCGATGGTGATCGCTTGGAGCAGCGTTTCCAGGCGCGCTCCTTTGCCGGCCTGGACTATCCGGCGCAGGAATTCCAAGAATTCGTCGGCGGTGAGCTGGCCAGCCGCGTCAGCGATGTCGCCGATGCTGATCTCTTGTCCGCCGGTGAACGTCAAGCCTGTCCTTTCCATCGGTCACTCCTCTTGTCCCGCCAGTGTGGTAGTTGGTTGGCGAGGGATAAGTATGCACACGAATGTTATTCGTGTCAATGGTTAGATTTGTCAGAATCAAATTCCGGACAAAACTATCTAATTTACTAAGATTTAACACAAGATTGTCGTCAATAAAGTTGACAAATTTGTACATTTACGATATTCTAAACCGGTATGGACCTCAGAAAAGGGCTTCAACAAACCGGCCTAACAGTTAAACAAACCGACGTTTACTTAGCCTGTCTGCAACTCGGCATGGCCACGGTGTTTGAAATTGCCAAATACGCGGCACAGAAGCGTCCTACGACCTATTTGATTTTGGATCAGCTCGAGGAAATGGGGTTAGTGAGTCGTGTCCAAAAGGAAACCAAAGTACTGTATAAAGCCGAAGAGCCTGGTCTGCTCCTCTCTCAACTCAAAACCAAAGAGCAGATTGTTGAAAACCTGCTCCCTTCGCTTAAAGCCATCTACAACCTGGATCCAGAAAAGCCCATCATCAAAATTCATGAGGGAATTTTGGGTGTCCGCAATGTGTACACGGAAGTCTTTACGTACATGGCAAATCATCCCGGCGAAGAGCTGTTGATTTTCGGTTCGTTGAAAGGCGCGCTCGAACATTTTGAAGGAGAAGTTGTCGATTACTTTCATCGATCGATCGGTCAGTCAAAAACACTGGTGCGGGAAATTGGAAACGATGATCACGAAACACGCAAATACTATCGGGCGTCGTCGAAGCTGAACGAGAATCACGAGATTCGTCTTATCCGCAATGAAGGGCAGTTTGTGCAGACCGATAACCTTTTGTATGGGAATCGGTTGGCAACGTTTTCTGTGAAAGAACACTTATTCGTGACTACAACAGAGTCGGCCACGATTTCAGAAACGTATCGGACACTTTTTAATATGGCGTGGCGAGCAGGGAAGCCTATCTAAGTATCTAAACGCGATGGCCGCCCGGGAAGCCGGACGGCGAGGCGCGGTGAGAGGTCAGTGCGAGCGAGTGACGAGGAGAGCGATCGGCATCACGATGATGACGAGGATGATCCTCGCGGTACGCGGGGACGTCCACGCGGGCTTCGCGAGGCGCTGGTCAAGCCAGCGGAAGACGAGGCGGCGGCGGGTCACTGCGCCACCACGGGGAAGAGCATCTGGAGGGCCGCCGAGAGGCTGAGGCCGACCAGGAACGTCTCGAAGAACACGGCTTCGAGATCGATTCCTCGGCTTGAACGGTAGACGGCCGGGACATACCAACCACTCTCGTCACTCATGGGACCTCCGGGCTAAATTTACTGTACACCACCTAAAGCGTCACCTCAACGTCACTGGGGACAACATCCGTGTCTGATGTTTCGTTGTCGGTAAGATCAAGGGGGTCTGCAGAAGCTTCAGCTTCTCTGATCGTCACCCTGACCTGGCTTGATGAGCTGCGATTACCATCTGAGCCTTCGGCTTCGGCCCAAATGACGTACTCACCAGCGGCTGGTAGGTTCCAACCAAATGTTTCGAAGGTATTTCCTGGATTGTCTTTGATGCCAATTGTTCCACTGCCACTGCCGCGCAGGTTTTCCACATACAGCACCAGCTGGCGGACGCTGTCGGGATCACGCAGCTGGACGATTACTTGGTAGGTGTCGCCAGTTGAGCCAACGGTTTGGCCGTTCAAGGGGTCGATGATGTCAGCGCTTGCATCTGTTGGGCCATCAGCCACCGTGATCGAGATTGTATCTGAAGCGCTGTTGTCGACATCGTCGTAAGCGATGGCTTTGAAGTCGTGTTTGCCAACTTCAACCCAGCCTGGCAGATCGATCGTCGTGCCTGTTGAAGACCCTGAAGATTTCACAAAACGATCGTCAATGTAATACTCGACACGTTCTACTCCGCGGCGGGCATCGGTTTCGACTTCGACACGGAATGAGCGCCCCTCAATTTTTTCTTTGCTATCCGGCTCTTGAATTTCAATATCTGGGCGATTGGCGCGTGTGTGCACATCGTCTTCTTCGGTCGGCACTTCGCATTCGTCAAAAGGAAGGCGTGAGGCGTCCGTGGCTTTGACCCGATCGACCCAGCTTTGAATGGCTGCTTCCCAGCTGACATATTGCGGATCGTTGGGTTGCTCGCCAGGCACGGGCCCAAGCGGATCGCCAGGAGTGATGTAATAAAGTTCTGAGTGGTACTCGCCACACGAACGCGTTTCTCGCATCGAGACCGGTGTTTCATCCGTCGCTAACTTGCCCGTAGACTTATCGACCCCGAAGGTGGTGCTTGGCAAGTGGCCGTCAAGCAAATCTTTGCCCGTGATCGGAATCGCTGGGGGATTGAATCCTTCGGCAGGGGACCCCGCCAGCGCCTTTTGCATGTACTCCTGCCAAATTGGCGCAGCAATCACGGAGCCATCCGCGCCGCGAACCATTTCTTCATTGCGGGTATTACCAACCCACACCCCAGCGACGAGTGACGGAGTATACCCACGCGTCCAAGCGTCGTGGTAGTCGTTGGTGGTTCCGGTTTTAGCAGCTACTGCGCGATCGGATAAGGTGAGACGGTTGGCTTCGCCAAAGATGTAGGCGCGAGCAGCGTTATCGGAAAGCACGGAAGAGATTTCGCGGGCCACGTTTTGATCAACCACTTGTTTGCCCGCTTCTTCTTTCCATTCGTAGAGCGTAGCGCCTTTGGGATCTTCCACTTTCAAAATAGACGCAGTCTTGTGCTGAGCTCCATCATTGGCAAACGCGCCGTAGGCCGCGGCGTGTTCAATCAACTTCACTTCAGCTCCACCAAGCACAATCGCCAAGCCAAAGCGGCTGCGATCGGCAAAACTGGTATACCCAAGCGACTCGGCAAAGTTGAGGACCTTTTCAACGCCAATGAGGGCAATCATTTTTACCGCTGGAATGTTAAGCGATCCTTGGAGCGCTTTACGAATGGTCACCGGACCATTTTCGCTTCCGAGGGTGTAGTTGTTTGGCGTGTAATCCGAGACTTCTGTTTTGAAGGTGGTCAGCACGTCGTAGAGAATACTGTTCGGGGTATAGCCTTCCACAAAACCAGCGGTGTAGACGATCGGCTTGAACGACGAGCCTGGTTGGCGCAGAGCCGTGGTCACGTTGACCGCTCCGTCGATTTCTTCTTCAAAATAACCTTTTGAGCCGACCATCTAGAGCACCTGGCCCGTCTTGGGGTCAAGAGCGATCAGGGCCGCGTTGTTAAAACCATAGGCGTCCCCTTTGGCCGCGATGCCATTTTTGATTGCTTCCTCGGCAATTAACTGTTTGTCGTAATCTAACGTCGTGATCACTTTCAAGCCCCCCTCTTCAACCTGCCGTTCGTCAAAGCCAAACGCCTCACTCTCGAGCTGTTCTTTCACATAGAACACAAAGTGGGCGGCAACGATTCCGCTGTCTGCCTTTTGGACGATGGTCACTTCCGCGGCCTGGGCGTCGATCTTTTGTTGCTCCGTGATGTGGCCTTCGTTAAACATGAGGGCGAGTACCAAGTCGCGGCGGGCGTCGAGTTTATCTGGGTTGTTCAAGTAGGTGCTCGGGGCTTTAGGAAGAGCCGCGAGCGTTGCCGCTTCGGCCAAGTTCAAATCTTTCACGTGCTTGTTAAAGTACGCTTCCGAAGCTGCTTCAACGCCATAGTTGGTGGAGCCGTAAGGAATTTCGTTCAAGTACAACTGGAGGATTTGATCTTTGGTCAGGCGCTGTTCAATGGCGATCGACAAAATAAGTTCTTTGAACTTGCGCGTGATTGAACGCTCGTCGCTCAAGATCGCATTCTTCACGAGCTGTTGGGTGATCGTTGATCCACCTTGTGGGCGGCCCTTGGTGATTGTGCCCCACACGAGCCCAACCACAATTCGGAAGGGGTTAAAGCCTTTGTGTTTATAAAATTGTTGGTCTTCGACGGCGAGCGTTGCCTGCTTCACAATGTCTGGGATGCCTTCAAGCGGAACAAGGGTCCGGTTTTTGTTGCCATGAATTTCGTACAGCAAATGTTCGCCGGTGCGGTCATAAATTTTGGTGCTTTGGGCCACGTCGCGAGTCATCAAAGCGTTCGGGTTCGGAAGGTCACGGCTGACCCAGGCAAAGGCCGCCAAACTAAATAACGATCCAGCGGCAATCAAAATAAGCACCGCAAGAAAAGCTTGCCTGTAGAAGTGCTTAGGCAGGCGGATGCGCGGGAGACGGATTTTGGGGAATTTGGGAAGGCGGAACCGATGGGGATGGCGTTTTTTTGGGCTCCAATGAGCACTCGGACGGATATAATCGTTCGACATACGTCTCCATGGTACCCCATCGGAAATCGCTTGAGTAGCCGTCAGTATCTTTCAGCTAACTTTAGCAAAGAAGTCCATCTATCCACCTTGACAAAATGCTCGTTTTATGCTATGATATTGGCCTCCCGAAAGGGAGCTTTGTTCTTTAACGGCTCGGTGCGCGTACAGCTTGAACCAAAATCCTGGAGGAGATTGGCTCGGGTTGTATGAATAAACGCACCAACAATGCCCCCTGGACCAAACGCGCAAAAACGTTTGCAAAACACGAGTGGTTAAACCTCGGGTTGATCGTCGTTACCCTGGTCTTCGCGAGCTTCGTGGTGACTCCCAAGGACGTTTTTGCTGACGTCGTGCAGCACCCAACCCCTTCTGAGCAAAAAGCGACCACTCTCATGATCTCGGCGATGCAAAATACCTTTGCCGATTACGGCGCCTTCCCAGCAGCTGGTGATCGCCCAGCTCCGCGCAAGATGATTGTGACGGCCACGGCTTATAACTCCGAGGTCGGTCAAACCGACTCTACCCCGTTCATCACCGCCTCAGGAACCACTGTCCGTGATGGAGTTATTGCCGCTAACTTCTTACGGATCGGTACGCGAGTAAAAATTGGCGATAAGATGTATGTGGTGGAAGACCGCATGAACAAGCGCTATGACAAGCGCATCGACATCTGGATGGAGTCCAAGGCAGACGCCAAGCAGTTCGGAGTGCGCAACGTTGAAATCGAAATTTACGACTAAAGAAAACCAAAAGAGGCGCCCTTCACGGGGCGTCTCTTTGTTATAGGCGAGCTGGAGGCCTGGGCGGGAATTGCACCCGCGTATAGGGGTTTTGCAGACCCCTGCCTTACTACTTGGCGACCAGGCCGTGGTCTCGGGAGGATAGCAATTGCTGGGGCCTTCGTCAAAGGGTAGAATGACTGGCGTATGGCCGAAAGCGCAAAAAAGATTGGCTTTGTCTCTTCGATCCGCGAGATCATTTTTGGACTGGAAGATAGTTTGGTCTCGACGCTTGGCGCGGTGACTGGTATCGCCGCTGGAGCAGGCAGCACGTATATTGTGATTCTATCGGGGCTCGTGCTCATCGCGGTTGAGTCGATCTCGATGTCTGCCGGGAGCTACTTGTCTTCCAAGGCGGCCGAAGACCTTGAAGAGCTCGATGGCAATCGTATGCGGGCTCGGGCCGAGCGACCGCTGCGTTCAGCCTTTGTGATGTTGTTTGCTTACGTGGTGGGCGGAATGGTGCCATTGACTCCCTATCTTCTTTTGCCTGTTCAGTCTGCGGCAGTCCCTTCGATTATTCTGACCGTAGTAACGCTCTTCTCGATCGGCGCTTGGAAAGGGAAGATCACCAAACAATCGTGGTGGAAGAGTGGGATTGAGATGACTTCGGTTTCTTTAGCCGCGGCCTTGCTGGGCTATTTGATCGGTCGACTTGTCGCTAATCTTGCTGGGGTTTCTGTAGACATTTGACGAGAGGCTGTTTTTTTGATATCATATGTTTAACATCATTCGTGATGACGCCGGTGGGGACGCCGCGTCTTTTATTTTATGGGTCGAGGAGAAAGTATTGGTATCGCTGCCGTGATGTTAGCTGGAGGTGCACTCGAGGCGGGATGCGGCCCAAGTGAGCAGGAGGCAACAGAACAACGACAAGAAGTCGTGGATCGAGCTATGGGCGAAATGATTGACACCCAGGCTGCTAAGGTTATTAAGCAAGACTATGGTGTCGATGTCTCCGTTTGGAAAGGGCGGACTGATTTGAGTCAATTGGATTTATCTATTCTTAGAGGCCTTGAAGAAAATACAGGTTGGTCGCGAGCCCGTCGGGACCTTGCCCCACAAGGTTACCATCATGGAGATAACGTGAGGGTGCCCGTGCCGAAAGGGATTGACGAAGAAAATTTTCTGGACCATATCGGTGGCGGTCCTGACGGTTTTACCACAGCCAAGTTTTTTAATCCGGCTGCGGTTGTACCGGATTTTTCTGAAGAGGGGGACCTGCGTTTAATGGGAGAGATTAAAAACATCTTGGACCATAATGTTTCCGATTTGACTGGAGAGGACTTGAGAATGGGACAAGGACTTCCGGGTAAATTTAAAATAGACCTCGACCAACTGCTTCTTCAGTCGGAGCATGGTAACTCAACTGAAGCGATGGTCGCCTCCGCCAAACAGAAGCCGTATGATCCAGTGTACGCCATGGAACCATGGGAGCATGGTCGTGTTGTCGCCCTATTTGAAGAAATGGATCAGCAAGGAGCGCTGGCCGGAAGTGTATACCGAGAGGAAATTGGTCACGATCTTATTACCCTTGAAGATAAGGGGCTTGTGGGAATTGGAATCGATCCCAATCGTTCCTATCGTTTTACGGATCTATCGCCCACGGACGGAAAGATTCTTGTAGAAAATGAAGATTTGGTTCGTCAGGCGCGGGAGTTTTTGTGGCGCGAGCAAAAGGTGGCCAATATTATTGGTGACACCAAAGCCTCACAGCGGGCCGAGTTACTCTCGACACAACTGAAAGAACTTGTTGTGCGACGCGAAGGGACACTCCTGACCGATTCTCTTCATGGTGCCGACTACTTAGTTGAACATTACGTAAAGTCTGGGTCCATAGAAGACGCCACACGCGTTGCGAAAGACACAATTCAAGAAGTTGTGAGTCAACTTGATAAAGGGGTCGACACAAAAGAAGGAAACGGGTTGGTCTACAAGGCAGGTAACGTCTTGAAATCACTCCCGGCGGAGCACCATGGTGCTCTTGCGCAAGCATTGATGGAAGCAGGCTCTCGACTGGCTTCTAAAGATGGCGAATTGGCTTTGCAGACGCTCTATTATGTGCGAGCGGCTACACACGGCACACTTCAAGAAGAGGCGGGTCGGCGCATGGACGCTTTGTCGCATGAAATCTACGTGAAGGGCGAGGTTGCTGAGTAGGCCCAAAAAAGGTAGGCTAGACTTCCTGTGAGGCAAGTCTATTTAGATCATGCCGCGACCACACCGCTTGATCCACGGGTCAAAGAGGTGATGGAACCATATATGACGGATGCCTATGGCAATCCGTCTAGTTTTCATTCTGAAGGCAAGAAAGCCAAGGATGCGATCGATGCTGCCCGCACCTCGGTTGCCGGAGTTCTCGGCGCACACGCTGATGAGATTTTGTTTACTTCCGGTGGAACTGAGTCTGACAACCTCGCCGTCCTTGGCATTGCTCGAGCGCAAGGTAAGGGGCACATTATTGCCTCGACGATTGAACATCAAGCCGTTATGGAATCCGTCG
>ERZ1292633.4996-Hain-H41-02um-R1-4996-length-12120-cov-5_pt1 | contig 12120 bp, 8 predicted proteins | sample MGYA00564406_ERZ1292633 | MGnify/ENA primary metagenome ERZ1292633 (study PRJEB36523, sample SAMEA6512639) | groundwater metagenome | collected 2019-01-08 | study: AquaDiva: Metagenomics assemblies of 32 groundwater samples
CTACCCTGGATGGAAGCCGGACCTCGACGCCTCGCTCCTCGCCACCCTGAAGCGCGTCCACGAGTCGACTTTCGGTCGCTCCGCCGAGGTCAAGGCGATCCACGCCGGGCTCGAGTGCGGCCTGATCGGCGAGAAGTTCCCCGGCATGGAAATGATCTCGTTCGGGCCGCAGATCGAGTTTCCGCATTCTCCCGACGAGCGCGTGCTGATCCCGTCGGTCGATCGATTCTGGAAGCTCTTGGTCGCCACGCTCGAGGCGCTCGCGGCGTAGACTCCGTCGCGCAATCTTTGAGGCCACGAGGGCGGGAGGGCGCGATGGCGACGAAGGCCGGTACGAACGAGGGCGGACTCGAGATCGATCGCAGGCAGCTTCTCGGCGGCGCTGGCGGCGCGGCGCTCGGCCTCGCCGGAGCGCTCGGTGGCGCTGGCCTCCTGGCCGGCCGCGCCGCCGCGGCATCCCCGGCGGAGCCTATGGCGGGCGCGGCGATCGCGGCGACCGCTCCCTTCGAACTCGCGGAGCTCTCGATCCGCGACCTTCAGGAGGGAATGACGAAAGGACGCTGGACCTCGACGCGCCTGGTCGAGCTCTACCTGGCGCGCATCGCGGAGGTCGACGACCCGGCGGGCGGGTTGAACGCGATCGCGGAGACGAATCCGGAAGCGCTGGCGATCGCCGCCGAGCTCGATGCCGAGCGCCGGGCGGGAAAGTCGCGCGGTCCGCTGCACGGCATCCCGGTGGTGGTAAAGGACAACATCGACACGGCGGATCGGATGCGGACAACGGCCGGTTCGCTGGCGCTCGCCGAGTCGACGGCCCGGAGGGACGCCGCCATCGTGGAGCGACTGCGCGCCGCGGGCGCGGTGATCCTCGCCAAGACGAATCTCTCCGAGTGGGCGAACTTCCGATCGACGCGTTCCAGCTCGGGCTGGAGCGGGCGCGGCGGCCAGGTGCGCAACCCCTATGCGCTCGACCGCAATCCGTGCGGCTCGTCGAGCGGCACCGGCGCCGGCGTATCTGCGAACCTCGCGGCGGCGGGAGTGGGCACCGAAACCGACGGTTCGATCATCTGCCCCGCCTCGATGTGCGGACTGGTGGGAATCAAGCCGACCGTCGGACTGCTGTCGCGGCGCGGGATCATTCCGATCGCGGCGAGCCAGGACACCGCCGGAGCGATGTGCCGCTCGGTCGCCGACGCCGCGCTTCTGCTCGCCGCGATGACCGGCACCGACCTCCTCGACCCGGCGACGGCGGCCGCGGCTGGAAGGAGCGCGGACTTCCGCCCGGCGCTGGACGCGAACGGCCTCGCCGGCTCCCGCGTTGGCGTGGCGCGCAACTTCTTCGGCTGGCATCCCGAGATCGACCGTCAGATGCAGGCCGTGCTCGAGCTGCTGCGGGGGCTGGGCGCGGTGCTGGTCGATCCGGCGGAGATTCCCAAAGCCAAGGAGTACGACGACTCCGAGTACGAAGTCTTGCTGTACGAGTTCAAGCACGGTCTGAACGCCTATCTCGCGGCGCTGCCGGCGAACGGTCAGCCGCGCACGCTCGCCGAGCTCATCGCGTGGAACGAGCGCAACGCGCGGGCGGAGATGCCCTGGTTCGGCCAGGAGATCTTCCTTCAAGCGGAAGCCAAAGGCCCGCTCACGGAGCAGGCCTACCTGGACGCGCTCGCGGCGAATCATCGGCTGTCACGCGCCGAAGGAATCGACGCGGTGCTGGCCGAACATCGGCTCGACGCGCTCATCTCGCCCTCGATGGGGCCCGCCTACCTGACCGACTGGGTGAGCGGCGACCATTACAGTGGGTCCGCCACCTCGCCCTCCGCGGTCTCCGGCTATCCGCACGTCACCGTGCCGGCCGGTTTCGTGCACGGCCTGCCGTGGGGGCTCTCCTTCATGGGCGGCGCCTGGAGTGAAGCGAGGCTCGTTCGCTACGCCTTCGCCTTCGAACAGGCGAGCCGCGCGAGGAAGGCGCCACGCCTCCTCGCCACGGTCGATTTCTCAGCCTGAAGCGGGATTTCTCACTTCAGAAGGAAGGTCACGCGCATCGTGACCCGGTACTCCTTGACCTTGCCCTTCTCGACCTGCACCTTCTGCTCGGAGATCCAGGCGCCGGTGATCTTGTCGACGGTCTTGCTTGCCTTGGAGATCCCTTCCTGAATGGCGTCCTCGAAACTCTTGCTCGACGACGAACTGATCTCGATGACTTTCGCGACGGACATGCGGGCTCCTTTCGAGAGTGCTTTCCGTGCCGACGATAGCGAAGTCGCGGGACGCTGAGAAGTGCCTTCGGGCACCCGGGATTCGCCCGATACAATCGAGCGATGGCGAAGCGAGCCAGGACACGATCCCTCGGGCAGACGCTCGCGCTCGCGCTGCGCCGTCGCGACTGGCTGCTCGCGAAGCTGTTCGTGATGGCCGGAATCCTGCTTCTCGGCGGGGCGCTCTGGTATGTATGGCCATACTGGCAGCTGACGGGCCGCTTCGCGACGCTGCCTGCGGAGCAGCCCTCGCGACTTTATTCGCGGGCCTTTCGGCTCGCGCTGGGCGAGCGGCTCGCGGTCGAAACGCTGGTCGCGAAGCTCGAGAGCGCCGGCTATTTTCGGGCCGTCGAGGGCGAGCTCGTTCCGGGCACCTATCGGGTTTCGGGTGAGCAGATCTCGATCTTCCGGCGCCGTTTCCCGGCTCTCGGAAGCGACCGCGGCGGCAACCTTCTCGTGGCCGACCTCGACGGCGGCAGGATTATCGGTCTCGCCATCGCCGGCGCGCCGGCGCGCGAGGCGCTCCTCGATCCGCCGCTCCTCGCCTCGTTCTACGACGACGATCTTCGCGAACGCCGGCCGACCCCGCTGGGCGAGGTCGCGCCGCTCGCGGTGCGCGCGGTGCTCGCCGCCGAGGACGCCTCGTTCTTCGAGCACCCGGGCCTGTCGTTCACCGGCATCCTGCGCGCGGTCTGGGTGAACCTGCGCGGTTCGGGTGTCCGACAGGGCGGCTCGACCGTGACGCAACAGCTGGCGAAGAACCTCTACCTCTCCTCCGAGCGCACGATGAGCCGCAAGCTCCGCGAGGCGATGCTCGCGGTGATGCTCGAGTGGCGCTACTCCAAGGAAGAGATTCTCGAGGCCTATCTCAACCAGATCTACTGGGGACGCAGCGGAGCGGCGAATCTGATCGGCCTTGGAGCGGCTTCGGCTGCTTTCTGCGGCAAGGAGCCCCGCGACCTGACGCTCGCCGAGAGCGCCCTTCTCGCCGGCATGATCCGGGCGCCGGCCTCCTACGATCCGGTCGACGACGCGGCGGCGGCGCGCGACCGAAGAGACCTGATCCTGGAACGGCTGGTGGAGCTCCGCTGGGTCGCCCGCGCGGACGCCGATGCCGCGAAAGCCGCCGCGCTGCCGATGGCTCAAGCCCCGCTCTCCCGCCGCCGCGCCCCGTATTTCGTCGACGCCGCGGCCGCGGAAGCGAAGCGGCGCTTCGGGCTCGCCAGGCTCGTCGACGCCGGCTACAGCCTGTTCTCGACGCTCGATCTCGAAGATCAGGAGACGGCCGAGAGGGCGGTGTCAGAGGGGCTCGAAGGGCTCGCGGAACGGAGCGCCAGAGTGCGCAAGAAGGAGACTCCACTGCAGGCGGCGTTGGTGTCGATCGAGCCCGGCAGCGGCGCGGTGCGCGCCTGGGTCGGCGGGCGCGACTACCGCGCCAGCCAGTTCGACCGCGCCGGATCGGCGCGTCGCCAGGCGGGAAGCGCCTTCAAACCGATCGTCTACGCGACCGCCTTCGAGCTCGGCGTCGCGACGCCGGGAACGTTGCTCGAAGACGCACCGCTGGCGCTCGAGGCTGGCGGGCAGATCTGGACGCCAGGCAACGACGACGATCAGTTTCATGGCTGGGTCACCGCGCGCACCGCGGTCGAACAGAGCTACAACCTGCCGACGGTGCGCCTGGCGCTCGCCACCGGTCTGCCGAGGATCGTCGACATGGCGCGCTCTTTGGGCGTCTCCGCGCGTCTCAAACCCGTGCCCTCGATCGCTCTCGGGGCCTTCGAGATCGCGCCGGTCGAGCTTGCCACCGCCTATGCGACGTTCGCCAACCGCGGCGTGCGGCCCAATGTTCGCTTTCTCGAAGGCGTGCTGTCGTCGGATGGCCGCGCGGTCGGCGGAGCGCCGATTCCTCCGGCGACGGTGGCGCTGTCGCCGCAGACCGCGTTTCTGGTCACGACACTTCTCCAGGGCGTCGTCGACTACGGCACGGCGCGCTCGGCCCGCGGGCTCGGGCTGAATGATCCTGTCGCTGGCAAGACCGGCACCTCGAACAGCGGCCGCGACAGCTGGTTCGCTGGGTTCTCGCCGGAGCGCGCGACTGTCGTCTGGGTCGGCTTCGACGACGATTCGCCGACGCCGTTCTCAGGATCGAAGGCGGCGCTGCCGATCTGGACGAAGTTCACGATCGCCGTGCGGCCTCCCGGTGGCTATTCGAGATTCACTCCGCCGGCCGGCATCCGCGTCGTGCTGATCGATCCGGAGACCGGCGAGCTGGCGACGGATCGCTGCCCGCAGGTGCTGTCCGAGGCCTTTCCCGCCGAGCGCTATCCGAACCAGGTCTGTCATCTGCACGGCGGCCGCTTCACGCTGCCGCTCGATCCCGAGATTCGCGCTCGGCAGGAGGAGGCGCGGCGAGAGGGCGGGGTCGCGGCATGGCTCAGGCGCGTCTTCCGCAAGCGCGAGCGCGGCCCCGAGCCGCCTTGATCGGAAACGGGAGGGCACGCGCCCTCCCCTCGGACGTCGGGCTAAGCCCGAACGTCCTCACCCCTCCGCGCCCGCTCGCCCGCGGGCTCGCTGAACGGGAGGGCCGCGCCCGCTCGCCCACGGGCTCGCTGAACTGGAGGGCTTGCGCCCTCCCGTTTTTAGTCGCCGAAAAGCGCCCTGGTCGACGGCTTGCGCAGGAGAGGCAGGGTGATCGCCCCGAGCAGGGTGCCGAACGGCGGGAAGAGACAGCCGGCGGCTGAGGCGAAGAGGCAGAAGCGGAGATGGCGGCCGCGCGACATTTGTAGGCCCGCGGCGATCAGCAATCCACCGAGCGCGAAACCGAGGACGAGCAAGAAGCCCACGGCAACCGCGGCGCCGCGTTCCCCGAGAAGTTGCACGATCAGCGCGTCGACGGGCTCGCCCGCCGGAGTCATGGCGACGGCGACAAAGAGGTGCAGGGCCGGGACGAGCGCCACCATGCCGGCCATGATTCCGACCGCGTACTGGAACATCGAGAGCAGCTGCAGCTCGTCGCGTTGCGAGGGCATGATTGGATCTCGTGCGCGAGTCGATCTCGACTACGGAGTCAGAGCGAGCTCTGGCTGAAGGTGTCGCACTGGTCGGAGTCGCCGGTCGAGAGGCCGCGCTTGAGCCACTCGACGCGCATCTCGGAGGAGCCGTGAGTCCACGACTCGGGCTGGACGCGGCCGCCGCCCTGGCGCTGCATCATGTCGTCGCCGATCGCGGCCGCGGCACGCAGCCCCTCCTCCACGTCGCCGGGCTCGAGCAACTTGCGGGTTTTGTTGGCGTGGTGTCCCCAGACGCCGGCGAGACAGTCAGCCTGCAGCTCCATGCGCACCGAGAGGGCGTTGGCCTCCTCCCGGCGCGCACTTCCTTGCGCCCGCGTGACCTGATCGGCGATGCCGAGCAGGTTCTGCACGTGATGCCCGACTTCATGCGCGATGACGTAGGCAGCGGCGAAGTCGCCCGGCGCTTCGAAACGCTGCGCGAGCATCTGGAAGAAGGAGAGGTCGAGATAGACCTTGCCGTCACGCGGACAGTAGAACGGCCCCACCGCCGAGGAGGCCATGCCACAGGCCGAGGCGACGGAATCGCTGAACAGCACGAGGGTCGGCTGCTCGTAGCGGGTGCCCTCCTCGGCGAAGATCTTCGTCCAGGCGTCTTCGGTCGAGCCGAGGATCGTCGCCGCGAACCTGCCGAGCTCATCGGCGGGAGCGCCCGGCGCGCCGCTTTCGGCGGGACCCGCCTGGACTCCGGCGCTGTCGCCGGCGACCCCGCCGATGGCGTCGAGCAGCTGCAGCGGATTCTGTCCGGTGAGCAGCGCGAACACCACCAGGAGCAGCGCCGCGCCGCCGCCGAGGGCCAGGCCGCCCTTCGCCGCCGGTCGCATGCCGCGCCGGTCCTCGATCCGGTCACTCTGCCGCTCGCCTTGCCATCTCATCGCGCCTCTCCTCGACTGCGGGAAGTTCAGAGGCGATTCTAGCCCCGAGTGAAAGAATGAGCCGATGCCTGAGCGCCCGCTACTCGCCGATCGATTGCCCAGGGAGGGCGGCGCCACGCCCGAGGAGCTGCTCGACCGATTCGTTGCCTGGGCATCCGAAGCCGGATTCACGCTCTACCCGCATCAGGAGGAGGCGCTGCTCGAGGTCTACTCGGGCAAGCACGTGATTCTCAACACGCCGACCGGCTCGGGCAAGTCGATGGTGGCGCTTGGCCTCCACTTCAAGGCGCTCGCCGAAGGGAAGGTCTCCTTCTATACCAGCCCGATCAAGGCGCTCGCCTCCGAGAAGTTCTTCGCCCTCTGCGACGACTTCGGCGCCCAGCACGTCGGGATGCTCACCGGCGACGCCTCGATCAACCCGGAAGCGAAGATCCTCTGCTGCACCTCGGAGGTGCTCGCCAACATGGCGCTCCGGTCCGGCGACCAGCTCGACGCACCGTACGCGGTGCTCGACGAGTTCCACTACTACTCCGACCAGGAACGCGGCTGGGCGTGGCAGGTGCCGTTGGTGACGCTGAAGAAAACGACCTTTCTGCTCATGTCGGCGACTCTGGGCGACATGAGCGGGATCGCCGACAAGCTGCAGCGCGCCACTTCGGTGCGGGTGGCGAACGTGACGTCCGCGACGCGGCCCGTGCCGCTCGAGTTCGAATACCGGGAGACGCCGCTGCACGTGACGATCGAAGGCCTCCTCGAAGCCGAGCGCTATCCGGTTTACGTCGTCAACTTCACGCAGCGTGAGTGTGCCGAGCTCGCGCAGGCGCTGACCAGTCTCGGCATGACGACGCGCGAGGAGCGCGAGGCGATCCGGCGCGAGATCGGTGACTTCCGCTTCGACACGCCGTACGGTAAAGAGATCCGCCGCTTCCTCTCGTTCGGCGTCGGCATCCACCACGCCGGGCTGCTGCCGAAGTACCGCCTGCTCGTCGAGCAGCTGTCGCAGAAGGGAATGCTCAAGGTCATCTGCGGCACCGACACCCTTGGCGTCGGCGTCAACATTCCGATCCGCACCGTGTTGTTCACGAAACTCTCGAAGTATGACGGCGAGAAGGTGCAGATCCTCGCGGTGCGCGACTTCCAGCAGATCGCCGGCCGCGCCGGCCGCAAAGGCTTCGACGATCGCGGCTGGGTCGTGGCCCAGGCGCCGGAGCAGGTGATCGAGAAGAAACAGGCGGCGGCCAAGGGAAAGAAGGGGCCGAAAGCGGGTGGCCGCGGCGGTCCGCGCCCGCCGCTGCGCGGCGCGGCGAAGTCGCCGATCAAAGGTCCCGGCCGCGCGGAGGTCCTGTGGACCAAGGAGACTTTCGACAAACTGATCACGCGGCCGCCAGAAACGTTGAAGTCACGGTTCCGGATCTCGCACGGCATGGTGCTGAATCTCCTGCAGCGCGACGAAGAGATCGACGATCCGGCGCGCGGCAACTTCGCCTCGCTCCGCGAGCTGATTTCGGGGTGCCATGAGGACGACGGCGCGAAGAAGCGGCACCTCCGCTTCGCGTCCGTGTTGGTGCGCTCGCTTCACCGCGCCGGAATCGTGATCATGAAGCGCGATGCGCGCACGAACTACCGCTGGGTGATCGTCTCCCCGGACCTCCAGTTCGACTTCTCGCTCTACCACGCGCTCTCGCTCTTCCTCGTCGAAATGGTGCCGCTGCTCGATGCGAACCAGCCCGAATACGTGGGGGACCTCCTCTCGCTCGTCGAAGCGGTGCTCGAGGATCCAGGAGTCATTCTTCGCAAGCAGGCGGACCGCGTGAAACAGGCCGCACTGGCCGAGATGAAGGCCGAGCGCACCCAGTACGAGGAACGGATGGAGAAGCTCGAGGGGATCGAGCACCCGAAGCCGCTCGCCGACTGGCTGAACGGCAACTTCGACCGCTTCGCGCGCCTCCATCCCTGGGTGGGGCGGCAGGAGATCTCGCCCAAGTCGATCGGTCGCGAGATGTGGGAGACCTTCTCCTCCTTCCAGGACTATGTGAAGAGCTACGGTCTGGAGCGCAGCGAGGGGGTGCTCCTGCGCTACCTCTCGCAGCTTTATCGGACGCTCCAGCAGAACGTGCCGATCGTCGCCAAGACCGAGGCGGTCGAGGACGCCCTCGGCTTCTTCCGCACCACGATCGAGCTCACCGACACAAGCCTCCTCGAGGAGTGGGAGAGCCTGCTTCACCCCGAGCTCCTGGTGCGGCGCAAGGAGGAGCGCGGCAAAGCCGTCGAAGCGCTCTGGGTGCGCGAGCTGGTGGAGAATTCGCGCGCTTTCGCGGCCCGCGTCCGTTCGGAGATGCACCTGCTCGTTCACGCCCTGGCGCGCAAGGCGTGGGAGGAGGCCGCAGAGCGGGTGGACTCGTCAGGGATCGAGCCCGACTCGCCGGAGCTCTGGGACGCGAAACGGTTCGAGAGGGCGCTCGGACCTTACTTCGAGGAGTATGAAGCGCTTCTTGACACGCCCGAGAGCCGCCGGCACCAGTGGACGCAGATCCGCCCGATCGGCGACCGCCAGTGGGAAGTGCAGCAGACGCTGCTCGACCCGAAAGACGACAACGGCTGGGGAATCCGCGCCAGAGTCGATCTGCGCCGCGCCACCACCGTCGAGCAGCCGCTGCTCCGGGTCGTCGAGATCGGGCGGTGAAGGAGGCGGGCGACGACATGGCCGGCGCCGACGAATTCGACCCGTATTACCCTTGAGATCCATGACTCGATCGATTCTCGCGCCAGTGCTTCTCGTGCTTGCATCCTTGAGCGCGAATGCCGCCGAGCCGGAAGCGCAGGCGCCGTTCGTTCTTGTGCTCGGCACGGCGCAGGATGGCGGGATCCCGCATCTGGGCGGCACGACGGCGCCCGACCTCGCGGCCCGCCGCGATCCGCGCCTGCGGCGCCTGGTCGCGTCTCTCCTGATCGCCGATCCAGCGTCCGGCAAGCGCTGGCTGGTCGACGCAACGCCCGATGTCGCCGCCCAGCTCGAGCGCGCGGATGCCGCCTTCCCGCCCCGGATCGTAGCCGGTGGGCGTCCGAAGATCCTCGACGGCGTCTTCCTCACCCACGCCCACATGGGCCACTTCCTCGGGCTCGCCTGGTTCGGGCGCGAGGTCTACGGCGCCGATCATCTGCGGGTCCACGGCTCGCAGCGGATGGCGGAATTCCTGCAGCGCAACGGGCCGTGGGAGCTCTTGGTCCGGCTCGGCCATATCGAAGTCGTAACGATGCAGCCGGAACGGCCGGTGGAGCTCGCGCCGGGCCTCTCGATCAAGCCCTTCCTCGTGCCGCACCGCGACGAGTACACCGACACCTTCGGCTTCGAGATCCGGGGCCCCAACCGCACCCTGCTCTACATCCCCGACATCGACAAGTGGGAGCGCTGGACGACGCCTATCGAGGAGAAGATCGCGAGGGTCGATGTCGCGCTTCTCGACGCCACGTTCTACGGCGCCGACGAGATTCCCGGCCGCTCGCTCGCCGAGATTCCGCATCCCTTCGTCGTCGAGTCGATTGCCCGCTTCGCGAAGCTGCCGGAGAGTGAGCGGAGGAAAGTGGTCTTCACGCACCTCAACCACTCGAATCGCGCCGCGCTTCCCGGAGTGCCCGAGCGCGCCGCGATCGAAGCGGCGGGCATGCGCGTAGCGGTCGAAGAGGAGCGGATCGATCTTTGAGTCTGCCGGTGATCAGGGCGCGGTGCGGAAGCTGAAGCGCTCGTCGAGCTCGAGCGCGTTCCCGCGCAGGTCGTGGACGCAGTCCGCAAACAGGGTGACCGCGAACCGATCGTCGCGCGGCAGATCCTCCGCCGGGTACCAGTGCGCCCACCAGCGCTCCGGGTCGTAGCGGGTCGTTCCAGGTACCGCGCCGGTCGCATTGCCCACCACTTCGATGCAGTCGTCCGCGAAGCGCTCCGGATCGAGTGGTTCGGAGAGCGCGAAGGTAACCCGCACGCGATCCACGGTGACCAGGGCGTCTCCGGGAGGGAAGACCGAGGTCACGACGGGGGGGCGCGACGGTCCGACCGGCGCCCAGGGTTCGTGGGGGCTTGTCGCAATGTCCAGCGAAACCCAGAAAATCGCGTCGAACACTTCGTGTGGCGGCGGGGGGAGCGGCGGCATCGGCAGTTCGAGATCGTCGAGCCAGTCGTGGAGCAGCACGGCGGCCACCACGGCGGCCACCACGCCCACTACGACGAGACCCTTGTCGACATGCTCGAGCACCGCGTCGACCTCGGTGACTTCGCCGGCGCGCACCTTCACCGTGCGCGACCGTTCCTCGAGCGGCTCCGCCTCTCCCGCGGCGTTGAGGCGCGAGGTGAAGCGAACGCGATAGTCGCCCGGCGGTAGCCCGAGCACGCTCCAGGCAGGCTCGAGCGAACGGAAGACCGGCGAGAACCGTTTCCCCTCCTGGCGCTCGAGCTCGACGAAAAGGCCGCGCGGCCCGGGCTGCCCGGCGCGCCTGGCGCTGTCGTCGGCGAAAACGCGAAGCGCGACTCCACCCGTCCCAGCCTTGACTTCGGCCGAGGGGTGGCGGTTTGTCTGCACCGAGAGACAGGAGGTGAGAAGAAGCGCCAGCACGGAGGCGGCAGCGGCGCGAAGCCAGAGGCGTGGGCTCATGCCAGTTTCGAAGCGCACAGACTATGCCGGGGTCAGCATTGAGCGACGGTGATTTCGGCGCGACGGCTCAGCGCCGCGGCCGCAGCGCGACCGGCGACCGCGCCGCTCGCCCAGGCCCACTGGAAGTTGAATCCGCCGATGCGGCCGTCGACGTCGAGGAGCTCGCCACACAGGTGAAGGCCGGGGCAGAGTCGCGACTCCATGGTCTCGAGCTTCACCTCCGCGAGCGGCACGCCGCCGGCGGTCGCCTCGGCGTGGGCGAAGCCGCGATCGTAGGCGATCGGAATCGCCTGCTCGATGAGCGCTGCGATCAGAGCCTTCCGCGCTTCGCGCTCCAGGCGGAGCGCCGTCTGTTTCGGATCCAGGCCGGCGCTTCGCACCAGGGCGTCAGCGAGACGATCGGGGAGCTTTTCGGAAAGCCAGTTGCCGAGCGTCTTGCGGCCGAGATTCGCGAGCTCGAGCGCCAGATTGTCCGGGTGGGCGTACGGCAGGAAGGCGACGACAAGGCGGGTGCCGGGATCTACCTGGCGCGCGGCGAGGAAGTGGCGGCTGGCGTCGAGGATGACGGGACCCGAGAGGCCGAAGTGCGTGCACAGCAGATCGCCCTCGAACGACGCGAGCCGTTTTCCCGTTCCGCCGCGCACCTCCACGCGGGCCGGACAGGCCACACCGGAGATGGCGCGCAGCCAGTGACCCTCGGGGACGACGAGTGGCACGAGCGACGGGAAGATCGTCGCCGTCGAGCCGTGCCCGAGCGATCGCGCCAGCGCGATACCCGCGCCGTCCGAGCCGCTTTTCGGCAGCGCCTGCCCGCCGGCGGCAAGAATGATGCGGGACGCGAGGAAGCTGCCCCAGCGCCCGCGCACGACGAAACGATCGGCCGCGCGCTCGATCGCGTCGACCCGGCGCGGGAAAAGGATCTCGACCCCGCCCGCGCGCGCCGCGTCGAGAAGCGCGTTCAAGACCGTGCGCGCGCTGTCGGTGGTGGGGAAGAGCTTCCCGGTTTTCTCGCGCTTCAGGCTCACTCCCAGCTCGCGAAAGAAGTCGACCACCGCCGGAACCGGGAACTGCCGCAGGACCTTGGCGATCGCCGGTCGCGAGGCGCCGGCGAAGTCGTCCGCGGACACCTCGAAGTGCGTCACGTTGCAGCGCCCGCCGCCCGCGATGAGGATCTTCGCGCCGAGCGAGCGCGCGCCGTCGAGCGCGACGATGCTCAACGGGGTCGCGCTCGCCTCCGCGGCGCGCGCCGCCTGGATTGCCGCCATCAGTCCCGCGG
>ERZ1292633.4997-Hain-H41-02um-R1-4997-length-12119-cov-6_pt1 | contig 12119 bp, 3 predicted proteins | sample MGYA00564406_ERZ1292633 | MGnify/ENA primary metagenome ERZ1292633 (study PRJEB36523, sample SAMEA6512639) | groundwater metagenome | collected 2019-01-08 | study: AquaDiva: Metagenomics assemblies of 32 groundwater samples
GGACAGGTACACGGAGCCCCACAGAATTGAGGGGCGACGTGCGTTTATCGGCCCTAAGGGAACGCGGTGGCGGAGTAGGATGACAGCGGCGACGCGCTGTGGTGATCAAACCCACTCACCACACGGGTCGCGCGATGTCGAACGACTGGTCGCTCATTGAGAGAAGATTCTTGACGACCGACCGACCGACCTGTCCTGTCAGTGCGAGGAGGAGGTGGCATCATGTGTTCCAATATGTCCGACGCGTGCGAGCGAGGCCCGACGCGACGTATCAAAGGGAACACACGAACGAGGAGAGACCAATGGGGAGGAGGACAATTGCACATCAACAACAATACCACGACTACTACGACTATGCCGTGGAACGAGGACAACCCCGCCTCCGGTTTTCGATATTGATGTGCCTTCCGTATTTCTTAAACCTCGTGGTCGTGCTCGCTAACATGCGGCGTGAGATGCCTCGCATTCTGTGCGCGAGCAAGGAGCTGCGCGAACGTGCTCGCTGTAATTGGGAGAGCAGAGCTAACGGCGCGCTAGGCCTATGCTCCTGCGCCGCACGAACCGCCTCCAGCGCACGATCACCCAAGCAAAGAGCCGTCGCAATCGTTGCGCCGCGGCGATCCAACGTCGGCACTGGGCACCGCATTCTTGGCATAACACGGTTTCGTACTTGCTGGCCCAGTGCTCTCGCTCTTCGGAGTCCGATGCGCGGCACGCCTGGCCGCGCCGCCCGCCACCTTTGCGCAGCACGGACTGGAATAGCAACGTGTGCACGACGTGTTGACAACGCGTCGCTCCGCGTGATGAAGGCGGACGCGACTCACCTTCGACTGGCCGCTCGCAACACAATCGAGGCACCTCCGTCAGAACTATTTTGTACAGCGGCCTCACGAACAGTTTTTCGAATGACGGAACCGTCGTTGTGCCGTCGTTCGACGCGGGAGAGCGCAGCGGTCCCCCCGAAAATGCCACCAATGCATGCCCCCAACGCGATCGTCGATCGCCGCCCACCCACAGCCACGCGGCCGCATCCGGAAACGCATCGGCGGCGCGGAGAAGGCGATGCAATGCGCGCGCGTGATGGGACACGACTTCTCTCCAATGCGTGCGCCACCTCCAGCGTTGCTGCACAAAACGAATGGCTTCAACCACCACGACGAAAACGCTGATCGGCGGGACGGACCGTCCAGCGTCATCCAAGCGGGACGGCACGGCGCGATTTCGCAAAACGTAATCGCGGCACTGACGAGTGGTGGCCGGATCATACCCGCGGCGGCACGTCGCACACGCCACACGCATACACCGGTCTGAGGCTAACAGTAGCCGCGAAAACGGCATCCCGCCTCTCGGAGCGGATGCCTCGGACTTCGCCTCTGCGGTCAACCGCCGAAACAGCGGGTCGTGCTGCGACAACCACGGATGCCGGCCACTGTGGGACGACGCGAGGAGCCTTGTTGGGTGCACCGTGGCCGGCGTCGTCGTCGTCGTCGTCTCGGTGCCCGTTACGATCCATCGGTGTATGAATGCTTCAAAAATCGGGCGACACCGGTCGCACTGCCTGACGCGGCGCATTGGCTGTGGAGCGCCAGAAGGCGGAATGAAATTGATCACCAGGCAGCGCTGTTGAGATGACACAACATACAGCGATGGGATCGCGGCGGCGAGTGCAGAGGATGATCGTCGCTGCGCGAGACGGAGCTTGTAGATCATGCGTCGGCACCAGCGCAGCAAACGGCACACCGCCTTGTGCCGGTGCTCGTCGCTTGACAAGGCGGACACAAATGCCAATCGGCAGCTCTTTTCACACAACACGTTTGCGGTCGCGATCGACCAGGCGGACGGCCAGTTGGGATAAGGATGCAGCGACCGTCGGCGCTCCTCGACGTCCAGCACCGTCTGGCACCGGCTCGAGCACCCCTTGACGGACACCGCTCGATAGTTCGTGCCGCCGGGGCTTCCGGTCGTGGTAGGAGGCCGCGGCGTCGGATTGGCGGTCGATGATGAGGAAGCGAAGGGAGTCGCCAGCGTCTCCTTCCTCGACCGCAACGTGAGTAATCGCCGCCGAAGATGCGACGCGCACCGATAGGCGCCGCGTGCCGCCTTGTTCACTAGTCCCTCCAATTGCGCCTGCAGGCCGCGACGCACACTGTGCTGACAGCTGGGGCACAGCCACGCGATGTGACGGGCAGCACATTCGCGCAGACAGCGCACAATGTTCGAATCGCGGTCGAAAATTTCGACGTGCTGCCACAACAGAACACTCAGCCTGTGCACTAGCTGGCTCAACAGCGGCCCACAACGATCGCGGGACGTGACACAGCCGTCGCTGACACCAGACGGAGAAGCGCCCACGAGTAGCGAGGAGAACGAACCGTGGGGCGCGACGGCAAGCGTCGTCGCAACACCGCTCCCTCTCGTGACCGCCCAAGTCCACGGGGCCGCGATATCCATCGACCCCTTCCCTCCGTGGCGCCGTTGCAGCACCCTCCACCTTACCGTCAACCGGTGGACGCGTTGCCTCTGCGGCACCACGATGGTGTGCCACGCACCTCGGACTTCACGAACGGCCTCCGCGAGAAGCTGCGTCTTCGCCAGGCAGCCTGCGGCGCGGCAGAACGCGCCGACCAGTACGGCGTGCCGCTCGACGCTCCGGAAAGGAGACACCGCGAGATCGCGAAGATGCAACCGGACTCCGGACGTCATGTCGATCGAGGCCGCCACCGCGGCTCGCGGGCCCTCCAGTCCGAGCATGCGTTGCCGCATCGCGGAAATGAACACCACACAGGTGGCGCAGAGCGCGGTGTCGTGCTGGACCTCAGGGGGTCGTCCAGCGGCAGCGGTCGCGGCTGCGCCTCGGTTCCTCCTCGAGCGGAGCGCCTCTCTTTTCGCGATGAACCAACGAACCACCATATTGACGCCAACGCGCACCACGAAGTTCCAGCGACGGTGGACGAGGGTCCGTTGCAGGCACGTTTGGACGTGAAACGTCGCGAGCATGCCGTGGGGCACTTCGCCCCGGGTGGAGCACAACATCGACGGAGCCCCACAGCACCCACCGGGTGGTCGACGGTGAAGCAAAAGCGGGGGGGCCGCAGCTGCAAGCAAACGATGGCGGCATAGGCCACACAACACCGCGGCATAGGCGCCGACGAGCCCAACGCCACCGTCGCGGCCGCCGCGCACACCTCGGTGTATAGGAAATTCGCTCCTCGCCGATGTCAACGGCTGGAACAATTCCGCCACGTCCATGCGCAAAACCTGTGCGAAACACGCGAGCACCGGCGCACATCGGCCCGAAGGGCACACTGCAGCGCCCCGAGCGAGGAGATTCCGCGGACGTGTCGCGGCGCGACTGGAGGCGCGACGCGCAGCCCACCGGTGGGCGACCGACGCAACGAAGGCGACGCGGCCGAAGCGAACGAGCCGGTCGACGCGCTGCCAGTACCGACTCAGCCACTGCCAGATAGGGCCATCGTCGCGCGCCGTCGTTGACTCCGCCCTCTCGCGACCTTTCACATCCCATGACGCGGCGCAGCGGCTGCAGAGGTGGGAGCCGCGAGCGAACGAACGCGGAAGGACACCCTTGCCGTCCCCCCGCGAGCGCCACGCGCCACCGCACAGGTACTCGACCGCTGCCAGCGCGTAGATGCTGCAGGGACAGCTGACAGCATCCGTAAACAGCGCCTGATCCACCAATTCTGCAAGACGCGTGGTCTTGGGTCGTGGCTGAGACGTCACGGCGACCATTCGGCGTATTGGGTCCGAGCGGAGTGCTGGTTCGTCCCCATTGCTGCCACGCGTCAGAGCACATTGGACGGCTGTGAGCGCCCGCGAGGCAAAGCAAAGTGTTTCCGCGCTCGCCACACGGCGACTAGCACCGACTCGCAGCAAGCTGCTCGGAGCCGCCCATTCTGCAGGCCACGTCGCGGCGCTGCGTGGACTGGATCCTGCGTCGGTTTTCGCGACGGGAGGAGCGCTCTTGAGCTCTGTTTGACGGCGAGCATGGGACACCTTACGGGCAACCTCGTGTAGAAAGCGGAGGCACCGCACGGCAACGGCCAACGCCGCCCGCACCCGTTCCAACGGTTGCCGGAAAAGGGGCCCCGACCGCAGAAGCTGCCGACACTCACAAGACGCAGCCGCCGCCGCCGGCACAGGAGGCGGCGTCGCTGATGATGGTTCCCCACGACGATGTTGACCGGCACCCATGCAGTCGCCGTAGCGCGTGGCGACTCGCTGCTTGACGGAGACGCCCTCCTGCGACAGCCGCTTCATGGCCAGTGCAAGGTGCTGAAAAATGGGCAGACAGCGTCCGCAGCAAAGGTGCCAATCCCACGGCAGACGTTCACGGGGAGGAAGGCACAATGCCGAGGCGGCGAAACAATCGATCCGCTTCATCGAGGGCGATGCGGAGAGCCGATGCCCACGACGAATCGACGACCGCCGCCACATCCGGGCCACCGCGAGCACGAGCCAGAGGAAGGCGGCGAGCGGCCGCTGGCAGCGGAACCACCCCTCCCTGTGAAACACCTCCCGGAGCAAGCGCTCTCGGCGCGAAGCGTATCGCCGCAACGCGGCCTGGACAAGGACGGCGGCCTTGTCTGTCGCCAGGCGCTGGTGCTCCACGACGGTCGGCCGCCAACGGTCGAGACAGCGGATGAGCGGTTTGCACCTCGCGCAGCAGACCCGCGCGAACGCCTGAACGCGGTGCGACGCCGCTCCGGGTCGCGCGACCAGAAAATCGCGACACGCCGCGATGATCGGGGCACATCGGCCACATTGGCCGCGCACCGCTGGGTACTGCCGATCGTGGCTGTTCCTCTGGGCGGCGCGGACAGATGACCGCAACCACCGGCGCAGGCGGTACTTGGCCTGCAGGAACCGCACCAGGCGCAAGCGCTGAGCGAACAATGACGCCCGGATGCATGACACCCAGTGCCGCAGGAAGGCCTGCGTTCGAGTCACCGCCCGGTTGAAAGGGCTTTCGAGCCACGTCACCAAGTTGTGGCTCGCAGAATGATCCCCCGCCGTCAGCAGCGGCGCCGTGCGACTGTCCTGCTCGCGTGCTGCTGATGCTAGTGCTGCGTTCCCTTGGATCGGTGGCGCAGGCCGGTCGTCGACCACAACCGCCGATTCGTCGCTCGTTTCTTGGCCGCCGTCATGGTCCCGTCCGGTTTCCGTTCCGTTCGAGGCGAGCGTCTTGAAGTCGCGTGGCTGAGCTGGCACGGTTTCCCGCAACAACGGCCGCTGTTGCGGTGGCCTCACCACAGCTGGCCGCCCCACGTGCGGCGGAGGCAGCGCGTTCACGGCTAAGTCCTGCCTTCTGATTTGACGCAATAGCCCAAACACCGCCTCGACGTCGCCGCACAGGAGTAGATCCTTCCGCCCGGCCGATAGCTCAAGGTTGAAGAAGGCGGCGAATCGTTCTGCGACGTGGTGCCACACTCGAACCCTTTCAGAGGGGGCAAAATCGTACGGGGCTGTCCCTGCGGCCGTCTGCGGCGACGACAGTGGAGCCTTGTCCCCCCCCGCCGCATATCGGCTGCCGATCGGAGACGACGACCCCCTTCCCGCCGGTGACACGGTGCTCGCGGGCGGCATCGCACTGGAGCGAACGACGACATCGCGCCCGGTGGTGAAGCTGACGTTGCTCGCCGCCCTCCTTTCGGAGCCTCCTCCTCCTCCTTGGCGGCTGAGGCACCACTCCAGCAGCGGGATGAAGGTGAATCCGCTGACCAGTCGGTCGCTGTCCTCCCGCGTCAGTCGAAATCTCGGCAGCATCGACGCGCCTCTTGAGGTCATGTCGGGTGCGACCACTTCGGCTTGACGCGACAGAAGCACACCGTGGCGGAGCGCTAGTTCCCGTTCCGGGGAACCAGGGGCGGACGACAGCGCGTCACTCAGGTTGGGTGCGGAAGCCAACCACCCGTATTCCTCGAGAGACAAAATGTCTGGCGGTTGGCTTGTCGCAGAGCCTTCTGGTTCGGTCGCCAGCCAGCTTCTCGGGGCCTCGCGACCGAGTGGGGCGAGTTGCCTCGGGGGCGCTGCGGCGCCTCCGCTCCTTGGTAGCGGCCGGCGACGCGACGCGGGCTGCGACGCCTTCACGTTGTTCCCCGAGTGCATGTAGGGGAGGGTGACGAACGTTGCGACTGGACATGGGAGAGAGATTTCACTAGAAATGACACTGCGCCCTCACTCTCTCTCTATGTCCGTGTACAAAATACACCGTACCACAGTACCAGAAGGGCGATCTATCCATCAAAGGCACATGAACGTTTCGAAGCGGAACGCTGATACCCGTTTAGTCAGTGCCCCCTTTTGTCACGCGCGCTTTACAATTTGCTGCGTCGCTGCCGCGCGACCTCCACCTTGGCCACCGTGGTCAGATGCACCTCATCCGGCCCGTCGGCGATGCGAAGCGCTCGTTGCCAGGCGTACATGGCGGCTAAAGGTGTGTCCTGCGAGACGCCCATCGCCCCGTGCACCTGGATCGCGCGGTCGATGACCCTGCAAGCAGCGCGCGGGGCGGCAACTTTGATCATGGCAATGTGTTGAAACGCGGCTCGCGAGCCGCCTTGGTCGATCAACTTCGCGCACTGCAGCACGAGCAGCCGCGCCTGCTCAATTTCGATGCGGCTCTCCGCGATGGCTTCCTGCACCATGCCGTGCTTTTCGAGCGCAGCGCGAAAGGCGGTGCGTGCGGCCGCGCGGGCCACCATGAGCCACAGGGCGCGCTCGGCCATGCCGATCGACCGCATGCAGTGGTGGATGCGGCCTGGTCCGAGGCGGCCCTGCGCAATGTGGAACCCTTTCCCGGGACCGACTAAGATGTTCGCCGAGGGCACGCGCACCTTGTTGAAGAGCACCTCGAAGTGGCCGTGCGGCGCGTCGTCGCTCCCGAACACTTGCATGGCCCGAACGCCGGAGATACCAGGGGTGTCGCGGTCCACCACGAACATGGAGTGCCGCTCGTGGGGCGGCACGTTTGAATGTTCGCTTGCCGCCGTGCTGACCATCACGATCAGCACTTTGCACTTCGGGTGCCCGAAGCCCGACGCCCACCACTTGCGCCCGTGCAGAATGTAGTCGTCGCCGTCGGGCGTGGCCGTCATCTGCAGGTTGCTGGCGTCACTCGAGGCCACGTCGGGTTCGGTCATGCAGAACGCCGAGCGGAGCGTGCCGGACAGCAGCGGCACGAGGTACTTCTGCTTCTGCTCTGGCGTGCCGAAAAGGTGCAGCGTTTCCATATTGCCCGTGTCCGGGGCGTCACAGTTGAACGCCTCGACACCATAGGGGTATCCCCCCATGCGCTCCGCGAGCTGGGCGTACTCGTGTTGAGTCAGGCCGGAGGCCGCCGGAAGGAAGAGGTTCCACAGACCTCGCTTCTGTGCCTCGCGCTTCAGCTCCTCCACCACTGGTACGATCGACCAGGCGTCGCCTTTGTCGATGTTGGCCTTCCGCTGCGCGTAGTACCTTGGCTCGGCTGGGATAACTGTGGTGCGCATGAAGTCGTCCAGCGCTTTGGACACCTCCGCGAAGCGACCCTTCCACGGTTGGGTGTAAAACGACGCCAACGTCGCAGTTGACATGTGTGTGTGTGTGGGTGCCGGTGAGAAAAATGGCGTCACAACGCGCTGTCTTGTTACGTCTGTCGTCGACTCTTTTGCTCGACTCTGCACCCCCATCGCGTGGGTACGCGCGCAACCAAAGTAGTCACGTTTCTTGGTCACGGTGGTCGCGGCGAACTATGGGGGCAGGGCACCCGACGAACTACCTTGACACCATGGCGTCGTCGCATCGCGGGACAGCGACCGCGGTGACACCCCCGTAGGCCAGTGTTTCCGGCGAGACCTCTGTGAGAGCAGTATCGCCATCCCCACGCCAGTCGGTTAGGAAGGCACGACGCGGCGTTCGCCGATCGGTGTTCGGGGGGCGCTGCCAAGAGAACGCCGACGGTCGCGGAGCCAAGCGATCGCGGCGTCCAAATGCGGCGCGACGGCGGCGGCGGTGGCGGTGGCGGCGGCGGCGGGGGTGGTGGGGTGGGCATCTCGCCGTGCGGCTTCCAGTCGCGTCACTAATCCTTGTGACAAGGACCGCAACATCGCCTGATCTGCGGCCGCTCGTGTGACATGTTGCTCACCCCAATCGGAATCAACCACGAGTGCGTTGAGCTTCTTGAACGCCTTCAAAGCCGATCGCCAGTGATTCAGCGTGAGCAGGGCGGGGATGGCCACCCCGAGCCAGCGCCGCGCAATCTCCACGTCGCGATTGTTGCCATCGTTGTTACTCGTTATCGCTAACAGCCTTGGAACGGCGTAAGCACGGAAGACGCGCACAATGCGACGAGAAGATACGATCGCGCGGGATGCCTTGCGGCCCCCGTCGTCCCCCCCCTCACGACCGTGGCATGTGGCAGCCAGCACCAAGAGACGCGAGACGTCCTCCGCGGACACGTCGTTGCGGGGACGACGTCGTTCCCCGGTGAAGGCTGCAACCAGGGCTGGGGAGTGGCAGCCGCGGTACCGACGCTGCAGCGAGACCGCAGCCGGCGGCCCGTCGTCACTCGCGGCGTTCGCACAGCGAATCGCGTAGAACAGCGCACGTTGCCATAGCGAGAGGGACACACCGCTCATCAACGCCCCTTTCTCCGCTTGAGATACGCGGCACGGTGGAGGCTCTGAACCGGACTGCAACGCCGAAGCGTCGTGTTGGCAAGCTGCCTCGGCATCGCGGCACAGTCTCAAGAGGTCGTGCGGCAAGGCCATCGCCCTGCGATCGACGCGGGCGTTGGTCAGGGTGAAGCGGCACAGGGCATCCGCTGCCCCCGCCAGCATCCACGCAAGCCCCGTTTCGACGCACCGGAGCGTCATCGGCGGCGCCGCGGCATCCTTCCGCCGATGACATGGGGTCGACCATCGGCGAAATTGCGCCGGCGAGAGCCATATGTGAGACGGAGGGGAAGGCAGCAGCCCACGGAGTGCTGCCGCCGCAGCGGTATCGTCATCGCGCCGTTGCGAATCTACGGCGACCGGAAAGACGTGTGCCATGGTCGAGAGCAACGGGAGCAGCTGCATCACCGTCGCGAGCAAGTGGTCGGGATGGGCAAGCGGATCGCACGGTGGAGGGTGGGTGTTTTTCGACGAGTGAGTCTGCCTGACGAGGCCTGCGAGTCCGTCGTACAGCACCTCGCACACGCTGCGGCGGACCGCGGCGGACACTTGTAGCCGAAACGACGAACTCTGCAAGTCGCCGTTGGCGGACGACGTGATATGGGAGGGGCTCGTCGTCGTATCGGCCGGTTCCCATCGGGCGATGAGTGCGACGACGCGGCTGGCGGCGCGATGAAACACCGTCGTCACCGCCTCGGCGATCTTGGCTTCACGAATGGCCAGCCACCTTAAGCCATCATCGGCTGGGTGAGGAGGCGGCACGGGACGGAGGGACTGCAAGATCCGAGAAAGCGGAGTCGCACTGCAAGCGGGGTTCTTGCCGTCAAGTGGCCGTGCGCCGAGGTGCTTCGCGGATAGGCAGCACGCCGCAATTCGAACCGCACCGACGATATCGTCGATTTGGGCTGCGCCCTCTTCGTCGTCACTGCGAAGGTCGACCGAGCCGTGCAGCTCAACCGTCGCCAATGCCAGTTCGATGGCACCCGCCAGAGCATCTAGGCGCTCCTCCGCCTGCTGCTCCTGGGAGCCGTCGCGGTTGCTCAACGACGTGGCGCCGACCTTGAACGCCCACCACCCGACAGTGGTCGGTGGCTGAGCGGTGGTACGCGGAACAGCGCGGCCGACCGGTCCGTCGACCAGCATGAGCGAGAGCGTCTCCCCCGCGGGGTCGGCGAAGCAGCGTTGCATGTGAGCAGTGAGTGACCGGGCGAACTCTGACGCGACCAAGACCAACGCTCGGCCAGTGTGTGGGTGTTTCAGCAATGCCACCACTGCGGGGGGCAACGCGTCCTTCGCACCGATGGTGCGGCACAGTACCGGGAAATCGATTTCGACTCTAGTGCGTGGCGCGGCAGGAATGCGAGAAGCACCACGTCCCTCCTCGGTAGGTCCCTCGATGACGATGAGCCCCATGGACGCGAGGTACGCGTCAAGCGCGGCCTCGGTCAGCGTTGTGCGGCGGGGAGGAGGAGGTGACGGCCGATTGTGGACGCGTAAGTCCGCCGTGGGCGGTGCGGCTTGCCGATCGATGCGGACGGCAGTGGCCACCGCAGCCGCCCAGCAACACGCCAATTCATCGATGACATGCAGCCCCTCTTCGCTCTTCGCCTTCCCTTCGGTTTCCACTGATTCGGCGTCGAGCGGGTGGCACCTCGCGGCACGAAGCACGCGTGCGGTCACGCCGTCGTGTCCGCCGACCGCGTCCAGGAACGCGGCAACGACGCCCGTCGCCGAATGGGAAGCGGCGGTGGAAGTGCTGCTGCTTGGCCAACCTCCGCCGTCGCATGCCTGTAGAAGCGTTCGCCAACAGCGTAGCAATTCCGTCGTCTCGTCGCCAAGCCCAGATGACTCATCTCGAGCTATTGCTTCTGTGGCGAGTAGCCGCTCAGCGACGGCCGTCGTCGCCCAACAGAGCCACGTGCTATACTCACTGATCGTGACGACTTCGAGGAGCCCGCTCTCCCCTCCGCCACCGCTTTGACGCCACGCAATTGCCGCTTGAAGCGCGGCGGTGACGACGTCTAGCCGATCACCGAGCGCAGCGGGCGGCGTTATCGCCCCGGCGCATGGCCTGCCCAGGCTTTCGACCCCCCCATCGGCGGATAGTTGCGTGGAGAACCAAGCCGGGCTCTGCAGCGATGGCAGCCGCGGCGGTCCGGACCCCCCCACGAAGTCTCCAAGGGATCCTCCGTTGAGTACCAAGAGCTCAGGAACGGTGAAAACGGAGGCGGTCGTCGTGGTAGCCCCGCGTGCAAGTGCCGCACAGGCCAAAGGGCCAAGCACGCTGCGGACCGTGTCGGGATGTTGCCACCCCTCACTAAGCCCCCTTGGAGTCGACAGATCGCCGATGGCATCCTCCCGCGGCCCTCGAGTAAAGGTGCCGCCATGTGGTGGAGGAGGAGAGAAGGCCGACTTGCGCTTATCGGTCCAATCGTGGACCTCTCGGCCACGCGCCGCCGCGCACTCGGCCGCAACACGTTCCCGGGCGATGGAGGCCGCGCGGCCCGGCGCCATCCGCGCCGCAAGACAGATGAGCGTGGATTCGAAGCTGTCGTCACCGCTGGGCGGGCTGCGCGGGTGATAGGCGGCGAGGAGGGCGGTGGCGTAGAGCCAGGTGCTCTGCGGCGAGGCGTGAAGCACCTGCCGCACGACGGCGCCGACCAATCCAGGAGTGGGTGACGTCCAGCGGCACGCCTCCTGCAACCACGCCAGACTGCGGCGCCAGAGCGTTGAGCCCGTGAGCCTCCACATGCCGCGGCGAAGCGCATCCGCCTTCTGTGTCTCTTTGACGATCATTTCGAAGGTAAAAGCTGTCGGAAGCACCGCGGTCCGGTGGTGACCCCCTCCCGGTCCCCGAGGCAGCAGCGTCGCGACGATGGCGGCGGCGTGTTCCCACCTTCCATGCATGAGCGCCAGCGAGCGCGTCACGTCCTCAAGCCCCTCGGACAACGCGAGAGCCGCTTCACGAGGCGTGCCGGGAGGCGCTCCACGCAAAGGGTCGCTTCCTGGCCCCTGCGGCTGCGGGGACGAGGGGTCACCACCCACAGCGAGCAGTTTCATGAGCCGGCGGTCCAGGCCGAGCGCCCGGTCCATCGCTGCCGCGTGAAAGCCGACGTCACGCGGAGGTGCCGCCGACAATGCTGTTGCTGTCGCCGACGGACACCATAGCCGCAGCATTTCGCTGAAGAGAGACAGCGCTACGGACCACCGCCGCAGCTGCGAGTAGAGCACGGCGCACACAACCGCTGGGTCAAGCGCCACAGAGACGGCCGCACTGGGCGGTGGTGAGCCGTGGGAATGGGGCTGGAAGCGCAACGAGGGGTGCCCAGCCACGGCGCCGTATGCACCGATGGCGGCGGCCCACCCGCCCTTCCGGCCAGCAGCCCGCACCGAGGCGGCCGCCCAGCGCACCACAGCGGTGCAACGAGCATCCCACAAATCGAGTGGCGG
>ERZ1292633.4998-Hain-H41-02um-R1-4998-length-12119-cov-5_pt1 | contig 12119 bp, 5 predicted proteins | sample MGYA00564406_ERZ1292633 | MGnify/ENA primary metagenome ERZ1292633 (study PRJEB36523, sample SAMEA6512639) | groundwater metagenome | collected 2019-01-08 | study: AquaDiva: Metagenomics assemblies of 32 groundwater samples
CACTGCTATGTTTTCTTTTGGAAACGAACTGATTTGACTCACACAAACGCCGGTACACCGTTCCCTGCTCCCTACTGTATCTGTCGAGGGTGAATGACGCGTCGCGCGATAAAACGCCCGAAACGCAATGTCCCGCGTCGCGATGCGATGATGATGGCCGCTTTTGGATCGCTCGCGCTTCTTCTGGTTCTCGCCGCCCGACACGGTTTGGCGTGAATGACACTTCGAAGTCCGCGTGATGCACGTGGAACATTACGAACGTCGCGTGCTATTAAGAGCTATGTGCATTTTCAAAGAACCGGTGTTGGACATGAGTGGATGGCATCGTGTACATCGTCCTGAACAAAAACCAAACCAAGACCGGTAGCCCTGCACTAGAAGTATGTCCATGAATTTTGTGCCCGCCAGGCGTTGGATGGTAAATTTATCCGGCGTCCGGCGTCGTAGACAGCATCGTGTGCACATTGTCCACTGGAGGAATGTCCATGAACCGCCCGAACTCCTCACTGTGAGCTCCCCTTCGATACGAAGTTCAAATGGAAAGGAGAGTAGATGAGACAAAGGAGACGCTCATTATCACGAGGACTTCCTCTGCTGCATGGGAACGAGGGAGGGGGGGTGAGAGAGTGAGAGCGAGAGACCGATCACTCGCCACTGCTTCGCGTTGCTACGTTTCAGTGCTCTCTCGCTTGAACCGGATGAGCAGCATCGTCATGTTGTCCGTGCCGACCGGTGCCGATACGCGAGAGGCGACGCATGCGCGGCAAAGGTTCTCGCAGACCAACGAGCCGTCGCTATGTTGGGACATCTCTTCTCGGACGAAGGCCGCCACTTCCTCGTTGCGGAGGCAATCCCAGATGCCGTCGCAGGCCACCACGAGAAAATCGTCGTTGTCGCGATCGCGCCGGCGTACCGTGACACTGGGAAAGCACGTGACGCCCTGCGCTTCGTGTTCTAGCGCGGCGGGCTTGAACACAAAGTCGCCCAGAGCGCGTGACATCGCCAGCTGGCCATTCACGCGCCCGTTTCCCGTGACGTGCAGTCCGGATGCTTCGACTCTCGCGCGTTCGGCGGGCAGCAGCGCCTTATGGTCCGTGCTCAACGCAATGACGTCCGAACCTGTCACGAGAATCGCGCGGCTGTCCCCCACGTTGGCGCATACGATGTCCGTCGGGGTCACGGCCACGACGCACGCGGTGCTCCCCATGTACTCGCACTTCACGTCGGTTTGCACTCGCAGCTCCTCGTCACACCGCATGTATGCGGCCTCCAGCGCGCTCTTGATGTCTCCCTTCACAAAATCCTTCGACTGGCGCACCCACTGACCCATGCCGCGAGACGCAAAGAGAGCCACGTCTTGTCCGCCGTGGCCATCAAACACTCCGAAGATTCCCACGTCCCTTCCTGTTGGGTCCTCGCCATCAAAGTCGACGTCGATGAGGTGCGAATCCTCCATGGACTGGCGCCAGCCTCGCATCGCCGAGAGGGCGACATGGTACTGGGACGTCTCACTTTCGAACGAATATTTCAGCAGCTGCGGCTTGTTGCGATACGCTTGTGCGATATCGACCGCGGCCGCCATGAGTCACTCAGGCAGCACTTGTGACGAACTCGTCAAATGCTTCGTCGCGCTGAATACCGCTCCCGCGAGAACGTGAGGGGGGCAAATGGGGGGGAAGGCCCTGATTTTGCAAATTGGGAAATCACAAACAAGATTCGCGATTCGGTGGCACTGGAAGTGGCGACCGCTGGCCAGGACCTCAAACTCACAGGTTACGCTTACTGCATGTTGACGGTCGTGACGACCGATTCCGCGGCTCCGGCGGCGCCGTGAAAGTCAACTCTTCCTATCTGAGTTGCCGACGTCACGCTCCACGAGATGGCCCTCCGGATGGCCGCAAAGACTGGGGCGGCGAAGATGAAGGCCATGTCAGCTGCGTCGTCATCGGAGTGACGGCGGCGCGCCTCTGCCGGTGTTCCCCAGGTGCAAGGGCACGGGTAGGAGGCCCGCCCCTCGCGCCGTGGAGCTCCCATCGCGTCCGATGGCGTGTCGTGCGATAATGCGGCGCACGTCGCCACCCGCTGGGTTGCGGCGGTCCAGGCAGCTGCCCCTGCGAGGTGAAAGGGTCCGCAGCGAACGTCCACCCACCGTTGAAGCCTCTCGTAGGGTGTGGCCTCGTCACTTCCACCTCCTCCTCCCGGACACGCGGCGGCGTCGCAAGGTACTACTCCACCGCCCACGGCGATCGCTCTCGATGCCACACGGCGAAGCGCACCCCGCACCACCTCCAGCGCTTCGGGGCTCACCTCGTCCGACTTGGCGTCGATGAGCCAGCGATGCCACAGGTACCTTTCAACGGTACATTCGAGCACTCCGTGGCCGAGGGCCACACGGCGCGAGCTAGCCGCCGGTGGCGGTACGTTGACAGCGTGGAGCAATGTTCGCCACGAGGCGAGAGCGATCGTGCCCTGATGAGTGAAGGCAGGCGTCAGCACGACGGTGACGTCCGCGCTGCCACTCATCGCATCGGTCGAGGAGTGGCGGCCCGCTGCGGGCCCCTCGAGCCACGACCACACCTTCTCGCTACCGCCTAAACGCACCAGGCGCAGCCGTTTAGCGGTGCCAAGGTGCGCATGCAACACGGACGAGGGAGGCAGCGATGGGGGAGAGAGGTGCCCATCATGCACTTGTCCATCGTGATTTTCCTCCTCCTCATCCTGCTGCTGCCGCTGCTGCTTGATCATGTCAAGGAACCCATCGTCGAGCAGCAGGCCTTCCAGGCTGTGCACGACACGGGCCCGGGTGACTCTGGACACCGGACCAATGTATCGGATGGACAGGCGCTCGTAGACGACTTTCACGCCGCTGCGGCGGAAGAACCATCGACAGCGAGGATCGACGAGCTTCTGACACAGGACAGCGGAGACACCATGTCGTTGGGCCACGACGGCGCAAAAAGCCCGGCACCATGGCGAACCGACCGTCGCGGCGGTGGCATGCACGGCCGTCCGACTGTCCCGACGTGCCAATCGCTGCATCGCGAAGCCGACTTCCCGTTCGATGTCTGATGCAACCAAGTTAAACGAAAAGATAGCGACCGTGTGAGCGCAGGGCCATCCTTCCGACCGTGGTGCGTCGTTCACGGAAGCCGAAATCTCACGCAGCAGCCAGGCCTCAGTTGACAGCACGCGGTCCGGGAGGCACTGAGCGAAGAGGCCGCATGCGCTTTCATCTTCGGCGTCGCCCGGGCAATCGCCATCATCATCCGCGATTTCCCCTTTCCCTGGTCTGGAGTCCACAGGGGGCACGATGTCGAACAGGAGCCCGGAGACGATGCCGCTGCTGAGCAACGGTGAAAGCACAAAGTCGCCTGCGGTTGAGACGTCGCGCGCAGAAATGGATTGGTGACCGGCGGACGGCGCAATCACGACGTGGGGCTCGCATGGGGGAGCCGATGGAGGCCCTCCTCCTCTGGCCGTACCACGTGCCATTGAATGGCAGCGGCCGTGCCACGCGCAGATCTGCGCGAGCCGGGCCAAGTGGGCCGCCTCCTCCGCGTCGATGGCGCCCCCCTCCACGAGGCCACGAACCAAGCGGCGCCGATGCACCGCCGAGGTGGAGAGACCGTCGTCATCCAGCGTCGAACGAGCGCCCAGCCACGGCGTCGAGCACGCGCAGTCGAAATGCGATCCGTCCGTCGATGGCGATAGGCACATCGCCGCAAAGTCATCGACCCACGCTAAGAGAACACGGATCGACTCGGATAGCAACGACGTGCCCCTCGCTGTCACAGCACCGTGCTGGGGGTCGAAATGGACCGCTCGGCACCGTTGAGTTGGTGGTAAGCACGTCATGCGGCGAGGCATCTTCAACCCGAGCCGCGACGCGATCGCCCGTCGATGCGCATCGAGCAGCTCCACCGCCAAAAGGGCTAGCGTCCAGCCTCCGTCTGCGTAGTGAGTGTGGTGCTGTCGGATCTCACCCAGCAGCATTCTCAGGATGGGGTTGGTCGCTTGAAGAGTGTACGACGCCATATCACGTAGGGGCCTCGCCGACCAAACCGGCACGCACTTGCCAGCTTCGCGAGTCGCCGGCGCCGTTACCATCGCCGGGACGACGCTTAGCTCTTCGCACGCCTGCCGGAGCACATCGATCGCCTTTCGCCTGACCACAGGATCTCCAGACAACGAAAGAAAAGAAACCGCCGCACCGCCAGCGATTCCCTCCGACGCGTCGCGCGAGACGACAGCGGCGTACGATGTGCACGGATCCCAGCCACCCGACGTCGCCACCGCCAGGGTGCGAACCACGTGGCCTGCGTTGTCAAACATCAACGCACGCACCAGTGGTGGTTGAGCCGCCGCGCATGGTCCGAGGAAGGGACGGGTCCCGTGGGGAGGGGAGGAAATAGTGGTTGCCGGACTACCGCGAACGGAAACGCATTTTTTTTAATGACCCGGAAAATCTCGATAGACACGTCTACGCGGACTAGGCGTAGGTTGTGCCGGTTTTTTATGTGCGCGTTGCCAAATCACGTCCGCAGTGGGAATGCCACCACTAAGATCGCACCGATAGGGAGGCGAGCTCCGCCTCAACGTACGTCGCGGCGCTCTGTCGGTCCAGCAGCTCTTCCGTCACGCCGTCGTTCGCGAAGCCGTCCGGTATGGCGTCACGACGGTCACGCTCCGTCGTGTCCAGGTCCGAGAGGTTCAGCTCCTGCGACCGCAAGCGAGAGGCAGAAGCGAGAGCCGCCAGCCATCCGAACAAACTCGAAACGCTCGCGACATTGGCCGCGGAACCGCGGTCGAGGCAAAGGTCCAGCTGCGAAGGCGGAGCGCACAGCGACACGTTTTTCCTCGTCTCGACGGAGCTGCCGAGAAAGCAACCGACGTGCATCTCCACGGCCTTCGCGACCAGATCGCGGGTCGAACCCGAGACCCGGTTCGCAGTGATGTCGCTCCGCAAGCACATTCCCACGTTAGCAAGCGGCACGCCAGTGGCCGCCGCCGTCTTCAGGAAGTTTTCAATCAGCCTCGGGCGGGCCGCAGCGGCCGTGTCGTCCCAGAAAATCATGGTACCACCTGGCGACGGGCCGTCGTGCTTCCTCAGCCTGCGGTCGAGGATTTGAAGCGTAGCGTCCGCCGTGCGTCGAGCCGGAAGGTCCCATCCCTCCACAGGGCAAGACAGCGACCCGCGAAGGATCACGGCGAGGGTCCCCTGGAAGTCGATGAGCTCCGGCCGTGATAGTAGTCGGTGCTCCCGAACGGCGGAGGCCGACTCGGTCGAGTTCAGCCGAGGGGCACAAGCCGACGCACCGCTGCTGGCGAGGAAGCGCGTCGCGCATATGTCGCCGCACGGAAGACACACCACAAGGCACGACGGCTGTTCGTCACGTGGAAGCGTCCGTGCGTGAGCCAATACCGCCGCTAAGGAGGTCGGCGATGCCGAGCCAGCAACGCTCCTGCTCGACTCATTCGACGCAGTAGTGTTCCTAGACATTGCCCGTCTCTTGCGCGTATTGGCAGGCTGCTTAGCATCATCAGCGACGTCACCGAGAAAGGCGGCCTCGTCGATCAACAGTGTGGGACGAAGCAGGCGGACCTTAGGTGGGAATGAATGCTCCGGCGAAGGACCCACACCGGTGCGTGTTTTCGTCCGCTTGCACTGTATCGGTGCTGCGCGAGACAGATCCATCCACGACTGCCATGGGATGACCGCTCGATCGACGATATCCGACCCCTCCACGATGTCGGCGACGTCGATTGGGCCCAGGCTCCCCCCAGCACCTCTCGCGATGACAGGGCCCCAGTCCCACACCGACACTGTGCGCGGCGCGGACACCACGTCCGCGGAATTAGGCGATCCATGCCGCAACGCCGCCAACTCGGCCCCCGGGCGCCAACGGCCACGCGCCGCCAGTCTCAGTCCTGTGTTGCGCAACGGCATTGTCGACGCGAGTCCCTCGCTCGACCGGCCGGGTGGACCAAAGAAACCCTCTGGCGGGGGTTGGGTGCCCTGTTGTGGAATGGAAGCAACGCTCTGTCGATCCATCATCCATCAGAGCGTCTATTTTCGATGATCACTCGGCAACGATCCGGGTGGGAGCACGAACCCAGCGGTTGGGTGAGAGGGAAAGGCTTTCTTTTCTCGTTTCGTGCAGGAGGTAGTCAGTTGCCTGCAGCATGGCCTGCCAAACCCGCGCGCTCGGGAAAAAAACAAAATAAATTCGCAAAGTCATGCGTCCCTCAAAGTATCTCTCTCACTCTCTCTATCTCTCTCTCTTCACCCGCTCACAAAGTTGAAGCCTTTGAAAATGTGCGGGCGTTCCTAAATGTCCTCTTCGTCGTCATCCTCCTCCTCCTCGACGGCTTTCCCGTTGACGCAGCTCAGGCAGCGCGAGTGCACTTTCGCCTCCTTGCAGCACCAGCCGTTCATATTGATGCTGCAGTCCTTCACCAGATTGGATGGGCACGCGTACTTGAGTGGCTTGCCCATGTTGATGTTCTTGCACATGCTGCATGCTTGGTTGGCGGCGTCGGGCGCGCCGGACACCGGCATGCAAAAAACCGCGGCCACGACAAGGCCGACCGCGATGGAGGCGACCGCGAGCGATCGGCGAAGTGAGGGGGTCATTTTTTTTCGTGTGCGACAGACAAAAGAGCTGTGCTGCAAACTCATTTGGGGGGCGGGGGGACGCGGTTGGCGGGTGGAACAATAATCACAAACAGTCTCATCGCGCACGTTCTTCGAGAAACCGTCAGTTTGGGGTCGTTTTCGCGTGTCGACACACACTCTTTCACACATCCACACGTGCGCACGTCGCGTGGGAGAAGCGGGGAAGGGGTTAGCGCGGCGTTGCCCCGCTCTACATGTTGTGCCTCGACTAGGGTAGGTGCCAAAGGAGGGGAGGGGAGGTCAAGACGCTCCGTACAAACATAAGCGACAAAAGTGCCGCTGAAACGAAGAACTGAGAAGGCAGAGGGAGAGAGAGAGCGAAGAGAGAGAGAGAGTGAGTGAGAACATAGAGGGGGGTCTTGAGGCGTACACACAAAAGGTCAAGATGGACGCCCATCCACCAGGCGGGGGGGAATGTGCAGAGGGATAAAAACATGGCCTCAACATGATGGCCATCTAGGGCGCCAGAAGAAAAAGGGTGTTCCTCTTACCTTCCTGGAATGCGCCACGATCAGTCTAGTATTCGAGCTGCGTGAACAGGGCGGCACCGCGCAGCACCCAGTGGTTTTCGTCGTGCAGTTCCGCGTCGCGTGGCAGCTTGAACGGCATCACGAAGTTCGTCGAGTGGCCCGTCGTCGAGAGCACGCCGCGCCGGTCGGTGGTCTTGTAGGTCGGGCACTTGTAGTGCGGGATCACAGCAGACTCCTCCTGGCGCAGCGGCTTGAGATACACGATGGGGAAGGTCACAAAGAGCTGCTTGGGTTTGCTTTCGCACAGCAGCTTGCGGTCGTGGTCCCAGCCCGCACCCTCCAAGAACAGGCCGTTGACGTAGCAGCCGTCCTTTGGCGGCTCCGCATAATCGGCTTCATGCATGACCGTGAAGTCCCAAATGAGTTTGTCGATTTCGATCCGGTACTTCCTGGCGTAGTTTTGCATCACGCCCGTGAGGAAGGACTGCGTGAAGAAGAATCCGGAGATCCAGAAGACGCTCGGTGGGCCCCGGTCGATCCACGACTTGAGGAAGTCGAGTCTGGCAAGCAAGTCGTTGATGTACGCCCCAAATGGCTTCAAGGACGGATAGCTGACGCGCAGCCATTTCTTCGGGATCTTGCTGTCGTACATGGAGTTGAAAACGTCCTCGAGGTCCGAGGACATCACGACCTCACCCTTGATGGCCTTCTGCAGGTTGAACAGCGCGCTGCGCACTTCGCCGAGGAGCTTGTTGTACCGGATCAGCTCCTGCAGCAGCACCGTATTCATGCTGTTGTCGTACCGCAGCGGGTACTTCGCCTTGACGTCCTCAATGTTGAAGGACGGGGGCAAGCGGGAGAACACGTCCTTGGCGATGGCTTGGACGATCGTCTTGGGGTCGACGGCGTTCGATCCGGAGCTCTCGCGGGGTTGCGTTTGCAGCGTGGCGTCCATGAGCAGGCGCGCCTCGCGCTCATCCTTGGTGATGTCGGCGTTCGGGTGCAAGCCAAACACTTGCGGCTTCTGAAGCAGCGGTAGGTTCTCGATGTAGGACACGTAGGCATCGTGCTCCCCGTAGGGCGGCGCGAAGTACTCCTGGGTGCCGTTAAACCGGTAGTTGTCCTCCAAAATGCTCGCGTTGAAAAACACGCCGAGGGTCGCGATGAGACACGTGCGGTCCCAGTCGTCCGTGACGCGGCCGCCGTAATTGCAGTGCCCGGTCAAGTACGTCAGTGCCTCGTACGGCACATCGGCATTCTCGTTAATGAACATCTGCAACTGGCGCACGCTGATGCGCATGTCGGTGTCGTTGAACTCGTACGGAATGTTCCAACCCAATGGGCCGAAATGCCGCCGCTCCTGCACGAGGGAGTGGAAGAAGCAGAGTCCGAAAAGCAACTTCCGGAATATGTCGGCCTTGTTGCAGCCATGGAAGAACTTCTGGTCTGCGATCGGGTCGCTCGTGTAGCTCTTGAGCAGGTTGCTGCGGAGGCCCTTCGGCGGCTCGAGCACTAACTTGACGCCGTTCTGCAGCACCGACACGGGGAAGGTCTCGCTAGGCAGGGACGTCAGCCAGAGCCTGAAGTCTTTGTGCAGCGTTCCCTTTACGTCGTCGCGGGAGTAGTCCTCGATGATCCGCGCCATGGTGGGCATGAAGTCCTTGTAGAGATGGCAATTCTGAAGCAACACCCAGTTGCCCGCTTTCTTCGCCTCGGTGATCAGCGCCTTGGCGGGCACGTCCTGCCCTTGCCCGAGGGACAGCTTGAACAGCTTCTTCTCGAGCATGCCCTTGATGGTCGCCACGCGCTCAAGCTCCGAGTTCGGGTCCGCGCCCGGGGAGAGGACGAAGATAATGGGAACCGACGTGTCGTGCGATAGTTCATCGACGACGGCCTCGAGGTTGTACAGAGCCGGCTGCACGAAGGTCTTGCCGAGCCGGTCGTTGACGTATTGCTGCACGGCACCGACCATCTTGTCCGTGCGGAAAATACGCATGAGGATCAACCGGTGCACCTCTGTGAACTGGGCTAGCTCGCCCGGCCAGGGCAAGTCCAGGGGGTCCGCTGCCTGATAAATGGTGCGCAGGGCGTCCTGGTTCGCGGTGATGAGTTGCTGCAGTTTCTCGAATGCTGGCAGCTGAGTGGAGGCCCTCCACGCCAACTTCCAGTTGAGGTCGGGAAGCCACGCGGAGCAAGGGTTGGGCACGAGACCGCGGTCCTGCTCCAATCCCCCGACGAGCAGCCAGCGCACCTCCAAGGGGTCCACCTTAAAGATGCGGATGCACATGGTGAAGGAAAACAAGAGTTGATCCTTCGCGAAGAGGGAGCGACAAATCCGGGTGTAGAGCTGCGTCTGGAAATGGTCGACGATGATGCCGACGCGCTTCACGGGATCCTCGTCCTTCTCCGAGTCGTGCAGGGCCGTCTGGAACAGCGCCATGTAGAACTGCAGTGAGTATTGGTACATTGGATCGATGTTGGCCAGCTCAGAAACGCAAAAGAATAATGTGGAGCCGAGCGCGGCGGCGGGGATGAAACCGCGGCGTGCCTTGTCGGCGGCGGCTTCGGCGGCCTCGATGTCTTTTTGTCGGCGCTGGCCGCGTTCGCTTTGCTCTTTCGCGCGGTCGAGTTCCACGACGGCCTGCTCATTTTCTAACAAGTCACCCTCGGCGTTCAGCAGCGCCAGAATCGTGTCCTCGATCTTCTGCAGCTCCTCTTTGATCTTTGCGGCCTCCTGTAACGCGTGTTGCCGCTTTTCCTCAACGTCTCGGCGCTCGTGCAGCACGACCTTCTGTAGCAGCTGGTCTTGCAGCCCATCCGGCGTGATCATGAAGTTGATGATGTTGACCTTGGTGCTCACCTCGGGCCGGTAGTGTGGCCTGGGTAGCTTCGTGGTGATGTAGAGGCGGAAGTTGAGGTTAATTTCGACGGGGTCGCCGATCGTCACCGTCCATCCCGTGCCCTCCTTGACGTACCGCTTCAGCAGCAGGTTCTCGAGCACGGGGTCGAGGTCCTCCTCGACGTTCTCGAGAAGGCACGGAAGCCCCTGGCGCACCGCGTTGGACAACGTCTTGGCATAGTCACCTTCTGTCGGCCGGACGACGACGAGATCTTTCTTGGTCTGATCGTTGCGTTCCTTGTTGCGAATCCACTTGTTGGCTTGCTGCTGCGGATCGATGAGCAGCGGCCATCGGCGGCTGTTTTGCATGATAATCGCATTTTCGACGCTGAAGGTGTCGCTGGGTAGGCCTTTGAGCTTAGATTGCTGAATCTCAACCGGATTGCCGAGGAATTTTTCGAAGACAAACGGGGACGTGATCGGGATCGCCTTCTGCACGCAAAGGTCGACCCATTTGACAATCACGCGTTGTCGATACTTGTTCTGGAACGGGCCGAGATAAGCGATCTGGGCACTGCTGACGAGCACGTCGCCGAGCACGTTGGCGAGCGCGGCAGAGTATCGCACGCTCTCCTTCTCATAGCGGACGCCTTCGCCGCCGAGACCGTCGATTAGCTTCTTGGCGCGGCCGAGTTTGGCGTCGGTGAGTGCCACGCGCGCCTGCAATTGCTGCATTTCGTTCTTCACGCCGTCCAAATGGGCCTTCTGGTTGGCTACCTCTTCGTCGACCTTGCGGAGCGACTCCATTGCCTGCGACAGCGTGGCCATGGCGACCGTGTACTGGTCCTCGGCCTCGCGTAGCGCCTTGCGGAGAGGCTGGGCGGCCACCTCGAGGTCGTAGTACTCGATCGTGGACAGGCACCAGTCCACGAGACCGGCTGCCGCGGATGACACGGACTTCGCGTCCTTCGAGTTGAACAGTGACTCACGGAGCGTGACGGCGCGGGCCTCCTCCATCTGGGACTTCAGCTGCTCGGGGGGTGTCGTGCCCACGGCTAACGTGAAGTTACCAAGCGTCCGCTTCATCTCGGACGTCGACGCCAACAACTCTTTTTGAGAATGGCGGAACCAATCGTACTCGACCTTTCCTGTCTGCGGATTACGCTTCGGCGGAGGCTTGTACGGTCCGCCCAGCAAGCAACAAACTGCCTCGAAGTACGGGAACCACTTCTTGTTGGGCTCCTTCAAGGTTTTCACGAGGCGTAGATCGTTTTCGTCGATTTGTTCAGCGGCACGCTTCGCGGCATCCAACTTGGGCTGAGCTTCTGCCATCTTTTGATCGCACTGGTCCTTGACACTCTTCGCCGTGGAAGCGACTTCGTTGGCCTGGCGCTCCTCCTGCGCGACTTTCGCGCGCTCGATCTCGGCTTCTTCCGTCTTCTTGGACACCTGCGTAATAAGCACCTCCGTCTGCGCCTTCTTGATCTCGAGCTGCGGCTTCGCGATGGTCAGCTCGGCCTCCATTTCGGTCACCTTGACTCGCGTGAGGCTGAGCTGCTCCAGACCGTTGTCGTAGCGGTCGCGCAAGCCCTTGAGCTGCGAGTGCTTGATCTGCAGCAAGCTCTGAAAGGTGCCGAGCAGCTCCAAGTAGGACGTGGGCGTCACGTAGGTCGGCACCCGGGCCTCCTCCTTGTACACGGCCGCGAGCTCGCGGACGCTCTCCTGGAAGAAGACACAGCACTCCACGCAGGATATGCGCTGTGCGTCGGTCAGGTCCATGTCGCTCAGGAATCGTGCGGCGACATTGCGGAGGCCCTCTTCAGGCCAATCGCGGAACCAGTCGATGGTGGTGCAGTTCACGAGCGATGGGAACTTTCGGAGTCGCTCGCGGAGGGTCTTACCGACCGGGCTGAAGCAAAGCACCATGTGCAAGTAGATGCGGCAGCGCTCGACGAAGAAGGCAATCAGGCTGGGCGTGCTGAAGTCGCGACCGCTATCGCGCGCGAGCGTTCGCAAGCCCTGGGCGGCTTGGTCTAGTTCGTCGGGCGGAAACAGCCCGGGTACCTCGCCGGTGTTGAGCAGGTTGCTGACGTCCTCCAGGAACACCTCTTGAGTGATCTGCGTGTCGGATAAA
>ERZ1292633.5001-Hain-H41-02um-R1-5001-length-12111-cov-6_pt1 | contig 12111 bp, 4 predicted proteins | sample MGYA00564406_ERZ1292633 | MGnify/ENA primary metagenome ERZ1292633 (study PRJEB36523, sample SAMEA6512639) | groundwater metagenome | collected 2019-01-08 | study: AquaDiva: Metagenomics assemblies of 32 groundwater samples
CCCTCTCGTTGACTGCGTGGCGGTTGCCGCTGCCCCAGCATTCCCTGGAGCTCGCGCACGCGACTGCTGAGCAGCTCCACTTGCATCGCGTCACATTTAAACTGCGTCAGTGCGGACAGCAGGCGATGCTCCTCGGGAGCCGCTAAGGGCCCCCCCGATGCTAATTGTGGTGGTGAATGAAGTTGATGAGATCTGGGGAGCTGCGGCGCTGCCTTTGGCGGTGTGTCTGGGTCGCTCTGACGGGAGCCGCCGGTCGCCGGTCGATTGACCGCCGTGATCGTCGGCGGAGCTACGAGGCACGCTGCCAGCTGTGTGGACAATATTTGAACCAAATTCTGCGCTCGAAAGAGTGCGGCCGCCGGCGCTGTCAATCCCAGATGTCGGTCGCTCGTGGAATTGAAGGATGATAGTGCCGGCGTCTGCGGCGTAGGGCATGATGTTTTGACATCACTAGTTGCGGCTGTCGTCGTCGCCGCATCCGTCACCAATCTCACAACGCTACGGAAATACATCAAATATCCATCGAGAACACTGCTTACCATCGAACCGCACTGGGGCGTCTCATAGGCATAGGTCCCTCCTCCGCCTACGTGGGAGGATGCGGCCGGTCTGACGGCGACGAGATACCGCATGGCGGCCTGCTTCATGGTGGAGATCGCTGCGTAGGATTGGAACAACGAGTCGTTCAGGGCTGAAATGGCGCCATCGTCGTCGAGCGGCAAGGGGGCGACGGCAAGTTTGTCTCTCTCGCCGGCGGGCGTGCGGTCGGCCACGGCGCTGGGATCCTCTGGGGGATGCTCCGTGGGTCGGAGGGGCAGTCCCTCTGCGTCCATCCCGTCGGTTCGTTCGAATGCGGCGGTCGCACGAAGATCGGCGGAGGAACCACTCATAGTGCGTGTGCTGGAGATGAAAATTGGATCCCGACCCCAAAGAGAGGAAGATCTCCTCAGTTTGTGTTCAAAAAAGAACCTTTGAAATGGTGAATTGCGGTGTGCGGGTGAGTCGCAACAACGTCGTGACAGCCAGGCACGTGCTTCCCAGTTGCACGTGTCGGGGATACAAGTGGCGTCGTGGAATTTTATTTCTCCCCCTTCGCCCGTTCGGACTTTCGCCGACGTCCGCGCGTGAGTTGCTTCTTCTTGTGCTTCAGCGGGTTGGTGGTGCCCGCCGTCAGGTGGCCGTTGCGCTGCGCGTCGCGCAGCACCGTTAGCCGATCGCGTTGATCACTCGGCACTCGCGAGGCGAGCTGCTGCTCAATGGCGTTCGAGAAGCTAGACTGAAGTTTGTCGCGTAAGACATTGACCTTAGTGCGCATGTTCTTTGCCGTGTGTCCAAGCTTCTTCCGAGCCGCTCCAGCGCTTTGCTTCTTCGCAAACGCTTTGATCGACTTTTTCAACGTTTTTTGTGCCATTGTGAACAGAGAGAGAGAGAGCGAGAGAGAGAGGAAGAAAGAACAGCTGCTCCCCAGTTTTCCCTTCACTTCATTCATTGAATGATTCCAAAAAAAAAAGGTTCAACAGCCAATTTCAAAAGAGGGGAGGGGGGTGGTGGCTCAATTGATCCATCATTGGAAAACGTGCTTTGCACACGACGCTCAAAAGGTCAGCGGTTTGTGTGGGCTTTTGAATCTCCATCATCGGCAGGGACACAGGTGGCCTCGCGCAGCGTCTCCCACATGCCCTTTATCCGCCAGTCCTTGCGAGGCTCACGTCGTCGTGGAGTCGCCAACGCTCCCAGCCACTTCTGCGCGTTGATGGAAGTCGGTGGCTTCGCGTCTTCGGGCGCCGCTGCATCCGTAGAGTTGGCTCCACTGGAGGCCGGCCTCACCGTCGTGACCTCGAGCAGCCTTGAGATCATCCTGGGTGGGGCCCCACTCTCGTGCAGAATGCCGCCAGGAGGAGTGAAGGGGTCATACTTGCCGTCGTTGACATCCGCAAATACGGTGTGAAAATAGCGAGCGACCGCCGTGTAGCTGAACGTGGCCGCGGCAAAGCGACGAGCCGCGCTCGGGAGAGTCGCACCAATGGTCTCGTTCGCCGAGAGGCGCATGATCAACTGGGCGAGCGACATGGCATGGCAATCCGCAGCGAAAAAATCCTCATTGTCAGAAGCCGATGAGTGACCATTCGCAGCGTCGGTGCCCGCCACCACAACGCCCGCAGAGGGTGCCGATGCGGCGACAATGAGATGGACACCGCTTGTCAAGTCTGGGTAGTACCACTGCACGAACTGCTCCGTTTCGAGCTTGAGCAGCACGGAGCCAGAATGCAGTTTCCAACGCATCGAGTTCCACGCGTTGGCGTTGCCGTCGACGTCGAGCATCACGCGATACCCCGCCTGCTCCTTCAGACCTAAGCCGTGGCGGACGAATCCTTCCGGAACCGCCGCGTTCTGCAGGACTCGTGAAAAGAACACATCGAACAATAGCAATTGCTGGCTCCTTGGGTCAACGTGGCGCGGCCGCGATGAGTTCGCAGACGTGTGACTCCCAGCGGTCAAAGCTCGAGCAGTGGCTGCCTGCACGCGGCGCCGTTGTTGAGGATCCGAGTCGCGCTTTCGGATGTGATCTTCGTTACCGCGCTGGTCCGTTGACCAGCGGCAGCGCGCTACTGTGTCACGGAAAATAGCCGCTGCTGCACTGGGGGAGGCCGGGCATTCGGGCACCAGTCGCCGCGTTTCCGCCCAGCGCAGCATCTCCACCATCCGGTAGCGGGATGTGTATTGGTATCCGCGAGGGTCGATGCCCGTCGTCGACCCTCGCCAAGATGCACCGTGGGAACGGTGTGACCACAAGCGGCGTTCGCCTTCCGCGTGCCTTGGGACGCCGTAGGCAAAGTGCACATCGGGAATCGGGACCACTCGCTCGCCGATGTGGCCAGTGCCAGACGAAACCAGCGCTGGATTCCACGATAAGAAATAAAATGAGAACGTTCGATACTTCTGCAGAAAGCGATTCAATGCCACACCGAACGTGGAGGGCGCGATCCATCGTGCCGCCCAGTTCATCTCCATGTCATCCAAACACCAAACAAAAACCACCGGCCGTCGTTGAATTTGAGCTGAAATGGCCTGCAACATGCGTGATCGAAATTGAAGCAGCTTGGAGTCGTTCCGAAACATGCGATTGAGAAAGAACGAGTGAACATAGCGAAAACGAGCCAGCTGGGTGTTCCGGTACCCGTCGCTTACAAGGAGCACGCTCGGCATGCGGGGCACGTCGTTTCCCGTCGGTAACGCTAAGCCTTCCACGGTGTCGTGCAGCGCAGCCAGGTCGCCGACGAACTCTGTGAATCGTTTCATGAAGTAGTCGATGAAGGCAGGGGTGTATGCCGCACTGCCCCGTGGCTCTCCCTTGGACCCCCGGATAACGGCACGGCGCAGAAGTTTTTCAACGAGCTGAACGGCATGCGCTCGGAACATGGCACTCTGACGGCTTTGGTCGGCACTGCGATGCCACACGGGGACGTGGCCTGCAATCCACCCTTCTTCGCTCTTTCGGACCGGTCCGCAGGACTCTGCGGCGGCGCTGGGCCGTGGGAAACCGGCGCTGCAGTTGAGACCGCTTTGGTTGGTGCTTCCTCGATCGGCATCGGCAACCTCGTCCTCTTCTCCGCTCCTTCCGACCAAGTCATCCTCGTCGCCTTGCGAATTCTTGGTGGCTGGGTTCATCTTGAGGGTTGCCGATCGGCGGCGGGGAGCAAGCGTTAACTGGCCTTGGACCTGACCAGAGCTGGCCTGACCGGCACCATCGGCATCGAGGCTCCAGTCAAAAGTGGATGGGTGCGTTGAGTTTCTACCGCCGGTTTCCTCTCCCCGCCATACCATGGAGCCGGCGCCTGCGATGCCGATGACGGTGAGAATGCCGACGGCGCACAACCAGGCCGCGGCACGCACCCGACGCGACGCTGTGACCTGGGCCACTCGACGTGACGTGATCGAGGCGACCGGACTAGTCATGCTTTGTGAGCAAGTAGGCGGCCACCCCCTGGCTTGCTTCGTTCGAGTGTCTGCTGGACGCCCTCCTTCGCCGTGGCGTTATCGACCAATGTTGATCATGCAAGCGCGAAGACGTTGTCTTCCCCTAATAGCGTTTCGTCCCCAGCGGCATCCTGTTGTGCGGAAAAAATAGCAAAACGTTCAAGTACTTCTGCACTTGATCACGCGGTCTCATTTTCACCCGACGACCCTCCAAACTCAAAAAGTTGTACATCTCCATCACTCCAAATCCCACACCGGCCGGGCTGGCTGGCTTTTACTTGGTAATTTTTCCAGACCGACTGCGGGGTCCCCCGGCACCATTGTTGATTGTTCCACCCGCCTGTGAGGGGGGGTGAGGTCCGGTCGTCGGCAGCACTTTGCGCGAGGAGGAATTATTCGACGCCTGACCCGTCGTCCTCTGGGATGAACTAAGAGAAGGCCGCAGAAACGATGCATGCAGCGCTGCCAACGATGTCGCTTGTTCGTCACTATGCAACGCTGCCGCGAGAGCCGCTTGCTCTCGGGCCGCCGCCTGCTGTTGACGGGCGTAGGCTCGAGCCGCCGCCGATCGCACCGTCGAGGTCGCCTCGTCGTTGATTCGGTCCCATTCACGCTGCAGCAGGTCCTTCTCTTCCCTGGCACCGCCCCGGTAACGACGCACGATCGGTCCAGGTGGCAAGGGGTCATCGTCCGTATCGTCCGGATCGTTTTCTAAAATGACGACTGAGCCCGCGCCGCTCGGTTGGCCGGAGCCACCGTTTTTCCCGTCCACGGCAACGCTCGCTGAAGCGATGATCGCCGCAATGATGTCCACTCCACTGTCGCTCGTCGTCGTCCCACCGGCTAAAGGGGAACCACCACCACGTTCGTGCCCGATCGCGCGACGCGGGACGATGGGGTCATACGTGTGAGGCCGCACCGGCGCGTAGACGTTCACTGGTCGTGGTGAGCGAGCATCCGCCTGCAGCGTACTCGGCCTCGTCGGGTGAGGCATGTTGGAACCATCTTCGGCATCAACGTCGGTCGACAGCGTGCCGCTAGTGTGTCGCTTGTGCACGATCAAAGAACTGCCTCCTCTCTTCTTCGTTCGTTCCTCATCGGATTCATCGCTGGCGGCGACGATGTTCGTCGCCGCTGGCACATCGGCCACCTCCCACACGTCGAGCGGACCAGGCTGCGATCCTTCGAGGAAGTATGGGTGTGCAAACTGTGTCCGTCCTAGCAGCAGGAGGAGCCACGGCGCTGCCTGGCCGCAGTGTTCCGCGCTACTAACGACCGCGAAAACCGCGTCGTGAATGTTGACGCGTCGCTGGCCGACTTTTCCCCCCTCTGCCCCAACGACCCCACTGCCAACTTTGGTCGGATGATCGTTCGAGACCGAGCCGGATGGGGGATGTGCTGACGAATCCGCCTTGGCAGCGTCGCTCGCGGCGTCCGCTTCGACCTCTTCGCCGCCGCCTTCCGCCGTTTCTGGGGCGGCGACCACTGGCTTCTTGTTGGTCTTTGGAGAGCCGGCCACACGGTGGTAGATGCCGTGACGGAACGACGGCACGTCCACGAGCCAGCGCCACAGTCGCTGCGCCGTCGCCACGCCGAAATCGATGTCGGGATCTAGCGGATGGGTCGAAAAGCCTCGTAGGGCGTGGCGTGCTGCCCCGGACGTGGCGCTGTCCGGCCGCGCCATCGCTGCTGGCTGTGCTGCCGGTGGTGACCCACTGCGTGACGGCGAGCCACCACCGCGTCCTTCGTTCACGGCGCGGCCGCCTTCCGTGGATCTGCCGGGATGATGATCATCTGACTGTTGGACCAGAGGGGGTACGTCGCTTTCCGCGCCCACTGTGACATCTACCGCCGCTCCGCTGATGAGCGCCGCGTCCTCGGTGAGCGCCGGGGCGGCCCCCCACGGAAAGACGGAATCCAGCTGCCGGGGTCCCCGCTTCGCGGCCAGTGGAGGGGACCGCATGGCGGGGTCACGTGGCGCCGGGGTGGCAATCGGGGAATGCATGCGCTGTTTCTCGATGGTCATGGACGTCCCCATGGCGGCGCGGATGCGCAAAGGGGAAGGAATGGTTCGTGGATCGACGACAGGCGGCGGCGGTGAGACCGCCGCTCGGTGACACAACGTTGCCATGGCCTTCAGCTTTACCGGGAGAAGCCCAGAGTGGGCCTCCTCAAGGTGATGCGTGGCAATCTGGGCATCAATGGCGGCGGTGCAGATGGATTCGGCAACGTGGCGCAGTGAAAAGGCACTCAACGCGGCGAGTAACAAGTCGCGCGGCACGGCCCACGCGTCTACCATAGTGAGAGCAGCGACCGTGACGGGCCACCGGTGACTCACGACACACGTGTTTCCGACGACGTCGCCGGGGCCAAACCGTTCGCCCGGGCGTCGATTCGCTTGGTCAAGTTGCTGCGTCGAGGCGACGCCGCGCGCGATGACCCACAGATGAGTGCACCAGTCCGCCGTGGAGGCGATCGGGCGCCTCATTTTGAACACGGTAGGCCTCGCGTACCGGGCGATGCGGTCGATGCACTGGGGCGAGGCCGTCGCTAGATAAGGCACCCGGTTGCGCAGGGCAGCGGCAATGAAAGAGACGATGGTCTCCGGAGGCTGCGAGCGGGTCAGCCAGGAGCTGCGCATCTTCACGGCCACGCGGTTGATATGCTCCGCCAGATCGGGCGAGGCACCAACGAGGTGCTCGAAATCGAATCGTGATAGCATCCAAAAATCGCAAATCGTTTCGGCGATGCATGTGTGCTGAATCTTCTCGTTCAACACCAAAGACATTTCTCCGAGGGTTAGAACCGGACCCACGTGCTCCACGATTTGCTGCGGCGGCGGCGACGGCTCGACCGATCCTCCTACCTTCTCCTGCTGGGTGTTGTGGTTGTTGGACCCTTTGATGACGAGGCGCACTCGGCCGCGGCGCAGAAACCAGACTTCATGTCCGGGCATGCCTGACTTGCAGACAGTCTCGCCAGGGAAAAAGCATCTGGCGGCGAGTCGGTTTTCAATGATGTACTCCAACACCGATTGGTGCATTCCCGCCGAGATCCAACTCTGCCGGATGAACGGAACCGTCAATGGGAAGTGTGAGGCGACCACGCGGCACCTGACATCGCCCACGAGCGCCGCTAGTTTGGCACGCTCCGGCTTCGGCATGTCGGCGATTGCGGCGTGGACGTAGTCGTATCGCAAGCAGCCGACGAGGCAGGCGCTGCGCGCAACGACCATAATGGGCGCCGGGGCGTCAGTGAAGCATCGTGTGGACGCGAGAACAAACGTGCCACTCACCGTCACGACTGAAGGCGTCTTGATGGAGGACGTCGAGAGGACGGCTGCCGCCGCACTACCGCCGGTACCATCGCTACCCCCGTGACGGATGGGCGCCGATGGCGCGAACGAAGACGAGGCTCCTCCGGACGCCTGTTGCGGCACGGGCGCGCTCGTGGACGTCGTCGACTTCGGGAATTTGCACTGCCAGACGCCCGGATCGCTAATGTATCCATGAAAGACGAACAAGATGCCCGTCGCCCTGGCAGGCTCATCCGCGTGAATGACCGTTTCGCCCGCGTCGTAGTTCCGCATGAACAACGCCTGCGGCGATTGCATCAGCTTCAACAGCGACGGCGTGTCGAAAGCGGCGAGCATCGGGCACGCGCTCTGTGCCAACGTCATCAGGACGTCGGTAGAAGGCAGCATCCCGGCTTCACGCGACCGGCGGAGAAGCAGCTTGTAGCGACGCGTGTACAGGAACCGAATCAACATGGGTCCAAGTAAACGGCGCAGCTTGATGCCCACCATCCCTGACATGACTGTGGTGACATGCGCCGTGTCTTGGACGCCAGCTGGCGCCGCCGCTCCGTGCTGGGAGCCGGTTGCCATGATGGTTTGGTCGGTGTAGGGCCCCCTCCTTTGTGTGTTATTTTGGTGGAGTTGGGATTCCCGTTATCGTCAAAACAAGAAGCGCCGGAGTGCTCGCATCATCGGTTACATGAGGGTGGCTGGGGGACGCCGTGAGTCAGTCAGTGTCTCTACCACCAAAAAGCCCCAAAGGGACCAGAATGGAGAAATAAGAGCAGACACAAGATCATTTACGATCACTCCGATACGTGTGTCGGGTAACATGTATTCACATTGACGACGGTCGTCTCGGGGGCCTTGGCCTGGCGGTAGGGTTGGGGATGGGAAAGGGGCGTGTGAGGTTATCTAGAAATTGAGGCCCAAGACGCAGGCGACGCCGCGCTTGATCCAGTGACTCTCGGGAACAGGGCCCGTCGGGAGGTCGATACCAAGAACGAAATTGGTGGAATGTCCAGTGGTGGATAGCGTTCCGGCGCGCGTCAGTGTCTTGTACACTGGGCAGCGGTACACATCGGCAGGCTGAACGCGGTTGACAATCGGCTCCAGGTAAATCGGGGGTAAGTCGGTGTAAAGCTCCTTTGGCCGAGACTCAGCTAAGCACCCCGCGTCGGTGTCCCAACGAGCGCCCTCGACGATGAGGCCGAACACGACCGCGCCCTTTGTCACGCGCTCCTTGATGTCCTGGGGCTTTTGCTTGAGTACCGTGAAACCAAACTTGATAATGTCGATCGGCTCCTTGCACTTTCGCGCGAAATTTTGCAGCGTGCCGGTAAGGAACGCTTGCGGGAAGAAGAAGCCGCCCATCCAAAAAGTCACCGGCAAGCCATCTTGATACCAGGATTGAATGAAGGCACAGCGCTTGACGAGGTCGTCCACCCAGGAACTGAGCGGCATCAAGCTCGGGTAGGCGAGCTTCTCCCAGCTAGCAGGGACAGCGTTGATGAAGAGCGAGTTGCCCATCCTTTCCAGATCGCTGGACATGACCACTTCACCCTTCAACGCTCGCAGGAACTCGCGAACGTCGACGGCCATCTGCTTGAGGAGCTTGTTGTAGCGCACCGCCTCCTGAACCACGACGGTGTTCATGGACTCCTCGTACTTGGTGGGGTACTTTTCTTGGAAGTCGATGATATTGAACGGCGCTGGCAGACGTTGCTGAATGCCGGTCGCGGTGACGGCAAGCAAGTGATCACGGCTGGACGCGCCGCCGCCCGTGCCGCCGACGGTCATCATCGAGAGTACCGTGGTGAGCAACGAGCGGGTCTCATTGCGCGCCGACGTGATATCTGCGTTCTCATGCAACCCGAACACCTCAGGGGCGGGGTTGATCGGCCAGGATTCTAAATGAGATAGGTAGTATTGACGGTTGCCGGGCTCGACGGTCTTGTAGACGCCAGACGGGGAGAAGTGGTATCCGGTGTCAAGCGTCTTGTGGTCGATGAAGTCACAGATCATCGTGAGCATGCACCGACGATCCCAATCATCCGTGACACGGCCGCCGTAGTTGATCTCCGCGAATAGGAACTTCAACACATCAAACGGAACGTAGTCGTACATGCCAAGGAATTTACGCAACTGGGACACGCAAACGGTCCGGTCGCTGTCGTTGAATTCATACGGAATGTTGAACCCAAGCGAACCGAAGCGGCGTCGCTCCTGAATCACGGCGTGGAAGAGGCACTCCGCGAAGAGCAGCTTCTTAAATTCGCCCGGCTTGGACACGTGGTGGATGTCGTCTTCCTTGAAGGCGTAGAACGACGAGGTCACGTTGGCGCGCAAACCCTTTGGAGGTTCCTTCGTCATCTTGACGCCGATCTGAAGGACGGAAACCGGGAACGAACCGCTGGGCATCGACGTCAACCACAGACGGAACTCCTTTTTGATGAGATTGGGGTCAAACGCTTCGATGAGCGCTTCCAAACGCGGCATCCAAGACGTGAACAGGTGGCAGTTTTGCAACAACACCCAAGAGCCGTTGTTACTACCATCGACCACCATCTCTTCGGCGCGCATCTCCTGACCTTGCCCGAGCGACACTTTGTCCAACTTCTTGCTCATGCGCATTTGATCGGCGAACTTGAGGAGATCCGCCATGGGGTCGGAACCAGGTGAAATAATGAAGATGAGTGGCGTGCACGCGTCGCTGTCCTTGTACGCGTCCATCAAGTCGAATTGGGGCGGAATGATGAACCGCTCGCCGATGAAGTGCCGCACGAAGGACTGAATGCCATGGGTCACCTTGTCCATGCGGAAGCAGCGCGTGATGATCAGCCGCTGCAACGGCGTCGCCTTTTCGTTCCATGGTGCCGCAAGCGGGAAGATGTGACTGTCGCCGCTATCGAAGAGATTCTTGTAGTGCGCGACGTTCTCAGCGATGTGGGTGTCGAAACCCGCGAAGTTGGGCAGCGTCGTTGCCAGGAAGCTCAGTTCGTTCCAGGTCTGCTCGGTCAGCCAATCCGACGCTGGATTTGGCACTGTTGGCGTCACGGTCAAGGTCGCCCCCGTGAGCAGAGATCGGAATTCCATATCGTCCACCTTGCCGTCTTCTTTGATGATGGAGAAACACAGGAAGAAGGAGAACATGAGCTTGTGTCGTTCGAACAGCGACCGGCACACGTTGTTGTAGAAGCTGAAGGTGAAGTACTCCTTGAGCTTCGCAATGCGCTTCGCGACGTCGTCGTCCTTCTCGGCTTTGTCGATGCCATTCAAGAACAGGTTCATAAACCACTGCAGTGAAAACTGGTACATCGGGTCGATGGAGCTGATCGCGGCCACGCAGAAGAAAAGCAAGGCACCGCGGAACGCATGTTCTCGATACGCATTGCGCGTTTTGTCAATGTCGGCTTCGGTGATTTTCGCCTTCTCAATGTCCTCGTTGATTTCAATCGACTTTTTCTTCGACGCCTCGAGGGCATTGATCAGTCCTTCCTGTTCCAAAATGTCACCCTCTGCCTCCTGCAGCATCACGAGAATGTTGTCCTGCAAGTTCTTCAGTTCGCGGTTCTTTTCCGCATTGGATCGGGTCAGTTGCTGCTTCAGCTCTTCGAGATCGCGGCGTTCCTTCTCGACCGTCTTGCCGAGGAGCTGGTCCTCGAGACCGCCGGGCGTGATGAAGAAGTTCAACAGCGCCACTTTGACGATGGCCTCCGGCGTGTAGGATGGGTTGGGCAACTTGGTGGTCATGTAGAGCCGGAACTTGTTGTCATACGGCACCACGGAGTCGCCGACGCGGATGTGGGGAGTGGTGCCGATGAGGTACGTCTGCTTCAGCAGCACGGTCTCCATGACGGGGTCGATGTTGTCGGTCATATTCTCCAGCAAGCACGGCAGGCCGAGCCGCACCGCGGCCTCGATGGACTTCATGTACTTGGCATCCGACGCGCGGCAAATTTGGAGATTGTCTTCCTTGTGCATATTGCGGATCCAAGAATTGGCTTGCATTTGCGGGTCGATGAGCAACGGCCAGCTGCGGGATTTGAACATGATAATCGCGTTTTCGGTCGACAAGGCGTCGGTGGGAAGGCCATCCAGTTGCCACTGCTGCACATCCACGGGATTTCCCAGCGTGGCATTGGCTTCCGTGTTGTCGCTATGCGCGATGCCGAGTGCGTCTAGCGTGCGGACTCCTTCCTGATGTAAGTCACGGCGGTAAACTGTTTGCAGAGGTCCGAAGTACGCGATGGTGGATGCGGCGAGCAGCATGTCGCCGACGAGCGTGGCACCTTGGGCGGTGTAGGAGCGGACGAGCTCCTTCCAACGAACCTTCTCATCCTTGAGCCCGTTGATGAGCCGCTCCGCGCGGGACAGCTTCTGGCTCGTCACTTCCACCTCCTTTTCGAGGGCGGTTTGCTCCGCGACGGCCTTGTCATACTGCTTCTGAAGCATCGCGACGTTGTCCTCGACAGCCTTGAGCTTCGCGCGAGTGTCGGTCAGTTGCTCCATGACGACGGCGAGTTCGGCCTGCGCCTGCGTGAGCTGCTCGCGCAAGGGCTGCACCTCTTTGTTCACATAAAACCACTTGATCATCGCGTGCGCCCACATGCAAAGGTACGAAACGGGAACGGAGGCCGAGCCAGCGATGTCGGCGGGCTCGAAGCGCACATCCAGCTCCTTCTCACGATCGCGGATCTTCTGCTCCACTTTTCGGACCAAGTTTTCAGTCAGCTGCTCCTTCTGATAGCCTTCGGTGAGTTCCTCGAGGAAGGCGTTTGGGTACTTTAGCTTCGAGCGCACCGCGAGCATCCAGTTCGCTTCTTTCTGCCCTATCG
>ERZ1292633.5002-Hain-H41-02um-R1-5002-length-12109-cov-5_pt1 | contig 12109 bp, 9 predicted proteins | sample MGYA00564406_ERZ1292633 | MGnify/ENA primary metagenome ERZ1292633 (study PRJEB36523, sample SAMEA6512639) | groundwater metagenome | collected 2019-01-08 | study: AquaDiva: Metagenomics assemblies of 32 groundwater samples
AAAACGAAGGTGAGGTCAAGGCCGAAGGCCTCGTGCATCGCTTCCGCTCCGGCGCGGTCGCAACGCTCGGTGAGACCGCAGAAGCCGATGTTGCGGGCCCGGTCGATCACCAGCGGTCCGGTCAGCTCCGCCACGGAGTCGGGCGGAATCTCCTCGATGCGATAGGCGAAAAGACCGGTAAAGAGGGATCGAATGTCGGCGCGACGCGCTTCGATCCGGCGCTTCGGGTGGCGCATCGAGCCGACGATCAGCGTGCCCGGAACGGTGGCATACACGTTGTTGGGAAAGACAGCATCCGGAGTTTCTCCGCTCCCCGGCAGCGTCATCGTCGGCAGCGTGGCGGCCAGCGCCGCCGCCAGATGCGCGTGTTCCGAGAGCGCCCGTTCTTCGGAGATGCTCTCGCCGAGTTGCATGTATCGATTGTCGGTCGCCGACTCCTCGGCGAGCCGAAAGCCGATCGGCGAGACCAGGAGAGCAGCGCGCGCCGTGGCGGGGCGCTCAGGCTCGAAACTGCCGCGCGCGAGCGCCGCGCGGAAGGCGGCCGCGGTGTCGACGATCACCGCGATCGTGTCGGGAGCGAGGCCGCGCTCGTCACGGCACCGTCACGCCCCACACACGCGTGTCGTCCGTTTCGAAGCCGTCCAGGAAGATCTGGTCGAAAGCCGCCGCCGCGAAACCGAGATTTTCCTTCTGAGTCTCACCGGTTGAGCCGGGGAAGAAGTAACGGTGGAAAAGCGCTGGCCTCATGGGGACCTCCAGTCGAGGAAGTAGCCGCTGACTGGACACTTTAGGCCCATCCATCCGCGACGGCAAGAGCGCGGTCGGAGAAGCCGTCGCGGCGTCAGCCGACGCCGGCGGCGGACGAACGCGGCTGGCGGCGGGGAGCGAGCTTGGCGCGCAGGAAATCGCGATTCAGGAGGGCGATGAAGTCGAGCGGAATCTGCTTCGGGCAGACCGCCTCGCACTCCCCGTAGTTGGTGCAGCTGCCGAACATCTCGTCGTCCAGCCGGGCGACCATCTGCTCCACCCGCTCGAACCGCTCGGGCTGACCCTGTGGCAGGAGCGCCAGGTGCGCCACCTTCGCCGCGGTGAAGAGCTGGGCCGCGCCGTTCGGGCATTGCGCCACGCAGGCGCCGCAGCCGATGCACTGCGCGGCGTCCATGGCGACGTCCGCGGCGCTCTTCGCGACCGGAATCGCGTTGCCGTCGGGCGCCGTGCCGGTATTGACCGAGACGTAGCCGCCGGACTGGACGATGCGGTCGAAAGCGCCGCGGTCGACGATGAGGTCCTTGAGGACCGGGAATGGCTTGGCGCGCCACGGTTCGAGGACCAGCTCGTCGCCGTCGCGAAAATGGCGCATGTGGAGCTGGCAGACCGTGGTGCCCTTCTGGCCACCGTGCGCCAGGCCGTTGATCACGAAGCCGCACGAGCCACAGATCCCCTCGCGGCAGTCGTGGTCGAAGGCGATCGGCTCCTCGCCGCTGGCCGTCAAGCGCTCGTTCAGGACATCGAGCATCTCGAGAAACGACATGTCGGGATTGACGTCGGGCGCTTCGTAGATCGCCAGCGCTCCGGGCGCCGCGGGGCCGGGCTGACGCCAGACCTTGAGCTTCAGGTTCATCAGCGGTAGCTCCTCTGCGCGAGTTGGACGTATTCGAAATCGAGCTCCTCGCGGTGACGGGTCCACGAGCCGCCCGGACCGTTCCACTCCCAGGCCGCGACGTGCGCGAACTGCTCGTCGTCGCGGAGCGCTTCCCCTTCCGGCGTCTGACTCTCTTCCCGGAAATGGCCGCCACAGGACTCCGTGCGTTCGAGCGCGTCGCGGCACATGAGCTCAGCGAGCTCCAGGAAGTCGGCGACGCGCCCCGCCTTCTCCAGCGACTGGTTGAGGCTCTCGCCTGCTCCCAGCACGTTGACGTCGTTCCAGAACTCCTCGCGCAGCTCGGGGATTCGGCGCTGGGCTTCGGCGAGCCCCGCCGCGTTTCGGGCCATGCCGCACTGCTCCCACATCAGGCGGCCGAGCTCGCGATGGATCGAATCGACCGTCCGCTTGCCCTGGATCGACAGCAGCCGCTTCACCTGGGCTTCGACCGCGGCTTCGGCCTCGCGGAAAGCGGGACCCGCGGGATCGAGCTTCTCCTCCATCCGTCCGGCGAGGTAATCGCCGATGGTGTAGGGAATCACGAAGTAGCCGTCGGCGAGTCCCTGCATGAGCGCCGAGGCGCCGAGGCGGTTGGCGCCGTGGTCGGAGAAGTTGGCCTCGCCGAGCACGAAGAGGCCGGGAACGGTCGACATCAGGTGGTAGTCAACCCACAGGCCGCCCATCGTGTAGTGCACCGCCGGATAGATGCGCATCGGCATGGCGAAGGGATCGTCGCCGGTGATCCGCTCGTACATCTCGAACAGATTCCCGTAGCGCTCTTCGATCGCCTTCCTGCCGAGGCGGCGGATCGAGTCGCTGAAGTCGAGATAGACCCCGAGGCCGCCAGGGCCGACGCCGCGCCCCTCGTCGCAGATCGCCTTCGCGCAGCGCGAGGCGACGTCGCGCGGCACGAGGTTGCCGAAGCTCGGATATTTCTTCTCGAGGTAGTAGTCGCGCTCGACCTCGGGGACCTCCGACGGGCGGCGCGCGTCGCCCTTCTTCGACGGCACCCAGATGCGGCCGTCGTTACGCAGCGACTCGGACATCAGGGTGAGCTTGGACTGATAGTCACCCGACACGGGAATGCAGGTCGGATGAATCTGCGTGTAGCAGGGGTTCGCGAACAGCGCGCCGCGTTTGTGGGCACGCCAGATCGCGGTGGCGTTCGAACCCTTGGCGTTGGTCGAAAGATAGAAGACGTTTCCGTAGCCGCCGGTCGCGAGGACGACGGCGTGAGCGGCGTGGCGCGCGATCCTTCCCGAGACGAGATCACGCACGATGATGCCGCGCGCGTGGCCGCCCTCGACGACGAGATCGAGCATCTCGGTGCGCGGGAACATCTTCACCTTGCCGAGCGCGATCTGCCGCGACAGCGCCTGATAAGCACCGAGCAGCAGCTGCTGACCGGTCTGACCTCGGGCGTAGAAGGTGCGCGAGACCTGAGCGCCGCCAAAGGAGCGATTCGAGAGCATGCCGCCGTATTCGCGAGCGAACGGGACGCCCTGCGCCACGCACTGGTCGATGATCCGGACCGAGAGCTCGGCCAGGCGGTAGACATTGGCTTCGCGGGCGCGGAAGTCGCCGCCCTTGATGGTGTCGTAAAAGAGTCGGAAGACGCTGTCGCCGTCGTTCTGGTAGTTCTTGGCGGCGTTGATGCCACCCTGCGCGGCGATCGAGTGTGCCCGGCGCGGTGAGTCCTGGAAACAGAAGCAGAGCACGTCGTAGCCGAGCTCGGCCAGCGACGCCGCCGCCGAAGCTCCGGCGAGTCCAGAACCGACCACGATCACCGTGAAGCGGCGCTTGTTGGCCGGGTTCACCAGCTTCATCTCGAACTTCGTCCGTTCCCATCGGCTCTCGATCGGTCCGCCGGGGAGGCGCGCCTGGAATCCGGAGAAGGTCGTCATCTTCTTCCCCTACCTCACGATTCCGGTCAGCACCGCGAGCGGAAACGAGACGTTTCCGAGCGTCACGACCGTCGCGAAGAACGCCGCGAAGCGGCGGCGCCAGGGGTCGAGGCGCGGATGGTGCAGTCCGAGTGACTGGAAGAGGCTCCACAGCCCGTGAAACAGGTGAAGCCCCAGCGCGAGATTGGCCACCACGTAGAACCCGGCGACCCAGGGCACCTGGAAGCCGACGACCACGTTCTGGTAGGCCTTGCCGGACTCGAAATCCGGGTGCGCCCAGCCCGCCGTGAGATGCGCCAGGTGGTAAAGCACGAACAGCAGGAGGATGACCCCGCCCCAGCGCAGGGTGCGCGAAGCGTACGTCGCCTGCACCGTCTCGCGCTTCTCGTACTCGACCGGGCGCGCCCGGCTGTTGCGGCGGGACAGGGCGAGCGCCGCTTGAAGGTGCAGGGTAACCGCGACGAGCAACACCAGCCGCACGATCCAGAGCGCCTGGCCATGGCCGAGAACCGGAGCACCGAGCTCGCGCAGCCCTTCGGCGTAAGCGTCGAACTTGCTCTGGCCCTGATACATCTTGAGGTTTCCCGCCATGTGCATCAGCACGAAGCCGAAGAGCAGGAAGCCGGTGACGGCCATCACCGCCTTCTTGCCGAGGCTCGAACGATACAGGCCGACGATGGATCTCATGTCGCTCTCGTTGCGCGCCCGGATGGCGTTCCTGGCGCCACTAGCGCCGCTTGCGGCGCCGGGAGCGGCGACGCGCCGTCGGAGCCGGCGAGCGCTCGGCCTGCGCCAAAGCGTCGGAGCCATCAGAGCCATCACCCGAAGCCAGCACCGGACGCCGACGCGCCGCCGCCTGCCACTGCGCGAGCTCCTCGAAGCCCTCGCCCGTCGCCTCGACGAGCAGATCGAACAGCCAGAGCGCGTCGCGGAACCAGGGCCGCGCCGCTGCATGCTGGCGCTCGGAGGCGTTCTTGTGCGGCTCGCAGAGACGGAGAAACCCGTTCAGCGCGTCGAGCGTCTGCTGTGAGCGGGCCTTGGAGAGGGAGAAGCGCCGGAGGAGCGGCTGGGCGACCTCCTCGACCAGTGTCACCAGCTCGGCGCGCCTGAGCGCTTTGCGCGACACCGCCTCGATGTCGAAGCGGCGCAGCAGAAGACCGGGCAGGAGCAGCGCACCGATCAGGGCGCCATCCGAAGGCTCGGCAGGCGCCTTGCCGGCGAGCACCTTGCGATCCAGGGTCGGCAGCAGGCGGCCGAAGTCGCCCAGGCCACGCTCGCCGGCCGAGATCATCGCGTAGGCCTCGGGCAACAGAACCTCGAGAACCCCGAGCTCGAGCATCCACTGCATCGCGGCGCCGGCGCTGCCGCAACGCAGCAGCGCCACGATCTCCTCCGTGACGCGCGCCATCGACGCCTTCTCGAGCTCGCGCGCCAGGGCGTGGATCGCTCCTTGGGTGGCCGGATCGAGCGTGAAGCCGAGGCGCCCGGCGAGCTCGCAGGCGCGCAGCATCCGCACCGGGTCCTCGCGGAAACGGACCATCGGGTCGCCGATCGTGCGCAGCACGCGGCAATGAAGGTCGTCGATGCCGCCGACGTAGTCGAGGATCGAGAAGTCGGAGATGTCGTAGAACAGCGCGTTGACGGTGAAGTCGCGCCGGAAGGCGTCCTCGGCCGGACTGCCGAAGATGTTGTCACTGGTGATGAGCAGGTTCGCCTCAGCGCTGTCAGTGCCATCGGCGCCATTCCCTTCGACGCCCTCGGCGGCACCATTCGCCTCCGAGCTCCCGGGTTCCCGCCGGAAGGTCGACACCTCGACGATCACCGCTCCGAACAGGATGTGCACCAACCGGAAGCGGCGCCCGATGATGCGGGCGTTTCGGAACAGCCGCCGGATCTCCTGCGGCCGGGCGTCGGTCGCGATGTCGAAGTCCTTCGGCGGTCGCCCGAGCATCAGATCGCGAACGCTTCCGCCGACCATGTAGGCGCGGTATCCACCGCCCTGGAGGCGGTACATCACCTTCAGGGCCTCCTTCTGGATGCCGCTGCGGGAAACCGAATGTTCGGAGCGCGGGACGACGCGCGGCACAACCGCGTCGGGGGTGGTCTGCGATGGGCTCAAGCGGGTCGATTATACCGATCTGGCATCTGCCCCCCGCGTCGAGCTCATCGCCGCCCGCTTACTCGGCGTTGGCGACCTGGAGGACTTCGCCGTCCTCGAGCCGGATGGCGGTGAGCTGGCCGCCCCAGGCGCAGCCGCTGTCGAGCGATACCCAGCCGGGCCCCTGGCGGAAACCGGCGGCGGCCCAGTGGCCGAAGAGGATGAGCGCATCTTTGCTCCGCCGCTCCGGCGCGTCGTACCAGGGGCGGCAACCCTCCGGCGTCTCCTCCGGAGCGCCGGTGAACTCGCGACAGGGCTCGCCGTCGTCACGCAGCGCGCGCAGAAAGGCGAGGGCGCGGAGCGAACGCACTTCGTCGCTCATCTCGTCCTCGCGCCGACGCAGCGCGGCGAGGAGCTGGCCCGCCTGTTCGCCGCGCAGTCGCCCTTCGAGGCGCGAAGCGATCGACAGCGTTTCGTCGACGCTCCACTCAGGGAGGACCCCGGCGTGGACCATGAGGAAACTCCCCGCGGCCACGGCGAGCGGCCGGCGACGCAGCCAGTCCAGGAGCGGCACCGTGCGCACCGATTTGAGGATGGGCTTGAAGGTGTCCTTCGGCCGCTCCTCGGCGACGCCGAAGGCGACGGCCAGCAGATGCAGGTCGTGATTGCCCAGCACCGACTCGATCCGCCAGTCGTGATCCACCGCCCACTCGAGCACCTCGAGCGAGCGCGGACCGCGATTCACCAGGTCGCCCGTGAACCAGAGCCGGTCCTCGCTCTTCGCGAAGTCGATCTTCTTGAGAAGTTTGCGGAGGGTGCGATAGCAGCCGTGCACGTCCCCGATCGCCCAGGTCGCCATCGCCGGAACGCTAACAGGTCGGACTCGTCACTACCCATGCGGTGAATGCGGGCGTATCTTCATTCTGTAGAGTTCTCTCGGCCGACCCGTTCGACGACCGCGGAGACGAGCTTATGTTCCGGAAACCCCGTGCGCTGGATGCCGTGGAGTGTAGGGTGCTGGGGGCCCTCCTCGAGAAGGAGCAGAACACTCCAGAGTACTACCCGCTGACGGTGCCGGCGCTGGTCGCCGCGGCGAACCAGAAGACGAACCGCGAGCCGGTGCTCGATCTCAGCGAGCCGGAAGTCCTCGCCGCGCTCGATCGACTGTTCAAGGACGTACTGGTCTGGCGCTCGCCGGGAGCGCGTTCCGTGAAGTGGTCCCACAACCTCGACCGGCGATGGCAGCTCCAGCCCGCGACGAAAGCGGCGATCACGCTCCTGCTGTTGCGCGGCGACCAGACCGCGGGCGAGATCCGCGGTCGCGCCGAGCGCCTGCATCCGTTCGCGTCGATCGCCGACGCCGAAGCCGCGCTGCACCTTCTCGCCGAAGGCGACGAGCCGCTTGCCGAGCTAATTCCCCGTTCGCCGGGCCAGAAAGAGAGCCGCTGGCGGCACCTCGCCGATGTTGCAGCGGATCACACCGGCGCATCACCGGCGACGAGAGGCATGGTGGTGCCCGCGGCGGCCACGCCGCTCGGGACGGTTCGCGATCTCGCCGACCGCATTGCGAAGCTCGAGGAGCGGGTAGAGCGGCTCGAGCAGGCGCAAGAGCGCCGCCGAGATCCTTGATCGATCGGACGCGAGCTCGGCTCGCGACTCTTGGCCCTCAGCGCATGTTGGCCTTGAGGATCCGCTTGCGCAGTCGGAAGGCCTTCGGAGTGACCTCGACGAGCTCGTCTTCCTTCACGAACTCGAGCGCCTGCTCGAGATTCATCAGGCGCGGCGGCACGAGATGGACGGTGTCGTCGGAGCCGGAGGCGCGCATGTTGGTGAGCTTCTTCTCCTTGACGATGTTGACGTCGAGGTCGTTGCCGCGCGCGTGCTCGCCGACGATCATCCCTTCGTAGACCTCTTCCGTGGGCCCGACGAAGAGAATGCCGCGCGGCTGAAGTCCCTCGATGGCATAGGCGGTCGCCTTGCCGGGGCGATCCGCCACCAGCGCGCCCGTGGCGCGGTGCTCGATGTCACCCTGCCAGAAGTCCCAGCCGTCGAAGAGCGAGTTCATGATCCCCTGCCCCTTGGTGTCGGTCAGGAACTCGGTGCGGAAGCCGATCAGACCGCGCGACGGAATGCGGAACTCGACGCGCACGCGTCCGGTGCCGTGATTGACCATCTTGGTCATCCGGCCGCGTCGGGCGCCCAGCTTCTGCGTCAGCACGCCGATGAACTCCTCGGGGCAGTCGACGACGAGCTGCTCCATCGGCTCGGCGAGCCTGCCCTCCACGGTGCGAGTAATGACCTCGGGCTTGCCGACCGAGAGCTCGAAGCCCTCGCGGCGCATCATCTCGATCAGGATCGCGAGCTGCAGCTCGCCGCGCCCCGAGACTTTCATGGCGTCGGCTGAATCGGTCTCCTCGACGCGGATCGCGACATTGGTCAGGAGCTCCCTGGCGAGCCGGTCCTTGAGCTTGCGGCTGGTGACGTGCGTTCCTTCGCGGCCGGACATCGGCGAGTTGTTGATCGAGAAGATCATCGCGATCGTCGGCTCTTCGACCCGGATCTGCGGCAGCGCCTGCGGATCCTCGATCGAAGACAGGGTCTCGCCGATCGCCACCTCGGCGAGCCCGGCGATGGCCACGATGTCGCCCGGGCCGGCCTCCATGATCTCCGTACGCTGCAGGCCGTCGTAACCGTAGAGCACCGTGACCTTGGCAGGCTCGATGCCGCCGTCGATCCGGATGCGCGAGATTTCCTGTGCTTTCTTCACCGAGCCGCTGAAAATCCGGCCGATCGCGAGCCGGCCGACATAGTCGTCGTAGGCGAGACTGGTGATCAAGAACTGCAACGGCATGGCGGAATCGAAGCTGGGCGGCGGAACGGTGGCGACGATCTGCTCGAACAGCGGCGCGAGCAACGTTTCCTCGCCGTCGGGCGTCGTCCGGCAGAGCCCCTTGCGCGCGTTGCAGTAGAGCACCGGGAACTCGAGCTGCTCCTCCGAAGCGTCGAGATCAATGAACAGGTCGTAGACCTCGTTCAGCACCTCCTGGATGCGCGCGTCGGGGCGGTCGATCTTGTTGATCACCACGATCGGCGCGAGGTTCGACTCGAAGGCTTTGCGCAGCACGAATCGGGTCTGCGGTAGCGGTCCCTCGGAGGCGTCGACGAGCAGCATCACTCCGTCGACCATCTTGAGCGTGCGCTCCACCTCGCCGCCGAAGTCGGCGTGCCCGGGGGTATCGACGATGTTGATCCGCGTCCCCTTGTAGATGATCGAAGTGTTCTTCGCCATGATCGTGATGCCCTTCTCGCGCTCGAGGTCGATCGAGTCCATGACCCGCTCGACGACGCTCTCGTTGGCGCGGAAGATGCCGCTCTGCCAGAGCATGGCGTCGACCAGCGTGGTCTTGCCGTGGTCGACGTGGGCGATGATGGCGATATTGCGGACGTCCGTCCGTTGTTCCCGTGTCATGCGTCGCTTCCTTCGCTGGAGTGCTGCGGAGTTCGGCGCCAGGGTGGCGCCCGAGGCGGTGCCACGATACCACGCGTGCTATCTTGACGCGCGGTGTTCCGCCTCGCCGTCTATTGTTCTCTGACAGTTAGCTTTCTCGTCGCCGGCTGCTCGCGGGCGCCAGTGACGGCCGCTCCAGCCGCTCGGCGCGTGGTCAGGAGACTGACTTCGCGGCGGGCGCTCGACTACCTGCGCTGAGCGATGGCATTCGCCTTCGCGAGATCGCCACTTCCGGTCGACGACATTCTGCCCGAGCTTCTCGCGGCGCTCGGCGCGCGCGCCAACGTCGTGCTCGAGGCGCCTCCCGGCGCCGGCAAGACGACGCGGGTCCCGCCGGCGCTTCTCGACTCGGGGCTCGCCGCCAACGGCCGCGTCGTAGTGCTCGAGCCGCGGCGCGTGGCGGCGCGCGCCGCCGCGCGCCGGATCGCCGAGGAGCGCGGCTGGTCCGTCGGGCGCGAAGTGGGATGGCAGATTCGTTTCGAGCGCAAGTTCGACCGCGACACGCGCCTGCTCTTCCTGACCGAAGGCGTCCTCGTGCGGCGGCTGCAGTCCGACCCGTACCTCGACGGCATCGCGGCGGTTGTCTTCGACGAATTCCACGAACGCAGCCTCTTCGCCGACCTGTCGCTGGCGCTCACGCGTCGCGTGCAGCGCGACGCGCGCCCCGACCTGCGGCTCATCGCCATGTCGGCGACGCTCGACCTGGCGCCTCTGGCGACCTTCCTCGACGCGCCGGTCGTGCGCTGTACCGGCCGGCTCTTCCCCGTATCGATCGAATATCTCGAGAGGCCCGAGCCGGACACCGCCCTCGAGACCCTCGTGGCGCGTGGCATCCGCGGCGGGATCGACAGCACGGCCGGCGATCTTCTGGTCTTCCTGCCGGGTGTCGCGGAGATTCGCCGCGCCGAGGCGGCGCTCGCACCGCTCGCCCGGGAACGTGGCGTCGACATCGTCACCCTTTACGGCGACCTTCCCGGCGACGAGCAGGATCGCGTGCTCCGACCCGCCGCGCGGCGCCGCATCATTCTGGCCACCAACGTCGCCGAGACCTCGGTCACGCTCGACGGAGTCACCGGCGTCATCGACTCAGGGTTAGTGAAGGAGCTCGCCGCCGATCCGGCGAGCGGGCTCGAGCGACTCTCGACGATCCGGATCTCGCGCGCCTCGGCGGAGCAGCGCGCCGGCCGCGCCGGGCGGCAGGCTCCGGGATGGTGCCTGCGGTTGTGGAGCGAACACGAGCAGCGCGGACTTCAGGACCGATCGCGGCCCGAGATCCGGCGCGCCGACCTCGCCTGGGCCGCGCTCCAGCTGCATGCCTGGGGAGAGAATGACCTCGTCCGCTTTCCCTGGTTCGAAGCGCCCGAGCCGGCGGCGCTCGAGCGCTCCGAGGCCACGCTGCGCGCTCTCGGAGCCCTCGATTCCGAGAGCGGCGCCATCACCGTCCTGGGTCGAAGGATCGCGGAATTGCCGCTCCACCCACGCTTGGCGCGCCTGGCGCTCGAAGGCGAGGCGCTCGGCGTCGGCGATGCGGCCGCGCTCGTCGCGGCACTCCTCTCCGAGCGCGACACCCAGCGTGGCGCGCTCCGCGCGCCGGGACCCGGCAGCTCGGAGTCCGATCTCCTCGACGCCCTCGACGCGCTCCACTCGGCGCCGAGTTCGGGCGGCTCATCCGCTGTTTTCCGGTCAAGGGATCAGATCCGCGACATCGTGCGCCCGAGGGCCGGGCGAGCGCGGGCCACGAACCCCCGACCAGGCTCCCCCGATGAGCGGTTGCGGCGCGCCATCGCCGCGGCGTTCCTCGATCGCCTCTGCCGCCGGCGCGAGCCGGGAAGCGATCGGGCGGTGATGGTGGGCGGCCGCGGCGTCCGACTGGCCCGCGAGAGCGCCGTCCGGCAAGCGGAGCTCTTCGTCGCCGTCGAGCTCGACGATCGCGAAGGGATCCGCTCGGAGGCCCTGGTGCGCCGCGCCTCGGCGGTCGAGCCGGCCTGGCTTCCGGAGGAGCGCACCTCGCACGGTACGGAGCTTTGTTTCGACGCCTCCCGTGAGCGGGTGGTCGCCGTGCGACGAACGCGCTTCGAGAATCTCGTTCTCGAGGAGAAGGAGATCCCGATTCCCGACCGGGGCGAGGCCTCGGCACTGCTCGCCGAACGGTCCGCGGCGCGACTCGATCGCGTGCTGCCACAGGACGACGCGGAGTGGGAAGAGCTGGTGGCGCGCCTGCGTTTCCTGCATCGACACTGCCCCGAGCTCGAGCTTCCGGCGATCGACGCACCGCGCTTTGCCGAGCTTCTCTCCCCGCTTTCGATCGACGCGAGATCGTTCGAGGAGCTGAGAGGTGCCCCCTGGCGCGAGACGCTGCTCGGGACGCTCTCTCACGCGCAGCGCACGGCGCTCGGGCGCGAAGCGCCCGCGGAGCTCGAGGTTCCGTCCGGCAGCCGCATCCGTGTCGACTATTCCGACCCGGCGCGGCCGGTGCTCGCGGCGCGCATTCAGGAGCTTTTCGGCCTCGGCGAAACGCCCCGCCTGGCGCGCGGTCGCGTACCGGTGCTCCTCCACCTTCTCGCTCCGAACGGACGACCGCAACAGGTCACCGACGACCTGGCGAGCTTCTGGAACCGGACCTACCCCGAGGTCCGCAAGGAGCTCGCCGGCCGTTACCCGAAGCACGCCTGGCCGCTCGATCCCTGGTCCGCCCAGGCGGAGCGCCGCCCGAAGCGCCAGCCCCGCTGACCGGGCGACCGGGGGGCAGTCCGATCGTCATTCGATGAGGCTTGAAGCAGAATCATAAACCGAGACTTCCCTCGGCGCTTCCGATCAACGAGCTCCGAGCAGGAGAAGACCCGCATCGTGGAGCGCTTCGATGTACTCCTCGACGAGCTCGAGCGGAACCGGGCCGTAGATCGCCGCCAGGGAGTCGCGGATTTCGACCGTCGAGCGCTTGCCGTTGACGAGATTCA
>ERZ1292633.4212-Hain-H41-02um-R1-4212-length-13462-cov-16_pt1 | contig 12108 bp, 10 predicted proteins | sample MGYA00564406_ERZ1292633 | MGnify/ENA primary metagenome ERZ1292633 (study PRJEB36523, sample SAMEA6512639) | groundwater metagenome | collected 2019-01-08 | study: AquaDiva: Metagenomics assemblies of 32 groundwater samples
TGTATTCATACTGTTATGCATGATAAACTTCATTTTAAGCGGACACTACTGATCTAAAGTTATAGCTAAATACCTCCCTGCGTCTGTAGTTCCGAGAGCGAGATATAAATGTTCACCCATATACCTGCCTTTTTCGATAAATCTGTACCGTGGTTTATCAAGAAAGACCTGTCTGACCTCTGATTCAGTTACATTATGTTTCCATATAAGCTTATCGAGTATTTCCGGTGTTATTATTAAATCAGCAATTTCCAAAAATTCCTGCCTTTGGTTTTCTCATCCTTTATATCTAAAATTATCATAAAAAAACTGAATTTAGCAACAAATTATCTCTCTGAGAGCTTTTCCTCAATTACAAAATCTTACCCACCCCTTGCCCCAACTTCTCCGCCTGCCGCAGTAATTCAAGCCCCAGGGGACAAAAGTGCAGAAGGCGGATAGGTGGGCATTTCGGAAGATGGCTATGCCCACTCGCCTAAGAGAGTTGCTTTATAAAAGGCCGCAGCAATTGTCTTTTTCTCATAAACTATGGCAGTATTTTAAAGGATGAAAAAAGCTGACTATATTATTTGCGGTGACTATGTCCTTCCGATGGATAAAGGACAGGCCGTTATCAAAAACGGAGCTGTGGTTGTCAAAGGGAATAAGATTGAAGAGGTCGGCAGCTTCGGTAACATTTCAAAAAAATATCCTTTCAAGAACGTAATCGGCGGGGAAAACAGGGCAGTCCTTCCTGGACTAATCAACACCCACACCCATGCTGCAATGGTCTATTTCAGGGGGATGGCTGATGACCTTCCGTTAAAAGAATGGCTTGAAAAGCATATCTGGCCTGCTGAGAACAAATGGTTAAGCCCTGAATTTGTCTCAGATGCAACAGAGCTTGCATGCCTTGAGATGCTTAAGGCCGGAATCACAACTTACAGTGATATGTATTTTTTTGAGGATGCCTCCGGCAAGGCAGCAAAAAAAATCGGCATGAGGGCAGTGCTCGGCGCAGGCATTGTTGATTTCCCTACAATATCGGGAAAGAATGCGGATGAATATCTCGGCAAGGCTGAAAAATTTATAGAAAAGTGGAAGAAAGACGAACTTGTTGTTCCCTGCATTGCACCCCATTCGATATATGCATGCGGGCCTGAAACTTTAACGAAGGTAAAAAATATAGCTGATAAATATAATGTTCCTATTCATATTCATTTATCAGAAGCGAAGTGGGAGGTCGAAGATATAGAGAAAAAATACGGCAGGAGACCTGTTGAACATTTGCATGAACTCGGTTTTCTCGACGAGAAAATTATCGCAGCCCACTGTGTATGGATTAATGAGAAGGAAATAGAAGCGCTTGCAAAATATAAGGTTGGAGTCTCTCACTGCATAGAGAGCAATCTGAAGTTGAGTTCTGGCATTGCGCCTGTTCCTCAGATGCTTAAGGCAGGTATAAAAGTCACATTCGGAACAGACGGCGCTGCAAGCAACAATGACTTGAATATATTAAGCGAGATGTCTACAGCTGCAAAGGTTCACAAGGCTGTATCAGGCGACCCCACTGTTCTTGCTGCAAAGACAGCGCTTTTGATGGCAACAAGATGGGGCGCTGAAGTTCTGGGACTTGGAGAGATAACGGGAAGTCTTGAAAAGGGAAAGGCCGCAGACATCATAATAATGAACCTCGATAAACCCCATCTAACACCTTTATACGATATCTATTCCCATATTGTCTATTCTTCAATGGCGTCAGATGTAGAAACTGTTTTTGTAAACGGCAAGCTCGTTGTGGCTAATGGGAAACTCTGCACCGCTGATGAAGATGAGATAATATCAAAAGCGAGAGAATGGAGGAACAAAATCAGATAAAGATTTACATCTCCCTTCTTCCTTCAAGAGCCTTGCTTAAAGTCACCTCGTCTGCGAATTCGATATCGCTTCCAATCGGGAGGCCATAAGCGATTCGCGTGACTTTCACATTGAAGGGTTTTAAGACATCCTTTATATACTGTGCTGTCATCTCTCCTTTTGTATTCGGATTAGTTGCAAGTATTACTTCCGATACACTGTCAGATTTTACTCGTTCTGCAAGTTCAGCTATCTTTAACTTGTCAGGTGTCATGCCGTCTATCGGGGAAATAGCGCCAAGAAGTACATGGTAAAGGCCGTTAAATGTTTTTGCCCTTTCGACAACAAGTATGTTGCTTGGCTCTTCAACAACACAGATTCTTGTCCTGTCCCTTGATTCGTCACTACAGATGCTGCAAATCTCCGAGTCAGTAATATTAAAACACCTGCTGCAGAAACGCGCCCTTTCCTTCACATCATTTATAGCCCTTGCAATGCCTTTTGCGCTGTCCTCAGGCAATGTGAGTATGAAGAATGCAAGCCTCTGGGCGGTCTTCCTGCCGATGCCCGGAAGTTTTGTAAGTTCATTTATAAGATTTTCTATTATGCCCAGTGCCATTTTCAGCTATCAGCTATCAGTTTTCAGTTTTCAGCAGCTGCTTTTAGAATATAGCTTATAAAGTTTCATTGTCAACTTGGACACTGTGAAGAAACGTGTTCCTTATTTTATCTATGCATTGTATAATATTGAAATTGATGAATTTATAGATGATTATGATTAAACGTCTACATGAAAGTGCCGGTGTGTATATTGGCACAGGCAATAAGTTTCTCAGGAATATTTCACCGGAATGGATGTGGAAATCAGGCACTGATAGTTGCAGTTCACTCAGAATCGGGATTCCCCGGATGTTCTTCTACTATATATACCCCGGCCTGTGGGAGACCTTTTTTAGTGAGTTGGGAATGAAACCAATAGTTTCCAGGCCTTCAACTACAAAAACGGTTGAGAAGGCCTCTCAGATATCAGAGACAGAACACTGCCTGCCCAACAAGTTGTTTGATGCGCACCTTGCCGAGCTTGTCGGCAAAGTCGACATGGTATTTGTGCCCCGTGTCCTGTCAACCATCAAAAACCATCTCTCCTGTCCAAAATTTGGCCCGCTCCCTGATGCGGCAAGGGCTGATATCGCCCGGGGGACTGAAGTTTTGTCAATTGACATTGACGTGAGCAGGAGTCCTTTATCCAAGACCTTGTTGCTCCTCGGTAAAAAATTAAACATACAAAAGAGCAAAACCCTTTCTGCCATAAATAGCTCATTCAGCGCCATGGAAGCGGCGCATAAAAAAATGGCTCGGCCGGATAGAATAAAAGGGGCGCCGCGTTTTTTGCTTATAGGACATCCCTATGTAATTCATGACAATTTTATCGCGGGCCCGATTCTGAACAAACTGGAAAGCATGGGCGTAGAAGTCGAACTGGTATCTTTTGCGGATGACACTCCGGCAAAGAGTTATATCCTGTGGAGCACAGCCAATAAAATTTACCATGAGATCAATACCCTCACCAGTGAAGACTATGACGGGGTGATTCAGCTTACGGTATTTAATTGCGGGTGTGATTCAATGATGATTGATACGTACCGGCAGCTGATGAAAGACAAAAACATCCCTTACATGTATCTGATGGTAGATGAACATTTGGCGCAGTCCGGGATAGATACAAGGGTAGAGGCATTTATAGACTCGCTCAGGTGGCGGCAATGACTTATATGGCCATCCCCAACATAGGCAACTACACAATAGCGCTTGCTACAGCCGTTGAATCTCTCGGCATTAAGGCATGGGCTTCGACCGCAACTACGCCTGCAGCCTTAAAGTTAGGTATAGACGCGGCGCCGGAATCGGTCTGCCTGCCTCTCAAGGCTCACCTTGGCCACTTTATTGAAGCAGACAGAGCAGGTGTTGAGTATGCCTTTATGGTCAATAGTGTCGGCACCTGCAGGCTCAGATACTATCGCCATATGATAGGCCAGATACTCAAAGATCTGGGGTTGAAAATAAAGATCTTCGGCCTTGGCTTCGATGGATTTAAACCGCCTATCGTACGGCATTTTGATCCCGGGCCGATAACTTTTATCAAACCCTTATTCCATACGGTACAAAAGATAAAAGTTATTGATGAATTGGAGGTTGCGGCCTGGCGGACAAGGGCCATTGAAATTACACACGGGGACACAACGCAGGTAATGAATAAGTTACTCGTGGAACTCAGTGAGTCCAAGACCATGGCACAGACCAGGGCCATCCGCAAAAAGGCTGCCGGCTGCTTCGCTGACATTCCGGTGGATAAAGAGAAAAAGCCGCTCAAGGTCGGACTTGTCGGCGAAATATCTTTTCTGCGGGACAAGTGTTTGAATAAAAATATTGAATATATACTTGGAAGCCAGGGGATTGAATTGAGGAACTTCTTTTTGCTCGGGGAAGAGTTGCAGAATATAACGCGGATCGTGTTTTTGAACCAAAGCAGAAGAAAGTCTTTGTCCAAACTCGCAGACCGGTATTTACAAAATTCGGTTGGCGGACATGCCCTGGATTCCGTTGCTTACTCGATACATTGTGCGGATGAGGGCTATGACGGCATGATTCATCTGTGCCCCTCCGGATGCATGCCTGAAGTCAGTGTACGGCCGATCCTCAAACGTGTCAGTAAAGATAAGAATATTCCCATACTGGAAATGTCTTATGATGAGCATACCTGTAGCGTCGGTATTGCTACCCGCCTGGAAGCTTTTGCCGATGTCCTTATGGAAAGAAGAAAAAAAAATAGCTCCACCGCTCAGCGCGGGAAGAGGGCAGGCCATGGGTAAACAAATGAACAACTCCTGTTATCTGGGTATTGACGTCGGTTCAATCAGTACAAATTGTGTGGTTATTACGCCGGAAGGTGAAGTCCTTTGCGAAATATACAAGCGGGGGGACGGCCACCCGATTGAGTCGGTGCAGCAGTGCCTTGCGCAACTCACGGCACAGTTGCCTGACCGGTTTTGCATCCGGGGTGTATGCACGACGGGAAGCGGCCGGATACTGGCCGGCGCAGTCGTCGGCGCGGATGTGATCAAAAACGAAATTTCCGCGCACGCCCGTGCGACGTTACATCTCTATCCCGAGGTGCGGACTATATTCGAAATCGGCGGACAGGACAGCAAGGTAACAATTGTCAGGGATGGAGTGGTTGTAGATTTCTCAATGAACCTGGTTTGTGCCGCGGGCACAGGAAGCTTCCTTGATTCACAGGCAAGACGACTGAATATCACTATTGAAGAACTGAGCGCCAGGGCGATGATGTCGGAAACTCCCACGAACATAGCCGGGCGCTGCACTGTATTTGCAGAGTCTGACATGATTCATAAACAACAGGTTGGGCATGAACAAAAAGACATCACGATGGGGCTGTGCCATGCGCTTGTCAGAAACTATCTTTCAAATGTCTGCAACGGGAAGGAGATTAAACCTCCCATTGTCTTTCAGGGCGGCGTGAGCGCAAACAAGGGAATACACCGCGCTTTCAAAGAGGCGCTTCGGTGCGATATCATTATTCCGCCTTACAATATGGTCATGGGGGCCTATGGGGCCGCGATTATCGCTTCAAAATCCTGCATAGAAAAGACAAATTTTCGCGGGAAAGAAGCATCAACTAAGCCTATTATTACAAAGGGTTTCGAATGCGGTGATTGTCCGAATTGTTGTGAAATAATCGAGGTCCTCAATGCTGCTGAAATAATCGGCAGAACCGGCGGGCGGTGTGGAAAATGGGAGGGAAAGACGGGGCCAAGGGAATCCCTCAGAGGGACAGGCCCGAAGGGCCATGTTTCAGTGCCTTCAACAGGCATGGAAATGGGACATGAAATATGCAGGCAGGTGGACGATGTGCCTGACCTTATTCAAATAGGCGTTCCAAAAAAGTAGGCCGCTTACGTATTACGCGGTGCAAATTCATTTTTCACCCTGAGAAATGTCGGCAGGTTCCGCAGCATCCTGTAGGTGCTGTGGGGTGACTTGAACATGAGGGGGCCGAACTTCCTTAACCAGTTTTTGCTTGTATAAAATTTTTTGAGAGACTGCCTGTATAACTCATCGAGCCTTTCCCCTGATGCAATCCCGTGAGGCACAAAGACAAAGTTCAGGCAGTTCATCAATTCCCAGTCTTCTTTGAACTCGCCTTCTTCCCTCACAGTCTTGTATATGGGGGAACCCGGGAATGGGGTGAACTTCGTCATGTTGACATCGTCAAGCTCCAGCGTCTCGATAAAATCCGCGGTCTTCCGTATGCTTTGTTCAGTCTCGCCGGGAAGTCCCATCATAAAGAGCCCCTTTACCCTGATGCCGCACCGCTGTATGCTCCTTACAGCGCTTTTTACCTCTTCCAGATTCATATTTGATTTATGGCGGGCAAGCAGGCCAGGGTCGCCTGACTCCATTCCAATACTTACCATCCAGCAACCGGCTGCCTTGAGCATCCTGAGAAGGTCGTCATCAATGTGGCCTACTCTTACCGCACAGTTGAAAGTCATGTGCAGCGGCTTTTTTCGCATAAGGCCGCAGAACTCCTCAATCCGCTTCCGGTGGAAGGTGAAGAGGTCGTCATAGAAAAAAATATGCCGTATATTGAATTCCTTCCTGAGAAAGGCCATCTGCCCATAAAGATAATCAGCTGAATTGTACCTGAAGCTTTTCCTGAAGACCGAGCGGTCGCAGTATGAGCATTGATATGGACAGCCCCGGCTTGAAATCATCGTAGCGCTCGGAAACCTCGGATAATTGAAGAGCGGCGGCTGGAAGGTCTTCGGGAAACCTTCGAGCATATTGTAAGCAGGGAAAGGAAGGCTGTCGAGATCGCACAGGTCAGTGCGCACCCCGTTGTCCTTTATTCCGGAACCGTTGCGATAAACCAGCCCCTGAATGCTGTCAAGAGAGGCTCCAGCCGCAAGCTCCGCCATTGCCTTCTCGCCTTCGCCGTTAATTACATAGTCTATACAGGGAAAGTTTTCAAGGATGCTTCCCCTCAGCGCAGAGACATGCACACCTCCGAAAATGATATTGATACCCGGGTCAGCATTCTTAAGCGCCTCTGCTATGCGGTATGCGTCTATAAAGCCGGATGTCGTTGCCGTAAATCCTGCCATATCAGGCTTGAACAAGAGCATCTTCCTGATGGCTTCGTTTGCGCGCGCTGCAGGCATCCTGCAATCTGCAACCTTTACCTCAAACCCCTTTTCGGCAAGATAGGCTGCGATAGAGAGAATGCCTATAGGCGCCATACGGACAGCAGTTTCAGCGCTGCCCCTGAGGCCCTCGATCCAGTTGGACCCGAAGGGATTGACAAGCATTATCCTCATCTTTTTATCTTCCCGCTTGCTGTTTTAGGCAGATGATCAACATATTCAAAATCCTTCGGAACCTTGTAGCTAGCAAGCCTCTCATAACAAAATCTTCGCAGGTCGTTTATATCAATGTTGTTTGCGGTTTTATCTTTCAGAACGATTTTGGCTATTGGCAGCTGGCCATACTGAGGATGCTCCACGCCGTAAACCAATGATTCTTTAACCAGCGGATATTGGTTCACCACCGCCTCTACTTCCTGAGCAAAGACCTTCATCCCCGTAAAGTTGATAACATCTTTGTCCCGTCCGACTATAGTCAAAAAGCCATCTTCATCAATTATACCCATGTCGCCTGTTTTAAACCATCCGTCTTTCAGGATGCTCTTGCGGTTTTGCCACGGCGAGAAATATGCATCCAGCATTCCTTTTCCTCTCAGAAAAATCTCTCCGGCTCCAGCTGCATCTTTATTAAATATTGCGACCTCATAGCCTGGCAAGGCCTTCCCTACAGAACCCCTTTTATTTTTGTCTGAAGAAAGTTTTATGAAAGGCAATCCAACCTCTATTATTCCATAAGCCTCTGTCAATTCAAGATTGAACTTTGAACTAAACTCATCGGCAACAGCATCCGGAAGTTTTATGGCTGTAGAAACAGCCAGCCGCACACTCTTCAGGGATTCCGGAGACAGCAGGTCTGTCCTTGCCAGTAAATTATAATGGAAAGGCGAGGCATAGATAAACGTCCCCTTGTGCCTGGTTATGCCTTCTATCAGGGATTCGGGAAAGGTATTATTGCAGATGATAATGGTTGATGCCCGCCGCAGGAAAAGAAGGATAGTCACAACAAAGTGGAAACTCATGGAAAGTACCCACAGTATATTATCCCCGGATGTTATTTTAAGCCCCTTATCTGCTGCATCGGTTCTTTCGATAATTGATTCATGCGACAGGACAACCCCTTTGCTTATGCCTGTGGTGCCTGAACTGAATCTGATAAATGCAGGGTTGATTTTATAGTATTCTTCACAGGGTTCTTCCGTAATCTCTCTTTCCCTGATAAAAAATTCTTTTTGATGAAAGCCTTTTGATTGAAGGGCCTGAGCGCCCTCATTTTCGTATGATCCTTTTTCAAAGACCAGAAAGTTTACGGCAATCCTGTCAAGAATGGAGGCAATCTCCGTCTCTGTTTGTCCCTGAGAGATGGGGACGACCACTGCTGATAACGATAAGACAGCAAGGCTTGTGGCAATGTAGTCTATGCTGTCGCCGCAGAGAAGTCCTACGCGGTGAAACGGCATGACTCCTTTCCCTTTCAGCGCAGATGCAATCTCCTCTGCGGAAGAGAGCAGTTTGCCATAGGAAATTCTGTTATCACCTTCGATTACTGCCGTTTTACCGCTGAAATTTTTTGTTTCCTGTTTTATCGCCTGAAAAACATTCATATCACTTTCTGATCTCATACTCCAGATAAAGTTTTCTCAGCGCCATAACATACTTTACCCCCCTGTAAATCACTGTCCCGAGTTCTCTGAGTGGGAACTTGATTTTATTGAGTCTGAGGGGATTGGCCCTGAAGGCTATGCCGTACAGGTCTGAGAAATGCTGATAGAATCTCCTTATCGGAAGCCTGGTCGGAAGGATTGTGTGCATGCAGTCATAATAGATGTACGGGTCTTTTATGAAATCATTTTTATGTTTCTGCCAGAGTTCAGTGCCAGGTGAGGGTGAAAACACGGTGAAGGTAACTTCAGCAGGGCAGATATTCTTGACTTCTTTTTTCAGGGCCGCAAATTCCTCTTCGCCGAAATCAGGGTCAAGCATAAAGCTCGCGTGCAGCGTTATCCCCAACTCGTGCAGGATCGATATTGCCTTTTTGTTTGTTTCCACAGTTGTGCGTTTATTTAATTTCTCCAGCCGCTCCCCGGTCATGGCCTCAAGCCCTACATACACCAGGCTCAGCCCGGCCTCTTTCCAGAGCTTGAAGACATCGGGGTGTTTAACAATGGTATCGCTTCGCGCCCAGCTGACATATTTCTTCTTGATCCCCCGTTCTATAAGAAGCTTTGCTATTTTCGTCATACGGTCGCTATTGATAAAATTTTCATCGTCAACAAAATATATATGGTCTTCTTTTAATTTTGAAATCTCATCCACTACGTCTTCCGGGGTCCGCTGCAGGTACTGACCGCTCATAATATGATGCACAACGCAGAACGAGCAGTTAAAAGGACATCCGTAAGAAGTGCGGATAGTGGCAGTGCGCGGGAATATGGTTTTCAGTTTTTTCTCGGTAGTTGCTGTCCAGACGATAAAATATTTTGACCGGTCTACCAAATCTCTTCTGGGCTTGGGGATATCTTCGATCTTGGGATACTTGGGAGGCTTCGCCGCTGCCTTGGCGGTAAAATCGGAATCCCGGGGGGACAATACGCCGTCTCCGAAAGCAAGCGGCATCCCCTTTTTGAAACGGTTCAGGATTTCCAGGAAGGCTGTCCCGCCCTCTCCGCGGACTATAATATCAATGCTGTCCGTTGCGTAATCGAGAGGGATAACGGTTGCATGGATACCGCCTACAATATTGACAATTGAAGGTAATTGTTTTTTTGCAAAACTGGCCAGTTCCTTGACCAGCACAGCCTGACTGCTAAACCCTGTATAGCCCACAATGTCCGGTTTCATCTCAAGCAGCTTGTTCCTGAATGCATCAAAAGGTTCTTTTTCAAAGCTCAGGTCCAGGATTTCGACCTCGTCTTCCGGCGGTACACTCCCGGCAACGATTTCGAGTTCCAACGGCTCCAGATGAAGAAAAAAGTCCATTAAGAATTTAGACAAAGCAAGCGGTGGAAATGGTTTAATGAGCAGAATGCGCATGTAATACCTCCTTGGTTATCTTTTTATTTGAAGTTTTTTTAACACGCTCAGGATAAACACCATTCTTGACCTTGAACGCGCTTAAAAGGCCGGCCTGTTCTCCCAATGTTATGCACGCGCCCATGACCCGTGTGGAGCCAAGCGCCTCAGCTGAAACCGAGATACAGCGGCCGGCGCACAGAAGATTGGGAATGCCCTTAACCTTTATGCAGCGAAAAGGGATTTCATAATAATCTCCTGTCCTGACATATTTATAAATCACTCCTTTATTTTTATCCCATAGCTCTATGGGCCAGGAATTCTTCACGATAGCGTCATAAAATTTTCTGGCAGTAAGGACATCTTTTTCAGTAAGTGTGAATTCTCCGCAAATCCTTCTGCCCTCTCTGTCTGAAACACTTGTGGAAGTTTCAGCGATATAAGAGTCTTTAAATGAAGGCATTCTGTCTGCCAGATAACGATGAACTATAACAGCATCCCTTTTTGCCTTCTGTTCGCGTTTAGCGCTGTCAACACCATCAATGCTTAGTTTACAATATCCTTCGCCCGGAGTGTCGGCAGGGCTGAAGGTTGAAAATCGCAAATACGGAGATAATATCTTTTGCCTGACTGCCTCAGCAAGATAATACGGAACCTTTATTGCAAGTGTTTCATCCTGACCTTTTATGCCCTTTATATGGATGGTGTAGCCGGCCAGCTGAAGCTTTTTAGCCGGGGACAGCCTGAAAGATGCTCCGGCCATAGCAGACACATCCCCGTTTCCTGAACAGTCAATCACAAACTTTGAAATAATGGTATGGCGAACGCCGGAACTGCTGACAATGACTTTACCTATTTTTCTGATTTTCTTCTTAACGGAAACAACTGTTGTATTGTATAAGACAGTTAAATTAGGTTCCTGCCGGCAAAGTGAAGTGAAGACGGAATGCATATCCTCTCTGGAATACGGAAGCACATAAACCTGTCCGATTTTCTTTATTTTTTTTTGAGGAGATAATTTGTTCAGGAGTCCGACAATCTCCCGGACAATTCCCGGGTTTAATGTCTCAGCCGGGAAACTGCCGCCATTCAGATATAAACCGCAGATGTATTGCAAAAGCCCTGCATAACCTGTTCCTCCAAGAAAACTTTCTTTCTCTATCAGGATCGTGCGTGCGCCGCTGCGCGCAGATGCCAGGGCTGCTGCTGTTCCTGAAACGCCGCCGCCGGCAACGAGGATATCACATGGAGTATTCATTAACTTTGACCTGCTCCGAATCTCTTTCTTAGCCCTGCTTCAAGCATATTGATTTCCTCATTCTGTACCAGGCCTTCAAGATATGAGATCACTAGGTTAAGCTGTCCGTTAAAGTAATTGCAGAAGAATCCAAGGCCCGGGGGCGCCGGCACACGCGGCATGTGAAAGATATTTTTAATTTCTATTCCCATAAACTCAGGAGGCTGTTGAGGGTTTTTCCCAAGATAAGAAAAAATAAAGGTTGCCATTTTCCCTTTTAAGGGAAGGTGCAATAATTTTCCAAGGACCGGCAGGGGGGCAATACGGGTCAGCAAACTTGCCTCTGCAAGGTCTGCCGGAAAGCCCGCCTTTACCTGTTCATACATCTGCTGCTTGACCGAGTTTATAAGCCCTTTCAGATTATCTGTGTCCTTCGCCTGCGCCTGGAAGAACAGGTAAGATACGTGATTAAAAAATAATTCCTGCACGGCATCTTTGCCGGGCCTCATGTCAATTGAAACAGGGATCAGGTAACTGGAAGTTGTCCGGGACCTGCTTCTGAAAAGTTCGTGCACTGTTTGTATGACCACCGACAGCAGGTATGGCATTTCCATCAGATAGCCTGCCTCGTTATAAGCGTTATCATAAATCCTTTCGGTTTCATCTGCATCAAAGGAAATAAGCCTGTATCTGAAACTTTTCTTTTCCCCTGAAGGCAGGGGCAGGGCTTCGGGAGTGGATTTTGACAAGGCGATTATTTTGCGGTTGACGTTTCTTCCCGCATAAAATTTTTTCATCCAT
>ERZ1292633.5003-Hain-H41-02um-R1-5003-length-12108-cov-6_pt1 | contig 12108 bp, 7 predicted proteins | sample MGYA00564406_ERZ1292633 | MGnify/ENA primary metagenome ERZ1292633 (study PRJEB36523, sample SAMEA6512639) | groundwater metagenome | collected 2019-01-08 | study: AquaDiva: Metagenomics assemblies of 32 groundwater samples
CCATCCGCGTGACGAGGTTGATGCGCCCCTTGTAGTCGATCTCCTGCGCCTCGCCAAAGTTTCGTTTCAGGAGTTCTCCCGCTTCCCGCGCCAGAGCCACGGCGAGTGCGAGGTCCTTCTCGTTGGGATCGGTCACGCGTCCTCGCCCTCGCCCGCGATGGCGGTCGGCAACTCGAGGGTGACCTCTTCGCGGTCAGGCGCCGCACTCGTCGCCCCGCGGCCGTTCTTGTACTGGAGTTCGTAGAGCCGCGCGTAGATCCCGCCCTTCGCCAGGAGTTCCTCGTGCGTTCCCTGCTCCCGCAACTCTCCCTTGTGTAGGACAAGGATCCGGTCGGCGTCGAGGATCGTGCTCAAGCGATGCGCGATGACGAGAGAGGTTCGCCCCTCCAGCAGGCGATGGAGCGCCTCCTGGATCACGCGCTCCGTCTCCACGTCCACGCTCGAGGTCGCCTCGTCGAGGATCAGGATCGACGGGTCGTAGTGGAGCGCCCGCGCGAACGCGAGGATCTGACGCTCGCCCATCGAGAAGTAGGCGCCGCGTTCCCCCACCTCTTCACCTAGACCGTTCGGGAGCCTCGCCTTCAGACGCTCGCCGCCCACCTGGGCCAGCGCGAGATCGGCATCGCCCTCGGGCCGCTCCCGCGCGCCGAAGCGGATGTTCTCCCGCACCGTGCCGCTGAAGAGAAAGACGTCCTGGAGCACGAGGCCGATCTGGCGCCGAAGCGTCCCGCCGGCGATCTCGCGCACGTCCCGACCGTCCACGCGGATCGTGCCGCGCTGGAACTCGTAGAATCGCGTCAGCAGATTCGAGATCGTCGTCTTCCCGGCGCCCGTCGCCCCCACGATCGCCACTTTTTCTCCCGGCGCGATCTTGAACGAGACGTCGCGAAGCACCCACTCTTCGTCCTTGTACGCGAACCAGACGCGGTCGAACTCAACCTCGCCGCGGAGGCGCGCCGGCACCGCCGCCGCCCGCTCACTCGGAGGGTCCGCCACGGCGGGAACCGTGTCGAATGTCTCGAATATCCGCTCGCTCGACACCATCGCCGCCTGGAAGACGTTGTACTTTTCGCTCAGGTCGCGCACCGGCTGGTAAAAGCGGTCAGCGTACTGGATGAACGCGACCACGATGCCGAATGTCACCGTCCCTTCCAGAATTCCGGCGCCGCCGTACCAGATGATCAGCGCCAGGGCGATGGCGCCGATGAATTCGACGGCCGGGAAGAAGACGGCGTAGTAGAAGAGGTTCTGGACGTGCGCGTCCAGGTGCGCCTTGTTCGCCTCGTCGAACTTCCGCGACTGCTTCTCCTCGACGTTGAACAGCTTCAGCACGTCTAGCCCCTGGAGATGCTCCTGCAGAAAGGCGTTGAGCCGCGCCAGCCGCGACCGGACCCGCCGGTAGGAGACGCGCACCTTGGAGCGGAAGATGGCCGTGGCCACGACCAGGAGGATGACCGTCGTCATCGTGACCAGCGCCAGCTTCCAGTTGAGATAGAACATGGCGGCCACGATCCCGCCGACCATGAAGAGGTCGCCAATGACGGCCACGACCCCTTGCGCGAAGAGTTCGTTCAGCACCGCGACGTCCTGCGTGACCCGCGTCAGGATGCGCCCCACGGGCCGCGTGTCGAAGTAGGAGGGCGTGAGTGTCTCGAGATGCCGGAAGATCCCGAGGCGGAGATCCTGCATCGCCTTCTGCCCCACCATCCCCATGATGTACGTCTGCCAGTAACGAAGAACGAACGCCCCCGCCAGAACCCCCACGTACGCGCCGGCTAGCAACATCAGCCCGCGCATGGCCTCCGCCTGAGCCACGCTCACGCCCGCCGCCGGTTTCACGAATCGGTCGATCGCGACTTTTGTCAGGTAGGGGCCGGCCACCTCCAGGAGCGAGATCGCCCCTAGAAGGATGACCGAGATGATGACTTCTTTCCGGTATGGCTTCAGGTACTGGAGAAGCCGGCGCGCCAGGCGACGGTCGTAGATCTTGCCGTGCGCGTCGACGTCGTCGGCGGCCGAGCCGAATGGTCCGCTCATAGCGCCTCCAGCTCCTCGACGACTTCCTCCCGGTGATAGAGCTCCGCGTAGAGGCCACCCGCCCGGAGGAGTTCTTCGTGCGAGCCGGTGGCGACGATCCGCCCCTCGTCGAGGACCACGATCCGGTCGACGCGCAGGAGCGCGGAGCGGCGATGCGTGGCGAGAAGAATCGCCGGCTTGGTCGGAAGATCGAAGAGCGATTCCAGAATCCGCTCCTCCGTCCCCGGATCGACGCTTGCGAAGCAATCGTCCAGGAGGAGCACGGGGCGCTCCAGCGCCAGCGATCGTGCCAGAGCCACGCGTTGCTTCTGGCCGCCGCTCAGCGTGATGCCGCGCTCCCCGATGGTCGTGTCGAGGCCCTGCGGGAATTGGGAGAGATCGCTCTCCAGCCCCGCCCGCCGCGCCACGATCAGGGCGTCCGGGGCCGCCTCGCCGTCGGAATAACCGAACGCGATGTTGGAGCGAATCGTATCGGAGAAGAGAAACGTCTCCTGCGGCACGAATCCGAACCGCCTTCGGAGCGTGCTCCGCGCCCAGGAAGCGGCGGGAACGCCCCCGATCGAGATCACTCCCGTGGTCGGCTCGTCTAGGCGCGCGATCAGCTGGAGGAGCGTCGTCTTCCCCGCGCCCGTTCTCCCGACCATCGCCACGCGATCGCCGGGGCGGATCGTGAGATTTACGTCGCGGAGCACGTCACGATCGGTCCCGGGATAACGGTAGCCGACCCCGCGCAACTCCACCGTCACGTCGTTCGTCGGCAACGGCCCTAGCGAATCGACATCCTCCTCGGCCGGCTCTTCCAGAATGGCCTGGATCCGCCCCATCGAGGCGGCGCCGCGCTGGAAGAGATTCGTCACCCAGCCAAGCGCGATCATCGGCCAGAGGAGCATGGCGAGGTAGATCTGGAATGCGACCAGCGAGCCGAGCGAGATCCGTCCCGCCACGACCGCCGAGCCGCCCACCCAAAGGACGACCGCGGCCGCGATCCCGCCGACCAGCGACATGGTTGGCCACATGCCGGCCTGGAGTTTGATCATCTCCCGATTCCGCTCCAGGTAGACGTCATGGATCTTCTTGAATGCCTGGTACTCGCCCTCCTCCTCTCCGTGCGCCTTCACCACGCGGATGCCGGAGAGCGTCTCCTGCGCCTTTTCAGTCAGGGAGGCAAACGACTCCTGGATTGCCTCGTAATGGTGGTGGAGCTTCGCGCCAAGGCGCGCCACCAGGAAAGAGAGAATCGGAAGAGGGATGAGGGCGATCAGCGTGAGGCGCCAGTCGATGCGGCACATGACGGTGACGGCCATGACGAAGGTGATGCAGGTGTTCGCGAAGTACATGATGCCCGGTCCGAGGAAATTCCGGACGGCATCGAGATCGTTGGTGGCGCGTGAGAGGAGGTCGCCGACCTTCCGCGTGCGGTAGGTCCGAGCCGGCAGGCGCGCGATGTGGCGGAAGATGTCGTTTCGGAGCTCGTACTCCATGATGCGCGACGCGCGGATGAGTGACCAGCGCATCGTGAAGAGAAACACTCCCTGCAGCGCGACCGCGAGGAGGATCAGCCCGGCGTCCCCCAGGAGGCTCCGGGGCGTGGCGCCGCCCTCGAGGTGGTCCACCGCGCCCCGAACCAGCCACGGCGCCCAGACCTGGAAAAGATTCGTCAGCACGACCGAGATGGCGCCGAGAATCAGCGCTCCGCGGTGGCGCAACAGGTAGGGCAAGAGGTGCTTCAGAGCTCCGATGACCGACTCCCCCCTCGCCTAACCGGCGCTGGATTCGAGATAAATGAGGATGCGGCCGCACCCTTCGCAGGAGCGGATGGCCTCGGCCTGTTTGGCCAGCTGGAGCTCATGCGCCGAAAGCGCGCGATGGCAGGCGGCACAGGCCCCCTTCCGTACTTCCGCGATGGCGATCCCTTCGCGTCCTGCGTAGAGGCGGTCGTACTTCGCGAGCGTCTGCGCTCCGATCGGAGCGCGCCCCTCGTCGCGGACATGTGTCCGTTCGGAGACCTCGGCGTCGAGCGTTCTGGTTTCCGTGTCGAGCGCCGCGTTACCGTCCTTCAGCGCCCGTTCCGATCCGGCAACGGCCGCTTCGCCCTTCGCCACGGCCGCGGTCAACGACTCTTCCCTCTCCATGAGATCCAGGATTTCCGTCTCGCGGTCGGAGCGCTTCGTCTTTACGTTCGCGATCTGATGCTGCATGGCCGTGAACTCGTCGTTCGTCTTCACGTCGAAGAGCTGCTTCTCCAGCCGAGCTAGCTCCGATTGGAACGACTCGACCTCCTTCTCCAGGACGCGGCGCGCGAGCCGCGCCGTTTCCCGGTCTCTTTGGATGCCGAGAAGCGACGAACGGGCTCGGTCAAGCGCCACGGTCAGAACCTGGCGGCGCTTCGGAATTTCGGCCTGGCGCCGCATGCTCTCGGCCAGGGCCGCGTCGCGGCGCTGAAGTTCCAGAAGGTGGGCGAGTTCAGGCAGGACGGTCACGAGACAGGCCTCCCAGGGATGAAAAATCGGGGAGCGCGACGACACGCTCCCCGAAAATGGTGGGCGGTGCAGGGATTGAACCTGCGACCTCTGGCTTGTGATACCAGCGCTCTCCCAACTGAGCTAACCGCCCGCTTCACCTGGTGTCGAAAGAATGGGCCCACTTGGACTCGAACCAAGGTCCGCCCGGTTATGAGCCGGGTGCTCTCACCAGCTGAGCTATGGGCCCGCAAGGGATGCATGGTTCGAGTCCGGGACCGGAGCGGGCCAATCTAGCACCCTGCTCGGCGCAGGGTCAAGCCGCCGCCGGAGCCTGGGGTCACATCGCCTCGATATAGCCTTTGAGCCGCCGGCTTCGCGTCGGATGACGGAGCTTCCGCAGCGCCTTCGCCTCGATCTGGCGGATGCGCTCGCGCGTCACGTTGAACGTCGCGCCCACTTCCTCCAGCGTCCGGGGGCAACCGTCCTCCGTGAGGCCGAAACGGAGGCGAATGACGCGCGCCTCGCGCTTGCTCAGCGTCTCCAGCACTTCATTGACCTCGTCCTTCAGCATCGAGAAGGCCGCCGCCTGTGCGGGGGAGACGACCGACGTGTCTTCGATGAAGTCGCCAAGGCTGGAATCGTCGTCCTCGCCGATCGGACGGTCGAGGGAGATCGGCTCCTGCGCCGCCTTCAGCACGCTCTTGATCTTGTCCACCGGCATCGCCAGCCGCACCGCCACTTCCTCGGGCGTCGGCTCGCGGCCCAGTTCCTGCACCAGCCGCCGCGACGTGCGGACGACCTTGTTGATCGCCTCGATCATATGGACCGGCACGCGGATCGTGCGCGCCTGGTCGGCGATGGCGCGCGTGATCGCCTGGCGGATCCACCAGGTGGCGTAGGTCGAGAACTTGTAGCCCTTCCGATAGTCGAACTTGTCGACGGCGCGCATGAGGCCGCTGTTCCCCTCCTGGATCAGATCCAGGAACTCCAGGCCTCGGTTCGTGTAGCGCTTGGCGATCGAGATCACGAGCCGGACGTTCGCCTCGATCATTTCCCGCTTCGCCTTGTCCCGTGCGATCTCGCCTGAACGAATTTCGCGCGCGACTTCCTTGATGTCGTCGCGCGACATGTTCGCCTCTTCCTCGACCTTCCGGATCTTCTTCCGGGCGCTCTTCACCGCGCGGTCGTAGGTTTCGAAGTCCTCCGCGTCGAGGTGCGCCTCCCGCTTGATCTGGATCGCGTCCTTCTTGCTCTTTTTGGCGCGGCGCAGGAAGGCGGCGATCTCCTCGCCGGTCTTCCCCCACTTCTGCTCCAGATCGACAAACTCGCTCTCGCACTCGTCGACGAAGCGCGCCGCCTCCTTCACGCGCTCGGCCATCCGATCGATGAGCCGATTGTTGACGTTCAACTCTTGGATTTCGCGCAGAAACTCCTCGTCCAGCGAGCGGAGCTTGTCGTGATGCTGCTTCTTCTTCTCGTCCGAGAGGCGGCCGACCGACTTTTCCTGGTGCTTGGTAAGCTTCGCGTGCGCCGAACGGATCTTGTCCAAAGCCTTGAGCGCCCGTGCCCGCTCCTTCTTCGGCGAGAACTCGGGATTCCAGTTGCCGAAGTCGATTTGCGTGAAGTCCTCCACGCGAATCTTGTTCTGCTTCAGCTTCGTGCCGTGGACGAGGAAGTCCTTGAGGATGGGCGGCGAGCGGAACATCGCGTTGCAGATCTGCCGTTCGCCCGCCTTGATCCGCTTCGCGATCTCGACCTCTCCCTCCCGGTCGAGAAGCGGGACACGCCCCATCTCGCGCAGGTACATCCGGACCGGGTCGTCGTACTTGACGCTGGGCGCCGCCACCGTCTTCTCGGCCGGCCGCTTCTCCTCGCGCCGCTTGATGCGCAGCTTCTGCTGCGCCTCCTCGTGAGTGTCGAAGATGTCGACCTTCCAGTCGTTGAGGGCGATGTAGACCTCGTCCATCTCGTCGACGGAAGCGCTCTCGTCCAGAAAGGTCTCGATCTGGTCATGCAGCAGGTACTGCTGCTTGCCGGCGAGCGCCTTCAAGTCCTGGAGCCGATCCACCTTCTCGCGCTTCATCCCTGGGACTCTCCTTTGTCGGTGTCGCGATTGCTAGGAAACCGAACTCTGGCTTCGTTGATGAAGTTTTGATGCGAGATCCCGCCGTTCGGCCACAAGCCGATCCAGCGAAGAATCCCGCGACTGTTCCGCCTCACGAATGGCACGGTCGAGGGTCTGGATCGCCGCTCGCAGCCGGCGCTCCTCCAGACGCTCGATTAGCCCCCGAGCCGTCCGCTGCTGTTCCTCCAGCGACACGGCGTCTTCCACCGGATGGATGGCCAGGATCCCCCGAACGAGGGGATGCTCGCCGATCAGCCGGTCCCGCTCCTCCCCCAAGGGTGGCTGCCCCGCCTCGAGCCACGGGCCCAGAATCTCCCGAAGTTCAGCCGTGGCGAAGCAGGCGATCCCGCCCGCTTCGACAATAGCCCTCAGCGCCCCTTCCTCCGTCAGCGCCCGCGCCGCCAATTCCCGTTCGGCAGGGTCGATCTTCTCGGCCGGCACGGTGGAGCGCGGGGTACCACTCTCTCCCTCTGCCGTGCCCGCGCCTGGCGCCGCACCGGGCGCCTTCGCGGCGCCCCGGTCCGGGCCGCCTTCGCCCGAGCGCGCCAGCCGCGGACTCTTCAGTCCCGCGCCCGGCGTGCCCTTTGCCGCGGCTTCCAGGAGGACACCCTCCTCTAGCCCGAAGGCCTCCGCCCCACGCCGCACCAGAAGCCGGCGGCGGATCGGATCCTCCACGCGCTGCAAGAGCCCCACGAATCGTCGTACCCGCGCTTCCAGCGTGGGGTCCGCCCCCGCCGGCCCACTGCCGATCGTCGCCTCCGCCAGAAAACCCGGCACGTCGCGCGCCTCCGCCAGCAGGGCCGCGAAGGCGTCGCGGGACGACTTCGCCAAGAACGAGTCCGGATCCTCCCCCGAGGGGAGGAGCAGGACGCGCACCGCCAACCCCGCGCCCAAGAGCGGGTCGAGCCCGCGATCGGCCGCGCGCACGCCAGCCGCGTCGCCGTCGTACACCAGCACCACATCCACCTCGAACCGCGCCAGCGACCGCGCGTGCTCCGGGGTGAGCGCCGTACCGCACGTCGCCACCGAATTGGTAAAGCCCGCCGCATGGAGCCGAAGGACGTCCAGGTAGCCCTCGGCCACCAAGATCACCTTTCGCTCCCGAATGGCCGACCGCGCCTGCGGCAGCCCGAACAGCAGGCTCCCTTTCCGGAAGACCGCCGATTCGGATGAATTCAGATACTTCGGTTGATCCTCCGGCACGATCGCGCGGGCGCCGAAGCCAGCCGTCTTCCCGGGCGCGGTCTCCACCGGAAAGATAATCCGGTTCCGAAACCGATCGTAATGCGATCCGTCGCCCCTGCGGATCGTGAGTCCCGCATCCTCCAGCGTCTTCGCGGGAAGGAGCTTCCCCAGAGCCGTCGCCAGCGCTTCCCACTGATCGGGCGCCCATCCGACGTGAAAGTCGTCGAGGATGGAGCCCGCGAATCCGCGCCCCGCGAGATAGTCCCGCGCCTTCGCCCCGGCCTCCGAGCGAAATGAATCCTGAAAGAAGTCGCTCGCCAGCGCGTTCGCTTGCATCAACCGGTCTCGGACCGCCGCGCCGGGACCTCGCTCCCCCTTGGGAAGCTCGATCCCCGCGCGCTCGGCCAGGATCCCCAGCGCCTCCGGAAAGGTGACCTTGTCGGTCTCCATCAGGAACGCGAAGACGTCGCCGCCCTTGCTGCACCCGAAGCAGTGCCAGATCTGGCGCTCCGGGTTCACCGTGAACGAGGGCGTCTTCTCGTTGTGAAACGGGCAGAGCCCGCTCCACCGCGTCCCGACGCGCCGCAGCCTCACCTTCTCGCCGATCAGCTGGACAATGTCGGTGGCGCCGCGAACGGCCTCTTTCGCTTCCTCAGCGCCGGGCAGGTTCATGGCGTTCCTACGATAACGTCACGACCGTGACGCCCGTGCCCCCTTCCTGGATTTCCCCGAGGCGAAACTCCTTCACGAGCGTGTTCCGCGACAGGAGTCGCTTCATCTGATCGCGCAGGATCCCCTTCCCCTTGCCGTGGATGATTCTCGCCGTCTGGTGTCCGCTCATGGCCGCGTCCTCGATGAACCGTTCCACCGCGCGAACCGCGTCGTCGGCCTCGAATCCGCGTACGTCGATCTCGGTGCCGACCTCTTCGACGTCGTGTGCTTCCTCGCCGGATGCGCCGCGAAGCGGCGGCTTCTCCGCGGCTCCCCCGGCCCGGCGCAGTTGCGCCATCGGGAGAACCGCCGTCGCGCCGCCGATCTTCACACGGACCCGGCCGTCGGCGTCGGGCATGGTGAGAATCACGCCGGCCGCGTTCAAGGCCGGGATCGAGACATGATCCCCGGGAGCAGCAGCTTGGACGGGCGGTCCCATCTGCATCGTTGGGCGCTCAGTTTCGGATTCGATGGCTTCCTCGATGGAGCGGGCCGCGCCGCGCACCTCGCGCAACGTCTCGTGGCTCGCCTTCCCTTCCGTCCGAAGCCGCTTCCGGTACTCGTCGATCTGACGCTCCAGGGTTCGCAGCAGCTCGCGCCGCGCTTCCAGTTCGGTTTGCTTCCGTTCCTTCCGCTCCGCGTCCAGCCGGTCGCGCGCCGTCTTCAGTTCCCCCTCGCGCTGCGCGAGCGTCATTCGCGTGCGCGCGAGTTCCACGCGCTCCGCCTCCGCCTCTTTCCGAAGGCGGCCAAGCTCCTCGATCAGGCGGTTGAGATCCTGTTCCCCCTTCGGGAGGAGCGTGCGCGCTCGGGCCAGAACCGATTCGTCCATCCCGAAACGCTCCGCCACCTGGAGCGCGCGGCTGCCGCCGGGAATCCCCACCACGAGCCGGAACAGCGAACGAAGCGCCTCCTCGTCGAAGGCCATGGAGGCGTTTCGCACGCCGTCGGCATCGTGCGCGAATGTCTTCAGGCTTCCAAAGTGAGTCGTGGCGACGCAAAGCGCCCCGCGGTCGCGAATCGATTCCAGTATCGCCCGCCCCAGCGCCGCGCCTTCGGCAGGATCGGTCCCGGAACCGAGTTCGTCGAGAAGCACGAGACTCCGCGACGTGGCCAGCCTCACCGCTTCACCGAGCCGGCGCAAGTGCGACAAGAACGTGCTGACGTCGTCCTGCAGCGACTGCTCGTCCCCGATATCGCAAAGCAGCCGGTCGAACCACGGGACCCGCGTACCCGACGAAGCCGGGATCGGAAGGCCCGCCATCGCCAGAAGCGCCAGAAGCCCGACTGTCTTCATCGCGACCGTCTTCCCGCCCATGTTCGGACCGGTCACGAGAACGACGCGATCGCGGACGTCGAGCTTCAGGTCGAGCGCCACCGGCGGGCCCATTTCGCCCCGGCGATGCCGCTCGACCAGAATTGGATGGCGAGCCGCGCGAAACTCCAGCACGCGCTCCTCGTCGTCCGACAACTCGGGCAGCGCGCAGCCCGACTCCCGCGCCCACGCCACGACTGCCTCGGCCGCATCGAGTCGGGCCAGGATCTCAAAGTTCCGTTCGAGGGCCGGATGGTCGCGGTGCGCGCGAAGCGACAGCTCGCGCAAGATCCGCTCGAGTTCCCGCATCTCGTCGATCGCGAGATCGGCGAGTTCCTCGTTCGCTTCGGCGACGTCGCGCGGCTCCACGAACACGCTCGCGCCGGATCCCGAATGGCCCAGCACATGGCCCGGCACCGATCGGCGACTCCCGCTCGGGACGGAAACGACGTAGCGCCCTTCTCGAAGGGTCACGAAACTCTCGGCCAACCCCAGCGATCGAAGCACCGACTCCAGACGGTTCGCGATCCGCTCTCGGAGCGCGCGAATGGAGCGGCGCACGCGCGAGAGTTCCGCCGTCGCATCGTCCTTCACAACTCCGGAGGGATCGATGGCGCGGATCAGATCGCGGCGCAATCCCTCGAGCGGGTCCAATCCGTCGAGCAACCGCCCGAGCCCGTCGTATCCCTTGCCGCCCCGTCCGCGCCAGGCCGCGACGAGCCCCGTCTGCTCCAGCAGCGCGGCCAGCGACCAGAGTTCCTCGCCGCGAAGCGTCGCGCCCTCGTGGCGAAGCCGCCCCAGGAGCGGCCGCAGGTCGGGCGGCGCGATGGTCGGGGGCGGGTCCGCGACGGCGTGCGCGGCCAGGAGATCGGCGTAGATGATCTGCTCGTGCTGCGCCCGCTCGACCCGCTCGAGCGGGCGAAGCGCGCGCACGTGATCGCCTCCCGGCGTGGAACGGCAACGGCCCGCGATGGCGTCGAGTGCGACCTGAAACTCGAGGACGCTTTCGGCGTGTTCGCGGGCGCCGTCCCGGCCGGGCGCGTCGAGGCGCTCGGATCGGTGGCGCGATAGTCTGTCGATAATGGCGATCGTTCCGGAGGTGAGGGGCCGAGCCGGTCACCGGCCCGGGAGACGAACGGGAAACCGGCTCAGGCCGGTTTCCCGTCGGGTTTGCCACTCGGCGAAGCCGGCCCTAGTCGGCCACCTTCATCCGAGCCATCATCTTTCTCTTAGCGGCATTAAGCTTCCGCTTTTTCCGCTCGCTCGGTTTCTCGAAGTGCTGATGACGCCGCAGATCCGCGAGAACTCCTGCCTTCTCGCATTTCTTCTTGAACCGGCGGAGGGCACTCTCGAAGGACTCGCCTTCTTTGACCCTGATGCCGGGCATCCTGTGTATCGCCTCCTCACGTGGGTTTGACGTGAAATGCAGGCGGCCCACGTAGGTGGGCAGCATTCGCCTAACGCTAAGGAAGATACTCGCGGGGTGGCCATTTGTCAAATAGCCCGCAATTAATTGCGGTAAATAGCGTTACGCGCCATCGACAGGATGGCGATGGAGGCGGTTTCCGTAGTTAACCGGCTGGGACCAAGGGAGATCGGCTTAAATTGAGCCGCCCGGAGAGCCGCCTCCTCCGCCTCGTCGAACCCGCCCGGGGGTCCCACCGCGAGGGTAACCGAAGGCGACGGTGGTTCTTCGGCAAGCCGCAGCTCGGCCAAGCCGGAGGTCTCCCCCACGAAGCGGTCGCCTCCCCGGACCACTTCGATGGCGGCCATGAGGGATGTGGTCGTACCGAGAGTCGGAAGCTTCGACCGGAGCGATTGCTTCACGCCGGCAATCGCGATTCGCTCCAGCCGCTCCAGCCTCGAGGCGCCGAGCTCGGCGCGACCGCTTCGCCGGCAGGCGACGAAGACGATGGAGGCGATGCCGAGCGGGACCGCGTGTTCGACGATCATCTCAGCGGCGCGACCGTCGGGAAGCCCCACGAGGAGATCGATGCCCCGGGGGAGTTCCCCCGCGCCCTCCTCCCGTTCCACGATCTCGGCGCGCGCCTCGCCGTGGTGATCCTCGACCAGACGGCAGTGATAGCGGGTTCCCGCGCCATCGGTGGCGTCGAATTTCGTGCCCGGATCCGCACGGAAGACGCGAAGGAGATGGCGCGACTCATCGGGATCGAGGGAGAGCCGGTTCCCCGCGATTCGCGTCGAGTCTACCCAGAAGAGGGAATCTGGCCGGCGCGTGCCGCGCACTCGCCGCTCAGTGACCGACACCCTCGGCG
>ERZ1292633.5004-Hain-H41-02um-R1-5004-length-12107-cov-44_pt1 | contig 12107 bp, 9 predicted proteins | sample MGYA00564406_ERZ1292633 | MGnify/ENA primary metagenome ERZ1292633 (study PRJEB36523, sample SAMEA6512639) | groundwater metagenome | collected 2019-01-08 | study: AquaDiva: Metagenomics assemblies of 32 groundwater samples
CTTTTTGATGTTATCCACAAGAAGTGAGGGTGTTGCATTTCCGAAGTCAGGAAAGTTCTCGTTCCATGTAAGAGGTCTAGCATCAGCGTACCATTCTACGAGAACTCGCCTAAACGGACCAAATGGTGTAATTGGTCCGTTTGAAGACAAAAGAGTTGCCCTTTAGCGGCCGCTATTGCGGACTCTAGGAAACCGCATCTTCCGCCGAAAGAATGGGTTTTGAAGAAACTCGCCACAATCTGTTTCTAATGGAGAAAACGGTTTCTTGAAATTCTTTGCTTCGGAGGAGTGCGTAAACAAGTCCTATGGCGGCAAAACCCAAAAAGCCGGCGAAGAGTCCGCGCATGAATACCGAAAGCAATGTCGAAGAAAGCGCAAGCGGTCCGATAGCGTAAAGCATGCCATATGCGGTAAACGCTCCAACAAAAGAGGCTAGAATGCCATCGACAAAAGCGGTGCGTACGCGCGCAAAAAAGCCGCCGAATTTCTTCTCAAAGGAGAGTGCGAGTACCAAAGTCATAACAACAGACACAGAGGCCTGTGCGAAAGCAATGGCTAGAATCGCGATTCCCGGCACTCCATCTAGACGCATAAATTCCTGCACAACGCTCGATACCGATGGATATTCAATCCACTGCACAAACAAGACGGCAGAAAGAATAGTGAGCGCGGCAGAAACGACAGCAATGAAAAACGGAACGAGCGTGCGTCCGGCCGCATAGTATGCGCGCGTAAGAAGAAGCGTAAGAGCGTTCGCGGCTAGAGCAAGCGAGAGGAGCGCAAATACGGCCGCTGTCAGACGCGTGTCCGTCCAATCGAAGGAGCCGGTACCAAGAACGACACGCACTATGTGTGCGCGCAGTACGATGATAATTCCTATGATCGGTAGCGACCAAAATAGGATATAGCGCGCGGCGACAGCAACATGTTCTATAAATTCCGTATAACGGCCGTTTGCATGAGCCGAAGCGAGCGCAGGAAACGCGGCAACGGAATACGAAGCTCCTACTATAGAGAGCGGTACGCTCATAAGATTGTATGCGAAAGTAAAGACGGCAATCGACCCCGACGCAAGCGTGGAGGCAAGTATCGTTAGCCCGAGAAACATTATCTGATTCATGGAGAGCGCGAGGGCACGCGGGATCGAAATAGAGATTGTCTCAAAAAAGGCTCTTTGTTCACTAAACTTCGGCACCGAGCGAAAAAAACCGTCTCCAATTATAGACGGGACCTGCACTAGGGCGTGCAGAGTCGCCCCGAGTACAACTCCCCATGCTAAACCTATGATTCCGAAATATGGATACAAAATCAGAAGACCCGCTATGATACCGAGATTGTAGAGAATCGGCGACAGCGAATAGAGTGCGTATCGATTCTTGGCCTGCGTAATGGCGGCGAGAATATTTGAAAGACCCAAAAAGATTGGCTGAAGCAACATCACGCGTGTCAGCATGATTAGTGTCGGCAAGAGACCGGAGGCAGAGATCGTAGGAAACAAAAATCCCAATAAATACGGAGTGGCGAGCGCGATAATCAGAGAAAGGGCGATTGCGAACGCGGAAAACCCTATGACGACCGTATCAATATATGTTTTTTGTTGTTCCGGTCGGCGATGTGCGAGTTGTGGAATAAGAATATAGACCGAAACCAACGCACCCGTCGCAACAAAAATAAGGTCGGGTATCCGAAAAGCCGCGTAATAAAGATCTAGCTCCGCTCCGGCGCCAAACGTATGCGCAAGTAATCTATCGCGCATAAGCGCAAGAATCGAAGAAAACAGCGCGGATAGTGCAAGCACATAAGCCGCCGCTTGCAGACCACGCACCGGCGAGGCGAGAAATCTCAATGCCTCATGCATCATATTTTTCTATTGTAACGGAGTTTCCGAGCCTTTATCCGCTTCAAGTTTTGCGATCAGTTCAGCAAGACCCTTATCTCCGGGATTTGATTGGGCAACAAGCTTGAGAGACGCGAGTGCATCCTTATGTCGACCGAGTCTTTCGTATGAGAGCCCGAGAAGAAAAAGTGCATTCGCATAATCCTTGTTAAGTTTCGTGGCGCGCTCCAGAGCGAGTGCCGCATTTTGATTGTTGCCTATCGTATAAAAAATTGTACCAAGATTGTACCAGCCGAGAGAATCTTCCGGCGCAATCTGCACAACTGCCGCGGCATGCTGTTCCGCTTTGACTAAATCATTCGCGCGGGCATGTATTTGCGAAAGCAAGAAATGCGCGGCGGCAAAATCGGGCTTTATCGCTATCGCGGATTCGAGATTCTTACGAGCGTCAATCTCATGTTTCTTAACCAAATCAAGCTGTGCGAGCCCAAGATAAGGAAGAGGACTCGTGGGATTAGTTTGCAGGACCTTTGTGTATGCTGAGCGAGCTGAATCCTCAGCCCCCGCAACTCCGATGCCTGCAAGCTCGCCGTAAAGTCGTGCAAGCGTAAGCCAATTCTGATAATTTTGATCTTCAATGGAAACTGCCACAAGACCGTGCTGTATGGTTGAATTTAGAGTTTCTTGGAGCTTAGCGCGCATCTCGTCGCTGTCGCCACCCGCCGCAATCATTTTAGAAAGCTGCAGGAAGCCAAGCTCTACACCGGCGCGGTGAGCGCGATCGTTGCTTCCCAATACCATAACAGCAAGTGATATTGAACGCGAAGAGGCTTGGATGTTTTGCGTTCTGTTATATTCAACAATCGCTCGGTTCACAAAAATATCCGATATGCTTGCCCGCATCGATTGAATACCCATAAAGAGTACGAGGAGACCGAATATAGAAGCAAGAACTGCCCCCGCGCTCCCCGCCCAACTCTCAAAAGATAGCTCGGCAACCCACTCTTGAACTACCCCTCTATGCATCTCTTCTGCGACTAGAGCTCCAAAAATAAGAAAAGTAATCAGCGAGAGGAGCGGTCCAGGAACGTAAAGAACGTGAAAAACAGCAAGATAGATAGAGCTAACTATGAGAGTTGTATAAACAACCGCATCCGAAGAAGATTTTTTGAACCACTTCCACAGACTCCACAGAAGTCCTACACACACGGCGCCCCATGAAAGAAGACCGAGTATACCCATAGTAACGATCGATGTTGGGATCAGACCGACACCGTTATAAAAGTCTACGTTCCAAAATTGAGTTGTATTAACGGCTGATGGTTTGTAAAGTCCCCACTCTCTCGAAAACGTGCCCGGGCCGGAACCAAAAAAGATTCGGTTCGGTTCTGCAAAAACTTTTTGACCAATCTCAAACGTACCCTGCCACGATGGCCGCACCTCTGTTTGCGTAACTTGCAATTGGGCGGGCAGAGCCCTATGAATAGCAAAACCGCCGAAATAAAGACCTAGTGTAAGAGCGGCGAATACAAGCGACATAACGCCTTTAATTGGGAACATGCTCTCACCCTTAGCGCGAGTTTTGTATGCGAAAAATGCGTAGAAAATGCAGACAAAAAAGAGACCTACCCAAACATCGGAGTAGTTGATGAGTGTCAAAAAAAGAACTGCGACAAGTGCATGGAGAAAAGCCATATAACGCCAATACCCTACGGCAATTTGAGTACCGAGAAATGCAATAGAAACGAAAGCCGTGAGCCCCAGGAAAATAGCGAGATCGTGCCAGCTGCCGACTATCGATGCGGAATTTATCTGCAATACGCCCCCGAAAGTAAACGACGGAATGGCAAGATGTATGATCTGCACAAGAAGAACCATTGAACTCCCGAAGATGAGTGAGCGTAATGCGAACGATGTACGATCATTACCAGTACTCAATACCACTGCGGACAAAAGTAGAATTATGTACCAAACTACGGATACGACTACGGTATTTTGTATGGTTTCTTGACCAAAGAAAGCTCCCCAAGAAGCGCCGGTTGCAAATGCGGAAATCAGATGCGCAGCAGGAATAAGGATGGCGGCGACCAGAAGAGGACTCAATGGAATTCGAAATCGCGATTCACGAAGAGATGTGGATAACCACGCTAAAAAGGCAGCGACTGCAATAACGGTCGCAAAAATTATCTTCGCTTGTGCGACACTCACCCACTGTACCGGTACGAAGAAAAACGGCAAAAAAGCAAAGAGGATGAATACAAATCTACGAGCCAATGCTTCCGAGCGTATGTAATTTTCCATTGGCGTAAGTATATCATAATGTAAAAGAGCAAGGCGAAAGCGCGAGTTATTTGTTAAAAAACTATTTAAACCATTTTTTCGCACTCTCTCTGCGGTGCGGACATCCGGGCCAACAGCATGGTCTTTTCTTTCCCTTCAACAAATCTTCCTGCAAGCGCTCCAAGTGCTCTCTCCTTGTTTCTGCTTTTTTTACTGGCGACGTAGAGCGAGTGCAATGCGAAAGTACCCTTTTGCATTGCCGAGCCGAGGAGCCAGAAATCTCGCGGGATTTACGATAGTAATCCAACAAATCCATTCGTTCTGCGCTAGCGGTGTTAGTTTTTCCCATTTATCTAAAACACCCTTGTTGGATCGCAATAATTTATGCAGGTCTTTCGGTATTTTGTGTGGAATTTTCGCGACAGTGTTGGGTTGAATGTTTGCCATACATATTTTTTTGACGGCAAAATTTTCAATCAGAAATTTGTAACCCGCTTAATTGCAGCCTCAAGTTCTTTGGGAGCATCCGTTCCTATGCGGTAAATTTTTCCGTTTCTCATAATTATTTCAACTGCGTCAAGACCGGAAACATTGTAAATCCACATATACGGCCATAACCAGACCCTCACTCCCCATCCGTAGTACCAGTGATTTTTTACTGATTGAGCTGAGGCTATCTGATTAAGTGGAAACTTCTTGGCGAAAATTCCATAGCCAAATTTGATCCGAAGACAGTTCTCGCCAATGGACACTGTCAGCGTTGCAAACGATGCAGGAATAAGCAGCATCAATGCCATTATTATAGTAACGGCAAAATTTGTGCCAGAGTCGTACGAGGGAGGTTCGGCCCGAGCCGTAATCTGAGCCCATGCGAAAAACACAAGCACGGCCAGCGTCACAATCAACATCAGGTAACCAATTTGAGTGTGTTTGTAAGTGGTCATAACTTTTTGATTTCAAGTTTTTCTTCCACAATCATATCGATATAAATTTTAGCAGTTTTATTCATGAGATTATATTTTCTTTGGTGGAAATTGTTATTTTCGCAGTATCTTCTCCATCGTTTTTCCTTTTGCCAATTCGTCCACCAACTTGTCTAAATATCTGACTTGTCGTATTAATGGATTTTTAATTTCTTCTATCCGATAGCCACAAATGACTCCGATAATGAGCTTGGCGTTTGTGTTCACTTTCGCATTCTGAAAGAATTGTTCAAAAGTCACTTTTTGTTTTATGAGTTCTCGCATCTTTTTTACACTGTAACCAGTTAACCACTGAATAACTTGATGCAATTCTTTTTTCGTTCTTCCTTTCTTCTCCACTTTTGCAAGATAAAGCGGATATACTGAGGCAAATGTCATTTTTGCAATTCTCTCATTGTGTTCATCTGTTATTTTCATACTATGATAATCTCTCTAGTCGTCCTTTTCTTTTTACAATGTTTTTGTAATCCCATTGTATTACTCTCGCTTTTTTAAGCCATCTTTTTAGATGCGTGACTTTGATTTCCTTTACGTCTGTATAAGCTATTTCGGCAGCTTTAAATTTACCTTCTGATTTTAAATCTTTTTCTTCAAAACTTTGCCCACTAAAAAACATAAGTGATGTGCTGCCATTTTTTCTAACGGAATATGACACTATCGGGTTCCCGTCTATAAACCAAACAGGTGAACCATGCCAGATCTTTACCTCGCTTTTTAAGTGTTTATTTATATTTATTTCCAATAAATTACAAATTTCTTTTACGCTTTTTGTTTGCAGTTTGTTGTATTCTGAGATTGCTGTAGCAGTAGTTTTTTGCATAATTTTATTTTCTCTTCTGGTCGTATCTTTTCGCACCAGACGGCCAACAGCCCGGACATGGACCACTTCCTTCAAATTTGTGGTCCCTGCTGCAAACCTTCTGCTTTTTGGCTTGCTTTTTCATAAGTTTTTCTTCGGCGACAATTCACTTACTCCTAAGTTAATTACGCTTCAACTATCGGCTTGAATCCTCCCGTTGCGAACCTCTTCATATCAAACGGCACTGTAGACATGTCGAAATCTTGCATGCTTGGGTCGCTCATTATCTTTTTGTTCACTTGGTCACGGTGTGCGCGAGACTTGTATACAATCCAAGAGAAGATAACAGTCTCGTCAGGCTTAAGCCTTGCAAGCTTGCCAAATCCTTGCCCCATGCCCTTTTTCACTTTTAAGTCGTCTCCGACACATTCAAAATATTCCAAGGCACCATTCTTTTTCCACATTTTAGCTCCCCATTCTGCCATTCTTTGGTATGCTGCCACATCCTTCTTTTTTATAGGTATTACAAACCCATCGACATATTTTCCACTTTTTGTTTCCATAGAATTATGTAAGTTATTTTATTAATTAAATTTGGTTGATGTGGGGATTAATTGTTGCCATAATTTTATTTGATTGTTAAATAAGAGATAAGCGTATACGCTCCCGGATAAATTTGTGATGTGTTCATATTGTTTTTAATTAGTTTATTAATGACTTTGTCCGACTGTCGAAGTATCTCATTTTTTAGATAATAATTCAATTAAAACCTTTCAAAAATCGCTTGCGTTTTTTCTCCTCCATTCGTTCAATGGCATAGCGCAAAGTTGTGCGGGAAACTTGTTTATAATTTTTGATTAAAAAATCTTCAACCAGTTGATGGTCACGTTTCCACACTTCGCGAAGCATCCAGCCAACCGCTTTGCGAGTAAGGTCGTGGGAGTCGGAAAGAAGTGTTTTTGCATTTTTCATTGTCCATCCAAATTGATTGGAGCGTATGAACGCCAGTGTCGCCACAATAGAAAGTCGTCGTTCCCAAAGATTCTTTGATCTTGCGTATTTGCTGAGAATGTTCGCTTTTTTGGGATATTCCAGTAAGTAAGTCCCTGCAATTTTATACGCCGAACCGTCAACCAAATCCCAATTGTTTACATACTTAAAATTCTCGAGATAGAAATCATAAATCCGCTTCTGTTTTCTTTTATCGCCAGATTCAAATTCGTGTACGAGTATTTTAAGCGCCGTAGTGCGTTCTTCGTGAATTTTTGACTGTAGTAATTTCTTTACATCGTGAAGGGGCAAGTTATGAAATTGTCTAGCCACTTTGCGGCTGTCGGGATCGCTGACCCCTATAAACTTATCCCCGTAGCCATACTGCCCCTTTCCAGTCTTAAAAAACCATTCGTTTGTTTTTTTGCGCTCGCGCGATGCATATGATTGAAGTGTTTTTTTGAGTAAAATGAGTGACATGAAATTTGATTTAATGGAATTGGAATTTCACTATTCATTTTAAGCAAATCGGACATCTCGCTTGCCCCCTCGGAAATGGGAGTGCAAGCACTCCCATTTCACTCGAGTTCACTGCGTCATAAACCGGATTCTGTGCCGATTCTGTCCACCGCAGGTGGTTACAGAACCGAGCATCCTGAGCTTGTCGAAGGATTGTTTCTCCAGCCCCTCAACTTCGTTCGGGACGCTCGATTTTGCAACTGCCTGCGGCAGGCAAAATCGGCGACAGTCATTTATCTGGGATGATCGTTGCCGATCACCTCAAGCGGCACTTCCCGCCCTTTCCGAAGAAAGAGCTGGACACGGCCTTGCACGCGGGTAGGAATTTTGCCGTTGCACCTTATACGTTTCCGTACAAGCTGATCCTTGCGGATCTCCTCGCCTCTCGGCTCGGACGTCTCTGTTCGCATCCCTTGGATTACCCAGGCGGGCGTTACCCGCTACCTTGCTACCGCGTCAGACGCGGTGCGTGTCCGGATTTTCCTCTAGCGACTTGCATCGCCAGCGACTGCCTAACGCAGAAAGTACATCATAATTATATTGGCCAGATAATCAAGTTAGAGTATTCACATTGTCAATCTTGAATTGGACGCCTACGATGTCGCTTCCTGTTGTGGTCGCCACTATGGATACATGTCGGGAAAGCACCCAGCCATTGGATGGACTTACGATAGTTATACCTAATGTACTTGATGAAGAAGGCAACGTCGTCTTCGATATGGAAGTCGAGAACGCGCTCACATTCCCGTGCGGTGTCGAAGGCGGAGACGGTGAAGCTGTACGTGGTGGAAGCGGTGAGGGCGGTGTGCGAGAAAGAGGGAGTGCTGGTCGTGGCGACCTGCATGCCGTTGCGGAATACCTTGTAGCCGGCGAGGACAGAGCCACCCGTGTCAGTCGTCCAAACTCCCCTCATGCAGGCCGGCGCCCGGGAAGCGGCCAACTTCTTTGCCGGCGATGCGCAGGTAGGTGCCGTTGATCACCACAAAATGAGAACCCTCCACGATGAAAGCGTCGGCATCAGTTTCATAGGTGTCATCTTTCAAAACACCGCCCCGTTCTTTCATACCAACCACGACATCACTAGAAAGTCGGAGGATGACGGCATTGTCCTTATTGAGAGTGTACACGGCATCCCCAATTGCTGCCTTAGCAGTCGTGGTCGGGGCTGTCGTGCGAAGCAACGTATTAAACGTGTACGCTTCACCCGCACGAACGTCACGATCTTTCCACGATGATAGCCGGAATCGATTTTTGTTGAGAAGCGTGTTTTGGGTCACTCGTTTCGTAGCATCGACTGCTGCATACGTAACGTTCAACTCTTGGCCGGGAGTCATGATGAATAAATCTTGCTGGCCATTTGGTATCTGAAGCAGGTACTGGGCCGGAGCTCCGATGAAATTTACGAGATATGCTTCTTGGGATGTCCGTTTCCATGTCGCGCCGCCTTCGCCTTTGATCGTCTGCACTGCCCAATGGGGACCAAATTCGGTTGGGCCGAGATCTTCTTTTGCGGTCATGAGATCGCGTACAAGGACCCAGCCACTGTGCAAGAATATAATCTTGCGCGAGACTTCCGCCCCTAGTCCTAAGTATTCCGGTGCGGTCACGACTGCGTATGAGCCCGTAGGCCACGTTTGTGGCGACTCTGCCTGTACGGCAGGTGCGTCCGTTGCGCTCGAGAAGCATTCCTTGCTGTCCTGCGCAATATGACGGTAGTTGTATTGATTATTAATAGTAAAGTGAGGACGTGCATAGTTCAATATGAGCGTGTAGCTTCCACTATTGGCCAGAAGAAACATCCCTGGATCTGGTGATGCGGTCTTAAACCACATTGATAACGACGCCGTGAACTGGTCGGTCCGATTGAAAATTGGAGATGTCGCTTGAAAATACTCGCTTGAGGTGGCGAAATTGAAAACACCGTTCGTTATACTTGCGCCTAGATACGCGCTCATTTTGAGACCCTGTATTTGGTCGGTCAAACTTGATCCAGTCCAGTACACGTCGGGAGAACGCTGTAGAGACGCCACGGCATGGCGACCTGCAAGATATATAGAACGCACATCATCTTTGGACAGGGAGCGCGTATAGAATCCGATCGAATCTGCCTGACCGGTAAAACCAGCAGCGAAAGGCCTGCCGATCTGTAACACATTCGTGCCCTTGAGAAACGCTTCTTTTTTAATCGGAAAAGTCTTGATGAGTAGGCCATCCGTGTAGAGTGCCATGATCGATTGAGAGTCAATTTCCCCATACGTCGCCACCACATGGTGCCACGTATCATCTGTATATGAATCGCGTATGGCTTTAGGACGCAACTGGAATCCGTTTTGAAAGTCCACGCCTTTGATTTGGTACGGGGTAGAACTCAACAGACGCGCCTGCCCGCTGCTAAAGTGCGTGACGGCCAAGTTTTCGCAGTGACCATGCGAGCTCCACGGTGGCGCAAGATTGACCACCATCATCATGGAGTCAGGACGTGGTCCAGATCGTAGCACTAGCTTGTCGGGTACGGATACGTTCTTTTGCAACCGCCTCCACTGAATTACGGGATCGCGTGTTATTACTTGTTGCGCGCGGTAGATCAACGCACTTGCGCCCGGTAGTGGTGCCAAGGCAGGTGCGGCACTCGCACTTAGATACGCTTCGGCAGCACTCAGTACTATATCGTTGAGCTCTATTTGTGAATACTGTTGCCGAATGACGCCTATATGGCGGGCTAGCCATTGAAACATCTTCCGAGCGGCTGCGGTAAATCTGCCGTCATTATAGAGTACGCCCAATTTCTCAAACAGTGCCTCGTGGTGATTTGACAGTCCGTGCGTATCGCCCGACTCAGAGTAGAAGCCATCTGGGCCCGTGAGCTGGAGGATGCTCTCCATACGCCTCTTCAACAATGGATCAAGCCAGAGCGAGTCTTTTCCGGTGATCTCCATCCAAGTTTTAATGCCGGACCATGTATAGAACTCATATTGATCGCTTACATCAATAACGCTTCGATACGGCCACCAGCTATTCCATACCTTGTTGGCATCGGCGATTCGCTCGGTACTGCTTGCCTCTCCGGGAAAGAGCGTATCGATTGATTCTTTGATGAGGGCTACATAGGTGCCGGCATTGTATTGAACCGTATTAGGATCAATGGATTTTGACGCATCGATCGCCAGGAAAAAATCCTTCATCTTTATGTGGAACGAGGCGGAGAGAGATGGTTCAGTGCGAATCAAGTGGTACGCTTTTATACCGCGAACTATCGTAGTGCTATCTACCTCCATCCCAACGACCTTCTGACGGTTATACGCATGCTCAAGGAGTGTCGCGGCATTCTGGAGATGTGCAGAGTTGCCGGTTATGCGGTACGCGTACGCTTCGAGGAGAGCATACACTTCCTGAAAACGATCTGTGGCATTTGTTGCAAGAAGGACCTTGATACGGGCTTGCGTGCCTGGCAACTGGTAGTAATTCATGAAGACATTCTTGTAGAGGTCACGATTGCTCAGCGTCGCATCATCCATTCCGGTCGAGGGATCAAACGACGATCCAATGATCTTGGTTCTGAAAGGGGCCGCTGCGTTGTCTGGCACAATATTAAGATACACCTTGCCCTTGATTTTCTGATTTGCTATGGATTCTGAGAAAGTTATTGAATCAAGATTGTATACTGACCCGCTTGCAGGCTGGTACGTGAACGTGCACGGTCCCTGCCAAGGTATTTGTGTGATGGAACTTCCGGCAGAGCGGAGTTGCCCGTACGCAGGGAGAGACAGTACCGCGCAACTCGTCATCGGGACAATAAACATCGGTTGTATATTTAGCGTCTCCGAGAGCATGACATCTTTTGTCGCGCCAAGCGGTATCGCCGCACTCCCCACAAGACATAGCTCGGGAGCAAGATGCGCCGCACACGGAAAAATCTTGTTGGACACGACCACACGTACCGTACTCGTCGCTTTGTTGCCAGCCGCGTCGCGGGCGACTGCGTATATGGTAAGTGGGCCGTTTGGAAGAATCATCGTGTTGAGGGTGGTTTCATATGGAAATGTGGTGTCGTCGAAGATGACCGTGCTCATTGAGCTTTTGAATTGCACACCCTCCATACCAGATGTTGCCTGCCCCGAGGGACTCGAGGGGTCGGAAGCGGTGGCCGAGATGGTGATCGTGCCTGATACTGTTGCGTCTGCTACAGGTTCTGTGATTGCGACCGTAGGCGCGGTGGTGTCATCACTGCCGATCACTACGCAGGATGCTCTATTATATGTGTTAGACTCTGAGAAAGTGCCATTGTTGCAAGTGCGTTTTTGCGAGTACGATGCGCAGATCGCAGGAAACGCGACGGTTGATGCCGAATAGAAGGTCTGTGAAGCGCCGTCTGAGAGAGTGACGCCATCTAGCACGCAAGATGCCCGAGGTGGGGGTGGTGATCCTCCTCCCCCTCCGCCACCTCCTCCTCCGTAGATCGGAAGCGGGATCGTCTCGGGCGGTGTCACAAGACCGCCGCGGTCAATAGGGAACCGCAATGCGGAAATGCGGGCACGCGTCAGTCGACCAACATGTCCTACTGCCTCAAGATTATGAGAACGCTGAAACGCCATGACAGCAGATCTTGTTTTATTACCAAAAAATCCGGTAGCGATGTCGGGCGCAAGAAGATTTTGAGAAATGAGGAAACGTTGAAGAGAAGTAACCTCGTCGCCCCTTG
>ERZ1292633.3877-Hain-H41-02um-R1-3877-length-14204-cov-5_pt2 | contig 12106 bp, 12 predicted proteins | sample MGYA00564406_ERZ1292633 | MGnify/ENA primary metagenome ERZ1292633 (study PRJEB36523, sample SAMEA6512639) | groundwater metagenome | collected 2019-01-08 | study: AquaDiva: Metagenomics assemblies of 32 groundwater samples
TCCTGCAAGTCCTTGAGAGTGAGAGTGCCGGAAGTCGCGCCGGACGCGCTCAGCGTCCACTGGTTGGGATATTTGATGCCGAGTTCGGTCAGCTTGGAACGTTTGATCTCGAGCACCTCGACCTCCATCATGACTTCCGGTTCGGGCAGGTCCAGCGAAGCGAGCAGCTTCTCGGCCATGCGCACCGCGTCCGGCGTATCCCGCATGACCAGCAGGTTCGATTTATCGTCGATGAATATCACCTTGGCATTCAGCATGGTCTTGAGCAGGTTCATGGCCTGCTTGGTGTCGGCGTTCGTCAGATAAAAGGACTTGATGATCTGATCCTGGTATTCCTTCTGCTTGGCGGGGCTGTTGGGATACACGAAAACGGTGTTCTCGCTCAGAACCTTCTTGGCAAGCTGGTTTTGCGAAAGAATCAGGTCGATGGCGTCATCCACCGACACCTGTTGCACAAAAATCGTGGTTTTCGTGTCGCTGCGGATGTCCTTGTCGAGGATGAAGTTGATTCCGTTGGTGCGCGACAGCGCCTCAAACACCATTTTGATATTGGCGTCGCGAAACTGCAGCGTGACCGGTTTTTTGTTGCGCGACGAAAGCCGTGGCGCCGACATCACGTCCTTCACCAGCTTTTCATCGAGCTCGCGCCACAGCGCCCTGGCCTCGGCCTGACCGGGGTTTTCGGCCAGCACGGTGCCCAGCCTGGCCTGCGCGCCCGCCGGGTCGTCTTTTTTGATAAGTTCGCGCACCTCCTTCAGTAGTACCGCATGGCGCCTGTCTCTTTCCGTGTTTTCCACGCCGGCCAACGCGCGCGAGTTGTTCCGGTCGAGGCCTAGCACGCGTTTATAAAGCGTTTCCGCCGCGTCGGGTTTTGCGGTGGCGCGCGCGGTATCCGCGTGGGTCAAGATCCGGTTTATCGCCTGTTCGCGGTGATTGAGATAATCCGAGCGGTACTCGATGTTGCCCGGGTCCTTCCTCGTCGCTTCCTCGAGCTTGGCGATACCCTGCTCCCACTCGCCCATGTCCATATTCCGCAATCCCTCATGGTGCGCGCGTTGGGCGGCGCATCCGGCGAGCGTCAGGCACGCCAGCACCGCGACCCATCGCGACGTTCCGTAAATCATGCCGACAGCCGCTTCATTCATGAATCATTACCGATGTTGAGGGTTTGCTTGATGTCCAGCGGCAGGTACGTCAGGGTCAGCAGCCCGGCACTGACTCCGTCGACGCGATAAACCGCATCGATGACATCGCCCGACTTCACCGTGTATACCTGTTCGCCCTTGACTAAAAATATGATCAGATGCTCTTGATCGAGCGCAAGCCTGCCCATGTATGTAAACGGCAAGGGTGGCGCCGATGGCGGCGGTGGCGGCAACGCTTTGGGCGGCGGTGGCGGCACATACCAGGACTTGCTGGCAAAAACATTGACCGCGTTCGTGCGGCCCGCCGGACGCTTGAGCTTTTCAAGAGGAATAACGGATTCAGCCGATGACGATCTTCCCGGGGCAGCGGGCACCGTCGCCACGACTTTGACGGCCTTGACGTCACGCTCGGTCTGGCCGGCGAAAACAACGGCCATCATCGTCGCCGTCGACAGAACCCCCAACACCACCCAGCGCTGTTTGGGAGAGAGCTTCATGCGCCCCTCCTTAAATAAAGCGTGAAGCGAATTTTCGCTTCGACCACCGGGTCGCTGATTTTCTGTTTCTCGAAGCTCACCTGATCGAGGGAGACGACCGGGATATCCGCCATGACCGCGGCGATGAATTTCCTTATTTGCAGATAAGGGCCCTTCACCGGCAGCGTGATCTGGTAATGAAACAGACGTCCTTCCTTCTGCTCCGCGATCCGGTAATCTCCCTGCTCGAGCGCCAGACCCTGGGATTGCGCCGCGTGGTAGATTTTCCGCAACCAGTACGGCGAGCTGTCCACGGCGGGGAAGAAACCGTAGAAAGCGGTCAGTTGTCCGGCCGGGCTGCCGGGATTGTCTGTGAACGAATTTGCCGCATGCTTGATGCGTTCCTGCAGAGATGCCGTTTCATGGCGCATCCTCTCGATCTGCGACGCGGACGGACCAATGGTGGACAGGTAAAACGCCAGTCCGAATGCCATCAGGCACAATCCCGTCACTCCCGGCCAGCCAAGGCGCTTCAGTCCCAGATTCGCCTGCCACTTGAAGCGGCTCAACGACATCCCCTGAAGCCACTCGCTGAATTTGGCGGAAGACAGACCCCCGGCCGCGCCCGGTCCAGCGCCCGACAGCAGGCGGTGGGTTAACAACTGCTTGACCAGCGACAGGTTCATGATCGTGTTTTCCATTCGGCAACCAGCGAGAATACGACCGGCTTGTCGCGGTCCTGTTGCTGGACTTGGTGGCTGACGAGATAAACGTTGGCCAGCGATTCCGCCTGGGACAGGAGCCGGATGTAATCCAGCAACACGGTGAGGTTCTTCGCCTCACCGCTGATCTTGACCTGGTGTTTCTCGGCGTCGGGCTTGATCGTCAGCAGCGCAATCTCTTTGCCTTGCCGCTGACTCGAGGACTCCACGGCCTTGAACAGCGATTCCCAAGGCATGGTCAACTGACGCAGCACCGTGTTCGCCTGCCGGATTTCGGCGCCGAGCTGCGGGGCATCGCCGGTAATCCGCTCTGCCGCGGCTGAAGCGGGTATCGCCCGGCCGGCCGCGACCAGATCCGCGCGGTGGCGCTCGATATCATGCGCCTGACCGCGATGGTAAACGACGAGCAACAAGGCCAGCGCCAATCCGGCGACCAGCAGGCCGTAGCCCGCGCGTCCGGGGGGCGGCAGTTTTCGCTGGTAGTCGAGAAACAGGGAGCGCATGGCTTTATCCGGCTCCGTGAATCGCCATGGAAAACGCCGCATCGGTTGAAGCGGAAAATCCCTCCTGCGCCGGCAACACCAGACGCTGAACCGTCCATCCTTCGATCGCGGGCACCGTCCCCCATTCCGGCGCATGCAACAGAAGCGTCCGGCTGACGCCATGCGCGTCCGCCATATGCTCCTCTCTCTCGAGCAGCACCGGCAGCTCCGGCCGCGTCTCGTCGGGAAGTCGCTGGCAACGCAGCCAGCGCCAACGGCCGTGCTCCAACAAGGCAATACAAATCCTGCCGTGCTCGGCCAGCACGAACCACCGCGATCCTTCCCGGAAGCGATCGCGCCACTGGTTGAACGCCGCCATCAGATAGGGCTGAATTGAGATCAGGCGCAAACGGTTTTTTTGGGTTATTTCCCGGATGCTGCCGATTAACTGGCGGTCGACGGCGCATGCCACATGCGTGGCACCCACCTCATCCAGGGCCAGACGCACCTCCCACTGCTCGGCGCTCTGGCCGTATATCCGGGAGAAGCCGTGGCGCGCGAATTCGACATGCTCGCGATCGTCACTGAGATCGTCGCTCCACGGCGTCAGCAAGTAGCGCGCGAAATGGTTGGACAGAACGACCATGGCGTCGGCCTCGCGCCATTCCGGCTTTTCGGCCGACGCGGCGAATACCTTCAGGGCCGCGTCCCAGGCCGGTGCCCCGGGCGGGCACTCGCAGGGAATGACGTTCTTCGCCGCGACGCGCGGATGCAAGCCCCGCTTCAGGCGCAGCAGCAGTAACTGCCGCGGGCTGAGGACGATGCGCAATTGATCACGCCACAAAGGTGACACGGTTGATCTCCTGAAGCGTGGTTTCACCGTTGCGGACCAGATCCAGCGCCGTCTCGCGCAGGAACCGCGTGCCGTGACGGCGGGCCGCATCTTTGAGCCGGCGCGCGGGCTCGCGTGCGATGACCAGTTCGCGGATTTCGTCGTTGAGCTGCAGGATCTCGGCGATCGCCTTGCGGCCCCGGTAACCGGTGCCGCGACAATGCGCACATCCCCGGCCACCGCGGAAACGCCATTCCGCCGCCTGTTCACGGCCGATGCCGGAAGCGGCGAGCAGCGCGGGGTCGGGCGCATGCGGCTCGCCGCATTCCTGGCAGATGAGCCGCACCAGCCGTTGCGCCACGATGCCATTCAGGGCCGAGACGAAGCTGTACGGTTCCACCCCCATGTGCATGAACCGCCCGATGACATCGAAAACGTTGTTCGCGTGCACCGTGGTAAACACGAGATGCCCGGTCAGGGCCGATTGCACCGCGATCTGGGCGGTTTCGGCGTCGCGGATTTCGCCGACCATGATCTTGTCCGGGTCGTGGCGCAGAATCGAACGCAGTCCGCGGGCGAAAGTCAGGCCTTTCTTTTCATTTACCGGTATTTGCAACACGCCCGGCAACTGGTATTCAACCGGGTCCTCGATGGTAATGATCTTGTCCTGTCCGTGGTTGATCTCGGTAATGGCGGCATACAGCGTGGTGGTTTTTCCACTGCCGGTCGGTCCGGTCACCAGTATCATCCCGTAAGGCTCGCTCGAGAGGTGGCGGATCGTGGCGATGGTTTCCGCGTCCAGCCCCAGATAGTCCAGCCGCAACCCCTTGATCTGGTCGGAAATGGCCTGCTTGTCCAGAATACGCAGCACGGCGTCCTCGCCGAAGATGCTGGGCATGATGGAAACGCGGAAATCCACCTCGCGTCCGCGCACCGTCAACTTGAAGCGCCCGTCCTGCGGAACGCGCCGCTCGGCGATATCCAGTTCCGACATGACCTTGATGCGGGAAATCACCTGCTCAGCCAGTTCCGTTCCCGACACGCTGCCGACGTGCGTCAGGACGCCGTCGATGCGGTACTTGATGGCGAACCCCGACGCGCCCGATTCCAGGTGGATATCGCTCGCGTCGGACTTGAGCGCGTCATAAATCGTCGAGTGCACGAGTTTGACCACCGGGCTCGTGTCCTCGCTGATGGTCCTGATGGAAAGATCTTCCGCGGCCACGCCGGCGGTCGCCGCCGCTCCGCCGGCCGGTAACAGGCTGTCCATGGCCCGCAGCGTCTCCTCGTGTCGCGCGAGATAAGCGACGATCTCCTGCCGGTGTGCAAGACACCATTCATAGGGCTCCTGAATGCTTTCGTCCGCCCAGGCCGGCAAGGCCGAGGCAAACGGATCGCTCAGGACCAGCGCCAGCCTTCCGTCCACGTGGCGCAGCGCCAGGCATTCGTGCGCCACGGCGTAGGAGTAAGACAGTCGGTCAAACGCGGGCAACAGCGTCTGAAGATCGCCGGCGTCGAGCACCGGATAGTGAAAGGTATGGGCGAGCGCGGAAACGAACTCCGCCGGTGCCAGGCCGGTCTGCTCCTCGAGCACCTCGATGAGCTTGCGGCGCGTGCGCACCGACAGGGCGCGCGCCTGCTGAAGCTCCGCCGGGGAAATACGGTGCCCCGCGCCGACCGTCGGGTTTTCCGCGAGGTTCATTGAATGCTCCCCGCCAGTTCGAATATAGGGAAATACATCAGGATCACGATGACCCCGATCACCAGACCGATGACCGCCATCAGCAACGGCTCGATCAACTTGGTAATCCAGTCGATCCAGCGCGCCATTTCATCGTCGTAGAACGCGGCGATGCGCTCCATCATTTCGCCCATCTTTCCGCTGCGCTCGCCGACACGCAGCATGCGCATCGCCACCGGGGTTGTCAGCGCATGACTCTCCATGGCGTGCGATATCGAACGGCCTTCGCGGACATCCACGGTGGCCCGATCGAGCCGTTCCTGCATCGCGGAAGCAAGCAGCCCTTTCACCATGCCCAGTGCCGTCACCACCGGGGTGCCGCCACGCAACAGCATGCCCACGGTGCGGTAGAAACGCGCCAGCTGATACACGCGCATGCGCTCGCCGATGGCGGGAATCTGCCACAACTTCAGCAACACCCAGCTCCGCGTCGCCGGCCGCGTAACCGCGTAGCCGAACGCCGCCACGGCGAGCACGAAACCTGTCAGCACTTCCTTGCCATGCGCTTCCAGAAGTCGCCCCCATAGCATCAGCCATTGCGACAGCACGGGAAGATTGCCGCCGATATCCTCGTAAATCCGGCTGAACTTGGGGATAACGTAGGCCAGAAGAAAAAACGTCACCAGGCCGCCGGCGATCAGCAGCACCACGGGGTAGATCGCGGCACTGGCGATTTTCTTGCGCAGGATATCCATCTGGGACTGGTACGCGATGTATCTCGAGAGCGCTTCCTCGAGAGCGCCGGTTTTCTCGCTGGCGCGCACGGTCGCGACGTAAAGCGCGGGGAACTGCGCCGGGTGTTGCTCCATGGCGGCTGACAGCGAAAGTCCCTGATACAGTTGCGCGATGATCCGCTCGAGGATCTGCCTGGCGCCGGGACGCTGTTCCTTTTCCGCGAGTGTTTCAGCGGCCTCGACCAGGGTCAGGCCGGCCGACAGCAGTGCCAGGAGTTCCTGGCTGAAGAGCGCGAGCGAAAACCCGTCTCGGTCCTTCGATGGCCGCCAGCGCTGACGTTGCGCGCGCAATGCCAGCACGCGGTAGCCCATTTTCTCGGCCTGGTTTTTCGCCTCGATTTCATCCGCGGCATCGATGGACAGTGCCACGACGCCTGGTGCGTCCCCGATTGCCTTGACCTGATAATGCATGACATTTCACCAGTTGGTGATGTCGGCCGCTTCATCGCTGCCGCCGGGTTGTCCATCCATGCCATAGGAAAAGATATCGAATTCACCGTGCTCGCCCGGGCGCCGGTATTGATACGGATGCCCCCAGGGATCGGAGGGAACATTCTTCTTGAGGTAGGGGCCGTCCCATTTCGGCTCGTTGGACGGGCGCGCATAGAGCACGGCCAGTCCCTGTTCGCTCATCGGATAATGGCCGGTATCGAGGCGGTATTGATCGAGCGCCTTTTCCAGCGCGTCGATCTGGGCGCGGGCGGTTTTGACCTCGGATTTTCCGATTTGCGAAAAATACCTCGGTCCCACGTAGCCCGCCAGCAAGCCGATGATGACCATCACCACCAGCAGCTCGAGCAGGGTGAATCCCCTGTCGATCCTGAGTACATCCGGTGAAAGTGGCGTTTGACGATACATCGGAACAGCCTGCGCTCAGCCCGGGCACGGCCACATCACGCGGATGATGGTGCCGGTTTCGCGCGTTGACTTGATCGTGAACGTTCCGCCGGAAAATTCCGACCTTTCCCGCATGCCGGCAATCCCGAAACCTCTCTCGCTCTCCTGGCGCATGGCCAGCGAAACGAGATCGAAACCCATGCCATTGTCCTGGATGAGAAGCTCGATTGCCGAGTCATTCTTGCGCAGATGGATACGCACGCGGTCCGCCTTGGCATGCTTGGCGACGTTATTCAGCGCTTCCTGTAAAACGCGGTAAATCACCGTCTTGCGCGGCATGGATACCTGGTCTTCCTGTATGTCGATGAAGGTGTCGAGCTGGATCCCGCGGTAAATGGAACGAAACTCGCGGCAGAACCAGGCGATGGTCGGAATGACTCCCAAGTCATCGAGGGTCGAGGGACGCAGGTCCATCGATATCCGGCGCACCTCGTCGATCGCGCCCTGCATCTTGGGAATTATGCTCTCGATCAACTTGATGTCCTGGTCGCCGCAACGCGGCGTCCACAGGCCGATGGCATTTTCCATGCAGAATTTGATGGCGCTCAGGGACTGGCCCAGGCCGTCGTGCAGTTCCGAGGCGATTCGCTTGCGCTCCATCTCCTGCGCCGTCATGAGCTGAGCCGACAACAGATGCATTTCATTTTCAGAATGGCGCAGCGCCTCCTCTATCCGGCGACGCTCGTCGATTTCATTTCTGAGCAACTCGTTGGCTTCTCTTAACTCCGATGTGCGTGCAAGTATCCGCAATTCGAGTTCGTCGCTGTAATTCTTCAGCAGCGCTTCGGCGCGCTTGATGCTGGTAATGTCCCGCAAGACGACCACGGCCAGACTGGTCCCCTTCACGCCGTCGGTGTCCGGCTGGAGCGAAATCGGCCGCAACTGGATGTTGAGATGACGTATCAGGACCCGGTCTTCCGCGTCGAAATTCACGGTCTCGCCGTTCCTGACCGCGTCCCATGCCTGATCGCAGCATGTCTGCATGTAACACGCGGGATCGGTGCAGCGCGGATGCAGCAGCTCGTGGATCGTGCGCCCCCGCACCTCGGTCACGTGCCCGGAAATCCATTTTTCAACGGAGCGGTTCGTACGCACGATGCGCTTTTGGCCGTCCAGCAGGCATATGAAATGGGGCAAAGCGTCCACGGTCGCTTCCCATTCCTGTTTCGCCTGGATGATCTTTTCCTGATCATCGCGCCGCACTTCGGCGGTTCGCTGGCAGCCAATGGACGTCGCCAGCATGCCCGCGATCACGCGCAAACAGAGACTGTCTTCCTGGCTGAAGGCGCGCGGTTCCGTGCTGAACGCAGCCACGACGCCGAAGGGCTGATGCTGGCACGGAATCCGGACGCAGATGCCGCTGACCAACCCGTGACCCTGCAGCACCGCGGGGATCGTGAAACGGGCATCCATCCGGAGATTGTCGATGACCACCGGCTCGGCGGATGAAAGCGTGTAGCCGGTCAGGGAGTTTTTCTCAACATCGAATACCGCGCGACCGATCATGTCCGGCTTCCAGCCGGTGCCTCCCTGCAGCAGCAGGGCATTGCCGGCGGGCAAAAGCCGCAACACCATGATATGCGACATGCCGAGCAGGCTGGAAAGGAGCGCGGCGGCATTGGCCGCCACCGTGGTGTAATCGGTGCACGCCAGCATGCTCTGGCCGATGCCGGACAGGGCCGCGGCCAATGTCGAAGAATCCCCGATCTTGCCGCGGGATTTGATCGGAATCACCTTGTCCTGACCGGATTTGCCGGACTCGGCGCTGTTCGTTGATATCGTTTTTGCCATGTTTTCCACCGCCTGCCATACCGCTAACCGACATGTACCGGTAAATCAATTTCCGACTGCCGCAACGACAGCAATGACCCCTGGTCACTCTATCCAGCCATCATCATCCGGGATTTACAGCGACACTGGCCTTCCCTGTGCCCGTCCCTTTGGCAGATACTCTCCCTGAGACTAAGCTGGGGGTCTTTAAGTCTAAAGTTATTAGTATAGTCACATTGTCCCACCCTATCGTCATATGGGGTATACACCTACCTGATTTATGGGCCGCAGCACGACGGGCCCGGGGGTTTGCTGTAAAGCAGCTTGAAAATACTCAAATCCAACGTGTTTATCCTGCCATCGCCGTTAAAATCGGCGTTCGGGTTATAGGCAGGATTACCCGTAACCGTGTTGTAGGCGGCCTTGAACAAGTTCAGATCGACCACATTGACCTTGATGTCGTTATTCAGATCCCCATCGCACATATTGCCGAAGCCGTCGCCGTCGGTGTCGCGCTGATTGGCGTTGGCGACCTGCGTGCAGTTGTCGCGATAATCCGGAACGGTATCGCCGTCGGTGTCGGCATTCTGGGTTCGTACGAGGTTGTAAGCCCACCAGGCATTGATCAAACCGTTTCCATAATCGTTATCCGCGCCGGTCGCGCCCAGATCGACGGCGGATTGCTGGAGTGTGGATTCCAGCTCAGTTACCGTCAGTTGAGGGAAAGCGCTCAACAATAGCGCCATGGTTCCGGCCACATGCGGAGAAGCGAATGAAGTACCGGAAACGGTCGCATAAAGAGGCAACCCGCCCAAAGACAGGTCCGAGGTATAGATAGACTCACCCGGGGCGACAACATCCGGGTCGATGTTTCCTGTGCAGGTCGAAGGGCCGCGGCCACTGAAACTCGCTACTGTCTGCGCGCTGTCCACCGCACCCACGCCATAACCGCTTGGATTGTTCGCCGGACTCTCCGTTGAAAAAGCGCCGAAGGAACCGGAATTGCCGGCGGCAAACACAACGGCGATGCCGGCGGCGCGCAGCGCGCCGATGTCATCCTCGAACTCGAGGTTGCACTGATAAACATTCACGAGCGACCAGGAGTTATTCACCACATCCGGCGCATCGTCGGTGGCCGGATTGCCGTCGGGGTCGAGCAGCCACTGAAACCCGCTGTGAATTCCGCTGTAGGTCGCGCTGCCGGCGTCGTTGAAGATTTTTACCGCGATCCATTGCGCATTGGGCGCCACGCCGATCGCGGTGCCGCCGCTGTTGCGCCCGACCATGACACCCATGGTCTGGGTGCCGTGGCCGCTGCGATCGTACGGCGTCGAGTGCTGGCCGTTGGGATCGAACCAGCTGTTGTTCCCGCCACGCCATTGGACGGCAAGATCGGGGTGATTCGCGTCCACGCCCGTGTCCATGTTGGCGACCACCACGCCCTGGCCGGTAAAACCGAGCGACCACAAATCCGGGGCGCGCACCATCTGCAGGTTCCACTCCGGCGTGACGCTGCTGTCGTACGTCACCGGCGGCGCCTGCAGCACCCCATCGGTCTGAATGCGCGAGACGCCGGGCCAGTGCGCAATCTCCGGAATCGAATCGGCAGGCACGTGCGCCGCCAGCGCATTTTTCAGCCACAATACCCGCATGTGCCGGGCGCGCCGGCGCTCCAGAAACGCCTTGAGCGGCTTGTGGGCCTTGTCGGATTTTTCCTTGAGGGCGGCCAGCATTCTGGCGCGGCGCTGGCGCCTGTCCGGATCGTTGAACCGGGCAGGATCGACCCTGTCGGCGAAGCTGATGATGACCGGAATTTCTTCCTGCGGGGCGGCCGCCTGCAGAACCGCCTGCAGCTCCGGCGTAACAACGTCCGTTCCGGCAAGGGCGCTCCCCGCCGCCAGAATCATCGTCGCTGCCGCCAGCGCGGAGAGGTACGCTCGTGCGTTCATATTAACCGCCTTTGTCGAACCACCGCTTACTGCACCGCCAGGTTCTCGATCCTCACGTCGTTCAGAATCATGGTGACCTTATTCCCCGGTTTGATGTACTGGCCAGGGTTGGCGAAAAAGATGAAGTAGCTTTTACCGGCGATCTGAGGGCTGCGCGTCTGGCGCAACGGGCCGATGCGCGGTGGCGACGGAACGACAAATTTCGCCCCGCTCGCCTGATCGATCAGGTAAGGGTTGATCCGCGGCGTGATGACGCGTGCCGCCTTCTCCGCGTCGAGGACGCGATAGCGCAGATCGACCATGTAATTTCCCGCGGTAAGACGAACGGACTCGACCTGGATTCCCCACTTGTCGGCAAGCTCCTTTTGTCCCGCATCGGTATCCGCCGTGGGGGCCGAGGCACAGCTGCTCAGAAAAAGCGCGCAGGAAGATACAAGCACAACAAAAAATATTCGAGGAAGAGTGTTGTTAGTCATATTCACCATCAGTCACCATTCTTTAATGGTGCACAATATCGAGAATAGGGCCAGTCGCCGCACATGGCCGCGCAGATCAGGCCGAACATATAACCCACCGGCAAGTCGCCAAGAAACCAGACAAGCAGATAGAGCATATCTAATCCTTCAGGTTGGCCATTAACCCGGTGAAGGGCGATAGGGTGAGCGTATAACGTGCTTTTGTGTTTATCCCGGGCATGATGCAACCACTCAGCCCGCTTGGGGCTTCAGATTCTGCGGCGGCGAGCCAGCGCCGCCAGTCCGGTCAGACCCGAAGCCAGCAGCCACAGCGCCGGCGGCAGCGGCACGGGCGTTGCAGCCAGTGCGATGGCGTAGGCGCCGCCGGAAACTCCCGTTGCCGTGCCGGTCACCTGCGCATGGTACGATCCGGGCGTTACAGCGCCGGAAATATTTGTTCCGCTATACAGCAGGTTATTCGCGGCATCAAAAACATCCAGAGACAAACTGCCGATATTTAACAGCGGAGTGAAGCCCAGGTACAACGGCACGTTCGTCACGGATATCGCGCCGGTGCCCAAGGTTGCGATCGAAAAGTCATATCGGTCGCTGAAGATTCCCGGCGCAGCCATGTGTGATTCAACGTAAGGCACTTGAGACACCACGCCCACCGAATAGGTGGCTGCCTGGGTGCCACCCGTCATCGCCAACAGTGCCAATCCCGCAATCCATATTTTTCCATGCCGTCTCATGTGCTGCCCACTTTTCGTTTTTGCCAATCGTTTCGGATCGTTTTACGCTGATACCTTATTTAGCTTCCTTCTTCCGATCCCCACCAGCCCCAGTAACCCGCTGCCGAACAGCCACACCGCCGGGGGCACGGGCACCGCCGCCGCAGCCACC
>ERZ1292633.5006-Hain-H41-02um-R1-5006-length-12104-cov-4_pt1 | contig 12104 bp, 7 predicted proteins | sample MGYA00564406_ERZ1292633 | MGnify/ENA primary metagenome ERZ1292633 (study PRJEB36523, sample SAMEA6512639) | groundwater metagenome | collected 2019-01-08 | study: AquaDiva: Metagenomics assemblies of 32 groundwater samples
CCCACTCCTCCGGGGGCGCTCCCGGTCCAGCTCGGCTTGGCCCTCAGTGCTCCGGAGGCGGATCCAGAATCCTGTGATCGGATCAAGCTCTACAACGCCGGCAACTGGTTTGACCCGCGCGCGGTCCCACCCTCAGACGTCGACGAACTGTGCCGACTGGTGGCACCGTTCCGGGCGGTCACCGTCGAGTCCCACGCCCGAATGGTGGGGCCCCGCTGTCAGGCCTTCGGCGACCGGATCGGCGGCCGCCTGGAGGTCGCTATTGGGCTGGAGACGGTGCATCCCGGCGCCTTGCACCGGCTCAACAAGAGGATGACACTCGAGGACTTCGACCGGGCAGCCGCCTGGCTCGGGGAACGGGGGATGGACCTCCGGGTCTTCGCGCTGGTGGGCGCACCGTTCATTCCACCGGAGGAGTCGGTCACCTGGGCGGTCCGCACCGCGGAGTACGCCCTTGACCGGGGGGCGGCAATCGTGTCCCTGATCCCGGTCCGCCCGGGCCCTGGAGAACTGACCCGACTGGCCGCCGCGGGGGAGTTCACTGCGCCTTCGCTCGTTCAGCTTGAGGACGCCCTGGACCGCTGCCTGAGGCAGGGGATGGACGCCGTCACCGCCGACCTGTGGGACGCCGACCGGTTGGTGGCTTGCCCGACCTGCCGACCTGGGCGCCTGGACCGGCTGGGAGCAATTAACTTGACCGGTGTTGCCGCTCCCGCGGTCTCATGTCTCACTTGCGGGGGGTTCCCTTGAGTCAAAGCTGGCGCACCATCCGGGTAGGCCTGATTGTCCGCGGCCACACTGTGGGTCGCCGCAGCAGCGGGTTGCACCAGGGAGCAGCCGAATCCCGGAGAGGCCATACGGGCCACCACCCTGGGATCGATGTACCTGCAGGAAGGCCGGCTCGCCGAGGCAGAGGCCGAGTTCCTGAAGGTGGTCGCGGCCGCGCCCGACGCGGCCGCGGGATACGCCAACCTGGCTCAGGTCTACCTCCGGGCCGGCAGGTCGAAGTACGCCGAGAGCTGGATTCGCAAGGCGCTGCGGCGCGACCCGACCGACCTCACGGTCCATCTCCTCCAGGCCAAGGCGTTCGAGATGGAAGGCCGGCCCGACCAGGCGCGGACCGAATTGGAGAAGCTGGCCCGACAGGACCCGCCTGACCCTCGGGTCCTCTTCGCCCTGGTCGAGTTGGCAGAGACTTCCTCCGACGCGCCGGCCCTGGCCGCGCAGGTCGAGCGGCTGGCCCGAGTGGTGGAACTGTTGCCCGGCAACAGCGCGGCCCGGCTCCGACTGGCGCAGGCGTTTGCCGGATTGGGGCAGGCGGACAGTGCCCTTGGCCAACTCGAGGAACTGGGTCGGCTGTGGCCCGAGCCACCCCCGGATGCCGCCGCCGCCTTCACTGATGCGTTGGGCCGGTTGCGAACCCCGGCGGCGACCGGCGCCGACGACGCCCTGCGGCGGCTGCGCGGATCGCTGGAACTCACCACCTTCTATCAGTTCGATCTGAGAGTGCTGCAGGGCCCTCGTGGTGAACTCGCCGGATTCCCGCTCCTGATTTTCAGCCCGGTGCTCGACGTGGCCGACAGCAACCCGGTGGCGGTCAGCGACGCCATAACCTTCGACGACGCGACCGCGACAGCCGGACTCGGTGGGTTGTTCGGATCGGATGACGGCCGCTCACCCTGGGCCGTGGCGGTCGGGGACTACGACAGTGACGGTGCCGATGACCTGCTGCTGTCGGGGCCATCGCCCGACGGCCGGACCCCGGTCACCCGACTGCTCCACAACGCCCTCGGCAGCTTCGAGGAGAGTTCGGAGTCCGCCGGGGTAACCCTGGCCGCCGGGGCCGCCACCGCCAGCTTTGCCGACTACGACAATGACGGCCACCTCGATCTCTACGTCGCCGACCTGAGCGGCCGGGGTCATCTGTTCCGGAACCTCAGGCCCGGCCAGTTCCGCGAGCTGGGCCGAGGCAGCGGACTCACCGAGGCGGCCGGAGTGACGGACGCGGTCTTCACCGACCTCGATCACGACGGGGACCTCGACCTGTTCCTCACCGGCCCGGGCGGGAACCGGTTCTTCCGCAACAACCTCGACGGCTCCTTCCGTGAGATGGCAACCCAGGTCGGCCTCCGCGGAACCGCGGGTGGGCGGGCTGCGGCATTCGGCGACCTCGACCACGATGGCCGGCTCGACCTCGTCGTGGCAGGCGACCGGGAGTCCGACGCGCTGTTCCACAACCTCGGCCAGCAGCGGTTCGAAGACGCGGCGGCCAGCCAGGGCTTCGGCGGCACCGGCTCCGCAGGCGTGGTCGCGATCGGCGACTACGACAACGACGGCCACTTCGACCTCTTCCTCCCCGGCCGGAGCGACGGCGGGACCGGGCTCTACCGCAACGACGGCATGGGACGGTTCCTCGCCGACAGCGACCCGGCAGCCGTGGGAGAGACCCTTCGCAGCGTGCGAGTGCGAGGCGCGGCGTTCTTCGACTACGACAACGACGGCTGGCTCGACCTGGTGGTGGTCGGGGAGCCGACCGACGGGGGACGGGGGGTGTTCCTGTGGCGGAACCTGGGCAGCGGCCAGTTCGAAGACCACTCCCACCTGCTGCCCGCCATCCCAGCCACCGGGGTCGTGGCGTTCGACTACGACGCCGACTCGGACCTCGACCTGCTGATCACCGGACCCACCGGACTCCGGCTGCTCCGGAACAACGGCGGCAACCTGAACGGCTACGTTAGGATCCGGCTCACCGCGCTCCGAACCGGCAGCGGCAAGAACAACACCTTCGGAATCGGGGCACGGCTCGAACTCCGGGCTGGACCTCTCCATCAGACCCGGGTCGTTACCGGATCGGCAACCCTGATCGGACTGGGCCGGCTTCGTCTTGCCGACGTGCTTCGGGTGGAATGGCCCAATGGCGTTCCCCAGGTCTTGGCGGCGCCCAGCGGCGACCCCAACGTGCGCGAGGCGGAGGCCCTGAAGGGATCCTGCGCCTTCGTCTACCCCTGGGACGGCGAGCGGTACCGCTTCCTCACCGATGTGATGTGGCGCAGCGCCCTCGGGATGCCCCTCGGCATCATGGGCAGCCAGGCGGCCTATGCTCCGGCGGGCGCCTCGCAGGAGTACATCCTGATACCCGGCGATCGGCTGGTGGCCAACCAGGGGAGATACCGTCTCCAGATGACCGAGGAGCTCTGGGAGACCGCGTTCGTGGATGAGGTCAAGCTGCTGGTGGTGGATCACCCCGACAGCGTCGAGGTGCTGGTGAACGAGCGGTTCGTGCCACCCGAGCCCGCCCGGCTGGAGCTGTACCAGGTGCGGGGGGCCCGTCCCCTGGTGGCGGCACAGGATGGCAACGGGCTGGACGTGCTCCCGCTGCTGCGCCATCGCGACGATCGATACGTCGCGGGACTCGACCCGGGACGATATCAGGGGGTGGTCGCGTTGCATGACCTGATCCTCGACCTCGGGGACCTGGCCCAGGCGGACAGCGTGCATCTCCTGCTCAACGGGTGGATTTACCCGACCGATGCCAGCATCAACGTCGCGCTGTCCCAGGCGACGGGCCCCGGACCGGCCGCGCCGTCGCTGGCGGTGCCGGACGCGGCGGGCCGCTGGGTCACCGTGATCCCCGACCTCGGTTTTCCGGCGGGGAAGAGTAAGACGGTGATCGCGAACCTGAGCGGGAAGTTCCTGGCCCGGGACTACCGGGTTCGGATCAGGACCGGGATGCAGGTGTACTGGGATCAGGCGTCGGTGGTGACGGGTGGCACTCGGCAGGTCAGCCGGGTCACTACCATCGAGCCGGCAAGGGCCGATCTCCACTACCGCGGGTTCTCCCGGACCTACCGAAAGGGGGGCCGCTACGGGCCCCACTGGTTCGACTACGACGAGGTGTCCACCGAGCCCCGATGGCAGTTGATCGATGGCCTGTTTACCCGGTTCGGGGATGTCCGGTCGCTGCTGCTCGGGTCGGATGATCAGTACGTCACCATGGCCCCGGGTGACGAGATGTCAGTCGAGTTCGACGCGACCGGGCTCCCGGCCCTGTCGCCCGGCTGGCGGCGCGACTTCCTGCTGTACAGCGACGGGTGGATCAAGGACGCCGACCTCAACACCGCCCATGGCACCACGGTGGAGCCGTTGCCGTACCACGCGATGAGTCGCTACCCGTATGGTCCGGCCGAGGGGTATCCATCAGATGCGGCGGCCCAGCGGTATCGCGAGGAGTACCACACCCGGCGACTGAGGCGGGCACCCGGATAGGACTGGCTCTCGCCGACTCGGACTGCGGAGGGCAGCCAGCCTGATCAGAGGATCCCCAATCCCCTCATGAGGAACCCCAGGGCAATGACCCCGGCGACAATTCTCACGGTGGGGATCCACCACCGGAGTCCCCGCTCCCAGGTGCCAGCCAGCCCGGACAGGCCGAAATTCCGGTAGAGGGACAGCGTCACCACCACAACCGCTCGCGCCGCCAGCGACACGAGCAGGCAGCCAGCCCCGACGACGAGGTGAGGAAGGGAAACGGAGGCCATAGGGTGAGCCCTCAAGTGGTCCGGATGAAGAGGCCGGGAAACAGCGAGGTACCAGCCATGACGTGGGTAATCGCCTCGGTGTCGTACTCATCCCCTGACCGGTAGCTGGCAAAGAAGGCATTGACCCGGCGCACCCGGGCGGGGTGGGCCCCGACCGCTTGAAGGCCCAGCGATACCCCAAAGTTGGTGAAGGCGAACTTGGTGTCGCGCTCGGTTGGTTGGCGGCAGAAGTAGCCGGGTGGATCCACCCACATCCGATCCAGCATGGCGAGCGCCCGTTCCCGCTGGGTGACGGCCCAGGGCTCGGTGGGCATGAAGTGCGTCAACCAGAGCATCATCCCGAGCCCGAGGTCCTGGGTGATGCTCAGGGTGCGGTAGCAGCCCAGCACAATCGCCCGTAACTCGGCGATCTGGTCGGCCAGGGCGTCGGGATCGAGCAGCTGGTAGACGACCATGCCGTGAAACGGATCGAGGGCACCCAGGCCGTAACCGGGGTACCGGCCACTCAGGTCCTCTCTCATCTTCCAGTGCACTCCGACGCCGGGCACGACGAACGCCTGATGGATGTCTCGAGCGAGGACCAGCGCCTTGTCGTAGTACCGCCGCTCGATGGCACCAAGCAGGGTCAGGGCGAAGATCCACATCGCCAGGTAGTGGTAATACTGGCCATCGCGGTCCGCTGCCTCTCCGATCCGGATTCCCCGAGGGCGACCCAGCACCCGGTCCACCTCCGCAACGACCCACTCCGCCTCCCGGAGAAGGCGGTCGTCTCGCAACTCGTGCGACAGGGAAAGCAGTAGCACCACTCCAAAGGCATCGGTCCAGAGATACCGTCGGCCGTTCGGCCAGATCCGCTGCTCGCGCATCCACGCCAGACGTCGGATGACGGCGTCGAGGTCGGGGGAGCCACGGGCGGCGGTCACAGGCCGAATGGGTAGGTGTCCGGGACGCCACCCGAGGGAGTGGCGGGCAGGGCCCGCACCGCCCGGGTTTCGTCGAACCAGAGATACTCGTCGAATTGCCTGGGCAGCATGGCCTGGAAGTAGTGGCTCTGCAACTCGGTATCCGGACGGTACACCACCCCGATGGCCCGCTCCAGGCGGGGTGGGGTCAGCTCCTCGCGCACGGCCGCCCTGGACGGGTACCGGAGCGGGAGGGCAAAGGCCGGGACTCCGGACTCATGGAACACCCGCTCGTAGCTCTCGGGGTGCGCGGGTCGGACCGGCATGACCTGCATCGGTTCGTTCCAGTCGTTGGCGGCAGCGACTGTTCCGTGATCAGTGCCGAACCCCACCGCGTATACCCCGTCCTGCCACGCCTCCCGGGCGAGCTGGCCCACATTGAACTCGCCCCGCATGCTCATCTCCGTCGCCGCGGCATTGCCGAGGTGGGAGTTATGGGCCCACACGACGGCCCTGCTGTCCGGCCCCTGGAACTGGAGCAGGGCGCGCAGAGTGTCGAACATGTGGCGGTCGCGCAGGTTCCAGGAGTCCGCCCGCCCGTAGTACATGACCCGATAGTACCGCTCGGCCTGGGCCACCAGCCGGGCGTTCTGGGCTGCGTCGAAGAACCGCTCCCCGTCCCTGGTCGCGTAGTCCATCCGCCGGGCCAGCATGTCGGTGAGCATCCGGGTGACCGCCACCTCGCAGGTCTGGTACTGGCCGGTCACCGCCGCCCGACCGTACACCGCAGGATCCTGCTCCCAGGGGCTCAGGCATCCGTAGCGCCGCCGGGCAACCGCCGCCGTGTCAGGATCGACGTCGTCGAGGTACCGCAGCACCGCCGCGATCGAGGAGAACAGGCTGTAGAGATCGAGCCCGTAGAACCCGGTGCGACGGCCCGGATCCGCCACCCCGGCGTTCCACACCCGGAGCCACTCGACGAAGTCGTGCACCTCACCGTTGCGCCACATCCAGGTCGGGAAGCGGCTGAACGCGGGCGGCTCGTTGCCCACCGGCGGCCGATGCCGGACATATCGATCCACCTGGGCAGCGTCAGGCCAGTCGGCCTCCACCGCGACGATCGTGAAGCCGCGCCGGGTAATCAGTTCCTTGGTGATCCGGGCCCGCATGGCATAGAACTCCGACGTGCCGTGCGAGGCCTCGCCCAGCAGGACCACTCGTGCGTCGCCGATCCGTTCGAGCATCGGCCCGAGGCGAACGGTCTCGATGTCGGACACCGGCTCGCAGACTTCACCCACCAGTGCAGCGACCGGTGAGCGGGACCGGGTTCGTCCCACCACCACCGGGGGTTGCACCTCCGGGTCGGAGAACCCTTCCTGTCCGATCAAGGGCACGAACCGCACCTCGCCCAGGCTCTCCTCCTCGAACCGGTTGGCGTCCACGCGGGTGACCCGGATCAGCTGCTGGATTCGGCTTTCGTCGCCGACCGGCATTACGAGACGGCCACCGATGGCGAGCTGCGCCCGGAGCGATTCCGGCACCCGTGGCCCGCCGGCGGTCACGATGATCGCATCGTAGGGCGCGTGAGCCGGCCAACCCAGGGTGCCATCACCATGGAGGACTTGCACGTTGGCCATGCCCAGGTCGGCGAGTCGCTCCCGGGCCAGCCGGGCGAGCGGTTCGTGTCGCTCGACCGTGTAGACCTCACCCACCACCCGTGACAGCACCGCCGCCGCATAGCCCGACCCGGTGCCGATCTCGAGGACCCGGTCGCCCGCGTCGGGTTCGATCGTGGCGATCATGTTCGCCACGATGAACGGCTGCGAGATCGTCTGTCCTTCCTCGATCGGGAGCGGGGTGTCGGCATACGCGAACTCGACCATGTCGTCGGGCAGGAATCGTTCGCGAGGCACGGACCGCATTGCCGCCAGGACCCGCTGGTCCCGAATCCCGCGCGCCGCAATGTCGTGCCGGACCATCAGCTCCCGCTCGGTGGCGAAGTCGCGCATGCTGTCCCCCCTCAGCCATGAGGGTGCAGGAAGGTCACCCGGACCCCAGCCGGGTTACGCTCAGAGGATGATCCCGATCAGGTAAGGAGAGTTTGAGGGGCGGGTGAAGCCTCGTATAATCGCCCCCGGGGAGGGAGAGGGGGAAAGAGAAACCGGGGTGGAGCCATTTGCTGCGGCCCCACCCCGGTGCGCACCGATCAGCCGGAGTCGTGGGATTACTCCCTCGTTCTCCTCCCGTCGACGATGAACCGCTCACATTGAGTGTCTGCGGTTGGTCTTCGGGGCTCCGGCCTCCATCCAGACGGGATCTGCCGATCGCGTCGTTCATCGGTGCGGGCGCTGTCAGTCTCCCGTTCGCACCTGGCGTCTGACATGGCACACCAAAGCGCCACTTCGGTGTGGGTGAAGTCGGTGCGTCCGGCTTCACCGATGCCGTCCCGAATGAGTGCACCATTCGGCACCGGCACTCGACAAGGTAACTCCCACCCGTTGAAGAAGAAGTGAAGCGGCCGTGAAGCGACCATGGGTGTCCCGGATCCATACAGAGTACCCCGGGTTCCTGGAAGCCTCCTTGCTGTCCTCCGCCCCCGGTGGCACCTTTTGCTACACCCTTGGACGATCAACCTACTCTGCGGACGGAGCGCGTCGATGCCAGTCCTGCTCGCGGTTTGTCTCCTGCTCGCTTTCCCCCTGTCCATGGCCAGTGGCCAGGCCGTTCCGCTCGGGCCCAAAGACCCGGCCAAACTCCCGCCGACCGATACCAGCCGAGTGGCGGTGGGGACCTCGGCGCCGGACTTCACCCTGGAAACGCTGGCCGGTCCCCCGGTCACCCTGTCCCAATTCCGCAGCAGCCGGAATGTCGTGCTGGTGTTCTACCGAGGGCACTGGTGACCATGGTGCGCCAGCCAGCTCGGTGAGCTGAGGGATGTGCTGAGTCGGGAGCAGAAGAAGACCACCGCGATTCTCGCGGTCGCGATCGACAGCCGTGGAGAGCTGCAGAAGATGGTGGACCGGATCACCAAGACCGATGGCCGGCGACCGGACTACACCTTCCTGTCCGACCCCGGGCACCGGGTCATCGACCGCTATGGACTGTGGAATCCGGAGGGACGGGGGTGGCCCCATCCCACGGCGTATGTGATCGACCGGAAGGGCATCGTGCAGTGGAAGTTCACCGAGGTGAACTACAAGATCCGGCCGACCAATGACATGATCCTCCGCGCACTGGCCAAGGTGCGCTGAGGCCTGCGGCCCATGCTCGATCTACTCCGCATGGCTTTGGGCGATCGGTACCAGGTGGATCGTGAGCTGGGCCAGGGCGGGATGTCCCTGGTCTACCTGGCCCGCGACCTCCGGCACGACCGCGCCGTCGCACTCAAGGTGCTCCGGCCGGAACTGTCGGCCGTCATCGGTGCCGATCGCTTTCTCAACGAAATCCGGGTCACCGCCAACCTCCAGCACGCCCACATCCTCCCGCTGTTCGATTCGGGCGCGGTGGACGGCCTGCTCTATTACGTCATGCCCTACGTCGAGGGCGAGTCGCTGCGGGATCGACTGACCCGCGATCGGCAGCTCTCCATCGGGGAGGCGATCCGCCTTACCTCCCAAGTGGCGAGTGCGCTCGATTACGCCCACCGCCGGGGCGTGCTGCATCGCGACATCAAGCCGGAAAACATCCTGATCCACGAAGGCCAGGCGCTGGTCGCCGATTTCGGGATCGCCCTGGCGGTCCGCTCGAGCGGCGGAGCCCGGCTGACGGAGACCGGGCTCACGGTGGGGACCCCGCAGTACATGAGTCCCGAACAGGCCGCCGGCGACCGGGAACTCGATGCGCGCAGCGACCTGTACTCGCTGGCGGCGATGATGTACGAGATGCTGGCGGGCGAGCCACCCTTCACCGGACCGACCTTTCAGGCGATCCTGACCAAGCTGGTCATCGAGACCCCACGGCCGCTCCGGCAGATACGGGACACCGTGCCCCCGGCCCTCGAGACGATACTCCAGACGGCGCTCGCCAAGCTTCCGGCCGACCGCTTTCCCGGAGCCGCGCAATTCGCCGACGCACTGGCGCAGGTGCCGCTGCATCCGACCCCGTCGCAGTCGATCATTCCGGTGGCCGGCCAGACCCGCCCGCTGCGCTCAGTGCTCGGCTGGTCGCTGCTGGTCGCGGGGGCGCTTGGGCTCGGTGCCTTCGGCGGCTGGCGCCTCGCCGGCTCGGGATCGGCACGAAGCCCGATCCGGCTCGTGGTTCCCGCCCTCAACCAGCAGGTGGATCCGGAGTACAACTGGGCCCCGACCCTCGCCATCGGACCCGCCGGCCGGGAGCTGGTCTTCCGACAGGGAGGGTTGCTGCAGTTGCGGGCCCTGAACGACTTCACGCCGCGGCCGTTGGCGGGCACCGAGGGCGCCTCGCTGCCGGCGTTTTCTCCCGACGGACAGTGGTTGGCGTTTCACCAGGAGGGCCACCTGCGGAAGCTGGCCCTGGCCGGCGGATCGGTCGTCGAAATCGCGTCCGCCGACATGGGCCCCGGGATGACCTGGGGCGAGGACGACCAGATCTACTTCTCCTCGCTGGGGGGCAACGGCGGCATCTGGCGCGTCCCGGCGGCGGGAGGAGTGCCCGAGCCAGTGACTGTGGTGGCCGACAGCGCCGCCGAGCATGCCCACGCCTGGCCCCAACTCCTGCCGGGCGGGAAGGAGTTGCTGTTCACCGTGTTGGGCCCAAGCGGTGGAGCACTCGACTCCCGGATCGTGGTGGAGACGATCGGGTCGGGCGTCCGCCGAACCCTGGTGGAGCAGGGGACCTTCGGGCGCTACCTGAGCTCCGGCCATCTGCTCTACGTCTCCAATGAGGGCAGTCTGTTTGCCGCGGCCTTCGACCTGGGCCGGGGAGCCCGGGTGGGCACCCCGGAGCAGGTGCTCCCCGACGTCTATGTCGCGAGCTGGGGGGGCGCAGCCCTCCTGGCGGTGGCCGAGAACGGCACCCTCGTATTCGAACCCGGAGGCGCGGCGCCACCCCAGGTGGTACGGGCGGTGGACCGTTCGGGGCGCGACCTCGGGGCCATCGTCCCGGCCGGATATCTCGATGGTGTTCGACTGTCCCCCGATGGCCAGCAGATCGCCGCCAACGTCCGGGCACCGAGCAAGAATGACATCTGGCTCTTTGGCCCTCAGGGTGAACCGGAACGCCTGACCTTCGATGAGGCCGAGGACGAATTCCCGGTCTGGTCTCCCGATGGCTCGGCCATCGCGTATACCTCGTCGCTGGCCAGTCAGGCGAGGCGGCTGCAGATCCGAGCGGTGGCGGCTGGCACCCGGCCTCGACGGGTGCTCACCTGGCCTCGGCACCTCCACCTCACCTCCTGGTCTCGGGACGGCCGGTGGCTGGCGGGTTACGATTTCAGCCCCGGCCAGGGCCGGGACGTCTGGGCCATTGCGGCGGACGGATCGGACTCCATCCCGGTGGCGGCAGGGCCCGCCTCCGAAACTGAACCCGACTTCTCACCGGATGGGCGGTGGGTAGCGTATCAGTCAGACGAATCGGGACGGATGGAGATCTTCGTCATCTCGTTTCCCGACCTCGCGGTGAAACGGCAGATTTCCACTAATGGCGGCCGAGCCCCGCGGTGGGATCCGCGAGGAGGGGGGCTCTACTACCTGGAGGGAGACCACCTGACGGCGGTCTCGATCTCGGCGAGCAGCGGGCTCCGGACCAGCGCGGGCGAGGCGCTGTTTCAGACCTCAGCGAGGGTGTTCGATGTCGCCCCGGATGGCAGCCGGTTCGTTCTGGTGCTGCCCAACCCGGCACTCGTCGCGCCGGGAATCCGGGTGGTGCTCGACTGGGTACCGGAGATGAAGGAGCAGCTCCGGCGGCCGAACTGATGCGTTTGCTTTCTTCCCACCATTGAGACGCTGGGCGATCACGCTCACGGCACCCTCCGACAGACCGGGGAACACCACGAACCTACTGCAGCCATGCCACTGAACCTGCCCATGAGGCGGATTGCCATGCTCCTGATCGGGATGACGGTCGCCTGCGGTGATTCGGGACCGTCCGATCCCACGATCGGCCCCACCCGCAGCTACCGGATGGGGTTCTCCTCGTTTCCGCCGCGACCCGACCAGGCGCTGGCGGTGCAGTCGATCGAACTCTGGAGCACCCGGGCCGATGCTGCGATTCTCCACGAAGCGATGCCGTGGACCCGTCTCCTGGCCGGCGCCGACCCCGACGCCCTTGCCCAGGAGCTGCATGGATCGCTGGTGGCCTACTACCGCGGCAAGGGCCACCTCGTGGTGTTCACCCTCGACCCGACTGACGGGCTCTCCCGTGGCGACGAGGCGCCGGAACTCCGGGACGCCGGGCGGAGCATCACCGAATCCGCTGTGCAGCAGCTCTACCGACGATGGGGCCGCGCGGTGCTCTCGGTCCTCAAACCCGACTATCTGGGACTGGCGGCGGAAACCAACCTGATCCGGTTCATGGCGCCGAGGCCGGTGTACGACGCCCTGGTCCGGATGACCAACGACCTCGCCGCCGAATTGGCGCCGATCCGCGGCAGCACCAGCGTGTTTGTGAGTGTCCAGGTGGAGACGGCGTGGGGGAAACTCGCGACCAGCGGTAGTTACCAGGGCGTGACGGTGGATCTCGCCGACTT
>ERZ1292633.5007-Hain-H41-02um-R1-5007-length-12102-cov-6_pt1 | contig 12102 bp, 8 predicted proteins | sample MGYA00564406_ERZ1292633 | MGnify/ENA primary metagenome ERZ1292633 (study PRJEB36523, sample SAMEA6512639) | groundwater metagenome | collected 2019-01-08 | study: AquaDiva: Metagenomics assemblies of 32 groundwater samples
TTTTGACTGTTTCCGCTCGCGATCTCGGCGCCGTCGACGCCCAGCGTGAAGTTGAAATTCACGCTTCCGGCATCGCTGGCGGGAGTGGTCACGAGCCCCAAGGCGATCGCCCCCACCCCCGAAACCATGGTGGAGACCCGGACGTTGTAAGTGGTCGACGAGATCAGGCCGGTGTAGACGAAGCTGAGATTGATGGTGGCGTCGTGAGTATTGATGGTGGCAAAAGAGTCGGTGGATAACTGCAGATAATAGGTGGTTCCCCCCGCGAACGACGAGCTCCAGTTCGCGGTCAAACCGTTGCCAAAGACGTTGGTATACGCCAAGGGCGAGAGCGAACCCCCGCCCCCCCCGCCCCCGGTCGTGATGGTCGAACCGAGGTTGGTGTAGGGACCGGTCGCCGCGTTGGTGGAGACGCGGGCGAAATACTGGGTTCCGGAAGACAGTCCCGCGAAAATCGCCGAAAGATTCAAGGTCGCTGAGCTGATGTTGCCAGGCAAACTGTTCGGGAATCCCGCGGTCGACAACTGAGCGTAATAAATCGTTCCGGGGAAAAAGGTTGAACCCCAATTGGCCGTCAGCACGGTGTTGGTCAGTCCCGAAAAAGGAAGCGCCGACAAAATCCCCGAGGAGACAGGATGATCCGGCCAATCGACGCGGCCGGCGGGATCATTTTCGAAAAGCGCGCCCGTTTTGGGTCCCGAATCCCCGCGCATGGTGATGCGGGCTCCGGTCGTCAATCCCGACCCGTTGACGTTGAACGCTCCGTTGACGTCGGCGAACTGAATCCGGGTAAACGTGGAAACGAACGAGCCGGCCATAAAATACAGCGCCGACGCGGAGGCCCCCATGTTCTGGAAGGTCACGGCGTCAACGCTCAATACGGCTCCTGCGGATTGGGCGTCAATGAGGAACCCGTAATTCAAGGCGCCCTGGATCGTCAACGACGAGAATTTCAAGAGCCCCGCGCTGCCGGCGTCGAGGAAGAGCCGGTCGGCCGCGGAGCTGCCGCGCATGACGGTCGAGGAAACGCTGATCGATACGTTGCCCGAGTCGATGCGCAGGCTCTTGCCGCCGGTGAGAGCGACGAAATCGCCTCGCGCGATGAAGGTCTCGGTCGAAGCGCGGATGTAGCCCGCGGTCGCGCCTTGGAAGTATGAATCCGTGACCACGACGCCGGAGGAGACGTCCACGTACAGGCCGAACAAACCGCCGGTCATGGTGCTTTGAGTCACCGAGGTCCCCGTGCTGAAGGCCGCGAAAAGCCCGTACCCCGTGGAATTGAAAAAAGAACTTTGCGTCACGGTCGTCGAAGACACCGTGTTGATCTCCAGAGCGCGATACGCCGACGCTTTGCTGACGAATGTGCTCTGAAAAACGTCGTTGTGATCGGCGCCGAAATTAATCATGCCCGCATGGCCCATCGCGTTGGACACCGAACACCTGGCGATCAGGTTGTAGACCGTCTTGTTGGGCCCGGTCGCCGTCAATCTCAGCGCCGGAGAAGCCGAAGAGCTGCTCACAATGACGCTTTGGCCGATCGTGTTATAGCCGGAGTCCAGCAGCTGCACTCCGGCGCCCCCGAGATTTGCGGCGTAGATCTGAGAGACCGTATTTAAGGAAGCCGCGGACAACGAGAGCGCGGCGCTGCTGGAGTTGTTGGTGATCGTGCTGAAGCGAATCGTGTTCTTCTGAGAGCCGCCTAAGGACACCCCGGCGACGTTCTGCACGGAAATCTTCGAGTGCTCCAGGACGCTCATGCTCGACAAGGACACTCCCGCCGTGGTGAGGTTGCCGATGGCGTCCATGACGGTCAGGGTGCTGATCGTCACATTGTTTGAGGACGCAAGGACGGCGTAAGAGGCGGCGTTTTGCACCGATATCTTGATGTTGCGCAGAGAGACGCTTGAGTTCTTCACCAGGAAACCGGCAAGCGACGACGCCGGGGGGACCACCACGGCGGAGGTGCTGACCAAGGCCGGGTCGCTTTGAATGATGAGCTGGAAGGCCGCGGGCGTTTTCGCGCTGATGACGACTTGCTCCACGTAAGTCGCGCTGTCGACGTTGATGCAGTAATCCCCGGTGAACGGAGACGCGGGAACGGCGTCAACGCATTGTTGAATGCTCGTGCAGTCGCCCCCCCCGCCGAGGCGGACGGTCTGAGTCGTCGTGCACGCCGCGAAGGATCGGGAGGCGCCGAGCAAGGCCGATGCGGCGGCCAGCCCGCAGGCCAGGATGACGGCGTGCGGCTTATACGGATGATGACGTGTCTCGGTGGTCACAGGCTCGGTCAACCGCACTTTCGGCTCGCTGATTATAACAGGCCCTCTGCTCGCCCGCCAGGTGATATCCGTCACATTGAACGCAGCTCCTTTACGATGTCGAAATCAGTATTGGTAAGAAACGCCGATCAGGTAATTCACCGCCCGATAGTCGTAGGCATAACCGCTTTGGTAATGATGATTGGACGTCGCCCAGAGAAAGTTCGTCCGCAGCGTCATGGTGAATTGCGGCGCGATCGGATAGCCGTAGGCCATCGCCAGAACATATCGGTCGTGATGCTGTGCTGACGAACCGTACACTCCCTCGCCGCTCTGCGCGAGGCGTCCCCTGTAGGTTTGCCGAGACCAGCGTAGCGACATCGAGGTCCAAGATGGGGTCTTCATCTCTCCCCAAGAGAGGGACGCCGCCGGCCCGGCGCCGAGGCTCCAGTAGCTGTAGGAGTCTTCCAAGTATTTGGCGAACGTCGCGTCGAAGGTGTTTTGGTTTGAAAGGTTGTAGGCGAAGTTCACGGCAAAACTGAGATCCAGGCGACCGTCCTGGTCAAAGAGACGCAGCGACGTCGGACGGCCGATGGAGCCGGAAAATGACTGCAGAACATCGCGCCGGCCCTCGTTTTTGAATTGCCCGCTCGCATCGACCAAGCGCTGATCGAGGAAGGACTTATACAGCACGGAGTAAGAGCCCTGAAAGACGTATCGGGGGTCAGCCATCGGCCAGGGCCGGCTCCCCGATGCCGAAACCTGCCAATTGAGGGTGTCAAGCACCTTCTTAGGGGCAAGTTCGCGCCCCAAGGGATTGCCGAAAGGATCGACGCCAGAGCGCGACTCGAGCGATTCGTAGTGGGGAAATTGGACGCGAAACACATCGAATCCAAGGCGCCAGGAGAAGGGGTCCTTATATATATTCTCGGCCTCGAAACCGAGCGCTATTTTCTCGTAATCAAAAAGGCCCCGCCCCCAGGTTTCATCGCGGGTCTCCTTAAGAAACTCCCTCTTATAGCTTGCCGACGGCTTGAGACGCCACGTCGAGGCCTCGAGGCTGCGAATGCCGGTCACCGACACGCCATGGTCCATTTGCTGTTGGAACAAGGTTCCCGCGCCCACTCCCGCGTCCACGCCCTTGGTCCCACGGTAGGAACCCGCATACATCGGCATCACGCTCCAGCGCTCGGACAGCTTGGCCACCCCGGCCGCGGTCACTTCGGCGTTGCCCCCCAAGCTGCCGCGCTGCTTCAGGAAGAAATATTGGCCGCCCGATAGCGAGGCGTTGAAGACAGGCGTCCATTGGGCGCCCGACGCGGGGGCGGCCATAACCACGGCAATCAACGGCATGAGGATGAGGGGTTTTATCACGGGCACGCTGTCACGGAATCAGTCCCGACTGGATGAATATCTTCGGTTCAACGACAAGATCGATCTTACGTCCCGCGAATTCGGACGCGGTCACGATGGTTTGAAAATTCCAACCGAGAAGCGTCGTCTTAAAAGAGCTTCCCGAAAAACTCGTCGCGGAAAAGTCGCTGGGGCGGGCGATTTTTCCGGCGTCGTTGATGACGTAATTGTCGTATTTTTCCCAAATCGTTCCGGTCCCGTCGGACGCATACACCACGTCATGAAACAGCCCCTCTCCGATTTCATTGTAGGTGCAATTCGGCGGCGCGCACGAAGGCGAGGTCTGAACGGTCGTGACATTCGTAAACGTCGGCGCGAGCGCCTGTCCGGAGATCATGTTCTGTATATTGGTCCCGCTCCAGCTCTGGTGGCTGACGCCGTTGAAGCTCAGATTATAGGAATCAAATAGAGTTGAAAAATACGGTCTGCCCGCTGAGACGGCGATAAAGCTCTCCGTCCCCGGGTCGTACGCCGCGGAAACGTCATCCTGGGCGCCGACGGCGTTATTATTGAGATCGACTTGGTGCCCCCCGGAAGCGACCTCGAGCATGTTGTCGATCGTATTCGAGCGTCCCGTCCGGTAAGACGTCAGATAGTAGCCGCAAGCGACGTCGATGCAGCCGGTCAGCTGCCGCAAAGCGACCGACATGTCGGCGGGCAATGCGGCATTGAATGTGCCCTGGTAGAAAAAATAGTCGAAACGGGAGTCGCGCTCATTGAGAACAACCAATTTAAATTGGTCGGCCGCGGGACGGATGATGTACTCCTCCAGGCGCACGCGGTTGCCGTTGACGTCGATGAGCGCCTTGCCCTGCTGGTACTCGGCGAGCTTGGCCTCCTCGGCCGCGGCGGCTTGAACCTCTTCCTTGCTCATGCGCAAGTCCACCTCTCGCCGGGCCGCGCGCGCGGACTCGTCTCCAGACGTACGCTGAGACGCCCCATTCTCGCCGACTTTGCCTAATCCCGCCGCCGTCACGTCAATGCTTTCCTTGTCCTTGAGCAAGACTTCGTTTCCCGTCTTGTCGGCGACCGCGAGGAGTCCGTTGAACATCTGAACGCGCGTGTCCCCGTCCTGCTCGACGTGAACGGAGAATTCGGTGCCACGCACCGAACACACCGCCGTGGGAGTTCGGACTTGAAAGCGCCGGTTCAAACTCTTCGAGATCCAGGCGCGCAGCGAGCCCAACTGGAGCTGCATTTCGCTGGCCTGCTCGGCCGCCTCCCGAATGGTGAACGCGGAGCCGCCGCTCAGTTCGACCCGCGAATCGTCGTCGAACGTGACGGTCGCGCGCGAGCCTGCAGTGGTTTTGAGCTGATCGCCCGCGGCCAACGCCTGCCCCGCCGGAGCCGGGACCCAAGTGTAAGACCCGGACTTGAGAAAAAGCACGGTCCCCTGGGCGTTAGACAGGGACAACGCGTGAGCGGCCACGCTCAAAGCCCCACACAACAGGGCCGCAGCGGCGCCGGAGACCCATGTTTTCGGGCGCCAATTCCGCGCTCTCGATGGTTGCAATTCTTGTTTCATCGCGATTGCGATGAGGATAACAGACACCCCGGAAGCTGTCAACGCCGTTTCAGTCACAACCAAATCAACATGCTAGAATCATCGCATGGCGCGACTCTTGATCGTCGACGATGAACCCTCCTTGGTGTTGCTCATGCGCACCGTCCTGGAAAAATCAGGGCATGAAATCGAGGAAGCCTATCACGGCCAAGAGGCCTTGGCGAAGCTTGGCGTCGACCCGGACAACCCCAACGCACCCCTTCCCGACTTGGTTTTGCTCGATGTGATGATGCCCATCCTTGACGGCTTCGCCGTCGCCGCCGCCATGCGCGATCATCCCCGCACGGCCAAGATCCCGATCCTCATCGTGACCGCCAAGGGAGACATGCGCTCCCTGTTTGAGGCCATGCCCCAGGTCGCGGGCTTTTTTCAGAAACCGTTCAATCCGTCTTCCCTGCGCGAAGCCGTCCTCAAAGCCGTCGCCCCCAAATGATCTGGCCGCTCGTCGCCCTGTTGTTGGCCGTCTCCTTTCGCCTGTCATTATGCGGCCTGGATTTATTGCATACTATGAGGAGCCGATGAGCGATCCAAAAAAGAAGGTCCTCATTTTCGAGGACAACTCGAGCATCCAGACTCTGCTTAAGTTCTTTTTTCAAAAACGCGGCGTCGAGGCCAGCATCCACGGCGACGGCAGCGACGCCGTGGCTCTAGCCCTCGCCTTCTCTCCCGACCTCATCATCATGGACTACATCATGCCCGGCAAGGACGGAGTGGAAGCCGTGACGGACCTGCGCCAGGCCGGGTTCTCGAAACCCATCGTCATGCTCACTTCGAAGTCCTTTCCCGCCGATCTTGAGCGCGTGCGCGCGGCCGGGGCGACGGCCTGCCTGCTCAAACCCTTCGACCCCGCTCAGCTCGACGCGGCCATCCAGCCGTATCTGTTCGCTTAGCCGAGTCCGTGATCGAGCCTCTGCGCCTGGCGATCCTCGCGGCGATCGAAGGACGTCCCAGCATGGGCGTGGTGATCCTCGCATCGATAGCGCTTTTTTTTCTCGTCCTGGCGATGGCCGTTTATCTCATCTTCCTACGCGCCTGGCATCGCCTGCGTCACGACTACCGCCGCTCCCGCGCGGTTCTCTACGAACCCGCGGTCGAAATGGTGCTCATGGACGAGCCTTACGAGAAAATCCGCGAGGCCCTGCGCCCGCGACGACGCGGCGACGCCGACATCGTCCAAGAAGTCGTGACCCAAGCGATGCGCCATCTTCAAGGTCCTCCGTTTGAAACCTTTCGCCGAGTCAGCCTCGAGCTCGGTTTTTTGCGCGACAATCTCGAGGCGTTAAAATCTTGGGACCGGCATCGTCGAGGCCACGCCATGGAGCGTCTGGGATTTCTGCGCTCGAGCCAAGCCGTCGACCCTCTCGTCGCCCTCATGGACCGCGAATCGCTCGAAATGAAACTCGTCGCCATGCGCGCCTTGGCCGCCATAGGCGATCCTCGCGCCCTCCCGCCCTTAGTCGCGGCCGCCTTGCAAGTTCCCCCAGGGCTTCTTCCTCGTTTGACCTCGATGATCCTGGAGTTCGGCCCCCCCGGCCGCGAGGCCGTGCTCGAGCTGATCAACCGACGCCCGGGCGCCTTTCCGACCTCGGCGACACGCGATCTGCTCAGGGAGCTTGCCCAGGATTGGGGCGCCTCATGAACGCCTGGATTCATCAAGCCAACGCCGCCGTGGAAGTCGTCCTCGTCTGGTATTTTTTCATCTTGAACGGCGGTTATATTCTACTCTCCGTTCTGGCCTTTCGCGAGGTCCATCGCCACCTGTTGCGCTCGATCTACGGCGGCTACGAGCACACCGCGCGCAGTCCCTTGACGCCGGCGATCTCCATCTTGGTGCCGGCTCACAATGAGCAGGTGAGCATCGCGCTCACGGTTAACAATCTTCTCCACCTGGATTACATGCGCTACGAGGTCGTGGTCATCAACGACGGCTCAACGGACGGAACCCTCGAAGAGCTCAAGACAGTCTTTCAACTCGAACCCAGCCTCGAACGGGGCGACCGACGTCTGTCGAGCGCTCCCGTGCACGCGGTGTACGCCTCGCGCCGACATCACAACCTCATCGTCATCGACAAGGAGAACGGAGGCAAGTCCGACGCGCTCAACGCGGGACTCAATCATGCCCGGCATCCCTATTTCTGCTCCATCGACGCGGACGTCATTCTGGAAGCCGACGCCCTGCAGCGCGTCGTCCAAGCCATCGTGGAGACCGACAAGAGAGTCGTGGGCGTGGGCGGAATCGTCCGCGTCGCCAACGGCTGCCGCGTCGAGAAAGGACGGATCATCGAAGTCGCGATGAGCCGCACAGCCCTTGTGGTTTTTCAAGTCGTGGAGTATTTTCGGGCCTTCCTCTGCGGCCGGACCGGATTTTCCGGCTTCAACGGCCTCATGATCATCTCCGGCGCCTTCGGAGTCTTCGAGCGGGAACTCGTGATTGATGTCGGGGGCTATCGCACCGGAACCGTCGGAGAGGATATGGATCTCGTCACGCGCCTGCACGCCCGAATGCGCGAAAACGGGACATCGGACTACCTCATCAAGTTCCTCCCCGACCCCGTATGCTGGACGGAAGTCCCCGACACGCTGCGCGTGCTCATCCGCCAGCGCCGCCGCTGGCAAAAAGGCCTGCTGCAAGTCCTCTGCGCCCATTCGCGAATGTTCCTCAATCCCCGCTACGGCGCGGTCGGCTTGATCGCCTACCCCTTCTTCTTCATATTCGAAGGATGGGGAATTGTCATCGAGTTGATCGGGTACGCATTCTTTTTCATCATGTGGTTGAGAGGATCCCTAAACGGCGATTTCGCGGTCGCTTTTCTCTGCGTGGCCCTCCTGTGCGGCTGGGCCTTATCGTTGTCCGGGATCATCCTCGGCGAGATGACCCCTAAACGATACCCGAAGTTCCGTGATCTCCTGATCATGGTGGCCTTCGCCCTGACCGAGAATCTCGGCTATCGCCAAATGACCTCGCTGATGCGCCTTGTCGGCATCACCGACTATCTACGGGGAACCGGCGATTGGGGATTCATGGAGCGCAAGGGGCTGCTCAGGAAGCAGAACCAAGGCTGAGGGCCCAGGTCCCCGTCACCGTGGGGAAGGCACGGCGGTGGACCGGGGTTTTCGTTTTTTGACGTTGGCGAATCGAACGGTCATGCCCCCCGACACGCCGCGCTCAGCGGACGACGCCGACCGCACAGAACGGGGGATGGCGCCGGACGCCTCAGGCATGGGCGGGCGCGCCGCCTCGATGGGCGGCGGCGCCGGGGGGCGCGGCAACGATTTCCACAGCACGAAACCCGCCAAGAGCAGGGCCGCCGAGAACACCGCGGTTTCCAGAATCGGATGACGATCGCGACCGCTTCTCACGTCAATCGAGGTAGTCCCGCAGGCCCTTGCTGCGCGAAGGATGGCGCAGCTTGCGGATGGCCTTCGCCTCGATCTGCCGGACGCGCTCGCGCGTGACCCGGAAAAGGCGCCCGACCTCCTCCAGCGTGCGCGGATAGCCCGAGTCGATGCCAAAACGCAGTTTGATGATCTTCGCCTCGCGATCGGTCAGCGAGGAGAGAACTTTCTCGATTTCCGTCTTGCGCAGAAACCCCGAAGCCGTGTTGGAGGGAGCGGCCGTCGTTTTATCCTCGATAAAGTCTTCGAGGTAACTGTCCTCGTCTTCTCCGATGGGTGTGGCCAGCGACACCGGCTCCTGCATGATCTTGAGGACGTTCTTGACCTTGTCCATCGAGATGTGAAGGGAGCGGGTGTACTCCTCGAGGGTGGGCTCGCGACCGTATTCCTGGCGATAGCGACGCGTCACCTTCGTGAGCTTTGAAATCAGCTCTTTCATGTGAACGGGAATTCGTATGGTCCGGGCCTGGTCTGCGATGGCGCGGTTGATCGACTGGCGAATCCACCAGGTCGCGTAGGTGGAAAACTTGAATCCCCTCTTGTACTCGAACTTCTCGACCGCCTTCATGAGCCCCAAGCCGCCTTCCTGAATCAGGTCGGACAGCTCGAGATTCGAGTTCACGTGTTTTTTTGCGATCGAAACCACCAAGCGAAGATTGGCCTTGATGAGCTTAAGCTTGTCCTCCAGGATGGTGTCCTCAAGGCGGACGATCTTGTCGTTGAGTTCCAAAAACCGGTCGATGGGGATGGGAAGCGTGTTTTGGATGCGGCCTAGGCGGTCGATGACGACTTCCATGTTCTCCATGGCCGCCTCGACGGCGGAAGGAGCGTAGCCGGTTTTGGCACGGAAAGCTTCCGGGCGCATTTTCCCTTTCTTGACGGCGGCAAAATACGTTTTCAGCTCCTCGTAAGAACAGCCGTAACGGCGCTGATAACGCTCCATCTCGTCGCAGCATTCGTCGATCTTCCCGGCCAGATTCTTGATCTTGTTGGTCAGACGCTTGATCTTATCCTGGTTGAGATTCAAGCTCACGATGCGCGCGATCACCAGCTTATTGATTTGCTCGATTTTCTTTTGCAGCTTGATCCGGCGCTGAGGCTTGAGCCGAGGATTTTCCAGCTTAACGCGCAGAGCCAGCATCTGTTTCTCGGATTTCGTGATGAATTGCGCGACCGACTTCATTTTCCGCCGCATTCCGGAAAGTTCCGCGTTCGTCTTGCGCCCGCGCGGCATCAGTTCCTTGGGCGTCATCTCCTGAGCCTCGATCAGCGTTTCCCAGGAGCGTATCTCGCGCATGGTGACGGGGCTTTCCAGCACCAGCATGCGCAACTCCTTCTCGCGCTCGCGCACGTTGCGGGCCAATGTGACCTCTTCCTCGCGGTTGAGCAGAGGCACGCGCCCCATCTCGGAAAGATACATGCGAATCGAATTCGAGATATCCGACGATCCGCCCCAGTCCTCGGAAAAACGCTCACGCTCGACGACGGGCGTCGCGTTGGGTTTCTTCCGGTCGACGACCTCGATGCCGAGATCCTCCAAGGCGGTCATCAATTCATCCATCTCATCGGACTTCATGCTCGCCGCCGAGACGGTTCGACTGATCTCTTCCAACGTCAAGTAGCCGTGCTCTTTGCCGAGGTCGATCAAGTTTTTCATCGCCTGGCTCGTCTGAATCGCCATATCTCTCCTTACGTCAACGCTTAGTTCCCTTCAACTCCGCGACGAGACGCTGGAACTCGTCGCGAAGCCCCTGATCCACCGGCGCGTCCGATCCCGATAAAACAAGAGGTTCGATCTCTTTGAGCCTGCGTTGCGCGCGGCGTTTGGCCGTCAGCGCGCGCAGTGTTGCGGCGGCGTCCTCGTATCCGAGGTCGTCGTTGAACAAACGCGAGGCCACGCCCCGTTCGGCCTCAGGCAAGGCGTCGAGCAGACGCGGTCCCCACCGCCCCTGGCAAGAGGCCAACTCCCGCAGAGCGGAAACGATCACCCGCGCCGAGGGAGAATCCAAGTCGGTGTCCAAGATTTCGCGCGCGCTGGCCGGGGTCTTGAACAACAGACCTAAAAGCTGCGCATCGGATCGCGTCAATTCGCCGGGTTTGGCCGCAGCGGCCAGCGCCCCGTCCCCCGCCGCGGCGGGGGCGGCCGAATGGCGGTTTTGCGCGACCGCCTTGCCTCCCGAGCGGCGCAAAGAGTCCTCGTTGACGCCCAAACGGGCGGACAAACGGCGCACCCACTCGTCCTTAAGCACCTCGTCGGGACAGCGCAGGATCGTGGCCAGAACGTCCTTGGCGATCGCCGACTTGGCCTCCGGCGTCAACGGTCCCGCGCGCTTGATCAGCAGTTCCGTCTTGAAAGCCACGAGATCCTGGGCGGCCTCGAGCACGGCCTCGAAGGCGGCGAGCCCTTTCGCGTGAAGAAATTCATCGGGATCCTTTCCCTCGGGGACTGACGCCACCCGGGTGGAAAGGCCGGACTCGAGGGCGACCTCGGCGCCGCGCACGGCGGCCGATTGCCCCGCCGTGTCCGCGTCGAAAACAATGACCACCGCGTCCGCATAACGCTTGATGAGCGTCGCGTGTTCGGGCGTCAGGGCCGTGCCCAGAGGCGCGCAGGAAGTCTTGAGGCCGTGCTGATGGGAGGCGATGACGTCCATGTACCCTTCCATCAGATGGGATGTGCGGGCCTTTCGAGTTTCCGCCAGCCCTTCGTAGAGACCGTAGAGAACGCGGCCTTTGGAAAACACGGGTGACTCGGCCGTGTTGAGATATTTCGGCTCCCCCTCCCCCAGAGTGCGTCCCCCAAAGCCCACGAACGCCCCCTTGGCGTCGCGAATCGGGAACATGAGACGATCAAAAAAATAATCGCGCACCGTGCCGTCGGGTCGCCGGGCCGCCAGACCCGCCTTGAGAAGAATGCCCTCGGAAAAACCCTTCTTCAAGGCGTTGAAGACGAGGCGCCCATTGCGCGGCGCGTAGCCGACCTTGAAGTGCTCCACGGCCGCGGCCGAGAGTCGCCGCGAGCAGACATAGGCGCGCGCCGCCTGCGCGCCGGGATCTTCCTTCAGAACCTCTCGATAATACTCGGCGGCGAACTCGTTGGCCTCGCGCATGCGCAGACGCTCTTTCTCCTGAGGACCCAGCTCGTGCTCGGCCTCGATCTTCACGCCCGCGCGCAACGCCAGCTTTTCGGCCGCTTCCATAAACGTCAGATTCTCCGACTTCATGATGAACGAAAACGCATCCCCACCCTCTCCGCAGCCGAAACAGTGGAAGGTCTGCCGCTCGGGACTGACGATGAAGGATGGGCTGCGCTCCTGATGAAAAGGACACCGTGCCTTCATATTGCGCCCCGCCCGGGTCAGGGCAACGAGCTCTCCCACCAACTCGACGATGTCGAGGCGGGATCGAATTAACTCCAGAGTTTCAGGCGGTATCAGTGCCAACAAAATCCTCAATAACGGGCGGGCCCGG
>ERZ1292633.5008-Hain-H41-02um-R1-5008-length-12102-cov-6_pt1 | contig 12102 bp, 6 predicted proteins | sample MGYA00564406_ERZ1292633 | MGnify/ENA primary metagenome ERZ1292633 (study PRJEB36523, sample SAMEA6512639) | groundwater metagenome | collected 2019-01-08 | study: AquaDiva: Metagenomics assemblies of 32 groundwater samples
AACACTGGAATCTGAAGTGTCGCGCCTCTTCGTCGTACTGTCAACTGTATACAGTTGCCTGTATTTTTTATTTGTATTCCTCTTTCCCCATCGGTTTCGGTCTCCCGGTCGCTTTCTCTTTTCCCACATGTGATCACGTAGAATTCCACTCAACACATTCCTAACTGCCGTCACACGCACCCAAGTCACGACCATCCCAAGTTTATTTTTCTTCCCTTCTCAAGTCTCGCTGCGTGACATTCTTCTAATTGAAAACTTCATTCGGGTCGGCGAAAACTATCGTTGCTTGTTACCATCACCATCTTTGTTCCCTCACCCGTTTCCAGCGCGTGCAAGAGTATTGAAGACACAAACAAATTGGGGACCTGTTGCTTATTGGCCATAAATTGCTAATGAGTGCGACATCCGCTGCCGTGACGGCGTCAAAGTCCCGAGTCCTGGGAGCCGCGCGAGAGTCCACGGAGGCAGGCATTCGCCGCCAAACGCAAGCGGACCACTCCTTGGCCTCGGTGTACGCGATGGACCAGGGACACGCGGGGCACGTGTCCTATTCGTCGTCTCACCATCCTGTCGTGACCTACAATTCCAACTTTCGGGTTGGCCACACGGACATCTTCGTGCTCCTAGACGAAGTGCTCAACAATTCTATCCGATCGATCCTCATCTTCGGCGACATGGAAGACGACGATCTCGTGTCGTGCTTCGGTGACGCTGATATGTCCGCGCTGGCGATGGTGTCTCGGTACAACACATCCTTACTCGCTATCACCATCAACAATGTCGACGTGGGCGACCACGCCGTGTCGCTTCTCTGTGACGCGCTCGTGCGGTCGCGCGTCCGACTGTTGGACTTTAGTGATACGTTCTTCGACGATGAGGCGGGGAGGGCCATTTTAGCCTTGGCACACAACAACCCAAATCTTCGCACCGTCATTATTGACAACACCCTGATCGGTGACGAGTTGATGGACGAGATCGATTCCGCGTGCCAGTACAACGACGTGTGCTACCCATGCCCTGAGCCGGTCCCGATCCTGCCCCACCGAATGAGATACTGCGTTCGGCACTTGTTTCAGTACTGTCCGGATGGGGATTACTGTCTGTATAGCCACGCGCCACTGGAATTGCCACTCGTCGACGCGGCAGCGCTGAAAGTCATTCAGGCATCGGACACGGCGGCCAACTTTGCCTCCTCGTCATCGTCGTCTTCAAGCCACGATGGGTCTGACGACGACAGCGGTGACGACCGTGCGGCCGGAGGTGGCCGCCGGACCGCCAGGGCCGCCGCGAAACAGCAGCGCGCGATGAATCGCCGGTTGCTTCGAGAACAAATGGCGCGGCGCTCTGGCGCGACGTGGAGGACGAAAGGGGGCGTTGAGGGCGACTCGGTCCAAAATCAGCAACTGCCCCGCCCCGACAAGGAGTATGTTATTGAGGAGGAGGCAGCAGCAGCCGCGGGGCCGTCCGGGGGTAGCGCCTCGTCAGTCATGAAGCCGCCTTCCGCCAGTGCCGCCGGCACGGTCCAGGCCACCGCTTCGCATCCACCGGCGGATCCTTCCACCGCCGCACGGTCTGCAAGGCCGCAACTTCCCCTCCCCCAGGCTTCTCATGGTGGCGGTGGGGCTTCGTCATCGCCGCTGCTGCTGCCGGCAGCCATCGTCGTGTTCGTGGCCGCGATGGGTGTGCTTACCGCCGCCGTGTGGCGAGGCGGTGGCCTCGCGGCGCAGCGTTCGTCCCTTCCGTAACAGGGGATTCGCGGAAAGGAAACCAACAATGTTGAGTCGTCCGCGCAGAAGATACTTTTCTCATTTTTGTTGACAAGAACAAGACACATCAAAGATTATTCAAAAACACACCTCCCCACTCTTTGTACCTCTCGATGCGCAGTGACTCACACTACCTCCTACCCACATATGCCTCATACTCGGAGGTGTGCTCGTGATAGAGTCGTCGCGCGCTGGCCGACGAGCCCGTGGCGGTGGCTCTTATTGCTCGTGTTGGTTGCCTGCGCTATGGCACCTAGTGGCTGCCTCGGCATGTCGATCATTCCGTGCGCACAATTGGTGTCGTCGCGGCCGACGTCCGCCATGAATGCAATGCTGAATGTCAGCAAGGCCTCCGAGCTGGACCGCAGTGCCGGTGGCGATGGAGTCGTGAAGTTGACCAACTGCACGATATCCACGCCGACGGCGCTTCTCTTCGTAGCCACCTCACCTGCTAGGGCCGAAGAGATCGCCCTCGTGCGCGTCGAGTTTGATAGTCTGACGGTCGTCGATCCTGAAGGCAGCGTGCAGCTCATCACAGACCAGGGATCCACGGCTACAACTGTGCCGCCGGCGAGCGACGAAGACCGGTTCATCCAAGGCGTTCACCTCGTCCTGCGCGATGCCTTTGTGAATCGGAGCGTGCAGTACGCCGGGGGTTCTAGCTCCTTCATGTCGTGGACGGATGTGAACACCGTCGCGAATGTATCCTGGTCCATCCTGGACAGCGTGATCGACATCCGAAGTGTTGCTAACGACGACGCAAGTGCCTTTTGTCTTGCCCCTCGCGGTTCCCTCACGGCGGCCAACAGTTCTAGTCGTCCAAGCGCGGTCAACGTGAGCTGGCAACTGCTACGCAGTCGGGTGCGTGTGAGCCACACAAGCCTAGGGAGTGCCTGCGCACTGGGATCCGATGAGGGACCGTCTAAGCTGGAATCGTTGGCGTTCGTCTCCGAGCAGTCGACAGTGGCAACGTCATCCACATGGCGATCGGCCGTCACGTTAGGCATCGCGTCCTTGTCCAAGCCGTGCCACGTGGTGGGCGTACAAGGGACCGCGATCGACTCCGTCCTTGACGCGGAGTCTGCTCGTGGCTCCGTCTCCGTACTTGGCATCGCGAGCCTGCTCGGATCCTCGATGCGCGACGTGCAATTGAAGGCCAGCGTGAATGCCGTGCTCCGAGGCACCGTCGCGTCGTCATTCGATTTTACAGCTGTCACCGTCTTGGGTATTGCGCTGGCGAGCGACGATACGGGCAGCAATGCGACCGCGATCGAAGGTGTCACACTGGAAGCCTCCGGCAATAGTAGTGTCGTGGCCGTCGGTTGGGACGGCGCGGGTGCGGTCAGTGCGATGGGTATCGTCTTGCGAGGCGGATCAGGGGCACCCATTCCGCTGGTTGCAACTTTGCGCGACATCAATTTGACAGCCATGGGCGCCAGCCAAGTTGTGGCAAAAGGAGGTTTGGCGGTAGCGGCGGTTGGTGTGAGTCTCACCTCGAATGTGGTTGGGGCGCAGGTGAGGGAGCTGTCGATTCGCATCGAAGCAGCGCAAGTTTACGTCGAGTCACCGTTTGCAGTACCCGCCGCGGCCGCCGGCATCGCGATCGCTGCTGGGGGGCAATCCCGATTGAACAGTTCGCACATTTATTTGACCGCTGCATTCGCTTCGACGGTGGTGTGTCAGGCTTCGCATGCGGTGGCGGCGCTCGGCATCGCCCTCTTCGGTAACGACTGGTCGTCGCCGTGCGTCGCGCACGTGACGGATGCAACCTTCGCAGCGACCGCTGCGTCCAACGTGACGACGGTGGCGAAGCGCAACACCAACACTTGTGCATCAACGTCGCTCGGCGTCGCACTCGCGGGACCGGCAGTTGACGCACGGGTGTCCAACCTGGCGATGCTATCGGTGGCCAGCAACGTGGATAGTGCGGGCAACTGTAACTCGGTCAACGCGATGGGGTTGTCCTTTGCGACACAGATTCCGGACGGCGGGGATGGCAATGTGACGTTGACGAACGTATCGATGTTCGCGATCAACGGTTCCAATGTAAGCAGCGCGGCGATTCACGCTTCCAGCGCATTGGGTATCGCCGTTGGTGGGGGCGTGATCACTCTGACCGTGATCAATGTTTCTACGCTGACAGAAAACTCGGTCTTGTCGAGCGTAGGGACCGGCTCTGCCGTGAGTCTTTTCGGGATCGCCGTGGCATCGCACACTTCATTCGTTTCGGTCCATGATTGGAAGGGAGCCATCCAACACTCGATTTTGCACGCGACTGCGGACGGGCACGCCGTCGCGAATGCCGGGCTGAGCACGTATACCGACAAAGGTACTGTATGGTTGATCGACGAGGTATCGATGGTGGCGCTGTTTAGCAACGTAACGACGATGAATCCAGACCACTTTGGCGTCAGCAGCCTCGGATTCGCGGCCGACGGTGGCGCGTCGTACGTGACCGTCACGTTGGTGAACATTTTCGTGTCCATTGGTGACAGTAGCGTCACGACGTTTGGCAAAATATCAACGAGCAGTATCGGCATCGCCGCGTCCTGCGCTCAAGATAGTAAGGTGAACGTATCCTCGATTTCCATCGTCTCGTTTCGTTCTCGCGTGAAGACCGTTGGTCGCAGTGCTCTCGCGAATATGGGGATGGCGGTCTACGGAATGTCGAGCGAACATTCGGGCGTGATCGTCATCCTCTACGGGTCGACCATCGATACGGCCGGTGACGATCTCGCCATCGCCGGCGGAGGAATATCCCACGCGAGCGCCGGTGCCGTCGGTCATCGCGCGTCACGTACCCGCATCACGTCGATTGACAGCGACGTCTCCGTGGTCGGCGCGTTGGGGGTGGCCGTCACCGCGATTTCCGTCTTCGGCGAAGGTGCCATCGACGGCGACTTCACTGATATCGCCCTCAACGCAGTAAGAAGTCGGTTGGTCGCGAAGGGAGTACGCGGGGTCAGTGGATTGGGAATTTCTCAGACAAACGCCATCGGCAGTCGCTGCAACGTGCGCCAGTTCGTGGTCACCGCAGAGTGGACAAATCTTTACGTTGACGGCACCTACGCGTGCGTCTGTGCGCTTGGAATTGCCGCGTACGCGAACAGTGTCGACGTTTCTGCCGTGGACGTGACGCTGTCAGCGACCGATACCAACGTGAGCGGCACCGCTGGGTTTCACTCTCTCGCGGCCTTGGGCATCAGCGCCGATGGCGGCGTTCTAGGCGCACTTCTAGATGTCAGGAGCACCACGTTCCGCGCCGACGCAAGCAACGTCACGGCATTCGCGGCCGGCAATGCGGTCAGCACCGTGGGGTTTGCCGCGTCCAGTGGCAACACTCAAGTGATTATCCACGACATCGACGTCACCATCGTCGACAGTCGGGTCGCCAGCCGAGGTCAACTGGCGGTGACATCCGGCGGTGCTACCGTCTACAGTGGCACCGTCGGCCTCATCGAAGGGGTGAATGTGAGTGTCGTGATTGTTCGATCGTCGATTTTCAGCGGCAATTCATCTTCGCTTTCAACGCTGGTCACCACATCCACTTCCGCGGCTGGCTTCTCGATGCAATGCCAGCAAGGAAGCCCCATTCGTTTGGCGAAGATCTCCGCAATGGCCTTTCATAGCGATCTCACGGCGTTGGGAACCGCCGTGGTCGGCATCCTTGGCGTCGCGGCCCGCATGAACGTCGACGACTCGTCGATCACTTTGGGGGCCGTTCTATTCTCTGCGACAAACTCAACCATTTCTGTTCGCGCTCTGGACGTGCTGGCCGTGTCGCTTGGAATAGCGTTGCTTAGCGGAAGGAAGTTATCGCTCGTCGCCGGCGAGTGTCTGTTTTACGCCCTAAATCAGACGGTGGCGATCACTTCCTGTGACCAAGGTGTCGCTGCCAGCCTCGGGATGGCCCTCGTCACCGGCGATGTGTCCCTCCGCCTGGATGACGTCAGTTTTGTGTCAGAGCGCAACGTCACCATTTCGGTTGTCAGCCCGCCCGCAACTTGCCAAACATGCGCGGCTCTTGGCGTCACGGTGATGGGCGGCACGACGGACCGGGAACCGAGCGTGTTGTCCGACGTCGTTGTCATTGCATCGGAGTTGACCACCGTTCGCTTGACTGGCTGCTTGACGGGCTGCGTCCTGTTCTCTGTCGTTCCGACGCTCACGTCCATGCTCGTCTCGAGCGCAGCGTCGTGGTCGATGCGGCTCGGCCGATACAGTAACAGCCTCATCGCGTGTCGCAGCGACATTCTCGGCTCAGGTCGGATATCCGTGGGTCCAACCGCGGAGGTCGCGAGGCAGGTGGTGTCGCCTCCTCCTACGACGCAGCTCGTCACTAACTTTTCAATTGTGGTCTTAGGGTCCACGGTGTCTTCCAATGAGGACAGTGCCTGTTTTTCAGCCGTGCCACCGCCCGCCTCCACGACTGGGAGGACTGGGGTTGAAACGGTCTTCTTCGCGGTCCGACTTAACTGCACTGGCGTTGAGGGTTGGAGGAAGACGTTCGCCACAGCGGACCCCCGCCTCGGCCGAGGCGCTCGTGTTTCCGTCGCCGGAGGGGCCCCGGACACCGATGCCACGGTCGAGCTCTTCCCAGGCTTGTCCCTCATTGCACAGCCAACCAACATCACGGTCAACGCGCTCAGCGATCTAACAGTCACGCTGGCGTTGACATCAGGAGCCGACACCGCTTCTGCGACGAACGCCGTGTTTTCCTCTTGTCCGATGTATCAAATCCGATCGGCGTGGATCTCAATGCGGCTGCGAAACGCGGCCCACGTGGCTGGTCTCGACCGGACCACGCAACGCAAGCGTAGCGAATCGCACGCGTTGAGCATCGCCGGGCAGCCACCGCGGAGCCGCTCGCCAACCTTGGTCGCATCCCCCGATCCGGCCACCGTCAGTCCCATCGATTCGACTCTGTCGGTGACTGCCACTGACACGAATCTGACGGATCATTCGGCGGGGGGTTCCCCAGCGACCGTCACTCCATCTCATGCCACTTCGACTTCGTCGGGCTCCCCACCTCCCCCGACAATACAAGCCTTGACAGGTGCCTCCCCGACGGTGTCGAACCCGACGTTGTCCACCGGAAGGTCGTCGGCAACCGAAGTTCGTGACGTCAATTTGACGAGTTCTTCCACAACACCGCCGGATTTGGCACGGCTGCTGCGAACGGAGTCCAGCCTCGATGGCATTGCGCGAGCGGCAAACACGGCTGCGGCAGGCGGTGGCGCCGCGACCGCGTTCGTCGCTGGGCTGGGCAGTCCCGTGGCCGCGTCCGCGGCTAGCAAAGCGACGCAGCTCGGTCGCACCCGTCAACTGGGAAACTGCGCGCCGCCCGCCGGCGGAGCCGTCGATGACGACGTGGATGATGCCGCCTTCCTCTGGGTGCGCGACGCCTCGTGGAGTCGGTCGGCGAGTGTGGCCTTCGTGTCCACATCCGTCGGCCTGTTGCTGGCAGGCGCGGTGGTCGCTGTGGTGCCGCATGTCCCGGCAGCAGCGGGAGCGTTCACGGCCTTCGTAGTGTACTTCGCGCCCAACGTTGCCGGTCTTGCCGCGCGCGCGCTTTCGTCTGGAATGCTGTCGTCATCGCAGGTCGTCGCGGCGGCCGTCAGCGGTCTGATGGCCATCGGATCGGTAGGTGCCGCTTCGTGGCTCGTCGTCACGAGGTGGGGGGAAGGTGTAGGGCGTGGCGCTCAGATGGTTCGTTTTTTCGTGGAAGGCGCGCGTGATCCCAACGTCAGCTTGCTTCGCCGCGTGCACGGGATCGTCGACTTGGCCGCCGCCACCTTCGTCGCTATCATCAGCAGCGTGCAATACGGCCGCCACTCACTTTGTGGAGTGGCCGCGGTGATGGTCGTGTTGGTCTACCTGCTGCAACTCGCGTACTTAGTGCGCGCACGGCCGTTGACGTCGAAGGCGGATTTCATCCTCGCGTGTGTCAACGTGGTCGCGATGGCCGCTCTGGGTATGCTGTCATCCGCCTCGGTGTGGCTCGCGTCCTCCTCCTCCTCTCAGCCCACGCGTGATCAAGTGAAACTGCTCGCGACGTACGTGGCCTTGCTATTGACGGGACTGTTTTATGCTGAGTTGGTCTGGGAGGTGGTGCACGTGGTACGCCGGTATTGGCTTCACGGAGGAGGTGGCCATGCCTTATCCGCCGCCGCTCCTACAAAAAGCACGGCGATGGGCCCTCACGGAGACGGTGATCATCATGATCGTCCAATGGAACCGTTGTTGACGTCGGTCCCCACACAACGCGTATTAGATGATTATCCGGTACGGGAAAGCGGAAGCCAAGCCCCCGGCGGCGATGACTTCGCCGTGGGGAGCAGCAAGCCAGGTGTAAACCGTCGCGAGGCCAACCCACTGTCGCAACACGGAGTTCACTTAGCTCGGGGTGATATTTAATGTCAGTGTTTTGTTCACCATTCGTCGATCGCACTCTTTTCGTTAGGACCATTGCGGTCGCCCTAACCGCTCAAGGCACCAGCTGTTGTTGTTGTCCTAACATCCACATTGCAACCCCCGCCGCCCCGACAAACTTTCATCAAAACGCATTTCCCGAAATCTTGACCAAACTCCCACCCATCTCATTGTTCGTTTCATTTTTCCCAACGCTCTCCCCAATTTCCATCTGATGAAGTTGAACATTCCACTACAAAAGAGTGCCGGCATTCGCTTCAATCTCTTATACACCGTTCTGCTGCTCGTCGCCTTCGTGGGCATGCTCGTGCAAATGATCGGCTTGCATTACTACGCCAAGTACGAGGAGGCCTTTCCATACTCGTCGAAGTGGACAGTCGGCTTTCGGGATGTCTTGTCGGATGACACGACGACTGGCCAGCCTTACTACTACTGCAACAATCAGTCGTACGATTGGGTGTTGGACTCCGAGCAGATTAAATCGCAAGGGCCGATGAACATGAGCAATGTTGGGTGCAAATTTCTCACGACGGAAGCCATGACCGTGGTCAAGACGGACGAAATTCAGGTGGGTACCTTCTTTCTGGAAACACAAGTCATCGGAAACGACACGGTCAACAAGCACTATTTCGTCACGCAGCCGGAGAAGATTACGTTTTTCATGAACCACGGGATCTACCACCCACGCGCTGGCATCATCTCACTCCCGAAAACGACGATGGTGAACGAACGCGGAGACGTCATTGCGCAGAGTCCCACCGGCAGCTTCATCGCCATCTCGCTGGAAGACCTCACGGCGGGTATCGACGTCGACGCCCCTCCGGTGGCCGCGGGCGGCAAACGGCGCAATCTTCTCGATGTCAAACGCGCCGACCCTGGCTACCCTGATGAGACGTTTCGGATGACTGGCGTGTACGTGTTGTTCGAACTATCGTACACGAATCTGCGGCCGTGGTCTCTTTTGACCGAGGTGGAATGTGTCATCCGGGCTAAGTACTTGCCGAATGTGTGGGGCGCCATTGGCACCGTGGGTTCGCGGTATTTCCAAGGCTATCGGATCATTATCAAGACGCGGACCGCGCTAGGATACGCCGACTTCTTCACCTCGTTGACCTACATCTTGAGCAGCATGGTCCTCTTTGGCGTGGCGCAGTCCATTTCGGTCACCGTCTACGGCATCGTCAGCGCGGTCATCAAAAAGTTGAAGCAGAAAGCGCGAGGGGAGACGGACGAAGAGGCTCAACGCCGCGAGGAGCTCGAAGAAGCGGGCATCGCGGGCATGGAAACGGCAAGGACCATTCGAAGCGCGCAAGGTGCCGGAGGGACGGACTCGGACGGTGTGTTCGTAGCCGGCGCGGCTCGTGGTGCGCGACGGGTGAGCCTTAATCAAGACAACAACTATCCTGCGAGCACTCCGGCCGCCTCGACGATGTCTATCAAAGCTCCACCTTCACGCAGCGGCGCAGAGGAGTGCATTCCGATTGACAACGGTGGGGAGGGCCACAACAGCACTGGCAAGTATGCCGCTTTTCCGGTAAACGACCCTCGCGGGGGAAATATCTCACCTCCGTTGGCGCGTTCCCTAGAGATCTCCGATATGGTCGACGTTTCCAACACCGATACCCAACCGCGGTGATATTGCGATGTGTACAAAAGCGAAAACGCATTGTCCAGTCGATCGAGTGATCGACCAATCAGAGAAGCGCAAAAAGCGCAAACGTTCTATGGTGTCAATGAAAATTGAACGCCTTGACTGAACAACTGTCAAAAACACAAAACGCAAAAGCCTTCCCACTCACACCCATTCACTGCGCAATGCTCCCCCCTCCATTCCCGACTCCAAGATTCCGAGTGTGAGAGAGATATCGCCGGAACAACACTTACCCCTTTCTTCTATTTCCCCCGCTGCGGTTATCATTTTTGTCCCCCGTCCTCCATCCCCTCTCCGGAGAGACCGATTCATCATTTCCCCTCATCTGTCCTAACCCCAACAAATGTGGGGGCATGTCGAGAGGAGGGAGCAAAGTTTTTTACCTTTACGCAGTTTATCCATTTTCCTTCAGCGCTAACCAGTGTCCAGAGTTGCCGCCATATCAATGCCCACGCTGTGTGTGGCCTCGTCGCAAACCGGTGACGTTCGGCTGCTTGGAAGTTTCCCGCCGGGAACGCACGTCGAGGAGCTGGCGCGTGCCGCGGAGGTGCCCAGTTGCGTGGGGTTCACCGTCGGCCGGGCCGGGCTACGTTTTCTTGTCCGCGAACCGGCCGACGTCGATCGACTCTGGGATGGCGACGTGCTCTATCCGGTGGATGCAGAAACCATCGCGCGGCTGAACGCCGATCACATATTGACGCCCCTCGGCCAAATTCCGAGCATGTCGAAGGTCGCCACACTCAAGGAACAGGAAGCATCGTCCGCGAGCCGCGTCTCCACTGCCCCCATGGTGCCACTTTGCTGGCTGCGACGCGTGGTGAGGGAGCTGAGGCAGGACGCAGGAGGGATGGACCCTCCGCAACCACGGGCGAACAGTACCGAAGCAGCAGAAAAGCCGCCAACGGAAGGCTTCGTGGAGGAGGCGCGAGCGCATGGGCATTTCTTCGTGTCGCTGCTGGAAGATGATGAGAGTCGGGAAGCGACTGCGCCTGCGGAGGGGACGCTCCTCGCTGCCGCCATTCGCAACGGCCTGCGAAGCGCTCGTCGCATTTTCGAGGCCCCGAGGGAACTGAAGAGCGCGTTGGAAATGGAGGGTCGCTACCGCATTTGGGGATGGAAAGGAGTGGACTTTAAACGGAAGGAGTGTTTCAAGGTGCGCGACTGCAGCGACTTGCACCGACGCTGGCCGACCCCGGGAAGTGGTGGGGGTGATGGTCGTCCTTCAGCGGCACCATCCTCCACGGGCAGCAGGCGACACCGTGATGATGACGACGAAGGTGAGATGGCGAAAAAGGCAGCCTCGGCGTCGTCCTCCCTCGCCTTTCCTACCGTTGCAGATGTCTTCGCCCCCTGGGCGGCATTCCACGACATAGGATCCCTGTGCGCGAAGGTGTTGCTCGTCGCCGGCGGGGACTTCACACTGGACGAAGTCGAGACGATGTTGCGAAGCCAACGGGCCGTCGTGCCGAGCGATGAGCTGGCCGCTTCTTTCTACGAGGTGTTTCGATACCTCCCCTTCGACGGCGATTCGCTGCCGCCAAGGGAATCCGCGCTTCCATGCGAGGAGCACAGCGACGTGGGAATCGTGACGGTATCATGCCGTGCGGCGGGCCATATCCACGGTGGAGGGTTACAAGTATTCGACTGGGGCGCCCAAGGTTGGGTATCGGTCGAGCCGCGCATGACCCTTGCGTCAACGAAAGGCGGTGGTGTAGGGCCTGAGGGTGCGCCCACCGACGATGCCGGCGACGATGCAAGGGTGACCGACGACGTCGCGCCGGTGTGCGTGGTGCTGCTAGGTGAACATCTGGAAGCCATGACGAAGGGCCGCTTTACCGCGACACCGCATCGCGTCGTGCTACCCCCAGGCAACCGCAACGTCCGTTATTCCCAGATTGCCGAGGTGTTGCCGCATCCAGACGCTCGCGTATATTGCCGCACAGCCACGGCCTTCGTTCCGAGCACCGCCGCCGCTGTTGAGAAGGAAGGTATGGATCCAGCGGTCGCTACCGCCGTAAGCCGCGTCGACGGCTCCTCCTCCTCTGGCTGCATGACATCCAAGGAACTGTTCCTGCGCAACAGTGAAGGTGTAAGTTCGGTGAACTTCGAGTAGTTTCACAAAAAAAAACGGAGCAAATAGGGCTTCCTCGACGGAGAGACCTGGGAGGAGGAGCCCTCTCCGACACAGGGGAGTCGTCGGACCACATCGCGTCGCTGTTGCTGCCGACGCCGAAAATGCCCACTTGGTGACCG
>ERZ1292633.1500-Hain-H41-02um-R1-1500-length-25119-cov-21_pt1 | contig 12096 bp, 12 predicted proteins | sample MGYA00564406_ERZ1292633 | MGnify/ENA primary metagenome ERZ1292633 (study PRJEB36523, sample SAMEA6512639) | groundwater metagenome | collected 2019-01-08 | study: AquaDiva: Metagenomics assemblies of 32 groundwater samples
GCGATTACGGATTCAGCCTGTTTCTGCCGGTATTCGTTCAGTTGTGTACTTAACATACGATTATTCACTGCCAATAATTCAATAGCGAACAACGCCGCATTGGTTGCGCCTGCTTCTCCAATGGCAAAAGTGGCAACAGGAACACCTTTAGGCATTTGAACAATAGAAAGCAGTGAATCAAGCCCCTGTAAATGCTTGGAATTAACCGGCACACCCAAAACAGGTATTGTTGTTTTTGCCGCGATCATGCCGGGGAGATGCGCAGCCCCGCCTGCACCCGCAATGATACATTGAATGCCCCGCCCGCCAGCCTCTCCGGCGAATTGAAACATCAAATCGGGTGTGCGGTGCGCTGAGATCACTTTAGCTTCATAAGTAATATGAAATTCATCTAAAATAGCCGTTGCATGTTGCATTACGTCCCAATCACTTTTACTACCCATCACTACGCTAATTAATGGTTTAATCATATGATTCCAGTTTGCGATAAATTTGCAAAAAATTATTGCGTATAACACTACCCCATCAAGCTATAAAAAGGCGACTGGCTATTTTATAAGCCTGTGCAATAATTGTGGCAGCTATTTCATTAACTTCAATAAAAAATATAATTAGTATTATACTAACCTCCGTTAGCAGTGACCTTGTTAGGTGATTTAGATATCAACGTCATGAGTCTCTATAATTTAATTTATCGATAAAACGGCATCTATCGCTATGAATTTTCAACGGGGAAAACAAAATGACGAACCAGAAATCAATCTGGTTCCCATGATTGATGTATTACTGGTGATACTCATCTTTCTGGTTGTTACCACAACCTATTCAAAATTTGCCGAACTCGAAATCACCCTGCCCCAAGCCAGTGCGGAAGAAGTCAACAAAAATGTCGAGAAACCTAATAATATTGACATCACTGTCAATGCCGTCGGGGAGTATACAATCAATCTTGTTCCCATCAAGTTTTCCAGTATAGAAAGTTTACGGGATGCATTGCAATCCGCAGCCAAGAATCTATCGGACCCGTTTATTATTATCAATGCAGATGCAAAAGCAACTCACCAATCGGTCATAACTATTATGGAAGCTGCCCGCCTGGCAGGGTACAATAAAATCACTTTTACCACCGAAACAAACAATGCCCAATAAATAATCAATCGAACCAGTGAATTGATTCCAAAATATTTGCACTTATTGCGGTTTAAGATCAGAGAATTACATAATTTATGAATAGAAAATAATTCTTTAAGGAGAAAATAATGTCTAACTACAATCTCGAAAACTTTTCTAAAGCTGCTCAAGCAGACTCACAATATGTATTGGCACCCCTGCCCTATGCGGATAATGCGCTGGAACCTGTGATATCAGCCAACACGCTCAGTTTTCACTATGGCAAGCACCACAAAACTTATGTTGATAATTTAAATAATCTGGTTGCAAATAGCGATCTGGCGGGTCAATCGCTGGAACAGATCATCCAGGCAACAGCCGGACAAGCTGATAAAGCAGCCATTTTCAATAATGCCGCGCAAGTCTGGAACCATATGTTTTATTGGCACAGTCTGAAGCCTAATGGCGGCGGCGAGCCATCATTTGCACTCAAGCAGAAAATTGAGGCTTCATTTGGCAGTTTGGATGCGTGTAAAAAGGAATTTGCCACAGCAGCCATGACACAGTTCGGCAGCGGTTGGGCATGGCTGATATTGGATGGAGACAAAATCGCTGTCGCCAAGACAGGCAATGCCGACTCCCCGCTCACAAAGCATATGCGTCCATTATTGACCATCGACGTATGGGAACACGCCTATTATCTGGATTATCAAAATCGCCGCGCAGATTATGTGAATACGATACTGGATAAACTGATCAATTGGGATTTCGCTGCTGCCAATCTTGGATAATTCCCTGATTTATGACTGATATCACTATCGCCCTTTCAAAAGGGCGAATTTTTGAAGATACGGCACCTCTGTTAAAAGCAGCCGGGATAGTCGCACTGGATGATCCGGAATCATCGCGCAAGCTGATCCTTTCCACCAATCGCACCAATGTCCGCTTGATTATCGTGCGTGCATCGGATGTACCGACTTATGTGCAATATGGCGCAGCGGATCTCGGGATTGCCGGAAAAGATGTGCTGCAGGAACATGGCGGCGCCGGTCTTTATCAGCCGCTGGATCTTAATATTGCACGTTGCCGCATGATGGTGGCTGTACCTGAGGGCTTTGATTATGACTCCGCTGTGCGTCAAGGTGCACGCTTACGCATTGCGACCAAATATGTGCAAACTGCCCGTGAGCACTTTGCTGATAAAGGTGTCCATGTGGATCTCATCAAGTTATATGGTTCCATGGAATTGGCGCCATTAGTGGGTCTGGCTGATGCAATCGTTGATCTTGTATCCAGCGGCAACACATTAAAAGCAAATCATCTTAAAGCGGTAGAAGAAATAATGCCTATCTCGGCAAGGCTCATTATTAACCAGGCTGCATTGAAGCTGAAGAGAGACACGATTCAACCTGTGTTGGACGCATTCTCCGAAGCCGTTCAAACATAAATCTGCCGGCAATCACATCATCAGAAATTTATCTCACACCATGATCCAGATAAAACGATTCAATTCAATCGATCCTGATTTTAATTCAAATCTTGAACAACTATTGGCTTTTGAAAACGCACAAGATGATGCAGTCGATTTGACAGTAGCCAAGATTCTTGCGGATATCCGAAAGCGCAAAGACGCTGCCTTGATCGAATACACCAATCGGTTTGACAGACTCTCCATCGCATCCGGCGCAGATCTCGAGCTCACACAGCATCATTTACAGCAATCCCTGAAAGCTTTGCCATCTATCCAACGTACCGCACTTGAACAAGCTGCCGAGCGAATTCAAAGCTACCATGAGAAACAACAGCTAAGCTCATGGCAGTACACTGATTCAGACGGTACTCTGTTAGGCCAGAAAATAACACCATTGGATCGTGTGGGTCTATACGTTCCTGGCGGGAAAGCATCCTATCCCTCATCTGTGCTGATGAACGCCATACCGGCCAAAGTAGCAGGTGTAAAAGAACTCATTATGGTCGTTCCCACACCCGGTGGGGAAAGAAACGACATGGTCCTGGCGGCTGCTGCGATCAGCAAGGTTGACCGGATTTTTACCATTGGCGGCGCACAAGCTGTTGGCGCATTGGCCTATGGCACTGAAACAATACCTCAGGTTGATAAGATCGTTGGGCCTGGAAATTCCTATGTTGCTGCTGCCAAGCGCCGGGTATTTGGCATCGTTGGCATCGATATGGTTGCTGGACCGTCGGAAATCCTCGTCATTTGTGATGGCAAGACAGATCCCGACTGGATTGCTATGGACCTATTTTCTCAGGCGGAACATGATGAATTGGCCCAGGCCATTTTATTATCGCCGGATGCCGGTTTTCTGGATCAAGTCATACACAGTATCAATCGTTTAATATCTGAAATGCCGCGCAAAGACATCATCCGCACTTCACTGGAGAATCGTGGCGCTTTGATTCAGGTGCAGGATTTGGATGAGGCTTGTGCAATCGCCAACAACATTGCACCTGAACATTTGGAATTATCGTTAGCACAACCTGAAAACTGGGTGAATAAAATCCGCCATGCCGGTGCTATTTTCCTTGGGCGTAATGCTTGTGAAGCGCTGGGAGATTATTGTGCCGGCCCTAATCATGTTTTACCCACATCACGTACAGCCCGTTTTTCCTCCCCGCTGGGAGTTTATGACTTTCAGAAGCGAAGCAGCCTGATTCAGGTTTCTCGGCAGGGTGCCGCAAAGTTGGGGGAAATTGCATCGATACTGGCCTATGGAGAGGGCTTGCAAGCTCACGCTCTGTCCGCAGAGTATCGTTATAAAAATAGATAAACCCGAGATTATCATTATCACGATAATTTATCGATAACTGCGGGATTTAATCATGCCAGTTATTACTTCACGTAATCACCCGCTCATCAAACAACTGATCAAGTTAGAAAAATCATCACAATACCGCAAAAGAACGGGATTGACGCTGCTTGATGGAGTACACCTTGTTCAAATCTATCATGCTGTTTTAGGTTCACCAGAGAATTTGGTTGTCAGTCAATCCTATTCTGAGAACTCTGGAAATAAACATTTTCTTAATACCTTATTTAAAAATATAACCCCTAGAATAACGATCATTAGTGATGCGTTATTTCGTGAAATCTCTCCTGTAAAAACGCCCACAGGAATTCTTGCACTCATTTCAATACCAAAATTAAATAAAGAAACCGATAACGAAGCAGAAATTTTCAGTGTTTTGCTTGAAACCATACAAGATCCTGGAAATTTGGGTTCTATTTTACGTTCGGCTGCCGCCGCCAATGCCAGAAATATTTATCTTTCAAATCAGTGTGCCGATGCTTGGTCACCCAAAGCACTGCGGGCCGCAATGGGAGCACATTTTTTTTTGCACATTCATGAAAATTCTGATTTGCCTGAGATTACGCAGAAATTTGCTGGAATTGTCATTGCCACATCCCTGCAGGCAACAAGAAACCTTTTTGAGATTTCACTGACTGGACCGATTGCATTTGTATTCGGCAATGAAGGAACAGGGTTATCCGAAGAAATCGTGCAAGCGGCTGATGAAAATATTTCTATCCCGATGCCAGGCAAAACAGAATCACTCAATGCCGCTGCTGCCGCTGCCATTTGTTTTTTTGAAAAAGTACGCCAGGACAGAGCATCAAAAGCAGTTCTCAATGTTGGAACTAAATAATGCAGCGGTGTATCATACGCCAACTTAACAAAACCGCATCTTTGGAGCATTCATGAAAATTTCAGTTTTATTTCTCATAGCCTTAGTTGGATGTTTGCTATTAAATTCCGCCAATGTCATGGCACTGCATCATGAAGTGCAGAATGCGCAAGACTCCAACGGGAAATTACCCAATAATGAGGGAAAAGTCGTTTCCGTCCTCGACACAACAGGTTATACCTATATGGAACTGGAGAATGGTGGAAACACTTTCTGGATTGCCGCTCCTACAACCAAAGTCAACAAAGGCGACCATATTCGCTTTGTTGAGAGCATGACGATGAGTAACTTTACCAGCAAAACACTAAATCGCACTTTCGGTACAATTATTTTTGTCTCATCCACTCAGATCAAGAAATAACTTTATGTGATATCGGTAAAACCGATTAACAGTTTATTCTTCAGGCTTTTTAACTCATCACGATACAGTGCTGCTTGCTCAAATTCCAGGTTCTTTGCAGCACTATGCATCTTCTTCTCAACACGCTGTATTTCTTTGGCCATTTGAGATTCGCTCATGGCATCATACCGGGCTTGTGTTTGCGCAGCTTTAAGATTCTGTTGTGCAGATTCATAATGGTAAACACCATCGATCAGATCTTTAATCCGTTTATGGACAGAACGCGGAGTGATATGGTGCTGCAGGTTATATTGTGTCTGCTTATCGCGCCGGCGCCTTGTTTCATCAATTGCAAAACGCATTGATTTGGTTATTCTATCCGCGTAAAGTATTGCTGTGCCATTGATGTGGCGCGCAGCTCTGCCTATGGTTTGAATCAGTGATCTTTCAGAACGGAGAAATCCCTCTTTGTCGGCATCCAGTATGGCGACCAATGAAACTTCCGGAATATCCAACCCCTCGCGCAATAAATTAATACCTACCAAAACATCAAACTGACCCAAGCGTAAGTCACGAATAATTTCAACGCGCTCAACGGTATCAATATCGGAGTGCAGATAACGAACTTTGATTTGATGATCTGAAAAATAATCGGTTAAATCCTCTGCCATGCGCTTTGTCAAAGTGGTCACCAAAACTCGTTCTCCTTTAGCTGTGCGCAGATTGACCTCCGACATTAAATCATCAACCTGTGTTGTCACAGGCCGCACTTCAATGGCAGGATCAACCAAACCTGTTGGTCGAACCACTTGTTCCACAACCTGACCGCTATTTAATTTTTCATAATCAGCCGGGGTTGCGGATACAAACACAGTTTGGGGCATTCTTTTCTCAAACTCTTCGAATCTTAGCGGGCGATTATCTAAGGCGGATGGCAAGCGGAAACCGTAATTCACAAGATTTTCTTTGCGCGAACGATCTCCTTTATACATTCCACCGATTTGAGGAACAGTGACATGACTTTCATCAATGATCATTAACGCATTGCGCGGTAAATAATCCAGCAGGGTTGGCGGCGGTTCACCCGGTTTCTTTCCGGAAAGATGGCGCGAATAATTTTCAATGCCTTTGCAGAAACCCAACTCATTAAGCATTTCCAGATCAAATCGTGTGCGTTGCTCAATCCGCTGAGCTTCAACCAATCGTTGTTCCTGATAGTAATACTCCAGGCGTTCACGCAACTCAGCTTTTATCGTTTCTATGGCACGTAATGTTGTACTTCTGGGCGTTACATAATGACTGGAAGGATATACGGTATAACGTGATAGTTTTTGTAATACGCGGCCCGTCAGTGGGTCGAACAGTGACATGCTATCCACCTCATCATCAAACAATGAAATACGCACAGCAGTTTCAGCGCTTTCGGCTGGAAAAACATCAACGACATCACCTCTGACGCGGAATACACCCCGTTTAAATTCTAATTCATTGCGATCGTATTGCATTTCAGTCAAGCGTTTAATCATGTCACGCTGAGTAATTTTCTCTCCATTGCGCAAATGTAAAATCATGCCATGATAATCCACCGGGTCCCCTATACCATATATACACGATACGGAAGCCACTATGATTGCATCATCTCGTTCCAGTAGAGATTTTGTGGCCGATAAGCGCATTTGTTCAATATGTTCATTAATACTCGAGTCTTTTTCTATAAAAAGGTCCCGGGACGGCACATAAGCCTCCGGCTGATAATAATCATAATAAGAGACAAAATATTCAATTGCATTTTCAGGGAAAAATTCACGCATTTCCGCATAAAGCTGTGCAGCCAGAGTTTTATTCGGCGCCATTAAAATGGCAGGACGGCCCAGGCGGGCGATCATATTGGCTATCGTATAGGTTTTACCTGAGCCGGTAACCCCTAATAACGTCTGGAATGCAAGACCATCCTTAATACCTTCAACTAACTGTGTAATGGCCTCTGGCTGATCACCAGCTGGTTCAAATGATTGATGTAATTTATACGGACTATTGGGGAAGGTTACGATCACAGGTATAATTCCAATATTAAATTGTTTCTTTATGTCATTTTAACATGCTGATCTGTTCATTTTAGTGTGAGGATTTTTTGTGGAACTCTCTAACCGCGTTCAAACCATTAAGCCATCCCCTACCCTTGCTGTTACTGCTCGAGCTGCCAGGTTAAAAGCTGAAGGTAAAGATATTATTGGATTAGGAGCAGGCGAACCTGATTTTGATACCCCGCAACATATTAAAGATGCTGCAATAGCAGCCATCAATAAAGGTCTAACTAAATATACTGCGGTGGGGGGAACACCCGGCTTAAAAAATGCCATTGTTGCAAAATTCAAACGCGAGAATAATTTTGATTTTGAAGCCAAACAAATTCTGGTTTCATGTGGCGGCAAACAAAGTTTCTTTAATCTGGTACTATCCGTAATCAATCCAGGTGATGAAGTTATTATCCCAGCCCCTTACTGGGTTTCTTATCCTGATATTGTCTTAATCGCTGAAGGCAAGCCGGTTTTTATCAATACGGGCATCGAACAGAACTTTAAAATATCTGCAGAACAACTCGAAGCATCGATTACCCCTAGAACTAAAATGTTTGTCATCAACAGCCCTAGCAATCCATCGGGGGCAGTTTATACACTGGATGAGCTTAGAGCATTGGGCGAGGTTTTACGCAGATATCCACAAATTCTGATCGCCACAGACGATATGTATGAACATATTCTTCTATCAAATCAAAAGTTCATAAATATAGTCAACGCCTGTCCGGATTTATTCCAGCAAACGGTAGTCCTGAATGGCGTCTCCAAAGCTTATTCAATGACTGGATGGCGGATTGGTTATTGTGGCGGACCTGCACCCATAATAACCGCCATGGAAAATATTCAATCACAAAGTACATCCAATCCCAGTTCTATCTCACAAGCTGCCGCTGAAGCTGCATTAAATGGTGATCAGTCTTGCATGAATCCGATGATAGCGGCCTTCAAAGAACGCAATACTTTTGTTACTGAACAATTAAATCAAATGAATGGCGTTCATTGCTTATCTTCTGAAGGTGCATTTTATGCATTTGCTGATATCCGCCAATCGATCAGTGACTTATATAACAAAAATTTGATTGGCGCGCCAAACGATATCGCGCTGAGTGAATATTTGCTGGAAAGTGCTGGAGTCGCTGTCGTTCCAGGCTCTGCATTCGGGTGTGACGGCTATATACGTTTATCCTTTGCTACTTCAATGGAAAACCTGAAGCAAGCATTAAGCCGTATTAAAAACCTGCTGAAATAACCGGACCACCTCAGCAGATATATATAATCATACTTCTAATGAAAACCGGCAACGGCTGCTTTCTTGGTTTTTCCAGCTCTCGAAGGGATATTGCACAGACCGCACACATGATTGGAATGAATTTCCAATGAATGCACAATAAACTTACCGTGACAACTGACACAAGGCGCTATACACAATACGCCACTTTCAACAAAACGTATTAAAGTCCACGCCCGGGTTAAACTTAATACTTTCTCCAGTTGATTAACTTCAATATGTTCTATATAGAGTTTATAGCTTTTAATCAACGCATCTATGCCGTCAATCTCGACATTTGCTCTAATGTAGTTATATATATTAATAAATAATGAAGAATGCATATTGGGTTGCCAGCTCATAAACCAGTCTTCTGAGTAAGGCAACATACCCTTAGGAGGCGATACTCCTCTGATTTCTTTATATAGTTTAACTAATCTCTCACGACTGAGATCAGTGTTCATTTCCAGAACTTGTAATCGAGCACCTAATATGATTAATTCGGTTGCAAGCTGAATTTGCCTGGCCTCAGTCAAAATGCTTCGATTGCGCATAGTCCGCCCCTTATTTATAGAATCTTTATGTTACAACCTCTGCTGGCTTTCCCGCCATTAAAATGGCCGCATGTGATTTTGTTACAGCTTGATCGCGATTATCATTGGATAACATCTCTGCAATTAAACGATCATCAAAGCGGAAACGACAAAGTAACATATTTGAAGCGGCCATTTTGATCAATTGCGCAGAAGTTAGTTTATTCAGGATCTCAGCGATGTCTTGATTAATTCCTAATCGATACATTGCTGACACTTTATCTTCTTGTAGCATCTGTTTAGCGAGCAGCATATAACTTAAATTAACATCTCTAATTTCACCCAGAGTTTGATTTGGTTCCATTTTAATACTCCCTTAGATTAAAAAATGTTAAATCAAAAACACACGAAGCGTATGGATAGATTTTCAATCATGACGAAGTGGAAGTAAATGGAAGTTAAACCTAAAAGAAGTTAGGTAATTTTCCTATCGGGATGTAGGAATATTAACTACAAAATAGAAGCTGAATTTTCTGAGACTTGAGAATGTCTCACTGCCTTATATTATTAGGCCGGAGCTCCAGCTTTGCACTGTTCCAACAGAAGCGATATATCCTCAGCAATACTTGGTTTACTAAGAACATCCTTGATTACGATCGCATTGCATCACAAAGGGTATAAAGAAACCAAACCGTTATTCAGCCTCAATTGACTAACAAATTAAGATTCCTGATTAATGCAATGATTTATGAACTACCCGAATAAACATAATATCATGCATAAAGGAGTGCCCTATCTTTAGAATAAAAATAGAAAAATGCCCCAAATAAATCAATGCTAAATAACTGAGGCGATCAAGTAAAATAAATCGAAGCAACCTGAGAAACCTACAGTGCGAAGCGCTTGCATAGTGATTTGGCAGATCACGGTGTACAGATCACGCCATACCGTGTCCGAACATTGCGCAAGAAGTTGGGTTTACGTTGTAAACAAAAACGGATTCAAGGTAACGACTGATTCCAAGCATAATTTGCCGGTAGTGCCCAATATTCTGAAACGAGAATTTTCTGTCAGCGCGCCTAACAAAGCATGAGTCAGTGACATCACCTATATTCCTACGGATGAAGGCTGGTTGTATTTGGCTGGAATAAAAAAGCCGTTTAATGGTGAACTGGTGGGTTATGCCATGAGTGAAAGAATGACGCAGAAATTGGTTATGCAAGCATTATTTCGTGCAGCTGCAAGTAAGCTCTTCACTCAGATCTGCGGTAGCCAGTACTGTGCACATGATTACCAAAATCTATTACAACACAATTCGGCATGGCCGCTTCCATGAGCCGTAAAGGAGATTGCTATGACAATGCTCCGATGAAAAGCTTCTGGGGAACGCTTAAAAACGAATTGGTACATCATCGGAAGTTTAAAACAGACAACAAGCCATTCAGGAGATTGCCGAATATATCGAGATCTTCTATAACCGGCAGAGAAAACAGGAGAGATTAGGCTATCTATCACCAGCAGAATTTACACAGCGATATTATGCAAATCTACCTGCTGCTTAAACCGATGGCCTCCATTTTGACAGCACACCTCAGATTGTCGTTTTATTGAGAGATTGATCCATTCTTATTCGCACGCTTTTTGTAAATCCGACTTAATCAGAATTTCCTTAGGAACACATAGGAAATCTCAGTTTAAATTTTCAAGCGTTCAACAGTATGTCCTTTTATGAGGTGCTCATCAATGATTTCATCAATATCTTCTTTATCAATGTAGGTATACCATGTTTCATCCGGGTAAATAACGATAACCGGACCTTCATTACAGCGATCAAGACAGCCTGCGTTATTAATACGGATTTTTTTCTTACCATCCAACTTTAAAGATCTAATGCGTTGCTTAGCATAATCCCGTAATTCCTGAGCACAAAAATTATTACAGCACTTTGCGTCACCTTCACGCTGATTAGTACAGAAAAAAGCATGATATTGATAATAGCTCATGGACATATGATAAAAAAATAAATCCCGGTTAATGAAATATTTGCCAAAATAGCAAAGCAGCCAATAAAATTGCAATGAGTGCCAGTAGTCGATTCTGATGCTTTTCTTCGATAACCAGATCGATCATTCTTTTTTCCAGTATATGGTTGCGATTTTCAGCAAGCATCTGGTGCATAAGCCGTGGGAACTCCGGCAGAATGATTGCCCAGTTGGGTGCCTCTCTTTGTATTCGGCTCGCTAACCCACGTAAGCCAATTTGTTCAGCCATCCAGTGCTCCAGAAAGGGTTTGGCGGTTTTCCAGAGATCCAGATCAGGATCAAGATCGCGGCCCAAGCCTTCAATATTAAGTAATGTTTTTTGCAATAATACCAATTGTGGCTGGATTTCCACATTAAATTGCCGTGAAGCTTGAAATAACTGTAGCAAAATCCGTCCAAATGAAATTTCTTTCAGCGGTTTATCAAAGATGGGTTCACATACAGCACGTATAGCTGCTTCAAAATCATCGACGCGAGTATCTCTGGGCGCCCACCCAGCCTCAATGTGCGCTTGCGCAACACGCCCATAATCGCGACGAAAAAAAGCCAGAAAGTTTTGAGCCAGATAATTCTTGTCTTCATCGCTGAGTGTCCCCATAATGCCAAAATCAACAGCAATGTATCGGCCATCTTTTCCCACAAAGATATTTCCCGGATGCATATCGGCATGAAAATAGCCATCCCTGAATACCTGCGTAAAAAATATCTCCACCCCGACACGCGCCAGTTGGGGGATATCAATACCTTGCTCTCTTAATTTATCGACATGGCTAATAGGAACGCCTTTTACGCGCTCCATGACCATGACATTAGTGCGGCAATAATCCCAGTAAACTTCGGGAACCAATAATAGTGGAGAATTAAGAAAATTACGGCGTAATTGGCTGCAATTAGCCGCTTCGCGCATAAGATCAAGCTCATCATCTAAATGTCGTGCAAACTCTGATACAACCTGACGCAATTTCAATCGTTTGCCATCCAACCAAAGCGCTTCTGCTAACCATGCGCCTGTATCCAT
>ERZ1292633.5010-Hain-H41-02um-R1-5010-length-12095-cov-7_pt1 | contig 12095 bp, 10 predicted proteins | sample MGYA00564406_ERZ1292633 | MGnify/ENA primary metagenome ERZ1292633 (study PRJEB36523, sample SAMEA6512639) | groundwater metagenome | collected 2019-01-08 | study: AquaDiva: Metagenomics assemblies of 32 groundwater samples
GACCCGATCGAAAGGGCTGAAACAGGAGGCGAGGGCGGGCACGTTGATGAACAGACGTCCGCCGGGCTTGACGTGGTCGAGCGCTGCGCGCAGAAACCCTTTGGTCTCGGCGATATGCTCGAGAACGTCGAAGAGGAATACGGCGTCGTAAGACCCGACCAGGGACGCGTTTCGATCGAGCGCGTCGTAATAAAGCGTGCGTCCGCGCCCGGGGACGCAGCCAAGAAGCGCGCCGGCGTCGAGGTCGGCCATATCCACGGTCCAAGACGAACGCGTCTCCAGCTGCGTTCGGAGCACGCCGCGACCGCCTCCGATGTCGAGCGCGCGCAGGGGAGCGTCCACCGAGAGGCCGGCGTCTTCCAGCGCGTTAAGCAGGACTTGCAGCCGCCATTGGAGCCAAAAATGATCGGGTTCGGCGATGTCATACCAGCCTTCCTCGAACGAGGAGGGTCTCAGCGGCGACAGAAGCTCAACCCCCTTTCGAGAAAGGCTTTCGGGGGCGATCTTAGGATGAGCCATCGTCTCCCACGACTTCCATAACGATGTAGGAGGGACGGCCTTGCACCTCCAAATAGGTCCGGCCGACGTAAGCGCTCAGGACATACAAGCAGAACAGGGTCATGAAGTTGCCCAATGAAATCATCGCGTAGGTCGCGAAAAACCACAGGGCGATGGGGTCGCTTTGGCGCAGGAGATACTTTTCCAAGGACAAGAGCGTCAGTCCGAAGCTGACGAGAAGATAGACGACGGTGAAGAATTGGGCGATTTTCAACGGTTTAATGCTCAGCGAGGCGATGCCGTCGGTGGCGAGGTGATAGAGCTTGTCGAGGGAATATTTGCTTCGTCCCGCCCGGCGCTGGTCGCGCTCGTAGGCCAGGCCGATTTGCCGGAAGCCGACCCAGGACCTCAAGCCGCGCGGGAAACGTAAACGCTCCGGCAGCTTGGAGACTTCCTCGACAACTCGACGGTCCATCAGGGAAAAATCGCCGCTGTCGAGCGGAACCTTGACGGTGGAAAGAAAGGACAGCAGGCGGTAGTACAGCCAGTAGCAAAATATTTTCCCGACGCCCTCCTTGCGCTTTTTTCTCTCGCCGAAAACGACGTCATAGCCTTGCCTCCAGAGATCGACCATCGCCAGGACCGTGCCGGGAGGGTCCTGGAGATCGGCGTCGATGACCGCGACGGCATCGCCGCGGCTGGCGCGGAGTCCGGCCGACACCGCGTTTTGATGCCCGAAGTTTCGCGAGAGCCGGTAGAGGGTCGCGGGCCAGCCGAGACGGATTTTTTCGGCGATGAGGCTCGCGCTTGAGTCGCCGCTGCCGTCGTCGACGAAGAGGTAGCGTACGCGGCCTATGCCCCGAGCCTTGAGCGCCGCGGGGCTGAATGTTTTCTCTAGAGCCTCGAAGAGGGAGCCGAGCACGTCCTCCTCATTGTAGATGGGAATGATCACGTCCAAAGAGGCCGGGTCCTTTCGCGGTGTGTTCATGTCAGCTCCGATGGGCGGCGAGAGCGCGTTCCTGTTCCTCTCGTCGAGGTTTATTGCGCAGGGCGATCTCGCGAGCCAGCTCTTTCATTCGGTCGGACGTCAGCGCTTCCAGACGCGGACGCCCATGGTTGAAATAAAGCATCCGTTTGAACAGCGGTTTGAGAAAACGCGCGGTCACGGTGATTTCGGGGTAGCTCCCGTACATGCACCCGGCGCACGGCCGCGTGAAGGCATACACGTCGCGGTGAATATCTCCCGCTCGATACCATTTGGGAAAATCGGGATGATAGGCGGGATAGCGTTGAGTCAATTTGAAATCGCAGCAGGGACTGACGTTGCCGTTGGGCTCGACGGCGAAATACAGATTGGGCGAGTCGCAGACGTCGTCGTTGCGCCGGCGCCAGCGCACGGGGACGCCGGTGATGAAGCGGTAGATGTCGTCGAGATATTCGTCGGAGTCGTAGAGATTGTGGCCGGCTCGCCTCATACCGGCGACCTCGTCGAGCACGCTTCGGATCGCGGGGTAGGCGCCGGGGTCGAAGCGGCAGACCCCGGCGTCGTCGAAGGTGCGAAAGCCGCGGGCCTCTTGCGGCGTGGTGATGTGAGCGGGCACCAGCGAGACTCCCCAGCCGATCGCGGTCGCGAATTCGACGACGTCTCGGATATGGAAGAGATTGCGCGGCATGAGCACGGTTCCAAAGAAGGCGGTGCCGTTTTTCGGGAATACGGCGTTGACCGTCGAGATGGTCGCGATCGCCCTGTCCCAGGAGTTTTTGAACTCCCCGTTGATGACGTCTTGCGTATCCGGGTTGAGGCTGTCCAGGGAGATGCTGATATCATGAGCGCCGGCCGCGATGCAGCGTTCCATCATCTCCTTGGTGGCCAATCCGTTGGTCTGCAGGCGCACATGAATCCCGGCGTCGCTGAAAGCCGAGACGATCAAATCGATGTCCTTCCGGACGAACGGCTCGCCGCCGATGAGCAAAACGATGCAGACTCCGATCTCCGCCAAGTTCTTGGCCATGGCCCGGATCTGTCCGATGTTCATTTCCTGCGCGTCGGCGTGAGCGTAGATGATGTTGCACTGCTCACAGGCCAGATTGCAGCGCGCGGTGATGTAAAACTGAACGTAGGCGGGGCTGGTCTTGGTGATGAGGCTGCGGGCCAAGCTCAGATGCTGTCGCGCTGAAAAATAGGGAGAGAGTGCCATTAGGCGTTGCGCTTCAAATTGTAGCTCTTATCTTGGAATAGAGACGGTCGGCCGCCTCTATTCCCATTTTCATGGCGACGTGGGTGTTGACGTAGGCGAAGCGTCCTTGCCGTCCGGCGGTGGCCGCGTTGCTGAGGCTCTCAAAGGCCCCCAGCACCGTCTTCAGAGCGTCTTCGTAGCCCAGAGTGTACATGGGCTGTCCGTGCGCGGTACGGTAGACCACGCTGTCGATGATCTCCTCGCGGGCGATCAGCGCCTCGCGTTCCAAATCCGCCAGGGCCGCCTCGCGGGCCGCGGCCTCGTCGCGCCAGATCTCGTCGCCGACGTCGCAGGCGATCTCCGCGACGATCAGGGTGCTCTCGGGAGGATCCATCTTGAACTTGAAGTAAGACAGATCGGTCACCCGATTGAAGGCGTGCTCCCTGAAATACACGAACGATGCGGGCAGGACTTTGGGCCGTCGGATTTTAAGTCCCACGAACACGATGGCTCGAAATCGCAGCTTGGCCGCGGCCGCCGCGACCTCGGATCCGAGGCCGGGCATAAACAACAGCGCGGCGGAGTTGATGGGAAGGGTGTTGACGATGCCGGAGCAGGGCACGACGTCGCGGCCCGCCTCCGTCTCGATTTCGACGGCGGCCACGCGCCGGCCCTCGAGGCGAAGGCCCACGACCCGGCTGCGCAGGCGCACCTGCGCGCCCTGCGCCCGCAGCGCCTCGGCCATCCGGTCGCAGATCAAGGAGAAGCCGCGACGCGTGGTGTAAAGATCGCCTTCCACTTTCTCAACGAAGCCTTGGGTGCTCACGCTCCGGGAAGGGCGCAGGGAATTTTTGACGGTCGAAACGGCCTTGTCGACGATTTCGAGGATGTTGAGGCGCGGGATTCTCTCGCGTGCGAAGGAGGCGGAGAAGGCCGAGGGCGGGATGCCCCAAACCTTTTGAATGTAGTCCTTGAAGAACAGCCGGTACAGCACGTCGCCGTATTCGCGGCGCAAAATCGTCTCGGTGTTTTCGATTTCGGGGCGATGGAGCAAACCCGCGGCCGCGTGCCACAGGAAGCTGAAGGCCGCGCGCAACGTGGTCGTCGGGGGCAGCTTGCCGAGAACGTCGGCGATGGAAAGGGGAAAATTGAACCAGGCTCCGAGAAACTTGATGCGGATGGTGCGTTGGTACTCGAGCAGCTCCGGGCCCATGAGCTTTTTGATATCGGCGAGAATCTCCGCGTCGGTGGTGTGGAAGATGTGCGGCCCGTACTCGTAGACGTCCGGGCCCACGCGCACGCCTCCCGCCAGACCCCCGACGTTGTTTTCGGCTTCGACGACGATGACCGCGGCGCCCAGCGCCCGCAGGCGCCTTGCGGCCGATAGCCCCGCGCAGCCCGCGCCGAGCACCAGAATCGGGCCGCTCATGCGGGGAAGGCTTTGACCTCGGCGATGATCTTCTCGACGTCGACGGCCTTGAGTCCGGGATGGATGGGGATGCTCAAAGCCTCGTCATTGAGCCTTTGGCAGATGGGCAGGCGCGCCGTCGAAGCGTAGATCGTGTTCATGTGCAGCGGGTGATAGCGCAAGGTGGTGTAGACGCCGCGAGCGTAGAGATGCTTGGCCAGAGCGTCGCGGCGGCCCGAGGGGACGCGCACGCAGTAGGTGAAATAGGAGTGCCTGCTGTCGGCCGGGGCGTCCTGCGGGCGTATCAGCCATCCCAGCGAGGCGAACTCCCGCTGGTAGGTCTCCCAGATGTTCTTGCGGTAAGCCTGCATGGCGTCAAGCTTGCGCAGCTGGGCCAAGCCGATGGAGGCGGCGATGTCGCTTGGCAGCATTTTGGGGAAGAAGTCGGTCACGGTGTATTCCCACCAGCGGTCCTTGTTGGCCGAGGCCTCGAATCCCGACTTTCCGATGCCGCAATAGCGCAGCTGCTTGGCTTTGGCCAGGCGTGCGGGATCCTTGGCGGTCAGGCCCCCGCCCTCTCCCATGGCGAGGTTCTTGACCGCGTCGAAGCTGTAGATGCCGACCTCGCCCAAGCCCCCGCAGGAGACCCCCTTGAGCTTGGAGTCTACGGCGTGGGCGGCGTCTTCGATGATGGGCAGGCCCAAGGGCGAAAGCTCATCGACGCGCGCCGGCAGGCCTCCGTAGTGCACGACCATGATCGCCCGTGTTTTCGGCGTGCGGGCCGCCTCGACGTGGGCGCGGGTGACATTGAAGGTCGCCTCGTCGACGTCGCAAAACACCGGTCTGTGTCCGGCCAGGACCACCGCGTGCGCGCAGGCGATCCAGGTAAACGAGGGGACGATGACGTCCGAGCCCGCGGGAAGATCGAGCAGCTTGACGGCCAGGTGCAGACTGTTGGAGCCGGAGTCAAGGAGGACGAAGCCGCCCAGGCCCAGACGCTCGGCGAACAGCTTTTCAAAAGACGCGGTTTTCGGTCCGATGCCGATCCATTGCGCCTCCAGGCTTGTGCGCACCTCTTCCAATTCCTCGGGTCCCATGAGCGAGCCGAATACATTGATCATGAGGGCCTTTATATCATTTCCATCGAAACGTCATAAGGCACGGGCTTAAATTTCAGCCTGTCCAAAGTCATGATGTGGTGATCTCCGCCGTCGCCGGTGATCGCGTAGCCGCAGTGTTCGTAATAATGCACGGCGGGATTGCTCTTGATGACCAGGCAGACGATGGTTTTAGCGTGCTGTTCGAAGACATAGGAGCACATGACGAGCATCGCGGCCTTCATGAGGCCTTTTCCTTTGGCCGCAGGGGCGGAGATCATGTTGTATGTGTCGGCCGTTCCATCGTCCAACAGGCGAAAGCCCATGCACCCCGCCTTGCCGGCGCCATGCTCCACGATGAACATGTAGTCGTTGGCGCGCGCGCTGTACTTCTCATACCAGCGCAGCTGCATCTCGGGCATGATGTCGTCTTTGAAGAAGAAACCCGCTTTATTGGAATTCTTCCACACGCGCAGGTCTTCGAGATCTTGCGGGCCAACGGCCCGCAGCCGGACAGGCGGTTCAGTTCGCGCGCTCAGGAGAAGAGGTCGATTCATTATGTCGGGAATCCTTTTTGCGGAGAATAACGAAATCGATATTGGAGAAGAAACTGCCGTCGGTCATGGCCAGAGTCAGCGGCGAGCGGGAAGAGAACCTCTCGACTTCGAGGTATTGCTGGCGCAGCGAGACGTCCGTCAACTGCCAACCCGAGCTGGAGGCCGCGATCCAGTCGGGCAACCGCGAGGCGACGGCGCGGGGCGAGTCGAAGATGCGCAGTTCGAGGCGGTCCCACCGGAATGGGGGGGTATGCGCGGGCTCCGGCAAGCGCAGAAGCCCCAGACTCGCGCCGGCGGGAATATGGGTATCGATCCAGTCGGCGGCCAGTTCTCGGGTCGACGCCCGTCCCGAGCCGACGGAGAGATTCGCCAGGTAAGTGGACGCGCGCGCTCCGGATTCGGCCAGGGCGAGCAGCAAGACAAGGCCCGCCGCCGCCGGGGGCAAGCGCGGGAGCAGGGCCGCGCCCATCAGGCAGGCCAAGGCGAAAGGGGCGTAAAAGACGCGCAGCAGGGATTCATTTCCCATCTGAGAGAATCTCAGCCATAAAAAGGCGGTCACGATCAGCGCCGTCCAAGAGACGGCGCGGCGGCGCCGATCTTTTCCGACAAGACCGAAGGCGACGCCCGCCGCCATGAGCGCGGTCGACAGGAGCCCGACGCCGCGAGGCAGGCCGCGAAGCGTCATCTCCTTGACCATTTCCGGAGAGACCCCCCATCGAGTCGGGGAGTAAATCGACAGCTCCCAGGCGAAGGTTCGCGGAGAGAAGAAGAGATAGGGGTTGAAGGCGACGATGACGCCGACCGCGACGGCGGCTCCCCAGAAGGCTTGGCGCCATGAGCCTCGGCCGCCCGATGCCCGGGCGAGCAAAGGCATGCCCGCCGCGAAGATCAGCGTCAGACTGCCTCCCGCCGCCATGCCGGCGCACGCGCCGCAGGAGAGGAAGTTCTTTTGGTCTCCTTTTTCAACGGCGCGGATCATGTAATAAGCGGCTGCGGCGAACCAGAAAGCCGAAACGGGGTGGGGTTTAAGGGCATGCGAGCCGATGGCGACGAAAGGCGCCGCGCAAAACAGCAAGGCGGCGCCGGCGGCGGCGCGCAGGCCTCCGAGAAGAAGGCCCGTTTCGTAGAGCACCCAGAGCGTGCCCAGGTGGAAGAGCAAGATGAAAACGCGGCCGAGAAGATAAAGCCTGCCCATATCCTCGGGATGAATCAAGTAATGCGTCAGGTCCGGCGTCAAGCGGGCGAGTCCGGAGAGATGGGCGGCGCCGAGGAAGGCTCCGAACGGATAAATGAACGCGCCTCCGTACTGCGCGTACAGCGGCTCGAACTGGAGTTTCCAGGGACGCATGCGGGAGAGGATGATGAACGATTTTTTCTCATCGGGACTTTCGCTTTGCGTCATGAGCGAACGCGCCGAATTGATCAAGGGTTCGGGAGGGAAGGTCCAGCCCGGCGCAACGGTCACCAGGCCCTGAACGTAGGTCACCGGTTCCTCGGCTTGAAGCGTTTCATGGGACAGGCGGATTCCTTCGTAGAGGCGGCGCCATGAATCGGCCAAGCGGCCGGCGAATTCCGGCGAGCGGTTCAGCGCGGGGGGCAGGGCGCGCCAACGTTGGGGTCCCGGCAGGCCGGAGCGGATGCCGCACAGGCCCGCCGCAAGTCCCAGCGCGAGAATCAATATTAACGGGGCGTGTTTCACTCCGATCGAAGGCCGGTCCAGGGCGTTTCTCCGTGACCGGTTTCCTTGTTGACACGGCGCGCGGCGACGAACAGCCAGGTCGAGAGACGATTCAGGTAGACGAGCACGCCCTGGGGCACTTTTTCGACCTCGGACAGCGTCACGACCGCGCGTTCGGCGCGACGGCAGACGGCTCGAGCCGTATGCAAAGACGCGCCGGCGCTCCCGCCTCCCGGGAGGATGAACGTTCGAAGCGGCTCGAGGTCCTCATCCCAGAGGTCGATGTCGCGCTCCAGACGATTGGAAGCGTCGGCCGGCAGTCCCGCGTCGAAAGGCGGTTTTAGGGTCTTGAGCTTTCCCGCGGGCGTGGCCAGCAACGCGCCGAGGATGAAGCATTCGGCCTGGACGCGGGCGAGCCCGTCGTCGATGGTTTTCAGAGCGGGGTCTTCACCGAGCGCCGCGCGGGCCGCGCCCAGCGCGCAGTTGAGTTCGTCGACCTCGCCGTAGGCGGTCACGCGCGGATGGTTCTTATCGACCCGGTCGCCCCCGAACAGGCCGGTCTTGCCGTTGTCGCCCGCGCGCGTGTAGATCGCCAAGCGTCTAGAAGGCCGCCCCTAGGCCGAAGTCGAATCCCGGGCGGCCGTGCCGCACGGTGTACGCGCCGCGGACCCGGGCGAACGGAAAGGGCGAGAGTTCCGCGCCCAAGGAATAGCGCGAACCTCGCGCGGTCGCCGTCAGGCCGGTGACGCCGGCGGTCGAAGCCGAGCCGACTTTCACCCTCGTGATGTCAAGGCCCGCCGCCAAAAAAGGCTTGACGATGGGGAGGTCCCAGGTGGCCGCGGCGTTGAAGCTCCCGTGCGTCGCGCTGAAATACTTATGGTTGACCCTGTCGGCGAAAGCGGACACCGAGAGATTGGGAAGGAACGTCGTCAGCAGTTCCGTCCGGTACAGGCCGTAGCGCAGTCCGGCGCCGAAAATCGACGCGTCATAGGCTTTCACGCCGTGAGCGACCACGTCGACTTTGAAGGGAAGTCCGACGCCGACTTCGACCATGGGCAAGCCGAAGGCCTTGACGCCGGCGTTGCGCAGGATCAGATTGTCCTTGTCCGGCTGCGTTTGCACGCCGGCCACGATCCCGGCCCAGAAGCCGGGGAAGCCGATCGTGCGTCCCGTGTGCGCCGAGGCCGAGCCGAGCAGGCCTCCCAAGTCGAGGGCGAAGGGCTTGATGAGTTCGGACCTGGCGCGGGTCTGAAAGTCCGCGAAGGGGTCGGCGTGGACGGCGGGTGACAGCAGGAGCAGCGCAGCAATAACGGAAGAGAGAGTTTTCATGGCGCTATTTTGCCATATTCAAACTTCGCTTTTCGCCATCGTGGCGCTTCTCAAGCCGCGAGCGCAGAGCCCCGCGCAAAGTCTTGGCGCCGAAGATCTTGGCCGCCTCCACGAGCAGTCGCACGCCGCCTTCCACGTCGGACAGTCGCACCTTTTCGGGGGCGACCGCCGCCGCGCCCCAGCCGTTGTGGTAATTGACCAGCGGCACGGCCACGCCGCCGGATTCGTAGCCGAAGGCGAGATAGGCGGTGGCCTCGCAGGTGCCGCCGGTCAGGCGCAGGCGCTGGACTTTCGTCGCGCGTCTGCGCAGGATTTGCGCGGCGTCGTCGAGAAGGGCGGTGAGATTGGAGTCGAATGCCGTGGCCTTGTCTCCCAGGCGGATGGTGGGTCCGCCGCCGGGTTTGGAGCCGGGAAGTTCGCGAGAGGATTCAATCGACAGATAGGAGTCGAAGGGCGAGAGAACGCCCGAGCGGATCATGTCGAGGGCTCCGATAAAGCCCACTTCCTCGGCGCGGTTGAGCAGGACGGTGAGGTTGACCTTGGCGCCCGCCGCCGACAGCCGGCGCATGGCTTCCAGGCTGATCGCGCAGCCAAGCAGGTCGTCGACCGATCGGGACATAAGCCATCCGTTCTTGGTCTCGCAAGCCGGCAGCGCCAGGATCGCAAAATCGGGTTGAGTTCCCGGCTTCGGCCTCTGTGTCCAATGGATCGTCCAGAGGTCGTCGTCTTTTTTCGGCCGCGGTCCGAGCACGCCGAGAGCCAACGGCGTATTGTTTTTGGGAACCTTCGGGAAGATCTCGACGCGGGCTCCGGCAAGGAGGTGGGGCGGCAGTCCTCCGCGCAGTCGGGCCAGCGCGCCCGTTTTCGTGGCTTTCACGAGGTCGAACGCCGGATGGTCCAGGTGCGCGGCGAGACACAAAGAGGGCCCTGTGTCCGCGCCTTTGTACGCGACGATGAACCCTCCCGTCACGCGGCGCACGGAGACTGTTTTCCCAAGGTGAAGCCGGATCCATTCCAGGGCCTTCTTCGATACGGCGGCCTCGCGGAAAGGGGCGGTGGGCACGGAGGTCAGATGGCGAAACAACGCGATTGCGCCGGGTTTTGTCGTCACCGGGATATTATAGGTTGTCGGGAGGCTAGGACAGGTGGCGGGTCAGGAAGGCCTCGGCTTTGGCGTAAAAATCGAGCCGGTTGGAGGGCTTGGCGAAGCCGTGGCCCTCGTCGGGATAAAGCAGGTACTCCACGGGCTTGCCTTTCGCGCGCAGCGCGGCGACGATTTGCTCGGCTTCGGCCTGCTTGACTCGAGGGTCGTTGGCGCCCTGGGCCACGAGCAGAGGGATTTCGATCTTATCGACGAAAAACAACGGGGAGCGCGACTTGAGAAAGTCGGCCTCGGTGTCCACGGAGCCGACCCGCAGATCAAAAATTCGCCTCATCGGTTCCCAGTAAGGAGGGATGGATTGAATCAGGGTCATGAGATTGGAGGGGCCGACCACATCGACCGCGCAGCGATAGACATTGGGAGTAAACGCCGCTCCGGCGAGGGCGGCATAACCCCCGTAAGAGCCGCCGTAGATGGCCACCCGATCGGGATCGGCGATTCCCTGCGCCACGGCCCAGTTGACCCCATCGGTGAGGTCGTCCTGCATTTTGGCGCCCCACTCCCGATCCCCGGCGTGAAGGTGGCGTTTGCCCAGTCCGGAGGAGCCGCGGTAATTGATTTGCAGGACCGCCAAGCCCACGCTCGCCAGCCACTGCGCCTCGGGGTGAAATCCCCACCGGTCGCGCGCCCAGGGACCGCCGTGGACCAAGACGACGAGGGGAAGCTTTTCAGGTTTTCTCCCCGCGGGGGCGGTGAGATAGGCGTGGATTTTCAGCCCATCGCGCGCGGCGTAGGTGACGGGAGTCATCGGGGCCAGCGTGTAGGACTCCAGGCCAGGCCTGGTCGCGAACAATGGGGATGACGATCGTTTGGGGCGATCCCAGCGCAGGTAGGCCGGCGAGCGATCGGAGCGATTGACGAGCAGATACCAAACGGTGTCCGCGTCGTTGCGGCTGACGATCGAGATGTCGCCCTCGAGCGCTTCCATCGCGGCGAAGTCGGCTTTGAGCTTCGGATCCAGGACGGTCCAGCGCTGGCGATCGACTTCGAAGGAGACCGCTTCGACATGATAGGTTCGCGGATGAAGCAGGACGGAGCCGAGGTCGGACTCGGGGTGCTCGGCCAGGACTTTATGAGATCCTCCGTCTAAGGGAACCTCAAGAAGCGCGGTCGTGTCCCGGTCGACGCTCGATTCGACGTAGACGGCCTTGCCACCCGGCGCGAAGCCGTGGGCGCCGAGTTGATCGTCGGGGCCGCAGGACAGGAAGTCGCGCCAGCCATCGCCGTTCTTGAGCCGGAGAACGGTCCCTCCGTCCGAGCGCATGGCCTTTTGCAGCGCGATGTTGAAATCATGATCGGGCAGCCAGCCGATGACATCGCCCGGATTGGTCGCCTCGAGCGTCCTTGACCCATCCTTGAGATTGACGCGCCAGACGTCATGAGAGCGCGGGTCCCGGTCGTTGAGGGCGACGAGGATCTCGTCGGGTCGCGTCGGCTCGGTGGCCACGATTTGCGCCTGGACGTTGGGATAAGGAGTCAGGTCGCGGGTGAGCCGCGTCTCGACGTCGGTCTGGTAAAGGTGCCAGTTTTCATCGCCGTTTTTGTCTTGGACATAGAGAATCGACCGCTCGTCTTCGGCCCAAAGAAAGGTGCGTACGCCCCGCCCCCGGTCGCGCGTGAGCGGGGCCGCGGTCCCTCCTTCGGGTCCGACCCAGACGTTGAGCACGCCCTCGTCCGGGGCCAGATAGGCCCACAGCTTTCCGTTGGGAGAGACCTTCGGAGAGGTCTTCTCGGGGTTTCCGAACAATATGTCGCGCGGGACTCGGGTGCTCATGGGCAGAGCATTGCCCCCGACGATGACAATTGGTAGAATGAAAGCCCTTCCATCTCCGGGGTTCGGGTGGCGCGTTCGTCTAGCGGCCTAGGACGCTGCCCTCTCAAGGCAGAGATCACGGGTTCAAATCCCGTACGCGCCACCAGACCCCTGGGGTAGAAAAGAGCAGTTCCTCGACGGAGAATGAGCGGATAGACGCTTCCGCTTGCTCTCCGTCTCTTTTTTGAGTTTTGTCCCAAATCCGCGACACGGCGCGCCACTGCGACCCGCCGGTTGATGTCGAGCTCGTCCCGTTCAAGTTCGAGAATCATGACCTCCTGATGATAGAAGTTTTTGAGAGCCATCATAAGACCCACGGCTGCTCGGAGGGCTACTTCCTGCGCACGGGGCCGAACAGCCAGAAGATGAACCGGGA
>ERZ1292633.3929-Hain-H41-02um-R1-3929-length-14096-cov-5_pt2 | contig 12091 bp, 11 predicted proteins | sample MGYA00564406_ERZ1292633 | MGnify/ENA primary metagenome ERZ1292633 (study PRJEB36523, sample SAMEA6512639) | groundwater metagenome | collected 2019-01-08 | study: AquaDiva: Metagenomics assemblies of 32 groundwater samples
TGCAGGTGGAAAAGAACTTGCATTAAAAGGTCAAAGTGTTTTTAATAAATTAGAAAAAATGGATAAACCTTCTATTTGTTTTATAAATGGAGTTGCTCTTGGTGGAGGATTAGAACTTGCTATGTCTGCTGATATGAGAGTTGCCTCTGAAAAAGCAAAAGTAGGTCAACCAGAAATAAATTTAGGAATTATTCCTGGATATGGTGGAACTCAAAGATTAACAAGATTGATAGGTAAACCTAAAGCTAAATATTTAATTTTAACAGGTGATACTATTACAGCAGAACAAGCAAAATCTATTGGTTTAGTAAATGCTGTATATCCAGCAGAAAATGCAATGGAAAAAGTTATGGAAACTGCTAAAAAAATGGCTAGTAAATCTATGATGGCATTAAAATATGCTAAAAAAGCAATCGATGAAGGTAATGAACAAAATTTATATACCTCTTTAGAAACAGAAGCTCATTACTTTGGTTTAGCTTGTGATACTGAAGATAAAAATGAAGGTATAAAGGCTTTTATGGAAAAAAGACAAGCTAATTTTCAAGATAAATAATGACAAAAGTAATATCTATAATTGATACAAACAATAAAGCTGGAAAAACAACAAATTCAGTTAATATTTGTACTTGGTTAGCTCTTTTAGGGAAAAAAGTTCTTTTAATTGATTTAGATCCTAATGCAATGGCAACATCTTTTTTTCTTGAAGAAAATTTAATTGTTAATGTTACTCTTGAAGATGTATTTATAGAAGAAAAACCTCTTAGTGATGCTATTATTGAATCTCAAGTTAGAAATCTATATATAGTTCCTTCAATAAATATGAATGAACACTTTATACATGATATTTTTGAAGAAAATATTTTTATATTAAGAGATTATATAGATAATTTAGATGAGAAATTTGATTATATTTTTATAGATAACTCAATTTCTGATCCTGTATTTATGAATACTATTTTTAATTCCTCTGATCAAATTATTTTATTAGTAAGAGTTGATGAAAGTACAGAGCAAGAAATTGTTAATAATATAGATAAAATATTTGAAATAAAAGAAAATAGCAATAAATGGCTTGAAATATCAGGAATACTTTTTAATTTTTATACAGAAAATATGAAATCAAAAGAAATAATTAATAATTACAAAGAAAAATTTGGAAATATCGTTTATAAAACTATAATACCCAAAAACCTTACTTTATCGGAATCTTTTAATTCATTAAGTCCTATAGCTCTTTATGATATAAAATCTTTTGTAAGTGATATATATTTAAGATTAGCAAGAGAGTTTTTACAAAATAATGAACTTAAAATATGAAATCAAAGAAGCTATTTTTCTTGAAGAAAAAAATTTTCACTTAATAAATTTTTTAAGTACAGGATATTGGGTAGGTGAAGAAGTTTTAGCTTATTATGATGATTCTGGTAAATTAGCAAAAGGTGATTTATTAGGTCAACTTATTTTAGTAGAAAATTGTATAAAACTAATTTTAGATGAATTTACAACAGGTTTGTATAAAACTAATTTTATGTTTGTTGAAGTAAAAAAATCAGATTTTAATAGAAAATATGACGAAACTTTACTTAAAAATTGGGTAGGATGGACAACAAAACATAAAAAATATGAATTAATAGAACCTAAAGAATATAAATGGATAATTAAAATTTAATGAATATAGAAATATACGATAAAAATAATATCGATGATTTAAAAATAGTTGATAAATATGATAATTTAGTAATAAAGCAATATTCTTTACCATTAATAAAAAATGGGTTATTAAATCATTTGGATAATATTGATGCAGAAATGCAATTACTTTGTGTTGAAGAAAATGTTTTTCCTATTGTTATAAGTAATTTAAAACCAAAAGTAAAAAATTCTTATGTTTGTTCTGCTACGACACATTATTTGGATTATGCTAAAGATGAAATAAATATGGAATTAGCAGATCAAAAAATGCTAAAAACTTTTTCTGGATATGCTATTGATTTTTTTAAATTCTTTTTTGAGAAGATGGATTTTGAAAAAACTGTTTTTGTTAATAATTTATTATTATCAACTAATTTATATCCTGATTTAGATCTTAATGTACTTGAAAAAACTCTAGCTTTTTTAATAAAAAAATTTCCTGACTATCCTATTATGTTTAAATCAGTTAATAAAGAATTCAATACTAATATCATGAATAAATTAGAGTCTTTAGATTGTGTTAGAATTTTTAGTCGTCAAGTTTATGTTTTAGATCCAAAATTAGAAGAATATAAGCAAAAAAATAATTATTATAATGATTTACGATTAACAAAAAAAACGAAATATATTTGGGAAGAAATAAAATCACCTGAAAATATAGATTTAACCAGAATAAAAGATTTATATAGATTTTTGTATATTGATAAATACTCTCAAATGAATCCACAATTTAATGAAAAGTTTTTTTTAGAAACCATAGGCAACCCGATGTTTACTTATAAATTATTAAAAAAAGATAATGTTATTTGTGGTGTTTTAGGTTATTTTAACAGAAACAATACAATAACTGCACCTATAGTTGGTTATGATACTTCTATAGATCAAAAAGATGGTTTATATAGACTTATTATTTTTGAAATGATGCAAGATTCTATAAAAAATAATTGGATTTTAAATATGAGTTCTGGTGTATCTAAATATAAAATGATGAGAGGTGCAGTTGGTACAACGGAATATAATATGGTTTATTATAAGCATCTAAAAAAGACACAACAAATACCTTGGTTCATTTTTGAAAAATTAACCAAAAATGTTATTGAAGTTGTAGCAAAAAAATATCAGCTATAGTTTTTCTTATTATATTAAAAAACTATCTTACCACAAGACCTTGTTGTTCTCTTACAGAAAAAAGATCAATAGCTTTTTTGTAGTAAGTAATAGCATCTTTAAAATTAAGTGTATCCGAATAAACATCAGCTAAATTATTATATAAATGAGGATTATCTGGATTTATACTAATAGATTTTTTGAAACTTTGAATAGATTTCTCTTTTTTACCCATTTCATTGTAAATAAAACCTAGATTTTTATAAACTTCATCATTTTTAGAATTTATTTTAACCACTTTTTTATAACAATCAATTGCTTCTTTATACTCTTTTTTCTTTTGATATATCAAAGCTAAATTAAAATAACACTCTTCATTTCTATCATTGAGAAGAATAAATTTATTATAAAAATTAAGTGCATTTTTAAAATCTTCTTTTTCTTTATACAAATTACCTAAATTTAAATATGGATATTCATAACTAGGATTTATTTTTATCGCTTTTTTATAATATTCTATAGCTTTTTGAGAATCTTTCATATTTTTATAATAAATAGTTCCTAATCCATTATAAGGAAATTCAAAATTAGGATTAATTTCTATAGATTTATTATAATATTGTATGGCATTATCATAATCACCCAATTGATTATAAATATTACCTAACCCATTATAAGGATACTCATCTTTAGGATTTATAATAATCATTTTTCTGTAGCATTCTACAGATCTTTCATATTCACTTAATTCAAAATAAATAATTCCTAACGCATTATAAGTATAATCATCTCTTGGGTTAAGTCTTAATGCCATTAGACAATATTCTATAGCTAAATCATAGTTTCTAAGTGAAAAATAAACCATAGCAAGTCTATAATAAGCTGTATGGTAGTTTCTATTTATATGAATTGCTTTTTCATAATATTCTATAGCTTTTGGGTAATCAGTTGCTTCATTATAAAAATCGCCATAGTTTTTCCAAAAAATGTCAAACCTATTTTGAGATGAGGCTATTTTTTCAGAAAGTTTAAGGGCTTCATCTTGTTTATCTTTATCGCCCAATTTTCCCATAGACTCATACAAACCAGCCAAAGACTTATAGGTAAAAACATTAGTTTCTATAGCTTTTTTAAAAGACTTTGAAGCCTTTTCATATTTTTCTTGTCTATAATAACTAAGTGCTGTTTCGTAATATCCCATGTTTTTTCTTTTTCCTTAATAAAGCAAGAAATAGATCTATTAACTTATTAACAAAATAATTATATTATATATTTTAGTTTTTTTGCAGATAAATTACTATAAATCTTTTAAAGCTTTTATTCCAGGTAGTTCAATTCCTTCTAAAAATTCTAATGAAGCTCCTCCACCTGTTGATATATGACTAAAAGAATCTGTTAAACCAGCTTTTTCTATTGCTGAAACAGAATCTCCACCACCTACAATTGTTATTGTTCCTTTTTTTGTTAAATCAGCTAAAATATGAGCTACTTCATTAGTTCCATTTGAAAAAAGATCATTTTCAAAAACTCCTAAAGGTCCATTCCAAACTACTGTTTTCGCTGATTTTAAAACTTCTTTTATTTCTTCTATGGTTTTAGGCCCAACATCAAAACCAGATTTATTCTCTGGTATTTCTTCGACTATAGATATATCTGTACTTTCTAAACTTTCTGCTACAACATGATCTTTTGCAATAACAAGATGACAATTCAATTCTTTAGCTTTTTTTATAATTTCAAGTGCAGTTTCCAAAAAATCATTTTCAACTAAAGATTTACCAATACCTTTATTTTCTGCTTTTAAAAAGGTGTATGTCATTGCTCCACCAATTATTAAAGAATCTGTTTTTTCGATAAGATTTTTTAAAACACCAATTTTTGAAGATATTTTTGCCCCTCCTATTATTGCAACAAAAGGTTTTTCTGGATTTAATGCCTTTGAAAGAAAATTAATTTCTTTTTCCATTAAAAAGCCTGCATAGGCAGGAAGAAAATTTGCAATTCCTGCTGTAGAAGCATGAGCCCTATGAGCAGTTCCAAAAGCATCATTTACATAAAAATCTGCTAATTCAGAAAGTTTTTTTGCAAAATCTAAATTATTTTTTTCTTCCTCAGGATAAAATCTAACATTTTCTAATAAAAATAAATTACTATTAGATTTAGCTATTGTATTTTTTATCTCTTCACCAATACAATCATTCAAGAACTCTATATTTATATTTAGTTTGTTTTTCATATATTCAGCTACTGGTAATAACGAATATTTTTCTTCTTTTCCTTTTGGTCTTCCCAAATGAGATACTAAAAATACTTTAGCTCCATTTTCAAGTAAATAATTAATTGTAGGTAAAGTTGAAACTATTCTTGTATCATCAGAAATTTGCTTATCCTTTATAGGTACATTGAAATCAACTCTTACAATAACTTTTTTATTTTCTAAGTCATTTTTACTTAATTGAGTTACACTTGCTTTATTCACGAATTACACCAAAGATATTAATAATTTCCTAAAAAAATTATACAAGAATTATAATTAATCATCAATATAATCAAATAAATCAGGTGTATAATATAATGATATATTTTTAAAGATTAAATTTTGTTTTTTTCTTGATTTAAGAAATTGGAGAAAATCTAATGAAAATAAGGCTTATGTATCCAGGTAGTAATTCTATGTTGGAATTTAAACTTGATAAGGGTGAAGCTATAAAAGCTGAATCTGGTGCAATGGTTGGAATGTCTAGCAATGTTGATGTTGAAGGCAGAATGGAAGGCGGTATTTTAGCTGGTCTTGGTAGAGCTTTATTTTCTGGTGAAAATTTCTTTTTTCAAACCTTAAGAGCTACCAGAGGTGATGGCAATGTTCTCTTAGCACCTTACTCAGTAGGAGATGTTTTTGTTTTAGAACTTGATGGAACAACAGAATATAATGTAGAAAAAGGCGGTTATTTAGCTTCAGAAGAATCAATAACTATAAGTACCCAAGCACAAAATATTGCTCAAGGTTTTTTTAGTGGAGAAGGTTTTTTTATTTTAAAAATTGGTGGAAGAGGAAAAGTTGCATTAAGTTCTTTTGGTGCAATTCATGAAGTTATTTTAGCACCAGGTGAAGAGTATATTGTTGATAATGGACATTTAGTGGCTTGGCCTAGTTATATGACTTATAACATTGAAAAAGCTTCCGCTGGTTGGATTTCTAGTTTTACTTCTGGTGAAGGATTAGTATGTAGATTTAGAGGACCTGGAAAACTATATATGCAAACAAGAAATCCTTCAGCTTTTGGAAGTTTTATAAAAGGTCTTGTTCCAATAACAAAATCTTCTAGCAGCAGTAGTAGTAGTGGTGGTTCATTACTAGGAAATATCATAGATCTTGCAACTTAAAGGAATTATTTTATGAAATCGAGATTACTTTATCAAGGAACAAATTCTGCTGTTGAATTTTTTCTTAACAAAAATGAATCTATAAAAGCAGAGTCAGATGCAATGCTTTCCATGTCAGCAACGATTGATGTTGATGGAAAAATGGAAGGAGGTGTGTTTGCTGGTTTAGGCAGAATGCTATCAGGTGAAAAGTTTTTTTTCCAAACACTAAAAGCATCCAGAGGGGAAGGACATGTTTTATTAGCTCCTTCAAAACCAGGCGATATTTGTCTTTTAGAGCTTGATGGAACAACTGAATATAGTGTACAAAAAGATGGTTTTTTAGCTGGAACTGATAATATTAAAGTTTCAACTCAAATGCAAAATTTAGTTAAAGGGCTTTTTAGTGGCGAAGGTTTTTTTATTCTAAAAATTGGTGGGGTAGGTACATTAGCACTAAGTGCTTTTGGTGCAATTCATGAAATAAATCTTGCTCCAGGAGAAGAAATGATTGTTGATAATGATCATTTGGTTGCTTGGCCTTCTACAACTTCTTATACAGTAGAAAAAGCGTCTGCAGGATGGATTTCTAGTTTTACTTCTGGAGAAGGTTTTGTATGCAGATTTAAAGGTCCTGGTAAAATATTTATTCAAAGTAGAAATATTAATTCTTTTGCCAATTGGATAAAAGGTTATGTTCAAAAAGTAAAATAATATTAAGGTGAAAATAAGATGAAATTAGAAGTTTTATACCCTGGTACAAATGCAATGGTCAGATTTGACCTTGAACAAGGCGAAAAAATAAAATCTGAATCAGATGCAATGGTAGCTATGTCCCCTACAATTTCCCTTGAAGGAAAACTAGAGGGAGGTGTTATGGCTGGTTTAGGAAGAATGTTAGCTGGTGAAAAATTCTTTTTTCAAACATTAGTAGCTCAAAGAGGTAAAGGATATGCTTTACTTTCACCATCGATTCCTGGAGATATACATGTTTTAGAATTAGATGGTTCTGTTGAATATAATGTACAAAAAGATGGTTTTTTAGCTGCTGAAGATTCAATTACAATAAATACCAAAATGCAAAATTTAGCTCAAGGTTTATTAAGTGGCGAAGGTTTTTTTATTTTAAAAGTAAGTGGAAGAGGAAAAGTTGTATTAAGTTCCTTTGGTGCTATTCATGAAATTAATTTAGGTGTTGGTGAAGATTATACAATTGATAATGGTCATTTAGTAGCATGGGCTAGTTCAACTCATTACACAATAGATAAAGCATCATCAGGTTGGATTTCTAGTTTTACATCTGGTGAAGCTCTTGTTTGTAGATTCAGAGGACCTGGTAAAATTCTTATACAAAGTAGAAATGCTGATAATTTTGGTATTTGGCTAAATGGTATTATAAGAAAATAATTCTAAGATTAAAATAAATCTATTTTTAATTAGTTTAAAATATTCTTAAAGTTTAGCAGAATGAATTTTTTTTTCAAAAATATGATTTTGTTTTAATACAAACAGGTTCTAGTAATCTAGTAATTATTATTAGATATTAATATTTTTAGATTTTTTTATAAAAAGTCTTTATCTTGAACTTGATTAATGTATAATAAAAATGCTTTTTGATAAACAAAAAGAAACTCATGATTTTTTTAAAAGGAGCGAGTAAATGCCTCATGTAGTAACTGAGCCATGTATTGGCACAAAAGACAAAGCCTGTGTTGGTGTTTGTCCAGTAGATTGTTTCTATGAACTTGAAGATCAATTAGTTATCAGTCCAGATGAATGTATTGACTGTGGTGCTTGTATTGATGTATGCCCTGTTGTTGCAATTTTCCCTGATGATCAAGTTCCTGAAAAATGGTCTTCTTATACACAAAAAAATGCAGATGCTTTTGCAAATGGAACACCACCAAAAGCTGAAGCGGGTAAATAAGCTAAATTAAGTACATTGAACAACGGTTTTATGTTTAATTCAATGTGCTTTTTTATTTAAAAATTACTATTTAGAAAGTAAATTATTTTGAACAAGATCATATATTTTTTATTTATAATCTCTGGTTTTTCTGGGCTTCTATACGAAGTAGTTTGGGCTAGATATTTAAAAATATTTTTAGGACATTCTTCTTATGGACAAATACTAACCCTTGTTATATATATGGGTGGAATAAGTGTTGGTTCTTTTTTGGGTGCTAAATATGCAAAAAACTCTAAAAACCCTCTTTTATACTATTCTATTACAGAATTAATAATTGGTATTACAGGTTTATTTTATCACAATGTATTTATAAACGTTTCCGATGGATTTTTTAATTTTCTTCTTGATTCTAATTACCCTTCATATTTAATAAATATAACCAAAATTTTATTAAGTACTATAATAACTATTCCTTCTGCAATATTATTAGGTGCTACATTTCCATTTGTTTCTACAGCCTTGATAAGATCTAGTGAAGATAAAGGATCTAAATCTATATCATTATTATATTTTTTTAATTCTTTGGGAGCTTGTGTAAGTGTAATTATTGCTTCTTATTATTTAATACCATCATTAGGAACTCAAGCCACAATATATCTTGCAGGTATATGTAATATTATTATTGCAACTTTATTCTTTTTATTATCAAAAAATATAACTTATGATGAAAAAGTTTTAGAGAAAATAGAAAATAATAATACTCTTTCATTTTTAAATAACAAAAATACAATACATGCACTTTTAATAATAAGTCTTCTAACTGGCTTATCATCTTTTATTTATGAAGTTTCTTGGATAAGATTAATAAGTTTAGTTTTAGGTTCTTCAACACATTATTTTGATATTATGATTTCAACTTTTATTTTAGGTCTAGCTTTTGGTGGTTTATTCTCACAATTATTACTTAAAAAAGCTGAGAATTTAATAAAAAACTTATCAATAGTACAAATAATAATGGGTATTTTCTCATTATCAACGATATATTTTTATGAATATTTTTTTATTTTATCAGGAATATCGAATGAAATGTTTATGAAAAATGATTTTGGATATATTGGTTATTCTATTTTTAAATATCTTTTATGTGTTTTAATTATGTTTCCAACAACTTTTTTTGCTGGCATGACATTACCAATAATTACTTATTATCTTTTTTCAATTACAAAAAATGAAAAATATACTGGTACAGTTTATGGTTGGAATACAATAGGTGCAATTATTGGCGCAGGAATTACAGGTTTATTTTTAATTCCTATATTCCAATTAAAAAATACTCTTCTAATCGGTGCTGTTATTGATATTTCATTAGGGGTCTTTTTACTTTTTTATTTTGAAAGCAAAAAAAGGTTTAATTATTCTGCATTAATAATTTCTCTTATATTTTTGATACCAGCTTTTTTTACAAGTTTTAATAAGAATACATTATCTTCAGGGGTTTTTAGAAGCTTAAAATATTCTAATTTATACATAGGAAAAGATGATAGTTCTGATGTAATAGTAAGAGATGGAAAAACAGCTACTATATCATTTCACAAATCAAAAGAGGATTTATCAATAAAAACAAATGGTAAACCTGATGCTTTAATAAAAACAGATCCTAATGTATTGGGTGGAAACGATGAAATAACAATGTCTAGTCTTGCTTTTTATCCAATGACCCTACAAAAAAAAGAATATACAGCATCAATTATAGGATTAGGAAGTGGTATGACTGCTCATAATTTACTATCAGATCCTTTATTAAAAAAACTAGATTTAATAGAAATTGAAGAAGAAATATATAATTTAGCTAAAAACTTTTTACCTCATAATAGACGCTTATATGAAGATAAAAGAGTAAATATAATTTTTGATGATGCAAAAACTTTTTTTTATTCTAATAGAAAAAAATATGATTTAATAATTTCAGAGCCCTCTAATCCTTGGGTTAGTGGTGTTTCTAGTCTTTTTACTGATGAGTTTTATAAAAATACAAAAAAGTTTTTAAATAAAGATGGTTTTTTAGTTCAATGGGTACATAAGTATGAATTTAGTAATGAACTTTTAATTACTATAATAAAATCAATGGATAATCATTTTCCTTTTATCAAAATATATAATCCTAAACGAAGTGGTGATTTAGTTATAATTGCGAGCGATAAAGATTTTTCTCAAGGCGATTTTACTAGATTTGAAAATAATCAAGAAGTAAAAAAAGATATTAATGAAATAAATGATTTATCTGATCAGGAAAAAAATATTAGTTTCTTTTCTGATTATCATTATATTACTTCAAATAAAACTTTAAAACCTATACTAGAAAAATATAATTCGAATTCTGATTTTTTTCCTATAGTAGATACAAAAGCAGAAAAACCATTTTTTTTAAAACAAAATGCAGACAGTTTTGTAGAGATGTTTTATAGTAATATTGATCATTATCAATCTATTTTTGAAAATGATTTTGATAAAAAATTAGAATCTATGAATAAATATTTAAACTATGTTAATTTTAATTTTTTTGCTCGAAATTTAAATATTTTATCATCAATGGCTAATTTTAATATTGATAATAATAATATTAAACAATTTAACTCTGATTTTTATATAACTCTTAGTAAAACAAATTTAATTCAAAAAAATGAATGGAAAAAATCAAAACTAATTGATTTATTTAGAATTAAATTTAGTAATTTTCCAAAAGAAAAGTTAATTTTTGATTTGGTTGATGCAAATATGAATAATAATATAGAAAAAATAAAGCTTATTTTACCAGAATTTGTGAATAATATTTCTATAGAAGAGTTAAATAATATGCATATAAGGATACTTGTTATAAATGCATTTAAAATAAGTGATAAAATTATATTTAATAAAATATTGGAAAAATTTGTTTTAAAAAATCAAACTATAAATACATTAGAAAAAGAATATATTTATTCGTTAGGTGATTACAAATTTAATGAATCTAATCTCAAGTAGCATTTGGGCTAGTTAATTTTGGATTCTAGTATAAAAAAAATTTTATTTCGTATTTAAATAAAACAAAAAAGGTATTATAATTTAAATAATTTATAATATGATATTTTTGAGATAAATTATTTTGAATATTCAGTAATCTGAATTAGTTTGAAATTGTTATGTATTTATATTTTTGGTTTATAAAAAATTAAGCTAAAAATATATTTAGGAGAGTTAAAATTTATCTGAAACATTTCATAATAGCTAATAAATAATTACCTTATTGGTATAAAAGGTTTATATAAAATGAGCTTACAAATAGGAACAAGAAGTTTTGATGTTTCTTCGAGTTTTAAAGAAAAACTAATTTCTTCAGTCAAAAATGATAGCCTTATCGATAAAAGTGAATTAGCTACTTTAAAAGATAGTGCTGTTTCTGAAGATGAAAAATCTGCAGTAGCTTTATTAGAAACACAAAAAGATAATTCATCTAATCTTGATATATCAATTACTAGCGATGATGGTTTGGATGCAAATAGCTTTAAATTTAATGTAAAAGTAGAAAATGATTCTCTTACTGATTCAGTAGTGGATTCTATTGCTAATAATTTAAAGACAAAATTTCCTATTGCAAAATATGGAGATCAACTTTTTAAAGCTTTAGAAATAGTTCTTACAAAAACAGAAGTTTCTCAAATAAAAGAAACTCTTGCAAAAGTAAATGATCCTGAATTGGAAACTATTATTTCTAATAAAATTAATATTATCCTTAGTAATTCTGATTCTATAACAAATAAAAAATCTTCAATAACAGAATTACATTCGGCTGTAGAAAGTTTTGAAAAAGCAAGTGAAACTATTGGAAAATTACCTGAAGGAGATTTTAAAACTTATTTAAAAAAAGAAATAACTAATATTCTTGAAAATGATAACTTATCTCCTGCAAAAAAAAATGAGTTAGCTGAAAGTATTGGAAAAGAGGTAGATGCTTTTTCTGTAAGGCAAGTAAAATTAACA
>ERZ1292633.3282-Hain-H41-02um-R1-3282-length-15894-cov-6_pt1 | contig 12089 bp, 8 predicted proteins | sample MGYA00564406_ERZ1292633 | MGnify/ENA primary metagenome ERZ1292633 (study PRJEB36523, sample SAMEA6512639) | groundwater metagenome | collected 2019-01-08 | study: AquaDiva: Metagenomics assemblies of 32 groundwater samples
GATGTGGCCCGAATACGGACTTGTGTAGGAAGTGACTTTGCGCTGTAGTGTTAACCACTGACATTTTCCGCCTCCTTTAACGTATGAGTTCCCAATGCCCCGGCATGCGGGCCATGTGATTTCCCTTTCAGCCTCGAATTGGTCCGGACGACGGATCCTATTCCGGACTCCGCAAGTCGGGCAACGGGTGGACGCCCAAGTCTGCGGGCTTGCCTTGATGCAATCGTGGCGTCGTCGCGCTGTCATCCGTCAGGCCCTTGCTCGGCACGGCGCCTGACGCGGCGCCGATGTTCAGGGAGTTCGGAGTCGGAACGGGGCACGGCGTGTCATCGCGCGGACTCACCCAATCGTACTCGCCCCAGGCCATGCCGTGCGCGTGGCACGTCTGGCACGAGGTGCAATATGCATGCCAATCATAAGCCGCCAACCAGTTCGCGTGGCACGCTCCACACAGACCATTCGCACTGCCCCAGCCGACGTCGGGTCCGCTAACCGACACCGTCACGGCGCGGGCCTGACCGAACGTATTCCAGGGAGGTCCGTTGAAGCCGCCGGTACGCGTGCCGTCATCGACGAACGGCGTTCCGTCGACGAAGTCACGAATCATATAGGGGTTTCCGGCTGCGTTCGTCGGCGAGTAGGAACCGTGCGGGTCGTGGCAGACGACGCAAGCCGTGACCCCGCCGGGCGCGCCGGAGTACCCCGTCCAGCCGCGTTTCGAGTCCGTCCCGTGCGCGGAGTGCGTCCATGAGTAGTCCACATACCAGGGACCATCGACATAGTCGCACGAATCGATGCCGCGCAGCGAGGAGCACGCCCCGCCCAGGCACGCGCCGCCGAGGATGGTGTTCCAGTTAAAGCCCAACGACGCCCAGCGCGGATCGGCCGCGTCGATCGTCGGCCACGCCACGCCCGGCGGGAAGCCCGGGTCGAGCGGGCCGGTGCCACCATTGTGGCACGACAAGCAGAATCCGTCGCCGCCGCCCGTCCACGGCGCCGTATTGGCGAACGGATCGGTAAGCGGCCGGGTCCGGGACGCAGCATGCGCGCCGTGGCAGTTGAGGCATTCGATCTTCGCCCCGCTGATCGCCTGGTCCGCGTCGCTGATGTCGTGGTGACTGTTGACGGCGCGCAACGTGCCCTCGCTGCCGAAGCAGAAGTCGCCGTATTGCTCTTCCCATTGGAGCGTTCCGCGGAAGCGATCGGCCGTGTTCGGCGGAACGTTGCCCGCGCCGAACGGATCCAGCGGCGAAGTCAGCCGGGCGGCCCCATCGGCATCGTGGCAATGGGCGCAGAAGTCGGAAAGGTCGGGATCGCTCGCGAGATCGCCGGGCTTCTGGAAGCGATAGGCGCCGCCGCCGTCGGGATCGATCAAATCGACATAGCCGTCCATGTGGGTGCCCTGGTCATGGCACACCACGCACGCGCCGGTTCCAAGCTCAACCCCGTAATGGGCGTGCGCGTCGCCGACGGGAAACTCGCCGACCACCGCCCGCCGTCCGCCCGGCGGAATGCCGTCGCCGTTGTTTTGTGCCACAGAGTGGCACGACGTGCAGTCGCCGCCCGTGGGCAGGAAGCCGGCGCTGTGTGGATGGCAGCCTATGCAGTTCTGTCCGTTGTTGTGCGACGTGCCGCTCCCATCCTGGCGGTGGTAACTGGTCGCGGTGTGGCACACCTGGCAGAGGCCGTCATTGGCCGCCGGGTCGCCGTCGTCGAGGCTGTTCGCTCCCGTGCGCGCGGAGAATACCACGGCCTTGTCCGCACCCAGCGTCCGGTTGTACACCGCCGTCCCGACGAGCGCGAGGTTGCCGCTGCGGGGGTTGTGCGTGTCGTGGCACTCCGAGCAGGTCGGCTGCCACGAACCGTGCGGCGTGTGCCCGATGTAATCAACGTGGCACTGCTTGCACAGCGCACCGTCCCGATTGCTCACGCGAAGGTACGGCGAGCCGGCGGTGTTGTTGTGCTGATTGTGACAAGTGGCGCACTTGATGACTCCGCCCGACAGACGACGAGCCATTTCGCTCCCGGCCGGCGGGCCGACCGATCCGACCGATGCGTTAATCGCCGCTACGCCCCACGCGTGGGAGCGACCGCGCGAACCCGGCGCCGGCGAGCCGCTGAGGACGCGATCCGCGCTGCGGAACGCGGAGTCCAAGGCGTGGCCGCCGCTGGTGTGGCAAGAGAGACAGAGGTTGCTCTGACCGGCGACCGTGGCCTCATGTCCGCCCGGCTCGCCGTCGATGTTGTGGCAACGGGCGCAGGGCGTATCGCTGAGCATGTGCGGAGGTTCCCAGCCGCCCGTCGCGGCGACGGCGCCGAGGGACACGCTCTTCGGTCCCGTGCGGGTGAGTCGCGAGAGCCTCGTCACCCCGCCGAGAACCTTGCGCAAGGCGGCGTCGTAGGGGCTGTCATTCGTGCCGCGGTAGAACGTTCCAAGTCCGCCTGCAACCGCGACGCTCAGCGGGTCGTAAATCTCGACGGCGCCGACGTTGCTATTTGCGATCAGGACGCGGCCTGCGGCGTCGAGAGCGACGTCGCACGGCGTCTGGAGATCGCCCGGCGCGGCGCCGTAGCCGACCAGCTTGCCGATCTCCGCACCGCGCAGATCGAACACGCGCAGTGTTCCCATGACCGCGTCGGTGGCGTACACCCGCCCGGCGGCGTCGACGGCGAGACCCGCGACGCGCGCGAACCAGCCTTCGCTGGTTCCGTCGGGCAAATACTTGGTGCGGTATCCGAAGGAAAATCGAAACACGCCCGAGGTGTCGAAAACCTGCACGCGAAAGTTGTCCTGATCGGCCACGAGGATGCGATGGTTGATCGCGTCCAGTGCGATGGCGCTGGGGTCCTTGAATTGGCCGAACCCACTGCCGCGGGTTCCGAACATGAGGACCATTGCGCCTGCGGCGTCGAACGCGTACACGCGGTCCGCGCCGCTGTCGACGACGTAAACGAGGCCGCTATCGAAATCGACCGCCAGATCGGTCGGCTGCACGAAGGCGACGACTCCATTGCCGAGAAATTGCAGGAACATAAACGTGGAGTCGTAGACGGCGACCTTGGCGTCGCGACGGGAGACGAAGATTCGGCCGTCTCGATGGACGGCGACGCCGACGGTCCCGCCCGATTCGATCCATGCGCCCAACGGGTTGCCGCTTGCGTCGAATCGCCGGATCACGCCCGAGCGCGGATCGGTGACGAGGATTTCGGCGGCGGTGACGACGATCCGGGCCGGACTGTCCAGCCCCCCCGAGAGCGTCATGCGGTGGGTTAGCGGTCCAAGCTGTGCGACGAACGAAAGAGGGATCGCTATTGCGGCCCCAATAAACATGATGGCACCCTCCCGCGCGAATTGCGCGCACTACAACCCCGTTCCTGACGCACTCTGTATAGCATTTCTCGTGCCATCGGAGCACGCGTATCGCATGTGGCGATCAACCACCGCTTATCGCTGTACGGAACGCGTTTTCGGGCAGTCTGCGGTTCACTGGATGCAGATTGGCTTGTCATTCGACGGAACACGGCGAACGCGCTTCTCATTTCCAAGAATGACGGGCAAATATCCCACCGGTTGCCGGGCGGTAACTCGCGCGGGATCACGGCGCGCACACGCAACAAACACCGTAGCTGAAGTTCGAGGGTGAGCTGCATGTGCCGGTGTCTGAGGTAATACTGCACTCTCGCACACGTGCCTCTGCCACTACGGTGCCGGTGCAGATTCCATTGCAGACGCCGGCGTTGGGTAGCTGGGCCGAGCCCATGCAGATGGCGCTGGTTGTTACGGCCGGCCCGGTGGGACCTGGCGGCCCGGTCGCACCCTGCAATCCCTGGCAATCGATGATGTTGTACGCCCCATCGTGATTCATGTCCTCGGCCGGTTCGTTGACCCGATTCATGTTCAGGTCCCAGCAGTGGTAGCCGGCAGGTCCGGCAGGCCCCGCCACGGTTGCAGTCGTCTGGGTTGTCCCGTCGGGGAACTTCACGCCGCCGGATGTTGACTCAACGACCCCAACGACCGTGAGTTTCGATCCCGGCGTCGTCGTGCCGATGCCGACTTTCCCGTCACCAAGATACAGGTTTCCCCACGTCCCGGTTCCGCGGTCATAGACCTGGATGTAGCCGCGGTTCAATGTGCTGTCATAACCGAGCTCCATACCTTCGCCGGCAGAGGGCCAGTTCGATCCCTTGACCCGAGCCAGACCCTCCACGTCCAGCGTCGTTTTGGGGGCCGCCGTATTGATTCCAACACCTCCGCCGGCGCGGACCAAAAATTGATTTTGACCCGTGGTCGTGAAATCCGCGTCGTTGTAGTCAGCCCAAACGAACGAGCCGGCATGGGCGGCGATTGCCCGCCGACCCGCTGCCAGGCTGCACACACCTTGCGCACGGTTGCCAGCCCCGCCCGGAACCATCGCTCCCCAGTCGGTCGCCTGGTTGGCAGATCCTCCGCTGACCAAGGAGTTTTCAGCGTTTGCGACGTTGTCGCGGCCGCCACTTACCGTCGAAGCGAAGCCGCTTGCGGTATTGTTCCAGCCGCCGGATACCGTCGCTCGTTGCCCGGAGGCACGGTTGGTCCATCCTCCACCAACAGTCGAGACCGAAGCACTGGCCTCGTTGGCATATCCGCCGCTGACCGTAGCGTGATCAGCGTTTGTGACGTCTCCGTCGCTGGTACCGGCCTTGTTCCCTGATCCGCCGCTGACCGTGCCGTAGTTGTCCGTCACATTGTTGGGCCGAGGAATGCCCCCGCCCAGGGGCGACCCGCCTCCCGATAGGGTTCCGCCGACTACGTTCGCCAGGACGCTGTTTCCCCTCCAACCCGCAAGGATGTTCGGAGATGTGCTGTTGGGCACCGTTCGCAGGTCGCTCAGGGCCAGGGCATACGGCACCGGCGTTAGTCGCTGGCGCGGGGACAACACTGCATAAGAACCGCTGCCGGGCGGACTCTCCACTCCGACCTCCAGCCACCGGGCATCGCCGTTGAACGCTACTACGCCGAAGTTAAGGTCCGCACTGAAGAGCCCATTGACGACGTTGAGGCCGCTAAAGACGATCGGCGAGCCAAGGCGGTTGCCTCCCACGACCGCGTCCCAGAGCGAGAACGAAAAGTCCGCGCTGCCGTCGACGGGCTGACTGTCTAGCTTGAGCTGCCCCTGGTAGATAAACGCCGTTCCGAGCGGAGACTCTGCGTAGAGGTGACTCCCGGCATTGAGCGCAAGCGTTGCCAGCGCAAGCGCGAGTGTGTGCGTGCCCTTCATGTTGTTTCCCCTGCAAGAAGGATTGCTGTTCCGATCACTGTGTGAGTCAACGCAACCCACGGTACATCCGAGCGATCGCAAGTTCACAGGCTGACGATTTGCGGCGAGGTGAACCGGTCATCGGCCCGTAGGCCGTTCCATCCGCCAGGAAGTGGTCTGTCAGTCAACCGAGGTAGTTTAGCTTGTGAACGATTTCTGAGCAAGGGGTGGGCAAGCGGTTATGGCGATCGAGAGACCCGACTTCGCGAAAAACTCGTGGAATACACGGCACGCCGGCCGTACAGCATCTTCCTGCGAAACGGACGTCGGATTGTGCCAACCGAATGTCTCTTAATTCGTTTACAGGAAACGACTTATGAGTTAGCGCGACCTAGGTCGTGGATACGCTTGCGAATCCGGACACTTGCCGACAAAGGGCAATGGCCCGTTGTTGTTGTACTCTCAAGAAGCATTTGCGTGCGGCGCCCAGGCACAACGAGAAATCAATCGAGCTGTTTTCGGAAGCGGCGCACGCTGAGCGAGAGGATCACGACGCAACAGACCGCCAGTCCGAGGATATAGGGCACCATATCAACCACGTCCGCCCCGCGCAGGATCACCCCGCGAACGATCTCCACGAAGTACGTGACCGGAAGCAGATACCCGATGGCGCGGATCGGCGCGATCATCTCCGAGCGCGGAAACATGAAACCCGAGAGGAATACGGACGGCAGCATAATGAGAAACGCCAACTGAACGGCTTCGAGCTGCGTCCGGGCGATCGTGGAGATGAGCAGCCCCAGTCCCAGCACCGTGACGATGTAAAGTCCGCTGAGCACCAGCAATAAGCCGAGGCTGCCGTGCACCGGCACGCCGAAGATCACCTGCATGACGACCAGAATGATCAGGAGTTCGCCGAAGGCCATCATCGCGTAGGGTACGAGCTTGCCCATGAGCAAGCCCATGCGACCCACGGGCGTAACGAAGAGTTGTTCGAGCGTGCCCATCTCGCGCTCGCGAACGATCGAAAAGCTCGTCAGAAAGAGCAACACGAGTTGCAGAATGATCGCGATCAAACCGGGCACGAAAAAGTGCGAGCTTTCCAGGTCCGGATTGTACAAGAGTCTCGCCCGCACTTCGATCGGGCTTGACGCCTGTCCGCGCTCATTGCGCGCCGCGGTGACCTGCATCGATTCGCCGATCGTCCGCGCCCGCCCGACGGACATTTGCATCGCCAGCAGGTTCACGGTGTTGAGGGCCGTCGTGGCGACCTGCGAATCGCTTCCGTCGATAAGTACCTGGACCTCCGCCTTCTCGCGTAATAGCAATCGCTCCGAATAATCCGCCGGGATCAGTATCCCCACTTTCGCCCGTCCCGACGTGAGCGCGCGGCGAAACGACTCGGCGTCGCGAGGCCGCTCGACGACTTCAAAGGCATGGGTGTTCACAAGGGCGTTGACCAGTTCGCGGCTGTCCTGACGCCCGTCGAGATCGAGGACGGCCAGCGGAATGTTGTCGATGGTCACGTCGATCGCAAACCCGAAAATGGTCAGTTGAATCACGGGCACCATGAAGGTGAAAAAAATGGTGACCGGATCGCGGCGGATGTGCGAAAACTCCTTGAGGATGATGGCCCAAAAGCCCTTCATGAGGCCGCCCGCAGCGACTGACGTCGGCTTAGCGTGACGAACACGTCTTCGAGCGTGGGGTGGATCGGTCGATACGCGGCCGCCCGATCGCCCGGCGCGATTTGTTCGATGAGCGCTTCCGGCGAAAGGCTTTCGTCGAGCAGGACGTGAAGATCGGTCCCGAAGAGGGTGGCGTCGCGGATCGCCGGAATATGTCGGGCGCGGGCCAGCGCGGCGGGCGGAGTCGAGCAGGAAACCTCGAACCGCCGCGTGCCGGGCGGTGTCACTTCCGGCGAATCCTTGAGCTCGTCCGGATTGCCGAGGGCGATGAGCTTCGCCTGGTAGATGTAACCCACGCGCGTGCAGCGCTCGGCTTCGTCCATGTAGTGCGTCGTGACGAACATGGTGCAGCCGCGGTGCGACAGCTCGAAGAGCAGGTCCCACAGATCGCGCCGGGCGACGGGGTCGATCCCCGCCGTCGGCTCATCGAGAAAGAGCACTTCCGGTTCGTGGATCAGTGCGCAGGCGAGAGCGAGGCGCTGCTTCCAGCCGCCGGAAAGCTTTGAACCGAGTCGATCGGTGTACGGGCCGATGCCGGTGAGGTGGATGACCGCCTCTTCGCGTTCGCGCTGTTTCTTGTGCGACAGGCCGTAGATTCGACCGTAAAAGCGGATGTTCTCGATCACGCTCAGGTCGCCGTAGAGGCTGAACCGCTGCGACATGTACCCGATGCGTTGCTTGATCGCTTCGGCTTGATCGGCGATGTCAAAGCCGAGCACGAAGCCGCGCCCCTCGCTGGGGCGGAGCACGCCGCAAAGCAGTCGGATCAGCGTGGACTTGCCCGCTCCGTTGGGTCCGAGCAAACCGAAGATGCTCGCCCTGGGGACGTCGAGCGTGACCTCGCTGAGCGCCAGCACCGATCCGAAGCGCCGCGTAAGTTGTTCGGTGCGAATGACCGGCTCGCTCATGGCTTCATGACCTCGTAGAGCAACACGTCGGCGGCCATCCCGACGCGAAGGAGTTCGTGCCCGTCTTCGACGGCGAGCTTGATGCGGAAGACCTGCTTGCTGCGTTCCTCCGGCGTCTGGATGTTGCGCGGGGTGAACTCGCCGTCGGTGGCGATGAAGGTGACGCGTCCCATGAATCGCCGATCGGGGAAGCCGTCCACGCGAACCGGAATACGGTCGCCGAGGTGAATCTTGCCGAGCAGGGCTTCCGGAACGTAGCTGCGAATCCACAGCCGCGACGAGTCCAGCAGCGTCACCGCCGGGGCGCTCATCGGAACCAGGTCGCCGGGACGCAGGTCGATCCCTTCGACCACGCAGTCGCACGGTGAGACGACCGTCAGTTCGTTCATCTGCGTTTTGATGGCCGCGACGCGCGCTTCGGCGGCCTCCACCTGCGCCGCCGCCTTGGCGATGTCCTCCGGTCGAGAGCCTCCCTTGAGCAGCTTGAGCGCCTGATCGGTTTCGACCAGCGCCGCGCGGGCTTCGGCGATATCCTCCTTGCGAGTCCCCTCCTCCAGCAAAGCGACCTCCTGCTCGACCGAGGCGACTTCGGCATCGGCACGCTTCAGCTCACGGATGGCGACGTCGAACTCCGTCCTGGCGGCCCGTTCCTCCTCACGCAGGCGCGTCACGCGATTGTGCTCGGATTGGGCCAGTTCGAGATTCGCCCGCGCGATCTTCAGCTTCTCCCGCGCGATCTCGATCTCGCGAGGCCGCGGACCCGCCGTGAGCTTGTCAACAACCGCGGCGGCACGGTCGCGCTTGGCCTGCGCCTGGCCGATTTCCTCAATGCGGAAACCGGCTTGGAGGCGGGCGAGTTCGGCGCGGTACGCGGCGAGCTGGGCTTCGGCCTCCGTTAACCGCTCTCGCCAATCAAACGGCTGCAATGTGAACAAGGGTGCGAAGGCTTTAACGCGATCGCCCTCGTTGATGAGCACCGCGTCCACCCGTCCACCGACCTGCGAGCCGACGCGAACCTCGTCGGCCTCGACGAACCCCGTGACGAGGAGCGGCGCGGTCTGGGTCTGTCGCCAGAAGAGCCAGCCGATCGCGCCGGCCGCGGCGAGAGCGATGATGATAGCGGATTTCGGCATTCGTTGATTCGTCCCATCTGACGACGACAATCGATCCGCGCCCGTTGCGGCTGCGAAGCAAAGTTCCGTAGTGTCACCGCGGGACCGCGCATTCGCAAGACGTGCCGCCGCGACTTCGGTGACTGCTCCTGTTGCCGATGTGAAGGTGCGTCGACGTGGTTCGGCTCAAAGCACAACGGCGACGCTGTCTCTTGCGATTGCGGATGCGAGATGCCGATCCGCCGCATCATCGCCGCCGGCCGATCAACGTTTTATTGCCACCGCTGCCAACCGGAAAAAGCCCACCACTAAGACACCAGGACACCAAGAAGGATGAGAAACAACGGCTTTCATGAACGATTCGCCCATCGCCACGAATCGGAACACGCCGACGGTCCGATTGCTGTCGGAGCCACACGAACATTTTTTGGAGGCGCCGGTCTTCGTGCCTTGGTGTCTTGGTGGTTATCCCCGTCGGATTGCCGCTCATTCGCGCGCGTTTCCCGCGAAACTCCACCGGCGTCGCTCCGTGGGCGTTACCCTGCGCCGGCTTCGACCGCACCTGTACCGCCGGTTGCGCGGACAAACGGCGTCATAGCACCATACAGAACTCGTCGATGCTCTCAGGCGCACCTTCGACCAAGCCCAAGGTGGGGAGTTCGATAGCTGCCAATCGTTCGCGCAACAGGATGACGGACGATTGCGCTCCGCCTTCCGTCCAGTCCGTGTATTGCCGAACCCAGGCGGAGTGGTCCGAGGTGGTGTCGTATTCATCCGTTTCGTCGGCGACCGCGAAGGCGCCGACGCCCAAGAGGTCATCTTCGTCAGAACAAAACATGAGTCGTCTCTCCTTGATTCACGCCCGATCCGCAGTCAGCCGATAATGGCCGACCCGACGCAACGCTTCTATCGGCGACCGCGGTTAGCTACGTTTGAACGCTACGTTAAAAAGAGGTGAGCGGTTCGTCGCCCCCGCGCAACAGCATTGCGGGCACTGCCAACCGCGTTTGTTCGAGCGTTTCTGATGCGCGGGGGCGACCCGCGGCGAGCGATAAACAGGAGTCAGGGGCGTAAAGCAGGCCGGAGCGTCAGGCTTGATACGGCCAAGAGTCCGGAATTCGGGTCGCATCCCCTCCAACACCTTGTCCGGGTTCGACCGGCGCCGCTCGACTATCGGGCGTTACGGATCGTTACGCGGCTCGCCCGCGCTCCACGGGCGGCCCGCCGCGTATATCGCCCGACGCTGCTCAAGGTGTCGGACAAGCTGATCTTCGCCCGACGCTTTTGCGACTTCAATGGCCGACGAAATGATCCTCGTCGCATCATCGAATCGACCGGCCTCGGCGTAGGACGCCGCCAGCGTGTCCAGACTGACCGCGTCCTTGTAGCCGGTCAGGCGGCATGAGTGCTCGGCCAGTTCGACGGCGCGGGCGGCGTTGCGAAATTGTGCGTCGTCTACCGTCGCGTAGATCATCGCAAGATTGTTGGCCGCATGCAGATAATCCGGCGCGATCTTGAGGGCGCGCTCGTACAATTCGATCGCCGTCGCCGCGTCGCCCTGCCACGAGACGATCTGGGCCAAGGCAGCCAGGGCGTAGGCATCATTCGGATTGGCGTCGACCGCTTTTTGCAGCGTTTCGCGTGCGGCATCCACATTGCCCAACGCCGAGTAGCATTGCCCCAGCTTCACCAGTGTTTCGCTTGATTTCGGGTCAATCGCGAGCCACTTCAGAAGATGTTGAATAGCCTGTACAAACTGCCTCTGATCCGCCGCGGCTGACCCGATGTAGTGGTGCGCGTGCAGCAGTTTGGGATCGAGACGCAGAGCTTCTTGCAGATGTGCGATCGCCTCCTTTGGACGATTCTGTTTGCCGCGGACCACGCCGAGAAAATACTGCGCGCCGGAATGCGTCGGCATGAGTTTCACGGCCTGTTCGAGCTGCGGGGCCGCCTCGTCAATCCGTCCGCTCTCGAAGAGCGCTCGCCCGTAGTCCGCAAGGTTGTACGGTTCATTGGGAACGATTCGCACGGCCTCGGCGAAGTGCGGCACGGCGTCGGCGATACGGCCCTCGCGGACGAGCGTCTGGGCCATGAAGATATGTGCCTGCGTGTTGTCGGGGACGACGTCCAGCGCGTGCTGGAAGAGTGTCTTGCTGTCGCGCCAATATCCTGTCTGATCCCAGGTCGTTGCGGCGAAAATGAGGAGGACACCCACCGCGGCTGCTCGCGCCACGACGACGGACAAGGAGCCGCCCGTCGCTTGCGCTCCGGGTTCGGGGTGGACCGCCGCGCGATCATCCGAACCCCAAGCGCCAGCGCGGGGCGGTGTTGTCTGCCTCGCGCCATGTCCTCTGCATTGACCGCCCGTCGCTTGCGCTCCGGGTTCGGGGTGGACCGCCGCGCGATCATCCGAACCCCAAGCGCCAGCGCGGGGCGGTGTTGTCTGCCTCGCGCCATGTCCTCTGCATTGACCGCCCGTCGCTTGCGCTCCGGGTTCGGATCCAACGATTGCGCGAACTCCCCACGCGACCGCGATGAACAACCCGATGAACGGCACATACGTATAGCGGTCGGCGAGCGCCTGCCCGCCGACCTGCACCAGTCCGATGACCGGCACGAGCGTCCCGACGAACCAGAACCAGCCCACAAGCAGGTGCGGATGCTTTCGCGCCGCTGCAATGACAGCCAGTGTCACCGCGACGAGAATCGCAGCGGCGCTCGCGACCTCCACGATCGAATCGGCTTTGAGTGCGTGCGGGTAGTAGACCGCCAAACCGCTGGGCCAGAACGCGATCGCAAGGTATTTGGCACACGAGACGACGGCGTTCGCGACGCGCACTTCGAAGGAAAGCATCGTTTCCGTCATCATCGCGCCGCCCGCTCGTTGCGCGTACACTGTGATCGCGCTGGAAACCCCCGCCAGAATCAACAGGGGAAGCTTTTCGGCAACCAACGACGCGAGTCGCATGGTCGTTTCCCGCCGGACATTAGCAGCCCGTTGAAAAAGTGTAGCGTCGCCCCTTGTGGGCGGCGCACCCGGTTTTCGTCGTCACCCACAAGGGGTGACGCTACATCACGATCGGCGCTCGCGCCTTTCTCGACGGGCTGATAGTCGTCGGCCGAACCTACAGATCATGTCCGGCA
>ERZ1292633.5015-Hain-H41-02um-R1-5015-length-12088-cov-23_pt1 | contig 12088 bp, 11 predicted proteins | sample MGYA00564406_ERZ1292633 | MGnify/ENA primary metagenome ERZ1292633 (study PRJEB36523, sample SAMEA6512639) | groundwater metagenome | collected 2019-01-08 | study: AquaDiva: Metagenomics assemblies of 32 groundwater samples
CCAACCAATTGGATTTGAGCCTGGTGATTCCGAAGGGGGAACGGACTCCGATCCGAGAGTTTCTCGAAACATTGGCGGCGACCAGCCACGTCACCATGGGTGCGGCCGTTGCGCGTGGCCGATACAAGCATCTGAAATTCGGCTCACTTGCCGCTCGAATCAGTATTCAGGACGGAGTGCTTGATATCGATCGACTTTCCGGCGAGTCCCCCCATGGACACGTGGCCGGACGGCTCGTCGTGCAACTTCCCCCTCAAGCACCGGCGGACTTTGACCTGTCATTCAGGGCTACCGGAGTAGAGTTTGAAGACCTCTTGCGGTTGACCAAAGCTCAGGTCCATGGCGCATCGGGAGAAATTCGCTTCAGCGGCGTTCTTCGCGGGCATGGGCGCAACCCGCATGGGGTCTATCCTTCATTGAATGGCAAAGTCGAGTTGTTATTGGAAAATGGTCGCATCCTGAAAACGAACGAGCGGGCAGTCTGGAAGATCATTAGTTTGTTGAACCTCCCGGCTGTGTTGCAGGGGAAGGTCGATCTTGAAAAGGAGGGGCTGCCATACAACAGAATTTCTTCCACCGTTGCCATTCAAGATGGGATGTTTCAGACGGAAAATCTGATCATCGACAGCCCAATTCTGAAAATTACAGCGGCCGGGAATTATGACTTGCCGACAGACCAGCTGGATCTGGCCGTCGCCGTGAGTCCGTTCGGGTCATACTCACAATTCCTCAAGACGATTCCGCTCTTTGGGCGAATCGTGGCGGGGGATCGCAAGGGCATCGCCACGGCGATGTTCACCATGAAGGGAGCGATGGAAGATCCCGAGGTCACCTATTTGCCGGTGAAGTCCTTTGCGTCCGGTCTATCGGGGTTGGCCCAACTGGCCGTCGATGTCCTCACGAACACACTGAGCCTGCCTATCGATTTGATGACGCCGGATGAAGAGTCTGGAGTGCGACCGAGAGACATCACTCCATCACCGGCTCCCGCTGTGCCGTGACGAGCCTGGATTCTTGACCGACTACTATTCTTGACCGACCCCTGCCCCCATGCTAGCATCCGCTCAGGATGTTGAAAATGCTCGCCAGCTGCGTTCTCAGTCATTCGAACTCCTCGACGTACCAACCAAGTACGCCTCGTCGTTCGAATTTCCTGCGGCCTTGCTGGACGACCATTTTGAATATCCTGAACACTCTACTCCGATCGTCTCGAATGGCTCACTCGGTGCCGTTGCCTCGTTAATTCATCTATGAAACGCACTACGACGCCCCAAGCAGAAGCCGCCACGTTGTTCATCGCCGCCAGCGAGCATGACTCGAATCTGTACTATGCCACACGCTTTATGGCGCCAGACCCGTTCATTTATCTCGAAATCAAAGGTGAGCGGGTGATGGTTATGAGCGATCTGGAAATGGATCGTGCCAGGACCCAAGCCTCAGTGGATCGAGTATTGTCCTACTCGGAAATCGAACAGAAGGCGAAGAAACAGGGAATCAAAGACCCGACGGCAGTCGATATCGTCCATGTGGTGTTGAAAGAGTCCAAGATCCGCCGTCTTTCGGTGCCGGCGAATTTTCCGGTCATCCATGCCGCTCGATTACAGGAGCGGGGATATAGTCTCAAACCAAAGCGGGACCCGTTCTATGAGCAGCGTGTGCTGAAGACGGCGGAAGAAGTACGCCATATCGAAGACGCGCAGCGGGCGACGGAAGAAGCCGTGGCTGCAGCCCACGCGCTGTTGCGCCGGGCCGAGATCAAGGATGAGCAACTCTGGCTCGACGGCGCGCTGGTTACCTCGGAACGGATCAAAAAGCTCGTCAATGTGAAGCTCATGGAGCGGGACTGCATCGCTCAGCATACGATCGTGGCAGGGGGAGAGCAGGCCTGTGATCCGCACAATGAAGGGAGCGGACCGTTGCCGGCTCATCGTAGTATTATCTTCGATGTGTTCCCTCGATCAGCGACGAGCCGCTATTTTGCCGACATGTCGAGGACGGTGATACGCGGGAAGGTGAGCCTGGAACTCAAACGGCTGTATGGCGCCGTGAAGGATGCCCAGGAAGACGCCATCGACAAAATTAAGGACGGCGCTGACGGCATGAAGATTCATCAGGGCATCTGTGCACGTTTTGAAAAGGCCGGATACAAGACCGGTTTGGTGAACGGTCGCATGCAGGGGTATTTTCACGGGACCGGACATGGTGTGGGGCTGGATATTCACGAAGCGCCACGTATCAGTCGAACCGGGTCACTCCTCCAAGAGGGCCACGTTGTCACCGTCGAGCCAGGGCTGTATTACCCAGGATTGGGGGCAGTCCGAATCGAGGACATGGTGGTAGTCACCAAGGACGGCTGCCGGAACCTCACCAATTTCCCAAAAATCTTCGAGCTCGGATAGACAGCAGTCTGGACCAGGCTCCTCATCTCCGCATGTTCCCATCGGGTGAGCACTCCGCTTTGGCATAGGAATGTCGCACTCATTTTACTTTCTGGACGACGTCGCCATAGCTGATCTGGCGTTCGACGCCTCAGGCGGTTCACTGCAGGAGCTTTTCCTTGGGGCGACATGCGCGGTTATCGAAGCCTTGGCTGACCCTACAACAGTGGGGGCCACTTGGCGGCAAACGATTGAACGAACAGATGAGGATCCTGCCGAACTGTTGTTCGATTGGCTCTCGGACGTCGTGTACTGGAAGGATGCGGCCGGAGTCGTCTTCAGTCGGTCGGAACTCACGCTGACTCGCCAGGACCACGGCTGCTGGAAACTGACGGGGGTACTCTACGGAGAGCCGGTCAATGGCTCAGCCCAGACATTGAGGGCCGATGTGAAAGGAATCACCAAGCATCTCTACCGGCTTCTACAAAAGGAAGGGCAATGGACTGTCAGGGTGGTACTGGATGTGTGAAGGATGGTCTATCTGGTACGAAGACCAGACAGACCGAATAGACGAGATAGACCAAACAGACGGTGACCATGAAACTCAATACCGACATGCGGGTCGTTCGGATTTCCGACGAAGTGTGGGAGATTGCTGCGAGTGAAAAAGAGGGGATGCTCGTTCCGGCACGGATCTATGCGACACCGACTATTCTGCAATCGATGGATGCCGGAGTCTTCGAGCAAGTGACAAATGTGGCGTGTCTCCCTGGAATCAGACGGTATGCGCTGTGCATGCCGGATGGACATTGGGGCTACGGCTTCCCCATTGGAGGCGTTGCCGCCGTTGATGTCCGTACAGGGATCATCTCGCCTGGGGGTGTCGGATATGACGTGAATTGCGGCATGCGGCTCATGAGAACCGATCTGACTCAGAAGGATGTGCAACCGCATCTTGAACGAGTGATGACGGAACTATTCCGGAGAGTACCTGCAGGGGTTGGTGCGAGCGGGTTTGTACGGTTAGATCGCTCGTCGTTCAAGGATGTCATGGTTCAGGGGGCTCGATGGTGCATTGAGCGCGGCTATGGCTGGCATCAAGATCTTGAAGCGATGGAAGAGAGAGGCTGTATCGCCGGGGCCGATCCATCCAAAGTCAGCGACCAGGCGGTCAGTCGAGGAATCAATCAATTGGGGACCTTGGGATCAGGGAACCACTACCTTGAGGTGCAGGTGGTCGCATCCGATCGGGTCTTTGATCAAGAAACAGCCTCAGCGTGGGGAATCACCGGGCATGATCAGATTGTTGTGATGGTTCACTGCGGATCTCGCGGGTTCGGTCATCAGGTCGCAAGTGATTATCTCAAAGTATTTGAGAAAGCGATGCGACGATATGGAATTTCCGTGAACGACCAACAACTAGCCTGCGCCCCGTTCACATCAGTGGAAGGGCAGGACTATTTTTCGGCTATGAACTGTGCGGCTAACACCGCTTTCGCCAACCGCCAGGTCATCACCCATCAGATCCGAGAAGCATTTGCCACGGTATTCGGCCGGTCGGCAGAGGAGCTGGGTATGGAACTGGTCTATGACGTGGCGCACAACATCGCCAAAGTCGAGCGATATCCGGAAGGCGATCTGGTCGTCCATCGGAAAGGTTCAACGAGAGCATTAGGGCCGGGGAGTCCTGAGCTCCCGCCACGGTATCGGACGACTGGTCAACCGGTCATTTGCGGCGGCTCAATGGAAACCGGGTCCTATCTGTTAGCCGGAACTCAAGGCGCGATGCGTGATACCTTTGCGTCGACAATGCACGGGTCGGGGCGTACGATGTCGCGCGCGCAGGCGAAGAAAACCATCCGGGGGGAGCAGGTGCAGAAACAGATGAAACAGCGAGGGATCCTCGTGAAGGCCGTCTCCATGTCCGGCCTCGCCGAAGAGGCGGGATTTGCCTACAAGAACATTTCAGATGTGGTCGAAGCGGTCGAGCGTGCGGGAATCACAAAAACAGTCGCGGAGCTCCGGCCGATCGGCAATATCAAGGGTTAGCGACACGTTTGTATCAGTGGAACAATCGAAGGATGGTCGATTTCCAGGGTCAAAGTCGGCGCGCTGATTGCCATTACCGATGCGAGCGGGAACTTCTTGTTGACCAATCCACCGACCGGTCAGCAAGTGATCTTGGTCGATGGCCCCTCCGATCTCTATCCACTGCCGTCTACTTGTTACGCCGTGCGGCGAATGCCCCGTTGCAGCAGGTGGCCGTTCGCTTTCGCGTATCGCCGTCGCGGGTCTCGAAGATTCAACGGACGGTGGAGAGTCGCCCCCTCACGCCGGAACAAGTCGATGCCTTCACGCGGTGCAAGGTCAAGGACTGACCCTATGCTGACCCTACAAAAGGGGGCTCAACACCAAGATACATCTGGCCGTGGATGCGCATGGTATGCCGCTCAGAGTCGTTGTCACGTAAGGTACCGTGGCAGATTGCACTGAAGCTGGCCGCCTCAGGCCCAAGCCGGGGCATGAACGCGGTGATTCCGCCCAAAAAAACAGAACCACGCAAAGACTTTACGACGCGGAACTGTACAAACTGCGGCATCTGGTCGAGAATGCATTCCTGCATCTCAAACGCTGGCGCGGTATCGCCACCCGATACGCCAAAAATGACGCGTCATTCCTCGCCGCCGTGCACATCAGGTGCATCGCTCTTTGGGCGGCTATCTCGTTACGTCACTATCTAGAAAGTTGATAATCGAAATACATAGGGGTATCGTTCAGCATGGTTGACTCCCTTCCATTATCGATAGAGCTGACGCCGGTTCAGCGAGAGATCATCGATCTGATCATTCAAGACCAAGCGACGATTCAGGGTCCCGTGCAGCCAGAACGCGCCATCTTGCTTTGGTGCGATGGCATCTCTGAGTTCGAAACCGCTCAGAGGCTCAGCATCAGCGAGGAGGAGGTCAGGACCCTGCGTAATCGTTGGTAGGAATCGACGGCACGCGTTGCGGCCGCAGAAAAGAAGTTTCACAAGGTATTCAACGATCTGGTTTCACTCATTTTCCGAGTCCCAAACGAAGAAACTCCTTCAGAGACCGCATTAAACTCTTCGGCAGCCAGCGTTCAACCAGCCAGCATTAGCCAAGGGAAACCAGCAGAACACAAAGAATTACGAGCTGCAACGCGAGCGCTTATTGAGATCCTTCACCACAAACCAAAGGTCTACGGGATCAACAGAAGTAACTGGACTCTAAGAAGCCTCGCAGAGGCATTTGAAAAGCACTACGACCTGCGGCTTTCACCTACTACAGTGGGCCGGCTGCTGAAAGAGGCAGGACTTAGTTGGAAAAAGTCTCGTAGAGTTCTGACAAGTCCCGATCCAAACTACCGCGAAAAGGTTGAGCTGCTGCTAAATACCCTCCAGACATTAAAAGCCGATGAGGAATTGTTCTTTATCGACGAACTGGGACCACTACAGGTCAAACGGTATGGTGGAAGGAGTTACACGCCTAAAGGAGTAACGCCTACCCATCCCAAAAATCAGCACTCAAAAGGATCTATCACCCTATACGGGGCGTTGAGTGCTACCACCAACCAAGTGACTTGGTTCTATGGAAAATCCAAAGACTCATCTGGAATTATTGATCTCGCCGAAATTTTATTCAACCAGTATCACGCTAAATCCAAAATATACCTGACTTGGGATGCCGCCTCTTGGCACGGTTCAGACGAGTTGGTCTAGTGGACTGACACGCTCAATGAGTGGAGTAGAACAAACGCCGCTGGACCAATGATTGAATTTGTCCCGCTTCCATCAAGCGCGCAATTCCTGGATGTTATCGAGGCCGTCTTTAGTGGCATGAAGAAGGCTGTAATCCATAGTTCTGACTATCAGTCGGAGGAGGAGATGAAGACGGCAATCTCCACTCATTTCCGAGAGAGGAATGAGTTTTTCAAGCGAAATCCCAAGCGTGCCGGGAAGAAAATATGGGAGGTCGACTTCTTTCAAGATCATAATCACATCCGGTCAGGGAACTACCGGGAATGGTGACCCTTGAGAACCGCTTCTTGATTGACGCTGCATTCATTGTCGAGCGGACATGCAAAATATTTTTCGGTGCGCCGCTCATGACGGCTACGGGGAGGGACCACACATTCACGTTTGGTTGCGTGAGAGATTTTCTTCGGCTGAGACGCAAGCTTGGAATCAAGGCAGGTACCCTGGTCATAGGAAAGGAAGCGTATTCAGTTTCCACCCGTGACTGTATCCTTGATCTGACCGCGATCCTGAAAGAACTCAACATACCGCACGTCCATGATCCTCTGAATCTCGCCCTACACGTGATTGGTCATATGCGTTCTGGATTCTCACACATTGTCACGGCTGACAGGAGATTCCTACAGTTCTGTACTGACGATTTGACTGTCGTTCTGCCTCGAGAAGGTAAGCAGATCGAATGGGACTGGATGTCCTCGGATACAGTGAAAACAATGATGGGCATAGACCCCAAAGAGATCCCCACATACCTGACATTGACGGACCCGTCGAGCGCGGCGGCCTTGACGAACAATCAAGCCATACGGCTTGTCGAGTTGCACGGAAACATTGATTCGATCTACGCGAGTCTGGGGCGGGTAGTGTCCGGTCAAATTCGCAAGAAGCTTGCAGAAGGCGAGTTCAGCATTCGCCAGTGTTATGCGGGGAATAGGAGTGAGCCCGTGGGTAATCCAATGCTCATCCCCGGTCAGGATGATGCCCATAATGAGCTCGACACGGCAAACAGCCGTCAACTTCTCATGAGATATGGTTTTCACTCCTTGCTGACGCTATTGGCAAATCCTCTCGATGTCCGGCCTGATTCGCGGTGCCGTCCGACTAGCTTGGAGGCCTACCATGCGGTGGTCGATCGCAAGGGGATGAAACAGCTCGAGTCCGTGGTTTGCGCATCGAAGCTGTGCTCGATCGATACCGAGTCCGACGAAAAAGATCCACGCGAAGCGACACTGCTTGGCATTTCTTTCTCGGTCCAGGATGGAGAGGCCTACTTCGTCCCGTTGATTGAAACAGAGCTCAAGAATTTGACCAGAAACGATGTGCTGAAAGCGGTGAGACGGATATTCAATAGCGAGGTCGACTTCATCGGGCATAACATCAAATACGATTGGCTGGTCCTTCGGAGGTCCGGCATCACGATAAAACGTATGCATTTTGATACGATGTTGGCCGCGTATGATTGTCATGGTGATTGGCCATTCTTCAACCTTCCGTATGTATGCAAACGTTATCTGGGAAAGGACATCAAGCCCTACTCCGATTTGGTGAGTGACGGCAGCACCTTTCTAGACCTGCCGTTGAAAGAGATGGTCAACCACGCTTGCCAAGACGCTGACATGACCCGACGACTGTACCCGGTTCTGTTAGCCCAGCTTCAGAAGCGGGGTATCACGGAGCAGTTTCTGAATCACACCATGGGACACCTCCAGCGGCTGGCCCATCTCGAATTTGATGGTGTAGCGGTTGATGTCGGACGACTCGACAGAATCAAAGAGCATCTTGTGGAACAGGTTACTCGCTTGAGGTCTGAAATTTTTACGATGGTTGGGAAAGTCTTTGACCTCGAGTCACACGAGGCGCTCTCGGAGGTCCTCAGAGAAGTGGCAAATATGCGCGGCTACATCGGGCCAAGGAGGATGACGGTGTCAGCGTTGGAACACCTTGCCATAGTCGAGCCGGTCGCGCGGCGTATCGTCGAGGTTAAGAGACTGCGAAGTCGGGTCGTGCGACTTGAGTCCATCTCTACCGCGGCGCGAAATGGGAAGATTTATCCTCTCTTCAATCAGATAAAGTCTCGTACTGGCGTTGTGGCCACGAAGGGGCCAAGCCTGTTCGATGTCGATGGGCCGTCTGAACTGAAGTCGTGCTTTGATGGCAGGGTACGCGAGTTGTTTGTCGATGCAAAGACATCGTTGCACATATTGGCCGAGGTGACTAAGGATCCTGTTCTGACAAAAGTGAGGAAGAGCAAATCCAAGGTTGATCCCATCATGGCGAAGCATCCGTTAATGCAGGAACTCGATCCCGATGAACTCTTGTTGCGCCTCGCAGTTGGCCAGTCTGATACAGCTATCAGTAAAAGGTTCTTGGTTGATCGGTTGAAGATAACAACGATGCGACATGATTTGGAGAAAAGGTACCAGACGATGTTCCAATGGTTGAATAGCTTTCGGCGCGTGGCTCGGGCCAAATGTTATGCCACGAATGGCGATCTGCGAAAATACATTGACGGTCTGAAGAGTTCAGATGTCGCCAGGAGAGCGCAGGCATTGGAATATGCTGTTAGGTGGCTGATACGCTATTGACTAGAGTCAGGAGAGAACCGCTTGGATCGCTCCGCAGATTGCCGAATCCGCCCACGCGGCACTATGGAATATGTCGTCGCGTGGCGTTAAAAGGGGTCGCCCATCTCGAAGGCTCCGGTCAAGGAGAACACGCTGCCTTCCGCCCGCCGCTGTTCATCCTGTCGCGTCGTGCGCCGTTGCATCGTGGGCGCCTCTCCACGGGCCCGTAAAAAGGTGTCGGGCGTGAATGGCACTTACTTAACGGCTACGTGGCTGATGCGACGTATAAAACGGCTGCCTCTAGTGCTACGGTGGGGTTGCCCAACAACCATCTATCACCCGAGGAGCGAGCCTGAATGCATCCGAAGCGTAGCCCGTGCGCACAGCAACACCGACGGATTCGTAGTCATGTCCACAACAGCGATGCGTATGCATTCTTCAACCTGTTGACACGCCCTGAGTTGTTGGGCGAGGTCGCGTCGCTGGTGCCGCCGCATCGGGAACGGGTGTTTCCCCCAACCGAAACGCTGTCGATGTTGCTCGCGCAGGCGCTCAGTGCCGATCGCTCGTGCCAGAAGGCGGTGAACGACACGGCCATCAAACGCGTGGCCGGAGGTCTACCGCGTTGCAGTACGCATACCGGGGCGTATTGTCGTGCGCGACAACGTTTGCCGACGGAGATGATCTCGACATTGGTGCGCCAGCTGGGGCGACGGATCACCGCGCAGGCCCCCGAGCCATGGCGTTGGCGGGGTCGTCCGGTACGGCTGGTGGACGGCACGACTGTGGTGATGCCGGACACGCCGGCCAATCAGGCTGCCTATCCACAACCGCGTAGTCAGAAGCCCGGCCTGGGGTTCCCCTTGTGCCGGCTAGTGGGCATTCTGTGTCTCGGGAGCGGGGCGGTGCTCAATGCGGCCATCGGTCGCTATCAGGGGAAGGGCGGCGATGAACAGACCCTCCTCCGTTCGATACTCGATACGTTGGAGCGTGGGGACCTGCTCGTGGGCGATGCCTGTTACGCCACGTATGTTCTGCTGTGCACCTTGCGCGCACTGGGCATTGATGCGGTCTTTGAGCCGTACGGTGCCCGCCAACGCCGGACCGACTTTCGGTGCGGTCAGCGGTTGGGCCCGCGCGACCATCTGATCAGGCTGCACAAGCCAACCAGCAAACCTGACTGGATGACTCAGGCGGCCTACGATCAGGCGCCCGATACCCTGATGGCACGGGAACTGCGCACCGGCGGCAAGACCCTGGTGACGACGCTGCTGTGCCCCAAGAAAACGCACAAGTCCGCCTTGAAGGCACTGTATCGAAGCCGCTGGCAGGTTGAGCTGGATCTGCGCAACATCACGAGCACCTTGGGCATGGAGCGGTTGAGTTGTCAGACCCCGACCATGGCCATCAAGGAGATGTGGGTCCATCTGCTGGCCTACAATCTCATTCGGCTGATGATGGCGCAGGCAGCGCTACTCACCGACTCGCTGCCGCGCCAGCTGAGTTTCAAGCACACCCTGCAGCTCTGGATCGCCTGGGATCATCATGGCCATGACATCGACCACGACGAAACGCGGTATGGTCTGTTTGTCCTGATCGCTCAACAGCGGGTAGGCCACAGGCCCGGCCGCATCGAACCCAGGGCCATCAAACGACGACCAAAACCCTACCCGCTGCTCACCAAACCACGCGCAATCGCCAGCAAGGACGCCCGCAACTATGGCCATCCCGAGAAGCTTAAGTAAGTGCCATTTGATTCCGACCCCTTACAGCTATCCCGGACCAAAATCTCACGTCCGGTCCACGGCTCATGCATATTTGAACACCCCTGCACCAATATCGACATAGTTGTAGCGATGAGTTCTGATTTCCATTTTAATTTTCATCAACATAGCAGTATCGGAGCTGGCCTGGAATTTGCGGATCAGTGATCCGTTCACCTGTGTCTCTACTGACCACACGCTAGCAAGGAGCGGTGCAATGTTCAGAATAAAACAAGTGATGAGAAGAGGTTTCACGCTGCCGGTGGCTATCCTGTGCACGCTGTTGAGTTCTATCACGCCAGCACACGCAGCGCTTGTAACCTATTCATTCACTGGCATGACCGACGAGCTGGATCCTCAGGACTCGCTTCCAGTTTCCGGCTCATTTCAATTTGACAAGGCGACGGCTGGGAGCGGTGGCATCTATAACGGCGCCGTTACGGGCTTCAGCCTGACGATAGGGGGATACACGTCGTTCTTCGCTCCAGGAATTAATGGCGTGACACTCTCGCAGAATACTAATCTGGGGGGAGGGCTGAGTGGCGATCGTTGGACGTTGGTGTCCGCAGCAACCGGTTCCGAGCTAGATGATGGCACAGTGCCATTTCAATTCGATCTTCATCTTGACGGTCAGAGGGGACTATTGTCGAATACGACTCTCCAAGATCCGCCAAGTTTCGGGAGTCTGACTGAGGCGAGATGGCGGCTCTTTTTCGAGGGTGTTCACGGTACTCCCTTCGCGTCTGTCGGATCGATCACGAGTCTTACCGCCGTGCCGTTGCCCCCAGCAGTACTTCTATTCGGTGCTGGACTCATTGCGTTGGTCGGCCTGGGCGTGGGAGGCTTGAGAAACCTCCGGGGGTCGCAGAGTTAATCAGGACGAATTCCGCAGAGAGCTAGCCAAAGGTATCCGACCCCGTAAAGTCATTTGCTCGGTAAGAACCGCACGATACCCATCAAACATCATTTCATCGGTTGTCGTTCACGCAGCTTCATCCGGTAGAAGGAACCGGTTCCCTTGGCATCGGCGATTTGTGGAGCAGTCATGGCAGCAGAAGCGATGCCGCTCGTTATTGCAGGAATATCCGAGTGACCTCGCTGGAACCGGCAGAGTATGATGGAAGTACGATGGACAACCCCTCCGCCATGAGTCGTGCCGACAAGCTGGCCCTCATCACACCATGGATCAATCCTGAAGAGCGGATCACCGTGCAGTTTGACGACCAACACGATATCAACACAGTTGTGGCCGGCTGCAGTGAGCGGCTAGTTGATCTGGAATTGGAAACCAACATCCCCCATATCCGGCAGAAACTGTCGATCCCGCTGAGCGAGATTGAGGTCTCAGAAGATCCCAGCCACTATACGCGTGATCCCAGCCGGCCATTACAACACAAACGGCTGTTGTTGATCGTCAAAGGCAAGCGCCCGGCTATTGTGTATTGAGAGAGAACTGGAGGACTTTTTCAAATCCTGCTGAAAATTTCCAGGCTCAGATCGTTTCGCTTCCCGGAGGTCGTGCCTCTTGCAAGGCGTTCAGGTACTCTCCTAGAGTCGCGTCCAGTCTCTGGTGCATGAAAGTCTGAAAGAGCGTCAGATCTTCCCTCA
>ERZ1292633.5016-Hain-H41-02um-R1-5016-length-12088-cov-5_pt1 | contig 12088 bp, 9 predicted proteins | sample MGYA00564406_ERZ1292633 | MGnify/ENA primary metagenome ERZ1292633 (study PRJEB36523, sample SAMEA6512639) | groundwater metagenome | collected 2019-01-08 | study: AquaDiva: Metagenomics assemblies of 32 groundwater samples
CATCGGGAGAGGGAGTTTCATTCCAACATCTCCTCAATCGCACGATTAGCGAGCTGATCGGCGCGCTCATTTTCCTCATGTCCGCTATGCCCCTTGATCCACTTCCAGTGAATCTTGTGCTTGTGCGCCGCTTCATCGAGGCGTTGCCACAAATCCTGGTTCTTCACCGGTTTTTTGTCCGCGGTTTTCCAGCCGCGGCGTTTCCAGTTGGCGAGCCATTCGGTGATGCCTTTTTTCACGTACTGGGAATCGGTCGTGAGCGTGATCTCGCACGGGCGCTTCAGGGCTTCTAGCGCCTGGATCGCGGCCATGAGTTCCATGCGGTTGTTGGTGGTCTCGCGCTCGGCGCCGTAGAGTTCCTTCTCGTGATCGTCCTTGAACAGGATCGCGCCCCAGCCCCCGGGTCCGGGATTGCCGCGGCAAGCGCCGTCAGTGAAGATCGTGACTTTATCCAAGTGACGTGCTGAAACGCGTTATTGTTTTCGCTGAAACGGCAGGATCATCCCGCGCGCGGCGGGCTGCGTTGCGGCACGGCCGACCGCGCGTTTGGTTTTCCAGCTGAGCGGCAGCGGCGTTACGCCGACGACGCGCTTCTTCGCCACCACCAGATACACCCCCGCCATCATCGGCCACCAGCGGTCGCCCATCTTGTCGAGGAAGTGCAACCGGTGCATGAAGCCTTCGTTGCGCAGCGGCGGGCGGTAATAGAGCATGGTGCCGTGCGTGGTCTCGAAGTCGAGCAGCGCGAGCCAGTCCTTGATGCGCGACAGGCGGAAAAACTTTCCGCACCACGGCGCCACGCGCGGGCGGCGCGCGGTGAGCCGGCGGAATCCCCACAGGCTCATCGGGTTGAAGCCGAGTATCACGACGTGGCCTTCGGGGCGCAGCACGCGGCTGACCTCGCGCAGGACCTGATGCGGGTCGTCGCAGAAATCGAGCGTGTGCGGCAGGATCAGGACATCGGCGCTTTTGGTGTCGAGCGGCAGCGCCTCGGGCAATCCGCGCACCACGCAACCGTCCGGCCCGGCGTGGTGATCGAGCAGGATGCGCGTGGGGGCGATGCAGGCATCCATCAGGTCGAGTTCGCCGATCTGGCCGAGCTGGGCGGCCACCGTGCCATAAAGGTTGGGCAACACGGCGCGGAGATGATGCGCCTCCATGCCCTGCAGCGAGCGCCCGAGCGGCGAATCGAACCACTCGCGCAACTGGCGCCATTGCGTGCTACAGGAATTTGTCTGGCTCATTGACGTTCCCCCTGCGGGCTCTCAAACTGGATGCATGACCGATGTTTTACACGTCCGCGCTTTCGAGGACAACTATATCTGGCTGATCCGCGGGAAATCCCCGGACCGCGTGGCCATCGTCGACCCCGGCGATGCCGACCCGGTGCTGGCGGCGCTGGAAAAACAGCGCCTGAAGCCCGCGGCCATCCTGTGCACTCACCATCACGGCGACCACGTGGGCGGCGTGGAGGACTTACTCAAACATTATACCGTCCCGGTGTACGGCCCGGCGCGTGAGCGCATCCCCGCCGTTACGCACCGGCTCAAGGACGGCGATCACGTCGATCTTCCCGAGCTCGGCCTGGGATTCGACGTGCTCGACGTCCCCGGTCATACCGCCGGTCACATCGCCTACTATGGCGCGGGCATGCTGCTGTGCGGCGACACGATGTTCTCGGCCGGCTGCGGGCGCTTGTTCGAAGGGACCGCGGAACAGATGCTCGCCTCGCTTTCCAGGTTCAGCGCCCTGCCGGAAGCGACCCAAATATACTGCGGGCACGAATACACCGAGGCCAATCTGCGCTTTGCGCTCACGGTCGAGCCGGATAACGCCGACACCCGCGCGCATCGCGACTGGGCACGTGCGCAACGAACCCAGAATCTGCCCACCCTGCCCTCGACCATTGGCCTGGAGCGGCGCATCAATCCGTTCCTGCGATCGGAACAGGCGACGGTGCGCGCGGCGGCCGAAAAACAGACCGGGCGCACGCTCGATTCCGCGGTGGCGGTGTTCGCCGCGGTGCGGCGATGGAAGGATGATTTCAGGGGATGAGCGGCAGGATTTTTTGCCTCTCTCGGCGACAAAATTCACGTCTGTCATTCTTCGCTGGACAAATGACAGAACATTGAATTTACTTAAATAATGTTACTTAACAGGTTGACGCTCCATCATCTTCACCCTACTATTTGTTCACATGCGTTGGCAAAAAATCAAACAACAGGTCCTGCCCGTCGTCGTTCTCCTGACCCTGGCAGGGTGCGCGACAAGCTCCCCCGAGACCGCCAAGACAGCCTCTGAACCGACCCCGGCCCAGGCGGCACCGGCAGCGGGCGACCTAAACGTCACATCTTCCCCGGCGACAGCCCTGATCGAGAGCGACAAGCCCATCGAGACCAAGCCTGACGTCGCCACAAGCAACGATTCCGACATCTGGGCCAGGCTGCGCAAGGGCTTCACCATGAAGCCGCTCGACAGTCCGCTGGTGGAACGCGAAGCCCGCTGGTTCGCCAACAATCCCGAATACATGCAGCGCATGATGGAACGTGCGCGGCTGTACCTCTATTACATTGCCGACGAAGTCGAAAAACGCGGCATGCCGATGGAAATCGCGCTCCTGCCCGCCATCGAGAGCGCGTATAAGCCGCACGCTTACTCCCGCGCCCGCGCCGTCGGTTTGTGGCAGTTCATGCCGGGCACCGGCCGGTTGTACGGCCTGAAGGCCAACTGGTGGTATGACGGCCGCCGAGACGTACAGGCCTCGACCCAGGCGGCGCTGGATTACCTCGAAAAACTTTACAACGATTTTGACGGCGACTGGCATCTCGCCCTTGCTGCGTATAACGCGGGCGAAGGCAAGATCGGACGCATGATGAAATACAACGAGCGCAAGGGAAAATCCACCGAGTATCAGCATCTGAAACTCAAGCGCGAAACCGTGCATTACGTGCCCAAGCTCATGGCCATGGTCAGTATCGTCGCCGACCCGGCCAAGTACGGCGTTCAGCTGGCCAGCATCCCGGATGAGCCCTATTTTACGCGCGTGGAAACCGGCTCGCAGATTGATCTCGGCGTCGTGGCCAAACTGGTGGATGTCTCCATCGACGACCTGCACAACATCAACCCCGGCTATACACGCTGGGCCACCGACCCCAACGGCCCGCATCACCTGCTGGTGCCGGCCGACAAGAAAGACGCCCTGATCGCGGGACTGAGCAATCTGCCGGAAGAGGAAAGGGTTCAATGGCTGCATCATGTCGTCAAGCGCGGCGACAATCTGCATGAAATCGCGCGCCGTTACGGCGTCACCGTCCCGGTGGTCCGCACCGCCAATAACCTGCGCAGCAATCTGCTCCGTAGCGGACAGGATCTGCTGATTCCGATTTCCGCCCGTCCGTTGAAGCCGGAAGTGATTCGCACCGCGTACCGCGCTTCGACTTCACGCGCCGTCCATGGCGAGCCGGTCATTCATCGCGTGCGCCGCGGCGATACCCTGTCGAGCATCGCGCGCCGCTACAACGTGGTGGTTGGCCAGCTGGCGAAGTGGAACCTCATGCAGATGAGCGATGTGCTGCGTCTCGGGCAGAAGCTTAAAATATGGACCGGCGGCGCCCCGACCGCCTCGATCGAAGTCTCCACGCCGAACGGCTAGCCGTTCGGTTTTCTTCTAGTTCTTCCCCGTCGTGAACAGATGGCAACGCGCCTCATGCGTGCCGCTGAATTCCGTTGTCGCGGGATATTGCCGGCGGCAGATATCCATCGCCTGCGGGCAGCGCGGATGGAAATGGCAGCCCGCCGGAGGCTTGCTCGGCGAGGGCATGTCGCCCTGCAGGCGGATGATAGTGCGACGGTCCTTCGCCTCGATCACCGGCACCGCCGACAACAGCGCTTCGGTGTACGGGTGCTTCGGGTTCTCCAGCACTTCGTCCACGCGCCCGCGTTCCACGATGCGCCCGAGATACATGACCGCCACCTCGTGCGCCAGGTACTCCACCACCGACAGATTGTGCGTGATGAAGAGGTAGCTCAAGCCCAGATCGTCCTGCAGGCCCTTGAGCAGGTTCAGGACCTGCGCCTGGACGGACACATCGAGCGCGCTGGTGGGCTCGTCGCACACGATCAGCTCCGGTTCGACCGCCAGCGCCCGCGCGATGCTGATACGCTGGCGCTGACCGCCGGAGAACTCGTGCGGGTAGCGCTGGCTCGCTTCGGGTGGTAATCCGACCTGTTGCAGCAGTTCCACCACCCTGGCCTGCCGTGCTACGCGGTTGGCGCCGATGTCCTGGGCGCGCATGCCCTCTTCCAGGATCTCGCCGACCAGCATGCGCGGGTCGAGCGAGGCATAAGGGTCCTGGAAGATGATCTGGAAGTGGCGCCGCAGTGGTCGCAGTTCACTCCCCTTCAAGTGCGTGAGCTCCCGCCCGTTGTACGTCACGCTTCCCGCCGTGGGCGGCACCAATTGCAGAATGCCCTTGCCGACGGTGGTCTTGCCGCAACCGGATTCGCCCACAAGCGCCAGCGTGCGGCCGCGCGCGATGTCCAGCGATACTCCGTCGACCGCCTTCACCTGACCCACGACATGCTGGAACACGCCCTTGGTTATCGGGAAATGCACTTTGAGGTCGGTCACGTGCAACAGGGTTTCACCCGCCTTGCCGGTATCTGCTTTCGGTGCCTTTCTGGTTGTACGGCGGGATTTGACCGTCGAGGGTGGCGCCGACACGGTGTCATCGTACAGATGGCAACGCACACCCCGGCTGTTCTGCGTCGTCCAGCCAGGGACTTTCTTGCGGCAGAGTTCCCAGGCCTGATCGCAACGGTCGGCAAACCGGCAGCCGCGGAATGTCTGCCGCAGCGACGGTACGCTGCCGGCGATCACCTCCAGCGCCGCGCCGCGCTGCACGCGCCCGGGGATGGAGCGGAACAGCTTGCGCGAATACGGATGTTTGGGCGAAGCAAAGAACTGTTTGCGCGAGGCGGATTCGACGATCTGCCCCGCGTACATGACGGCCACGCGATCGGCCATCTCCGCCACCACGCCGAGGTCGTGGGTGATGAGCAGTATCGCCATGCCGGTCTTTTTCTGAAGCTCCCTGAGCAAACCCAGGATCTGCGCCTGGATAGTGACGTCGAGCGCCGTTGTCGGTTCATCGGCGATCAGCAGGTCGGGCTGCGCCGCCAGCGCCATGGCGATCATAACGCGCTGCTTCATGCCGCCGGAAAGCTGATGCGGATACTCGTCGTAGCGCCGGTCGGCATCGGCAATGCCGACCGCGCCCAGCAGTTCCGCCGCCCTGGAACGGCGTTGCTTGCGTGTCTGTCTGTCGGTGGCGGGCAGCGCTTCGCTGATCTGCTCGCCGATGGTCAGCACCGGGTTGAGCGAGGTTTGCGGCTCCTGAAAGATCATGGCGATGCGCTTGCCGCGAATGTTGCGCATGTCGCGTTCGGGCAGCACCAGCACGTCCTGACCGTTCAGCCGCACCTGACCGGCAGCAATGTGACCGGCGGGCTGCGGCACCAGTTGCAGCAGCGACAGCGCCGAGATCGACTTTCCGCAGCCGGATTCGCCGAGCAGTGCCAAGGTCTCACCGCGCGCAATATGGAAGTCGATGCCGTCCACGGCACGCACCATGCCCTCGGGCGTATCGAACAAGGTTTTGAGACCTTCGACTCTGAGCAATTCTTCTTTAGCGCTCATGGCGTCTCCGGTAGCGGCTGTCGAATGTCGTGCGCGCAGCGCACGCTACATTGGATTCTCGTGGGTCAGCCACCCACAAGTAGCTTTTCATTATCGCCGCAGGCGATTCGATAATCCGTGTAGAACGCAAAATTGGTATCACTTCCGCAACCTCGGATCGAACGCATCCCGCACCGCGTCGGAAAAAAGATTCGCCGACAACACCAGCCCGAACATGAACACGAACGCCGACGCCAGGCTCCACCACACGACCGGCTCGCGCGCCATCTCCAACCGCGCGCTGTTGATCATGTTGCCCCAACTGTCCATGGTCGGGTCCACGCCCACACCGACGTAGGACAGCACGGCCTCGGCCAGCACCAATCCGCTGAAATCCAGCACCACCGCGATGAGGATGATGTGCATGACGTTGGGCAGGATATGACGCGCCATGACCGACACGTGACTTGAGCCCAAGGCGCGCGCCGCCTGCAGGTAATCCATCTCGCGCAGCTTCAAGGTCTCCCCGCGCAGCAGCCGGCACAGGCTGGTCCAGCTGGTCACGCCGAGGATCAGGCACAGGAACAGCAGCCGGATGTCGGCTCGTTCCGTGGCGCTGTGGAACGAGTCGGGATGATTTCCCACGTACACTTGCAGACTCAGAATGGCGGCGGCGATCAGCAACACGCCGGGAATCGAGCTTAGTGTCGTGTAGGTGTACTGGATGACGTCATCGACCCAGCCGCGGAAATAGCCGGCCATGATGCCGAACACGGCGGCGAACGGCAGCATCACCAGCGTGGTGAGCGTGCCGATCACGAGGCCGGTGCGGATGCTTTTCAGGGATTTGTAATACACGTCCTGGCCCACCTGGTCGGTACCGAGGATGTGATAGACCTGCGAGAGACTGACGGCATTCATGGTGAGCACGATCAGAATGCCCGTCGTCACCCAGATCGTGCGCCACGGAACCTGGCCTTCACCACGCACGAACCGGCGCGCCGCCTGGCTCCACGATTCCGTGCGCTCGCGCCACAGCAACAGAAAGCCCGTGACCAATGGCAGCCACAAGGCGAGGCCCATAGCCGTGGCCACGATCACCCGCCGCGTAATGTCCGCTGTGCGCTCGCCCGGGTCCTTCAGATGCGCCCCACCGTATAACAGGCGCGGATATTCCCGCGCGTGACGTCCGTCGGGATATTCCATGGTTTCCTTGGTATAGGCCTGCACGGCGAACGGCGCGGAATAGGTTTTCTCGAGGCGCGTGCGCAGGGGCGTCGCCAGCTTGTCCAGCAGGCTCAGCACCTCGTTCGAATATACCCGCTCGCCCTGATTTCGGGTTTCGAGCAATGGCCGGTAATGCACCGAGTCCAGCAGCCCCACGACCACGTAGACCGACAACACGACGAGAGAAGCCATGGCCATCGGCCGGCGCGAAACCTGCCGCCACGGCACGCGCAGGTGCTCGTGGCGCAGGGTATAGAACGCGAAGACCATTACCGACACCAGCAGCAGATAGATCAGGATATCGGTCCAGAGGAATTCGAACTGGAAAGGCATGGCGTCAGCTCAGCCTCACGCGCGGGTCCACCAGCGTGTAGGTGATGTCGGTCAGGATCAGCCCCAGGATGTACAGCACCGAACCGAGGAACACCATGGCGCGCACGATGGCGAAATCCTGCGAGTTAATGGCATCAATCGTATAGCTGCCCAGACCGGGAATCCCGAAAAACGACTCCATGATGAGACTGCCGGTGAACAGCAGCGGAATCACGACCACCACCCCGGTCAGGATCGGAATCATGGCGTTCTTGAGCACGTGACGGAACAGCACGCGCAGTTCCGACAGGCCCTTGGCGCGCGCGGTGCGAACGTAATCCTTGCCGATCTCCTCGAGAAAAAACGTGCGGTACAGGCGCGTGCTCGCACCGATTCCGCTCACGACCCCGACCAGTACCGGCAGCACCAGGAACTTGACCGCGTCCATGCCGATGTCATAACCCGAGACCGGCACCAGGCGCAGCAACATGCTGACCAGGTATTGTCCGCCGATAACATAAAACAGCGCGGAGATGGACATCATGATGACGCACAGCACCACGCCCGCGGTGTCGAGATAGCTGCCGCGGAAAAAAGCGATCAGCATGGCAAACGTGATATGCACCAATATGCCGACCAGAAAGATCGGTAGCGCGATCGCAAGGCTCGGCCACATGCGCTGGCGGATGTCGTAACCGATGTTGCGGCCGTTGTCGGAACGGCCGAATTCGAGCGCGAACAGTCGCAGCGAATGTTTGTAAAAGATGGTCCCGGTGAGTTTTTCCGCGCCGGCGCCGGAGGCGTTGTACAGCAACGGCTTGTTGTAACCGCGGTCCTCTTTCCACTTGGCGATCGCTTCGGGCGTGACGCGCTTGCCGCCCAGATGCACGCGCGCCATGTCGTCGGGACTGTTGACGAAGAAGAACAGCGCGAAGGTGAGCAGATTCACGCCGATCAGGATCGGGATGGCATACAACAGACGGCGGATGATGTAGGCGATCACCGGCGCCCCCCTCTTTCGCGACGACGATAAGTCACGACGGCCGGCACCGCACTAACTACAAGCACCACCAGCACGGCCACGACGGGCCAGATCACGGGGCGGTTCCAGGCCGCGCGCCGCTCCGCGCGCATCCTGGAGTCAATACGGGTGTATTTGAGGGTGTTATTCGCCATCTGGCCGGGCTTGGTGTTATACACCCAGGCGTGCTGCAGGGTGAACTGCTTCGGATGCACGCCCCAGACCCAGGGCGCGTCGCGACGCGCGATGTCCACCATTTGATCGATGATGGCCTGGCGCTCGGGAACATTGTCCATGTTCTTCATGCGCTCGAACAGGCGATTGAACTCCGGGTTGTCGTAATTCGACGCGTTTTCGCCGTCGTGCCCGACCTTCTTGTTCGGCCCGTAGAGCAGGAACAGGAAATTCTCCGGATCGGGATAATCCGCGTTCCAGCCCCAATCGTAAATCTGCGCGTCACCCTTGCGTATCTTTTCCTGAAAGCGGTTGTAGTCGGTGGCGCGTATCACCAGCTGGACGTCGAGCTTCTGCAACTGCTTGCGCATCCAGTCGAGCTGAGCCTTGCGCTCGGGTCCGGTCGCCGGGGTTTCGAAATTGATCATGAGCGGCTTGCCGGTGGCGGGATCGACACCACCCGGATAGCCGGCCTCGGCCAGCAGCCGGCGCGCGTATTCGATCGGCTTGCGCTGCGGTCTTCCCTCCACCCAGTCGTACACGTACGGATTGATGCCCGCCTTGCCCTCGCGGTAGCCGAAGATGCCCGGCGCCAGCGGACCCTGCGCAGCGATGCCACGGCCGTTATCGAATATCGATATCTGCTCTTCGAAATCGATGGCGATCGAAATTGCCAGGCGCAGCTTGCGGGCGCGCTCCGTGTAGCCGCCGACCAGCGGATCGAGCATGTTGAAACCAAGATAATAGGTCGAGGTCTGCACGCTGGTCAGCAACTGTATGCCCTTCTGTTTCATCGCCTCGCTCACCTCGGTGTCGCCCTCGCCGGTGAAGCGGATCGCCTGATCGAAACTTTCGGCCAGCACGCCGGAGCGGTCGTAATATCCCTGTAGAAACTTGTTCCAGTACGGGATGCCTTCCTTCTCGAGGCTGAACACGACTTTATCGATGAAGGGCAGAGGCTTGCCGGCATCGGCCAGCAAGCCGGCGGGCAAGTCGCCGGGCTCGCCCGCGGCGGGATAAAGTTCTTCGTGGTAATGGGGATTGCGCTCCAGCACCATCTGGCGGTTGGGATTGTTGACCGTCAGCATGTAGGCGCCGCTGCCGACGGGATACCAGTCGAGCGTGAGATTCTTTTCCGCCATGCCCGGCTGCGAGAAGAAATGATCCGCTTCGGGCGGCAACGGAGCAAAAAACGGCATGGCCATCCAGTACAGGAACTGCGGATACTTGCCCTTGATCTTCACGCGATAGGTGTAGCGGTCGACTTCCTCGACGCCGGCCAGCGGGTATTGCGCGAGATCGAGATAAACGCCCTCCTCGCGGCCGCCGGCGATGGCGTCATACGCCTTCTTGAGCGTGTCGGCGTATTCCCGGATCCCCACGATGTAATCGTTCATGAGGCTCTGGATCGGTGAGTGCAGCTTGGGATGCGCCAGGCGCTTGATCTGGTAGATGTAGTCGGCGGCCGTCACTTCGCGCGTGCCGGTTTGCGTAAAATCGCCGATGGCATTGACCTCCGTGAGGTCGCCCGCGCCCAGGGCGTGATACAGCAGCCGGCCGGAAGCATCGCGTGCGAACGCCGGGTGCGGCTGGAAATAAATACCCGGGCGGATATGGATCTCATATACGCTGTAGGCGATGCGCGCCACCGGAGCATTGTGCGGCAGGCGGCGTCCCTGCTTGTCGAAAAAGACGGGCGCTGGAACACCGGTGGCGGTCAGCGGCACCAGCGTATACGGCCGCTTGAGGTAATGGTACTGGAACGGTGGTTCGTAAATCTGGGCGATGAATTGATATTCGTTGGAGCTGTAGGCGCGCGCCGGGTCGAATGTCTTGGGGCGCTCACGGAAGGCGGAATACAGAATGTTCTTTTCCGCGTCCGCCGCCGGATAGGGATTGTTCCAGGAAGCCGCCACGGCAGCGGAGAAAAGGATCAAAATCGCCAACAAGACATTCCGCGTCGCGCCGGGGCATTTCATGCTGCCTGAGTCCGTTCTCCAGTTAGGTCCGTCGTGCCGGTTAAATGTAGCCCTGCTCGCTGCGCTCGCTCGTCTTGACGTATTAAGCAAGCCGGTTAGGCTCCAATATATCAAATTCCATCCATTCATCCCTCTTCCCGCGGGCGTGAATTTTCGCTACTGTAGCGGCTGATTTCACCCGGACGCCCGGCAAAACAACGCGGCGTCAGGCTCTCAATTCAAATAACAGGTGGAGATCGTATTATGGGATTTCTGGCAGGCAAGCGGGCGCTGATCGTGGGCGTGGCCGGGGATCGGTCCATCGCCTGGGGGATCGCCAAAGCCATGCACCGGGAGGGCGCCGAGATCGCCTATACCTACCAGAACGAGAAGCTCAAGGAACGGGTCCAGAAGCTGGCGGCCCAGACCAAGTCGGATATTCTGATCCCCTGCGATGTTTCCAGCGACGAGCAGGTCGAGGCGGTGTTCTCGCACCTCGATGACTTCTGGGACGGGCTCGACATCATCGTTCATTCAGTCGCTTTCGCGCTGCGTGAACAGCTGTCCGGCAACTTCGTGGATGTCACGACGCGCGAGGGATTCCGCATCGCACACGAGATCAGCTCTTACAGCATGATCGCGCTGGCCAAGGCCGGCCGGTCCATGATGCAGGGTCGCCAGGGGGCGTTGCTGACACTCACCTACATCGGCGCCGACCGCTCAGTACCCAATTACAACATCATGGGATTGGCCAAGGCGAGCCTCGAGGCGAACGTGCGCTATCTGGCGCAGGCGCTCGGCCCGGAGGGCATCCGCGTCAATGCGATCTCCGCTGGACCGATCCGAACGTTGGCGGCCGCCGGCATTACCGACTTTAAAAAGCTGCTGGATTACAACGACAAAATGGCACCGCTCGGGCGCGGCGTGACCATCGACGAGGTGGGAAATGTGGCGGCGTTCCTGTGCTCCGATCTCGCCTCCGCGGTGACCGGCGAAATCACCTATGTCGACGGTGGATTCAACACCGTGGCGATCGGTCTGGATTACGGCAAACTGCTGGAATAGGCTTACAGCTGGTCAGCGTAGATCTTGATATTTGTCTTCTGCCGCAATCCCGCGCGGTAATTGGCATAGTAGTCCGGACCACGACGCTTTAATAGCAACGACAGGGCCTTCTCCTGCGCGCCGCTTTGCGCCTTGTCTGACGTGTCGCGCACACGCAGCACGGCCAGCACCGCATAACCCTGAGGGCCCAAATCAACCAGATCGTACGCCGGCTTTCCGCCATCGGGTCGCGCTGCCCGGAATGCGGCTTCGGCGACGAGTGATTCAACTCCTGCCGGCGATTGGCGCTTGAACATCTTCGGTGACTGGTAGTTGAGACCACGCTTTTTGGCCAGCGCCTCGAGCGATCCGCCGGCCTGCAGCTCACGCAACCATGCTTCGCCCAGCTTGCCGGCTTCCTGTTTTGCTTGTTCCTGCTTCAGTACTCGCTCGATCTGCGCGCGCACCTCAGCCAACGGCTTGCGTCCGGCCGGCTGCTTGTCGGTGACGCGGATGGCCACAAGGGTATCGCCGCTGATCTCAATCGCATCGCTGTTGCGAACCTGAGCCAGCACATCCGGCTCGAACGCGGCCTGTGCCACCTTGGGGTTGGCGGTGATGCCGGGCCCGCCGGCGCGGGTGAACCAGTCGCTTTTCTGAATCGGGATACCCAAG
>ERZ1292633.5017-Hain-H41-02um-R1-5017-length-12087-cov-6_pt1 | contig 12087 bp, 12 predicted proteins | sample MGYA00564406_ERZ1292633 | MGnify/ENA primary metagenome ERZ1292633 (study PRJEB36523, sample SAMEA6512639) | groundwater metagenome | collected 2019-01-08 | study: AquaDiva: Metagenomics assemblies of 32 groundwater samples
AGTTTCCAGAGTCAGTCCGATAATCCGATGCTTTGATTTTTCGTTTTTGCGCTGTTCACTCTCCAGCTCACTCTGCCACTCCCCGAGAGAGATGTTTAGGTTGTGACTGGCGTATGGCTGATTTTCCGGCTGTTTGTCCATTGCGCCGAGGCGTCCGTCGCGCACATTCCGGTCGACTGATTCATCCTCCGTTTCCGGCGGCCTATTTTTCCGTGATAATTCATTGCAGGCCCGAAAGGATTCCAAAATAAACCAGTATTGATATTTCAATTCGTAGGCGTTCCAAGTTCCGCCCTTGACGATAAATTCTATTTTGTCAACCGGATGACCGTTTTTTTGGAGCATCAAAATTCGTTGTTTCATTTGTTCGTATGGGCTGAAATTCAATCGAAGCGCTCGCGCCGCCGCCGGTTCGGTGGCAATATAACTTTTCGGCATTTTCACTTCCGTCGGGCAATAAGTGCATTTGCCCGGACAAAAAAATGGCTTGACGAGCGAGGTGATGATCGCCACGCCGGATTGGCTGCGCATGGTTGCTTTTTTCAGTAATTCCTCAATCAGACGGCTTCCGTCCACTCTTTTCTTTTTCAGTAAATCTTGGTATGCTTTTAGCAGGTGGCGATTGCCGGGTTGGGCAATGCGAAGACGACTGCATATTCGGCGGCGAGCATCGTCAAATTCAGCCTTGTTGGCCGGTTTTTCGCTTATAATAAAGAGAATTATTTTCTCAAAAGTATCCATTTCCGTGATTATGAATGATAATGAAGCAGAACTCATGATTGAGCACAATCGTCGAGTTTACGATGTCATTGCCACCGATTATGCGCGCAAACGCTCGCCCCACTGCGAGGAATTTCAATTTTTGACCGACTACTGCCGCCCGGGCGACCGGGTGCTTGATCTGGGGTGCGGGTCGGGCAGATTATACAGTATTTTGGAGAAATTTCAAGTTGACTATGTTGGTGTGGATCAAAGCGAGGAGCAGATCAAAATCGCCAAGGAAAAATTTCCCGCGCTCAAATTCATCTGCTCCGAGATGTCGGCCTTGCCGATTCAGGACAATTATTTAGATCTTATTTACTGCTTGCGTTCTTTTCATCACCTGCCGACCGCAGAATCGAGGATTAAGGCGCTCAGGGAAATGAAAAGAGTTTTGAAAATGGGCGGAACGATCGTGCTCGTAAACTGGAACCTCTATTCCGAGTGGGGGAGGAAGAAATTTCCGGAAATCAGAGTCGACCAGGATGGTGATATCATGGTTCCGTGGAAAGATAATGCCGGAAAAGTTTTGGGTGAAAGATATTATCATGGATTGACTGTCGCCGAAATGGAGAGGTTGTTCCATGACGCCGGTCTCAAAACGAAGGAGAAATATTTTATCAGAAAAAATGTCAAATGCGGAATTGAAGACGGCGAGGATCTGGTAATGGTGGCTGTTCGCTGAGTCGTTCGCCTTTGCCTCGGATAGCAACCATTTTAATTATTATCCAAATTGTTTGACACATCAATCTGGATAGAAACTGTTATAATTACAATGTAAAAAAATAAAAGCTCTCCTGACAGGAATGCTCGGCATCCCCGGCTCACAAAAAAACGAAAGAAGTAGAGTATGAAGCCATTAGTGAAATACAGAGGTGGTAAATCGAAAGAAATACCAAACATCATTAAACATATCCCCCAATTTGCAGGAAGGTATATTGAGCCTTTTTTCGGTGGAGGAGCTTTGTATTTCTATTTGGAGCCAAAGAAGGCGATAATAAATGACATCAATTCAAAATTAATGGCATTTTACAAGGGTGTACAATCTAATTTTGATTTGCTAAGTAAGGAACTTCATGAGATTGAGAGAATATATATTATTAATCGAAAAGAATTTGAGGATTTAAAATCAAAAACGCCTCATTTACGAGTTCATGATAAAAATGAGGTTTTGTATTACCGTATCAGAGATATGTTCAATGATTTAACTGAAAAAAAATATTCAGACGCCCTCTTATATTTTTTTATAAACAAAACTGCGTATTCAGGAATGATCCGATATAACGCCAAAGGGGAGTTCAATGTGCCGTATGGAAGATATGTAAATCTTAACACCACTTTAGTAACAAAGGCGCATAGTGAGTTACTCGCCAATGCGGAAATTTATAATCTTGACTATGCGCATATTTTTGGCGCGGCGACTGAAGATGATTTTATATTCATAGATCCACCCTACGACTGCATTTTTTCCGATTACGGAAATGCTGAATACAAAGATGGATTTAACGAACAAAACCAGACCGAATTAGCGAATGATTTTAAAAGTCTTAAATGTAAGGCATTAATGGTTATTGGCAGAACAACGTTAACCGAAAAACTATATAATGAATTTATAGTGGAGGAATATGGCAAATCGTATGCAGTGAATATCAGGAATAGGTTCAAATCATCCGCAACTCATATTTTAATATCTAACTACGGGAATGAATCCAATAAACATTTTCCCAAGTTAGAATTTCAAAAGGAATTATCAGAACATTATGTCAAGAATTGACAGTAAAATAATTTTCGTTACGACATCACCGCGAACACCGGCCAAAATGATTCCTGAAATTGAATTACTGAATACTCATTTTTCAGGTCAACAATGGAATGTTGACACCCAAAGAGCCTTCATGAAATTGTTGAAAGAAGAAAATTTTTTCAATGGAGAAGGAGCAAATGACCCGGCTTTTAGCGCAAGGGACAGGATAAATCGAGCGCCAAAATCGCTTGGTTTTGTCGTTTTATCCCCTACTATAAGTTTGACTTCTGCGGGTAGGGAATTAGTGAAATCAAAGCGTAAAGAAGAAATATTTTTAAGACAATTGCTTAAGTTCCAAATTCCATCTCCTTTTCATAAACCTTCTGGAAACTCGGCGGATTTTTGGGTAAAACCATATCTTGAATTGTTTCGTTTGATTAGGCATTTCGGGTCTTTGAAATTCGATGAATTAATGTTCTTCGGTTTACAACTAGTCGATTATCGCCAATTTGACAGTATCGTTTCAAAAATTGAACGATTTAGAACAGCAAAAACACAATATTCCGGAAATTATAAAAAATTTCGCGCGGAATATTTGGAATCGGAAATGAGACAAATATATAAAAACGATATATTGTCGGGCAATATAAAAACAAGAGGAACTACGAATTCCTCTATTGCCAAATTTTTAAAAACTAAAGCAAGTAATATGCGAGATTACGCAGATGCTTGTTTCCGATATTTACGGGCAACGGGTCTTATCTACATATCTCATCTGGGAAAGTCTCTCTCAGTGGTTCCTGAAAAGGTTCAGGAAGTTGATTATTTTCTAGAACATACGGATAGAGAACCGTGTTTTGTGAATAATGAAAAAAAATATATTCCGTATCTTGGCAGTGTGGATACACCAACTCTTTTAACCGACAACAGAAAATTGCTTGAACAAAAAATTAGAATGGAATTTCCTCAAATTAAAATAGGTAAATCTCTTGCTTTGCAAGACCTTAAAAACATACTTGCTGACGAATTGGAAAATCGAAAAGAAGAAATTATAATTAAACAAATTAGTGAAATTAAAGATTATCGGTTATTTGAGGAAATCAATACAATTTTCAATCAAATTCTTGATAATTCATTATATGATACACCGTTAATGTTGGAATGGAATATTTGGAGAGCAATGACAATGTTAGATGGTGGTAATATCCGAGCAAACCTAAAATTTGATGACTTTGGCAATCCTATGTCCACAGCGCAAGGAAATATAGCCGATATCACTTGCGATTATGGTGGTTTTGGCCTGACTGTGGAAGTTACAATGCAAAGTGGACAGAGACAGTATGAAACAGAGGGAGAACCTGTTACTCGACATCTTGCAAAATTAAAAAAAGAAGCAAATAAACCGGCATATTGCCTGTTTATCGCTCCAAACATAAATGATGCCTGTATCGCTCATTTTTATGCTTTGCATAAGATGAATATCAGTTACTATGGAGGAACTTCTATAATTGTCCCATTGCCTTTAGATATTTTTCGAAAAATGGTGGACGATTCTTATAAAGCGTCGTATATTCCAGAACCAAATCATATAAAACGTTTTTTTGAGCGTTCCAATAGGATAGCTGCTGAATGTGATAATGAGAAAGTTTGGTATGAAAAAATTAAAGAGGTGGCAATGAATTGGTTAAATAAATAATGTAGACCAATATGGAAGGTATCAATTTAATCGGAACGAGTGGCGCGACCGTGATTTTGGTCGCTTTTATCCTGAATCAGCTGGGTTTTTGGAAATCCAACTCGCTCAAATACGACGCAGTTAATTTCATCGGCGGAGTTTTGCTCGTCTTCTACGCTTTCAAAATCGACAGTTATCCGTTCGCGGTTTTGAACGGCGTTTGGGCGTTGGTGTCTCTGCGTGATGTTTTTATTGATATAAAAAAACGCAAATTCGTCGTCAAATAATTTGTTCATTTGCCGGTAATCAGGCAGGCCACCGGTCCGTCCCACTGCCAGCCGTTTTTAACCGCTTTAATCAGTCCGGCAACCGCGAGGGCGCTATTGGTGGAGATTTTTAGGTCGTCCGCGTTCTCGTGGGTTATTTTCATCGCCGTTCTGATTTCTTCATTATCGGCAATCCAAGCGCCGCCGTGGCTGGCCATAATCGCTGCCAAAACTTTTTCCTTGCGATGGGCGATCTTGTCCACAATCGCGCCGGCGATGGAGGTTTTATCATTTGGAGATGCCGTTTTCAATCCTACCGCATTTTCCGTCAATGGGAATGATGAGGCGATCGGGTGGCAGGCGGTTGTCTGAACGATGTGAATTTGAATGGGTAATTTCAATTTCTGAAATTCTTCGCCGAGCGCTTGCGCCGTGGTGCCGGATGAAGTGGGAATGAAAACCGCTCGCAGATTGGGAATATGCGCCAGTTCCTTGGCCAATTCAAAATAACCGACTAATGCCAGATCATCGGTGGATTGGCGCAGGAATTTAGCCTCTCCGCTTTTGTCCATTCGGAAAGCTTCCTGTTTGGGGCGGTCGGTTTGGATAATAGTGATGTTCAAATCGCCTTTGGCGAGCGCGCTTAAATGATTAAATTTTTCCGCGCTGATTTTTTTACCGACAAGGACAGTCAATTTAAGTCGGTTATCCGGATTATTTTCATTGTGATTTTGAATCATGATAATCGCGGCGAGCGCGGCGTTCCCGGATGAAGAGATTACGAAATTTTTCAGTCCTTGCTTTTTCTCGTAGGTTTCGATCATGAACGGAATTGACCGGCCCTTGTGCGATCCGAAGTGATCCAAATCCTCGCGCTTGAGATATATTTCAGACACACCGATGGCGGCGGCCAATCGGGGACAGGGTAATTGCGGCGTTTTCATAGTAATGGGCGATTAAATTAGTCTGGATTCATCAACAGTGCGACGCTTGCCACCGGCCGGACTTTATTGTATATTTATCAGTGCGTTTAGCCTTAATTTTAACAATATGCGTTTAGTTTGTCCAGAATGCAAGAACGAAGTGAATTTGGCGCGTTATCCTCAGCTCGCGCCGGCCGATGTGATTGAATGCGATGTTTGCGGCATCTCGCTCGGCATTGAAAATATCGCCGATGGCGAAGTCACGGCCGAAGTGGTGGACGAGGGGAAGTAAAATTTTTTTTGACTTCTTTCAGCGTCACGAACCAATTTTTGCAGGGAATAATTTTGATTTTTGAATCATTTTTGTATTCCTTGTGTCTGAACAGAAAAATCGTGCCGGCATAATCGTCGGATAGATGCTTAATAATTTTGGCATTGTCGTCAATCAAACCCAATAGGCTGGGATTGGCCATCAAAACCTTGGCCTTCCAGTCATGGCCGTCGTTATATTCCATGTCATTGGGTCGACAGATAATCGGTTTATCCGGAAACCCGTGTTTTTTGAGCCAGCGGGCGGTGCCGCTAATCACTTCCTGTCGGCGCAATGTAAGGTAGCAGGAAATGTTGACGCTCTTGTCAATCTTCGCTACCATTCTTTGAGCATTTTCCATCAATGGAAAATCTTTATTGGCGTCATCCGAATCCACAGTTTTCTTTATCCAGGCGATAATTTCAGCAGTCTGCCAATAGGGAATATAGTCAATAATATGGTATTTTTTTATTATCTCCGCGGTGGTTAAATTCTCCGGATTGCCGAAAAGAGCGCGCATTTGCCTCACCAGGCGATAGAGGGTATTGGACAGAGTATCGTCAATGTCAAGCGCTATTCCTTTTGCCAGCGCGAAGGAATGGTCTTTTTTTGCGGGCATACGGCAGTTCATTACAGGAAATTTTTAATTTGTCTATTCTTACTTGATTGAGACAATTCGTCTGTCCGGATTCAGCCGTGACAATTTTTCAACTAATTCCTCAATCATACCGCGCCAACCATGCGAGCCGAGGAATATCACCGCGTCGCGGGCGTAAGCGTTCTGGATGATGTAATTTATGAGAGCATCGTCATTATCAATATAGATTGATCCATTATGAGTTTTTGAAATTAAATTCTTCAACTCCTCTCCTTCAATCGGCCGCGCGTCCGCCTTCTCATCAATTTTAATTTTGGTGAGGCGGGGGATTATCACCGTATCGGCGGCTTGAAAAGCGTGGTCGTATCCTGGCGCGGATTCCGGTTGGCGGTTGCCGGCATTAGGCTCAAAAACCGCGATGATTTTTCCGGAATAAATTTTTCTCACGGTTTGCAAAGCGGACTTGGCCTTGAGGGGCGAATGGGCGATATCATCAAGGACGGTTATTTCACCCTCAAATTTTTTCTCCAATCGTCTTTTCATTCCCTTAAAAGTAGCGATTGATTGGACGATTTCTCGCGCCTCAATGCCAATTTCATTCGCCATTGCAAATACGCCGGTAATATTTTCCGCTTGGTACTTGCCCAACATTCCACTTTTGATCTGATAATTATCGCCACTATGAATGATGTCAAATTCAAGGCCGAATTTGCTTTCCCGAACATTCGCGTATGAATAATCAGAGGCTTGCGTTTTGCCGTAGCGGACAATTTTACAATCGGATTTCGCGATTACTTTTTCGGAGTTTTCATTATCGGCGCAGGCGACAATCAGACCGTTTTTCGGAATTTTGCGAACCAGATCGGCAAAAGCCTTAAAATAACTATCTTCCGTCGGATAAACATCGGCATGATCCCAATTAACGGCGGTAAGGAGCAGGTGAGTGGGAGAATAATGGGAAAATTTCGGTTCGTTGTCCCAGCGCGCGCTTTTGTATTCGTCACCTTCCAACACCGACCAATCACTCTCGGAAATCTCGGCGGAGTCAATTTCGTTGATTGCCAGTCCGCCGAACATATAACCGGGAGCGAAATTGTTTTCCCGGAGAATCCAGGCCAATAGGGCGCTGCTACTGGTTTTGCCATAGGTGCCGGCGCAGACAATGGAGTTTTTTTTCACAAAATATTCCGCCACCGCTTCGGGGTAGGATTTATATTTTATTTTGTTTTTTAGGACGAATTGCCATTCCGGATTTTGCGATGAGGCGACATTTCCCACGATAACCAGATCGGGTACTCCGTTTTGGATCATTTTATCCGGGTGCCAGCCCGGATAATACGAAATGGCGGCACGGTTAAGGTGCGTGGAAATGGGAGGGAAGAATCCTTTGTCGCTTCCGCTCACTATGAAACCTTTTTTATTGAGGGCGATCGCGAGGCCGCTCATGGCCACTCCGCAAATGCCGATGAAGTGTATTTTCATTTTCTTGGCGCTAAGATAAGTCTGGCCGGAGGGTTTTTTGAAATACCCATTTTTTGTAGATGTCTCCTTTTTTTGTTCTAAATTCCTTTTCCTCCCCCGTATCCCAATCAAAAATTCTCCGACCATGACCTTGGGCGAATTGAATCATTTTTTCATCGACTGTTTCAAGCGCGTACTCTACCTCGCCTTGCCGTCGGTTGGCGATTTCCTGCATCAATTTCCGCGCCGCTAGGTACAGCAAGCGTGTTTCCTCCGGTTTTCTTTCTCTGTCTTCATATCCCTGCACCGCGGTTCTGAATCTGCTTCTTTCCGCGTTATAAAACAGATCAAGCTCCTTGCTACCATAGTTCAAGGTAATTAAAGTCGGGATTTTGGGTGGGTTTGGCTCCATCACGGCGGATTCAATGATGGAGGCGACAGCGCTCTCCGTTTCCTGTTCGGATCTCTCGGGGGGAAAGGTGGCGTTTTCGGACTTAATATCCATAAAATAAGCTAATTCAGAATTATTTTGAGTTTTTCTATATCATCCGTCCATCTCAATCCGTCCCACCATTCCAGCCCCTCAAATTGCAATTTGTAGCTGTCGCCCGGCCGCTGGAACGAGCCGAGATAAATAAATTTTTTACCCGCTTCGCTCGCATAAAGGATGGCGCGGAGCATCATCCCCATACCAAGGTTTGGAATTGCCGATTCGGTATTATAAAACGGATAGCAGTAGTGCAGGATTTCGTCTGTTTCGCGGGCTACGCAATAGCCGACTGCGGCAGGCGAGGGATCATCTGGTTGCGTCCGAGAGGCCTCGCTCGGGAGGACAAATTGCAAAAGAACATTGAAATTGCTTTTATCCTTATTAGTCATCAATTCCTTGGCCTTATTCGCGCTGAATGTTCCGGCGCCGAATTTTTTCGTATAAAAATCAGTCGCCAATTTCCCGATTGACCAGTGATAGTCGGAATAGGGGATGGAAGATGTTTTCAATTCCATTGCTTCGGCCTTCTTCAAAACTCGTTTATTTTCGCTCGTCAGTTTGAATTTCTTCAAATCAATTCGCAGGCTTCTGGTTTGGTCCATCCGGCCCCAACCGGCACGAGTAAAGACATACCCCTGATTATATAATGAATTGATATTTTCGGAAGCAAAATCAGTAATGATTTTTTTGTCCCAAGATAGATAAGTATGAGCCATATCAGTGCAAGGAAATCCACAAGCCGAGGAATACGAAAGCGGCGTGAACGACCCAAAAACGCATCACGGTTTTTTCTTCGCCCCAGCCGCTCAACTCAAAATGGTGATGGAGAGGAGCCATGCGAAAAACACGGACCCCGAATAAATGTCGGCCGATTATTTGAATCACCACGGAAACAATCTCGGCGTAAAAAATAAATCCGAGGAGCGGGAGCAAAATCATTTTGTTGATGGCGATGGTATTGATCGCGAGTAATGCCCCGAGTCCGAGCGATCCGACATCGCCCATCTGGAATCGCGCCGGTTTGATATTGAAATAAGTATAAGTGATGAGCGCGCCAACCACCGTGGAATTGAGGATGGTGATGGCGGAATATCCCGACACCCAGCTGAGGAGCGTCAAGACCGAAAATGTGATGATGAGCGATCCGCCGGCCAACCCATCCATGCCATCGGCGAAGTTGACGGCGTTGGCAGTGAACATCACAAAGAAAATAATGAGCGGAATGAGCCAAATGCCAATATCAATTTGACCGTCAAACGGAATATAAATTGTCCGCCAATGTTCGCCCAATTTTACGAATACCCACCAAGCGGTGATCGCGCCGGCGATAAATTGCATGATTAGTCTTTCATGAACGAGCATACCTCGTCCGGGGTGCGAACCGAGCCAGAGGGAGGTGCGTTTGAAAATCGACCATGGCAGGGTAATGGCCAGCCAGATTCTCTGCTTCCAATCTTTGTGCACGCCAATCAACCGGATAATTTGCTTCAAACCGCGGTTCCGTCGGCGAGTTCCATAGATATTCAGGATATCGTCAATTCCGCCGAGAACGGCGGCGAGAAGCATAACGCCGATTGGCACCCAGGTAAATTTGCGTTCCCAGTTAAAAGCGATGGTGATAATCGCGACCGTCACAATCACCAATAATCCGCCCATAATCGGCACCCCCGCCTTGTCTCGCCGACCGTCCAAGGAGAGGCTGGCGTCAAATTCGGCGCTACGAACGATTTTGTATTTATAAAGCAGTTTGGTGAGGAATGGCGCCCACAAAAAAGCGAAAAAACAAGAAAACAAGCCAAAACCAATGGCTTTTCTTAATAAATCCAAGTGCTCAACCGTTATCGGCATAGTAGCCGTATAATAGCATAGGCCGGCTCGGAAAACAAGGGAAAGCGGCAATTAATAATTAAAAATTACGAATTACGAATTACGAATACAGCGTCATCCCGGAATGACGAATTCTCGCATCACAATTCGTAATTTTTAATTCGTAATTCTAAAATCACCGCAAGCGGTATCAAAGACAGTTCAACCGTCTAATGCAAAGGGTATTTGACAATTTCGCGTGCCTAAAGGTTTCATTGTCATTCCCGGTTCGGCCGGATTCCTTCCACTCCTGTTCCGATAAATTCATGCCGACAGCGGTGATTTCAATCGTTCCTTGTTTTATTCCGGTTCCGTATTTTCCATCGCTCGGCCATTTGAAGGAATGGGTGTAATATATTTTGGTCGGTTCATTTTGTTCATTATAATCAATTCTGTGGATGAGTAGGATATGGTTCAGATGATGTTGCAAGCCCGCGCCAAGCATGACAATCATATCACCCGGACGGATATCTTTTAATTCAATAACTCGGCTGTTATTTTCATGAGCCAAAGTATTTACGGCGACATTTTCCACCGGCCGTAATTTCATCAATAATTTTCTGATGGGATTTTTGGCGTAGGGAAATTTTATTAAATTTTTCAGCGGCTTTTTATTTTGGCTCAAGAGTTCGGCGTTGAGTACATAATACGCCAACGCGGAACAATCTAAACCGAGATTGTTGTCAACTAAAAATTTTTTCAATTGCTCGCCGGTCAGCCGATCCAGATTGATTTTGTCGCGCAAAGAAATAATTTTCGCCTCTTCAACGATATCCTCCGCCGAACCCTTGCCGATGAGAGCGCGCAGGCCGACCCGGACGCCAACGCGCTGATTGTTGAAATAAGGAACGGAAATATCGCGACCGGCGAACGGCAAGTGGGCGTAGTCATTGATTACTCCCAGGGCTTGGGGTGAAAGGCTTTTGGTCGGCATAATTATTTGAGAATTTTGATCAGTTTTTTCTTCAATGATAGCGGCAATAAATTTATTTCTTTTAATTTCTTGAAATTTACCCATTCGGGGATATAAGAATTATCCGCGCTGTTTCGCTCCAATTCCTCGCCGCTAAGCCTTGGTTCGCCGGCATACGACTCGGCAAAAAAATAAAATTCATCGCGATTCAGTGAAGACACTTTGATCGGCTCGGATTTGCTCAATCTGACATCCAAATTTAATTCCTCATTCAATTCACGGCGGGCAGTGTCAGCCAGCGTCTCATTCGGATGATCCTGTCGTCCCCCGGGAACGGAGTAATAATCCGTTCCAAAATGATGACGGCGAAAGAGAAGAATTTTTTTGTTTTTAGTGACTATTACCCCGGCGCGTTTAAGTCCGAATCGGCTATCATGCAGAGTGGATAACGAAAATGACAAAGCGCCATGGCCGTGGTCATTCAAAACACCCGGACTTTCCATGATGCCGGATTTGGTTTGCATTCTGATCCAGTCCTGTTCCGGTTCCGTATGCTCGTAAGGAATTATTCGCCATCCGGACCTGGAAAATATGCCCGCGTCTTTCATAACCAAATCGGGCGGTGTTTCTTTACCGGTCAGCATTACTTTTTGCACGATCTGCGCGCCATTTCTAATTTTAATTAAATTTTCTCCGGCGTATTCTTGATCCAACAATGCCAATAAATGAGCCTCAAATACAGTCATCAATCCATTTCGAGCGGATTCCTCGCCTTGTAGCCAAGATTCACAACTCGTGCTGGCCGGTTGCCGGGCGTTGATTTCAATGAGATAAAGTCGTCCGGAGCGGTTGTCAAGCATTACATCAATGCCGAATTCTCCTTTCCAACCGGCGATGGCCAGTTTTCCACCCACCGCGCGCGCGATTTTGGCGTATTCTTTTTTTTGTTCGGCACTGAGCAACTGGCGGGCGAGAGCCCAATCGTTGCCGATGGTGGCGAAGGGTCGATTGGTAAACGGCTTCAGTCCGGTAATTTGATAACTGATATTTCCAATTAAAATTTTTTCTCCCCACACCACATT
>ERZ1292633.5018-Hain-H41-02um-R1-5018-length-12086-cov-8_pt1 | contig 12086 bp, 2 predicted proteins | sample MGYA00564406_ERZ1292633 | MGnify/ENA primary metagenome ERZ1292633 (study PRJEB36523, sample SAMEA6512639) | groundwater metagenome | collected 2019-01-08 | study: AquaDiva: Metagenomics assemblies of 32 groundwater samples
TCCGGGAGGATGCTCAAACAGCCCAGACTTCTCACCCGCCCAACCCTGGCGCGCCAAGACGCACCTTGCCCCAAGCAAGGCCACAGCGAGTGAAGGGCCTCAACGTACCCTCTGGGGTACGTTGAGGGTTGAACGATGTGAGAACGCTGCTGGCGGGTTGTTTCAGCATCCGATGCTATTGCCAGCTGGCCGCCAAGACCGCCTGCACCTCTTGCGGCCGCTGATCGATCGCCTGATCCCACGTGAGACCGGTCTGTGCGGTAAACCCCGCCATCGCCTGAATCAACTGATCCACTTGCGTGTTGAGCAAGGTGTCCCCATTACCCGCCTGGATTGTCTCGATCCTATTGGCCGTATTCCCATACCAATTCTGCACCGTGATCTGATCGGGCGATCCATGGATTGCCACGCGCAAGTCGTTGGCCTGGCGGCTGAGGACCAGATCCAATGGGTTGATGCCGGCGTCGTAGAGGATCGTATCGGCTGCCCCGCTGTTGTCTTGTACCAGATCCTGCCCCTCGCCGCGCCCAAACAGAAACGTGTCGTTACCGCTGCCGCCGTTCATGGTGTCGTTGCCCAGATCGCCGCGTAGAGTGTCGGCTCCGTTGGCGCCGCTCAAGACGTTGTTGGCGCTATTGCCCGTGAGCACGTTGGCGGCGCTGTTGCCCGTGCCGTTGATGGTCCCAACGCCGGTCAGCGTCAGCTGCTCGACATTCCCGCTCAAGGTATAGCTGATGGAACTCTCGATCGTATCGAGTCCACGATTGGACGACTCGGAAACTTGATCGCCCACCGCATCCACGACATAGGTATCGTTGCCATCCCCACCAGCCATCGTATCGTGACCGAGCCCCCCCTCCAGCCGGTCATCCCCAGCCCCACCGGTCAGCGTGTTGTTGCCGCTATTGCCCGTCAGGATGTTATCCAGCTCATTGCCGGTGCCCGTCAGATTGGCCGTGCCGGTGAGGGTGAGAGACTCTACATGGGCGCCGAGGGTATAGGAAATGGTGCTCTGCACCGTGTCGGTCCCTTCATTAGCCAGTTCGGTCACGACATCCCCACTGACATTGACGAGATACCTGTCGTCGCCGGTCCCGCCCTGCATCGTATCGGTCCCGGTCCCGCCATCGAGCAGGTCGTGGCCTTCTCCGCCGATCAGCGTATCGTTGCCCGCCAGTCCGCTGAGCGTATCGTCGCCTCGGCCACCCGTGAGGATATCGTTGCCGACGGTGCCGACAAGCGTCTTGGGCAGAGGGCCTGAAACGACAAGTGTGAACCGATCCGTGGCACGGAGGGCACCGGTATCCGTCGCGGCGATGGCAAGCTGCAGCGTCCCGGCATCACCCGCGCCCGGTGTTCCACTGAATATCCGTGTGGTCGGATTGAAACTCAGCCAGGTCGGCAGCGGGCTGCCGTCGGCCAACGTGGCACTGTACGTCAACTGATCCCCATGCACCGTATCGTCGTCGGCAAATGTGCCGGCGGGAATCGTGAGTGAGAAGGGTTCGTCCTCGTTCCCTGTCTGATCGGCGATGGGGGTGCCCACAATCGGCGCGTCGTTCGCATTGGTCACCGTCAGACTGAACGTGTCCGAGGCACTCAGAGTCCCGGTATCCGTCGCCGTCACCCTGAGCGCGAGTGTCCCGACATGGCTGTTGAGTGGTGTGCCGCTGAACGTGCGAGTGATCGGGGCGAAACTGAGCCAGGTCGGGAGTGCACTGCCATCGGCCAACGTGGCGCTGTAGATCAGACTGTCGCCAGGATCGACGTCCGCAAAGGTTGATCCCGGCACGATGAAGCTGAACGCGGCGTCTTCCGTCGCCTGCTGATCAGCCAGCGGCGCGGCCACGGTCGGCGCTTCATTCACATTCGTCACGGTGAGCGTGAACACATCCGACACGCTCAGAGTGCCCGTATCCGTCGCCGTGACGCGGAGATCGAGCGTGCCGACCTGGGCATCGTCCGGTGTGCCGCTGAACGCACGCGTCGTCGCATCGAAGCTCAGCCAGGTGGGAAGCGCGGTCCCGTCCGCCAGGCTCGCACTGTAGGTGAGCGTATCGCCATGGATTGCATCGTCGTCTGCAAAGGTGTTTGCCGGGATCTGGATACTGAACGAAGCATCTTCCGACACGGTATGGTCCGCAATCGGATTGAGAACCGTCGGCGCATCATTGACATTCTGAATGGCAAGCACAAACGTGTCGGTCACGCTGAGGCTACCGAAGTCCGTCGCCTGCACGGCGACATTGAGCGTGCCGACATCACTGTTCAGCGGCGTACCGCTGAATGTACGGGTCACCGAGTCGAAGCTCAGCCATGATGGGAGCCCCGCACCATCAGCCAGCGTGGCGCTGTAGGTCAAGATATCGCCTGGATCGACATCCGCAAACGTCGTTGCTGGCACCACTAGGCTGAAGGGCACATCTTCCGTCGCCTGTTGATCGGCGAGTGGTGCCACCACGGTCGGGGCTTCATTGACGTTGGTGACTGTGAGCGTGAACGTATCCGACACCGTGAGCGTGCCGGTATCCGTGGCCGTCACGCGGAGATCGAGACTGCCCACCTGGGCATCGTCCGGCGCGCCGGTGAAGGTCCGGGTCGTGGCGTTGAAGCTCAGCCACGCAGGCAGCGCGGTGCCATTGGCTAGGCTGGCGCTGTAGGTCAGCGTATCGTTGGCATCTTGATCGGCAAAGGTGTTCGCTGGAACTTGAACGCTGAGTAGCGCGTCTTCTGGCGCGGTCTGATCCGCCAGCGGAGTGGCCACGGTTGGCGCATGGTTGACCGGACCACCCAGTCCCAGCAGCGCTGCAAGACTGGCGTTTGTCCCATCGGCAAACGCCAGCGCCTCCACCACCAACGAACCATTCGTGCCAGTGGGATCGAAGCTGGTCAGCACCAGCTGATCCGTGCCGCTGTTGCCTATTTGGATCCTGAGCGTCCCGGCTATAGGATCCTGCGTGAATGTTAGATCGTTCAGTCCAATGCCGATCCCAAACTGAATCCGGTTACCTTCGCCCGCGAACGACAGGTCTTCGATCGTATCAATACCATCCCCAGCGTTATACACATACGTGTCGTCACCGCTGCCACCAACCAATTGGTCCGCATCACGGTTGCCGGCCAACGTGTCATGCCCAGCGAGTCCCACTAAGCGATTCCACGCCGCATTTCCGACGAGGACATTGTCCAATTCCTGTCCCGTCCCATTGACATCAGAAGACAACTCACCGAACAGTGTGAGATTTTCCACGTCGGCAGGCAACACATACGATTCGGTGGTGCGAATCGTGTCGATGCCTTCGCCGGGATTTTCTTCCACGATCGAGCCAATTCCTCCCCGATACAGCACATACGTATCGTTTCCGGCTCCTCCCAAGAGAACATCGTTCGGTAATACGCGGTCGAGATAGGCGATTGGCTCGATCCGCTCTTGACCGTTAGGATGGTACAAGACCCCACCCACAGGAATGAGGTAGTCGTCCCCTTCTCCCCCAATCAAAATGTCAGCACCGGATATATCGACTGTCGGGAAGTCATTCGAGCCGCCCAAGAAGCCGCCGATCAGAATATCGTCTCCTTCCCCACCCTCAATACGACTATTCCCTCGATCTTCCCTCAGAACATTATTGAGTGCATTGCCGGTGAGACCTTGAATCAGCGCATACGTCACCACCGCATGCTCGACATTCGCAGGCAATTGATAGTGATCGGGCGCATACGTGGTGATGACGGTGTCGACCCCTTCGTCCGGCCATTCAAGGATCTGGTCTTCCGGATCTCCGTCTGCAAGCAGCTCATAGGTATCGTCGCCCGCACCACCAATAAAGGTGTCGGACCCGAACGACCAAAAAAATGCATCGTTCTCCGAGGTGCCCTGAAGCACATCGAGTTGGTCCGTTCCGTTCAAGGGATTGAGGCGTTCACGTTGCGGCTGAAGATGCACCCAATCAGTGCCATCTGCGGGACTATCGTCGGCGCTCCATAATGCAAGAATTGTCGCACGATCCCATACGGTGCCGTCCGCAAAATGCACCGACGGCGAAGCCGCAAAGTTGAAGAACGGAAACAGCAGCGCGTCCGATGTGCCGGCAATGCGTAACACCATGTGGTCGAAGAAGTGATTGTCATACACCGCTGCCGCGGAAAAATGGACCGCCCCCGTAGACACTCCGTCGGCAAGTTCAATGACATCTCCGCCGCTGGAGTCCCGGATGCGATCGAGACCGGATCCGATCCCAAACCGATACGTATCGCTCCCATCGTAGCCCTGAAGCAGATCGTTGCCTCCACCACCATCCAGCACATTATCGGCGCCATTGCCCTGAATCCAGTTATCAAGCGCATTCCCGATCCCGGAGCTGGCGGCAGTCCCTGTCAACGTCAAGTCCTCAACATGGTCTGAGAGCACATAGCTTACGGTACTGACGACGGTGTCGAGGCCTGCCGCTGCCACTTCGGATACGACATCCCCCGCTTCATCGACAACGTACGTATCATCGCCTGCCCCACCAAGAAGCGTGTCCTCCCCGGCTCCTCCATCGAGTCGGTTATTGCCGCGATTGCCTGTCAGCACATTCTCCAATTCGTTGCCAAACCCATCCACGGATGGAGCAAACGGCTGCGCCGGGATAGCGCTGATATCGGACTCCAGCAACGTGAGATTCTCCAGATTCGCGCCCAATCGAATCGTCTCTGCGCTGAGAACGGTATCAATCCCTTGGTCGGCGACTTCGACCACCATTTCCAATCCTTTGACAACATACGTATCGTTGCCGTCGCCTCCTGCCAAGAAATTGACCGCTCCATTTCCAGTGAAGACATTGTCGAGTGCATTCCCGATTGCCGTGGCGGTTCGAGAACCGAAGAGTATGAGATTTTCAACGTTCGCACCAAGGGTATAGCTGCCATCAGTCCGCACGGTATCGATGCCCTCATGGGCAGACTCGACGACCGCATCGCCGACCCCGATCACATAGGTATCGTCTCCCATCCCACCCGTGAAGACGTTTGCCGCGCTGTTACCGATCAAGATGTTATTTTGCGCATTCCCGATCCCATTGATGGCCGACGAACCGGTCAACGAGAGATTCTCAAGGTTGTCACCGAGCGCATACGTGACGGCGCTATGTACCGTATCCACACCTTCATTCGCCTGTTCGATGACAACATCGCCGACCTCATCCACGAGATACAGGTCATCCCCTCCGCCGCCGGTCATACGATCCGCCCCGGCGCCACCGTCGAGAATATCGTTGGCTCCAAGACCAGTCAGCTGATCGTCCCCGCCAAGACCGACGAGTTCGTCGTCACCCGGAGTCCCTTGCAGCACATCGTCACCTGAGCCACCGATCACACGAATGCGGGGGGGTGTCAGAAGAAAGTCCGCATCCCACACCGTGCCATCGGCAAACCGAACGGCTTCGATTCGGAATGTCCGCGCCAGATGAAAGTCCCGAACCGTCAGGCGATCCGATGTCCCCGTGATGTCGAACACAAGATCCGTTCCATTCCTCGAGATGAGAATATCTCCCGGCAACACATCCGCCGCCATCTGGATCACATCGAACACCCCGTTTCGATCGACGATCACATCCTGCCCGGCGCCACGCCCGAACGCATAGGTATCGCTCCCCGCGCGTCCCTCCATGACATCGTTGCCCCCACTGAGAGCGAACCGATCAATCCCGCTCGTTCCCGCCAGCACATCGTCACCGTCCGATCCAAGGTAGTCGAAGCCACGATCCAGCAGCTGGGCGTACGAGAGGCTGCTGCCGTCGGCAAACTGAAAGGTCCGCACCGTCTCCGAGCCACGCACATCCTCGACATCGAAGCTGGCAAGACGGATTTCGTCGCCGTTCGTCCCGATACGAAGGATGAGACTCGATGTTCCCGGGAGCGTAAACCCCGGCCCGATCTCGAGCTGAATCATCGATAGATGAATCCCGGATCCAAACTGGACCACATTTCCATCTGTTTCAGAAACGGTATCGATGATCCGATCGATCCCGTCGCCAAGAGCGAAGAGATAGTGGTCATCGCCCTCCCCACCCCACAAGACATCGTCGCCAAGCCCCCCGAACACACGGTCGCTCAGGTTCGTTCCCTCAAGGAATCCATCGTCAACGGCCGTCCCAATGACATCGATCGGGGTTCGCGCCACCAACTGTTCATACGTCAAGCTCGTGGAATCCGCAAAGGAGAACATCTGGATATCATGCGGACCCAGCACGTCGGATAGCTGCGTCTCCCAGAACTGAACCCCCGCATTGTTCCCACCGCCGACCCGAACTGTCAGCAGACTATCGATAACCGCCAGACTGATGCTCGCTGACGTGATACCGGCTCCGAACTGCAGTTCATTGACCTCGCTCCCAAACCCCGGCCCATCGCTCACAGTATCCAAGCCGTCCCCGAGGTTATAGCGATAGGTGTCGTTCCCCTCTCCGAATTGCCCGCCCTCCAGGTAGTCGTCGCCGGCGCCGCCCTCCAGCACATCATCGCCTGTGTATCCGATCAGCTCATCCCGCCCGGCCCCCCCGAGGATGAGGTCGTCCCCTTGTAGCCCGGCGAGATAATCGTCCCCCGCTCCGCCAGAGAGAATGTCGTTCAGATCCGAAGCGCCCAAGGCATCATTGGCGGACCCGCCCACAGCCACACGACCGTTGAAAGTACCTCCCGTCAAAAGCGATGAAGCAAGGCCTGCTCCCCGCGCGACCAGATCCGCATGGGTCAGCATTGTCCCGTCGGCGAACTGATAATGTGCAATCGCCGAAGGCGCCAGCGCGTTGGTGGCGTTAAATCCTGCAATCGCAAGTTGATCCCCTCCTGTGCCGAACTGAAGAATCAAGGTGGTCAGAGCGAAACTCACCGTGACGTCATTCGGGGTGATGCTTCCGTCAAACACCACCCGGTTCCCTTCGCCGATACCGTCAATGATGGTGTCGGACCCTGAGCCGAACCCTATGTTATAGGTATCGAGTCCTATCCCGCCGCGGAGTTGATCGTTCCCCTCTCCGCCAATCAAAATATCGTCACCCGCATCTCCGAATAACTGATCATCTCCCTCATCGCCCCATAGCATGTCGTTGCCCGCATCGCCAAACAGTCGATCATTGCCGACATCGCCAATCAGCTGGTCAGCACCCTCGCCACCCTGGAGCTCATCATTTCCTTCATCGCCAAACAACACATCGGCATCCTCATCTCCAAAGAGGACATCGTCGCCTTCGCCACCAGCGAGATCGTCAAGCCCTGCTCCGCCACTCAACTGATCGTTGCCCTTATCCCCAAATAAAATATCGTCCCCTGCTTGACCGAAAAGCAGATCGGCGCCCTCTTCGCCCACGAGCACATCGTCGCCCTCGCCACCCTGCAACTGGTCATTACCCGTGCCACCATACAGACTGTCATCACCATCGTCACCAAACAGGGTATCGTTCTCGGTGCCACCATCAAGTAGATCGTTTCCACCTCCGCCTTGCAGCTGATCGAGGCCCGCTCCACTATCGAGGGTATCGTCAAACCCTTCTGTTGCATCGTTCGCATAATCGCCAACCAACACATCATCCCCCTCGCCCCCAAACAGCGCGTCCTCGCCTCCCCCACCGACCAGTTGATCGTTACCGGCTTCACCTTCCAGCCAATCATCTCCCTCCTCGATCACCCCGATTTGCTGGTCATCGCCCCAGAGTTCGTCGTTGTCGGCCCCGCCCAACAGCACGTCATCACCCGCATCCCCTTGAAGATAGTCGTCGCCCTCCCCACCATCGAGATAGTCATCGCCACCGGTCACGCTTGTGAACACGGGACTCGGGAACAGGGTCACGATACCAGGATAGGCCAACTCAAAATTTGGCGCCTCCGACGTGACTTGATCCCCATAGAGATGATCCGCTCCAGCGCTCCCGTATAGGACATCGTCACCACGCAGCCCGAGGACCCAATCGTCACCCGCTTCACCGTCCAGATAGTCATTGCCGATCGTGGTCGCCCCCAGCTGAATCGACTCGCCCGAGAGGACGTCATTCCCTTCTCCGCCGAAGATCACATCGTTGTCCGATCCACCATCCAGGCCATCGTTGCCCAGCCCGCCAATCAACACATCCTGACCGAGCCCACCCTTGAGTAGATCGATATCATCCCCGCCATCGAGTACGTCGTCACCTTCCACGCCAACCATCAGGTCGCGGCCCGCTTCGCCATATATCCGGTCCTGCCCGCGTCCCCCGTGCAGTTCATCGTGCCCATCGCCCCCAAAAATCTGATGATTGAACGCGGCGCTGCTACTCTCAAAATCCAGCACATCGTTCCCGCCGAAGCCATAGGCCTCATGATTCGCCGGCGCTGAAAAGAGCGGCGTATTGTCCGTGGCATCCCCATCATAGGTGATCGTCGGCTGCCCGTTGTTGTAATTGATCACGGGCCCGGCACTATCGACCAGATTCCCGGCATCGGACAGTTTGATGCCGAGGGCTCCCGTCTGGAAGTCGAAGTTCTCAATGGTAAGCGCCCCATTGATGACCAGATCGGTACCTTGCTTCACATAGGTAAACTGCCCATCGGGACTGGTATAGGTATCGGTCGGTGCCCCTTGTCGACGAATCCCGCCCACCAGGGTCTGGTTGTCGAAAAAAATTGTGCCGATTTTATCGGTATCGACGATGCGGTCAAGTCCTTGGCCAGTCCGGTAGAAATAGGTATCGAGGCCTGTGCCACCGTCCAACAAGTCGTCTCCCAAACCGCCAGTCAATCGATCATTATCCGCCTCTCCATATAATTGGTCGTCGCCTTGTTGGCCGAGGAGAATGTCATCGCCGGCGCCCCCACTGAGTCGCGGATCGTTGCCGACGCCGCCCTCGATGTAGTCCCGACCCTCGTTGCCTTCGATCGTGTCGGCGCCGTCACGCCCATAGAGATGATCATCGCCCGCGTGACCGCTCAGCACATCGCCTACCCGATCATCGCCAAAGATCACTTCGTTCGTGGAAGCGGTACTACCCACCTCAAACCCCGTTTGGAGATCCTGAAAGTGCGTATCGGTGGGAACCGCGCCACCATCAGACAGATTGTATGCCAGCCGTTTTGCGAGCAGCTCTGCGCGATCGATCAACGCCAGAGCGGTCCATGTGCCTTGACCGGTTTGGGCATCGTAGAGGTCAAGGGGGCCCCCATCCGGCCCTGCCGGGTTGTGGGGAGTATAGTCGGCGCCAACAACGGCGAACGGATTAAGCTCTTGTAAGGCATACCGATAGGCTAGCCCCGTGGGATCAGCGTTGTGGGCAGCCGCATAGATCTCGCTACTGCTCTTGGTGGCGAAACTGGCGATCTGATAGGTCTGCGTACTGACCGCGGCCCTGACGGCTTCGAGGTTGGCGTAGAACGGATTGCGGAAGGTCAGACTCCCAAAGTCATTGGTTTGGCGTCCAAAGGAGGTCGGCGTGTACCCGGGCACCACAATCTTGCCCAACACATCCAGCGCGTTCTCCAGCGAGTTCCCTTCCGCCAACCCGGCTAAGCCTACGATTCCGGACCCGGTCTGGCTGGACGCCGCCGCAAAGATCCCCTCAATTGTCGTCTGTTCGAGCGTCCCGTCCACTTGCTGAAACAACTCCATTAAGGCCAGTGAATCCACCAGAAGCGTGATGCTGTGTGTCGTGCCAAAACTGCCGCTCTGATGGAAGAGCCCTCCCAGCCCATCGACATTCGGCTGATCCTCGATAAAGATGGTCGTCGGACGCCCATGAATCCCCGAGTTCGCCACATAGGGCTGATCGTTATGCGTCGCCTGCCCCACGAGCTGGGTAATTTTTTCAAATCCAGGTGCTGATCCAATTTGCCCTGGGGGGAGAAAGGAGTTCGTCGGTCGAAACTGGAACACCGTCTGTCCCCACACCCCTTCGTACCACTGTTCATGGTAAATATTTCCACCGTTTCCGCTGCGAAATACGTCTCCCGTTGGGTCCCAATTGAGCATCTGCTCTTCCGCAAACTGCAGCATTTCTTGAATGCGTTCTGTTTCAGAAAGGCCAGATGTACCTCCGTTGATCCCCCCACGACCAGCCCCATTAAACGTGTAGGTCGCCGCAATCTCGTTCGCATGGAGTTGCGTGAAGACGGTCGCGAGATGCCCGCCCAAGGAATAGCCGGTCACGTTGAGGATGGCGCCAGGCGGCAGTTTGTTAGGATCGGCTTTCAGCTCCCGATAGTACCGCTCCATACTCACGAGTTGGGCAAGGGCAAATCCCGTACCGGCAATCTCTCCAGCCGCTCCTGGGAGCCCATCACGTTCCCAGTCTCCGCCATCAACCTGATTCCGGTATTCCACACTGCGGAAGGAGAGGGTGTACTGGCCGGTAGTGAGATCCTTCATCAAGGTCGCCGAGAACCCCGTGGCATCACTCGCGTGGTGGTTGATAATTTGATAACCCTGGGTAAACTGCTGAGCTTGGATAGTTGTGAAGCGAGTGTTTCCGGAAAGGACTGGACTATCATCCGGGTTTCCAAGCCCAAGACTTGTTGCGTTATTGTTGCCAAACTCTAAACGACGGATCACTTCATTGGTGTTGCTTAAGGCAAACCCGTCCAGATAGCTCTCTGCGGCCATCTGCTGGAGAGCAAACTGCAACCAGGTTGTAGTGTTCGTTTGTGGCATGATGATTCCCTCACTTTCCTTGAGAAGTAGTGGTAGGAATGAGTACCTTCAAAAGGGATGACAAGCGTGCACCACCGCCCAAATTGGGACCGATTGGACACCTCTTGGACCACTGAAACCCTGCTTGCCCCATCCTTTCATCGATTTCAAACCTGGCATAGCCACGATGAAGACCGAGAACTTCACCTGTCGAAAGGTCGAGAATTATCAACTCACTCCCTGCTACACCCATCTCACGGTCGTTCCGCCTCGAGATCCCTCGCCAGGTGTACCCGTATCTGCTCTTTCGTACGGTGTCGAACTCTTTCCGCATAGTTTTCTGATCCCGCCCGTCGTAGCCAAAATATCGGGCAATCTTTGAATCTGGAGGAGGCACGCTTAGGTAAGAAGGGTGAATAAACGCCTTCAATCCCCCGGGCTCTCTTCGTATTAAGTCTGGCGATTCAAAAAACCTGTACCGAGTCGGCCCCACAAACCAAATTTCAGGCTGATTACTTCCGTACGGTCCCCCATAAGGATCCTCAAGTGCGTACAGGTGATTCGCTTCATAAGTTACAACCGGACGAGGGCGCATCTGATACACGCCTTCCACATTTTCGACCGTCTTGTAGACGAACTCCCCCGCTTCTATCTTGCAGAGGTGGTCGAAGTATTGTTCAGGCGTCATCCCCGGCTTGTAGCCGCCATCCTTCGGCACCGGATTAGGAATCTTGATCGAATGCGCGAACCTGCCTTCTTCCGTCGCCAGTGGATCAGCGGGTTTCAGTTTGGCCACTTCTCCACAGACCTCGTTTGGCTCCAGCTTCCGGCTGGCACATTGTTTGGCAATTTCCTTTATCGCTTTGTCGAACCGTTCGCCGACCGTCTCTCCATTGGCAACATTGACTTGCCCAAGTACGACGAGCACGCACCCGAACACGAACAGGCTTGCAATCTTCTGCATGGTCACTCCATCCTCGAAAGAGAGCCACAACAAGCGGGACTTGCAGTGGCGCGATCCTTGGCATTACTCATCTTGGTTGACTTCTTGTAGGCCAGACAAGGGGTGAGCCTGGCTGCAGATTCGGTAGGCGACACTCCAGCAAAAGGTTTATGCCCAATGTAGTCTTCACAGCAAGGGAGGCCGACAGTACCAATCCATTCGGGTTCCTGTAAATACCACTTTCGAGAGCCGGCTACACTATTCGACATCCGACACTCAGCGTTGATGCGGACACAGGTTTCGAGGCACACCGCAGCGAGAATCTACTCACCTACGACATCATTATCGGGTATCTCACACAGGGGAGACGGTCCAACAGTTCAGGGCATCAGTGGAACAACCTCCAGCGGCGTGGCAAAAACGACGTAGCCTCCGCGAGCGTGTACGGATCTCGATGCGGCCCTGACATGAACATCCTCTCGACCTTGCTCTTAGTTCCGCCGCACACAGAGG
>ERZ1292633.5020-Hain-H41-02um-R1-5020-length-12086-cov-5_pt1 | contig 12086 bp, 8 predicted proteins | sample MGYA00564406_ERZ1292633 | MGnify/ENA primary metagenome ERZ1292633 (study PRJEB36523, sample SAMEA6512639) | groundwater metagenome | collected 2019-01-08 | study: AquaDiva: Metagenomics assemblies of 32 groundwater samples
CCCAAGAAGAATTTTTTCATACATTTAACGAACTGCACCAACAAGGCAAACAAGTGGTGCTATCCAGCGACCGCCCACCAAAAGCCATCCCCGCCTTGGAAGATCGTTTGCGCAGCCGATTTGAATGGGGAATGATCGCGGATATCGCCGCGCCGGATTTGGAAACACGCGTTGCCATTCTCCAAACCAAAGCGCAGGAAAAAAACTTTCTTATTGACGCTACCCTTTTGCAATTGATCGCCACCAATATCCAGACCAATATCCGGGAGTTGGAAGGCGCTCTCAATAAAGTCATGGCCATGCATCAACTCAAAAACATTCCACCGAGCCCGGAAAGTGTTAAAGCCATTTTGAACAGTCTATCCGAACAAAACATGCGCCGCTCGCTCACTCCGAAGGAGTTGGTGGCGGTGGTCGCCCAATTTTATGATGTAAAACTGGAAGACATCATCGGCAAAAGCCGAGAAAAACGCGTTGCCATGCCCCGGCAGATTATCATGTTCTTGTTGCGCGAAGAACTCAAACTGTCTTACCCGGCCATTGGTGAAGAATTGGGCGGCCGCGACCATACTACCGCCATGCACGCCCACACCAAAATTCAATTAGAAGCTGAAAGCAGTCTGAAATTAAAACAAGATATGGATTTGATCAAACAAAGAATGTACGCCAACAGCCGTTGAAAGTTAGCAAACTGTTGATATCTTGATAACAACCGGCTGAATTATTGTGCCCTGACATCCCCAAAAACTGTTAAGAAAAAAATCGTTTATCCCCAGCCGCCGACCGAACACCAAAGTTATTCACATAATATTAAAAAACAATTCTTTGTCCCCCCACAGGACATTGCTCTAAAAAGGCCGATTTTAAGAGCAAAAAACCACTTATCCGAATTATCCACCGTCCCTATTACTACTATTATATAAATATATGAAATTCACGTGTACGAAAGAAAATCTTATCCACGCCTTAGATTTGGTCAGTCCGTTAGCCGGCAAACACGCCCACCTACCGATATTGAATAATGTTTTGTTGCAGGCGGATAATTCAAAAGTGGAGTTTGTTTCCACCAATTTGGAGGTGGCGGTGAAAACCACCATTAGAGCCAAAGTGGATGAAGTCGGTTCATTTACGGTTCCGGCAAAAACTTTGAATGATTATGTGAGATTGTTAAATCAAGAACAAGTGGAAATGAATTTGGACAATAATGAGCTCGCGATTACCGGTGGCAGTTCACGCACCAAAATCAAAGGCGCGTCCGGCGAGGAATATCCGGTGATTCCCGGAGTGGAGGAAGAAAACGCTTACGCGGTGAATGTGGATGTGTTGCGAGAGGGTTTGGCAAAAACGGTTTTGGCCGCGTCCAAAAACGAAATCCGGTCGGAATTGGCCGGGGTGTATTTTAATTTTTTCAGCGATCGATATTCCGGACTGATTCTTGCCGCCACTGATTCTTATCGTTTGGCCGAAACCAGAGTGGCTTTGACGCAAGGGGATAAGCCGGTAAATTGCATTGTGTCGGCGCGGGTGGTGTACGAAATAATCCGCCTTTTGACTGTGGCCAAAAATATTGACGCCGACAAGCAAGTGAGGCTTTGGGTGAGTGCGAATCAAATTGCCATCCGGTTTGATGCCTTTGAGATGACCGCTCGCTTGGTGCAAGGCAAATATCCGGATTACGCTCAAATTATTCCGGCGGCCTTCAAAACCAAAGCGGTTTTTCCGGTGGATGTGATGGCGAACAAAATTAAAGCCGCCAGTATTTTTACAGCCATCGGCATAAACGCCGTCTCTATTGATCTGAATGTTTCCGAACACAATGTTGGTGTGTCTTCCACTAACAATCAAACCGGAGAGCATTTGTCCGAGATGGAAGCGGAATTGAGCGGCGAAGAAAATTCAATTCTGTTGAATCATCGTTATGTTTTGGATGGCCTGCAAAATATGGGTGAAACCGGTATTTTGCAGGTGAACGCTCCGGACGCGCCCTGTATGTTCACTCCGGAGAGTAGAAGTGATTATTTGTATATCGTGATGCCGATTAGGCAGTAAAAATCGGCATTGTCACCAAATGGCCAAATGTCATCCTCGCGAAGGCGGGGATCCACGAACACCCACGACAAATTGTCCGTCCGTCTGGATTCCCGCCTTCGCGGGAATGACAGAAAAACGACATTCGGCGATAATCCCAATTGAGGTACGGGCGGGAATCGAACCCGCGAATAGAGGTTTTGCAGACCTCTGCCTTACCACTTGGCTACCGTACCATTCTGAACGGCGGTATTTTAACATAATAACGATTGGGATTCAAGACGTGTTGGGGGGATTTTTTGATTTATTTCCCCACTGATGTATACTTTCCTATAATTAAATACAAATTATGCCTCCCGACGCCATTATTTTTGATATCGACGGAACGCTTTGGGATGCCAGTGCGGCGAGCGCGGAAGGATGGAATAACGCCCTCGCGAAACTTGGGATTGAAAGAATAGTCACTCCAAAAGAAATTGCCGGCGTCTCCGGTCATCCTTATGATCAATGCATTGATATTTTATTGCCCGGGCTGGTCGCGCGTTATCCGGGATTGCGTGAGACCATCAATCAGTGCGAAGACTTGGTCGTGCGAACGAGGAGTGGAGTATTTTATGAAGGCGCCCTAACCGGCATCAAAACTCTTGCCCGACGGAACAAAATTTTTTTGGTTAGCAACTGTCAGGAATGGTATTTGCGTCTTTTTTTCGGATTTTCCGGCCTGGAACCCGCGCTTATCGGCTATGATTGTTATGGAATGTCCGGACTCAATAAGGGAGAAATGCTGAAAAAAATCGGTGCGGATTATTCGCTGGAACATCCGGTCTATATCGGCGACACGGCCGGAGACGAAACCGCGGCAAGGGAAGCGGGAATGAAATTTTTCCATGTTTCCTATGGTTTCGGTACGGCCACCAAAAAAGCCGAAACTTTTGACTCGTTTGCCGAGTTGGTGGATTATTTCTTGGGATTAAAAAAGGTCAAGGTTTGAAAATAAACAAATGGCCAGCCAACAATAGAAAAATGAGATATTCGCCTTATTCCCACGCCCGTCCGGCGCGGGAATTTTGTTTTATAACGAAACGATTGACACCTTCCCAAAATTAAGCTACAATAGCCCATTCCTTAGCGACTTTCCGCTAGTGGAATTAACGATAGGAGGTTCACTGTGAAGGTACTTTGGATGTCTCGCCACAACCCGCATCCCCGCCAGCTCGACGAACTCCGCCGGATGTACGGTTCTGGCACCGTCATCGAGCAGGAAGTTCATCCCTTCGACGATGCTCACCAGATCGCTCGTCGCTTCCGCGAAGGTGACTACGGTGTGATGGTGGTCGTCGCCCCGCTCTCGGTCATCTCGGTTCTCTGCACGGAGGGCGTGCCCATGCTCTGGTCAGTGGCGACTGAGGAAAACGATCCTGCCAAGGTCGAGCCAAGGTCGAGTTCCGAGGGGCGCGCGGGCAGGGTTTCCGCTTCGTTCGCTTCCGGCGGATCAAGCGGGTGGCCGTCGAGTACGAGGACGACTAGCGGCACGACCGCGACGGTTTTGGGCGCGTTTTTCCGTAAAAATGTGCCAGCTTCAACTTTTAGACACGGCTTTACGCCGTGTTTTTTGTATGTGTATTTTTCAAAATCCTGCAAACATCCGCGGACATATGTTATAATACTCCCAAAACCGCAATCTTGATTATTAAACCCAAAACATCCTCGCTCAATCGCCAAACAACTATATGGATGGCAGAAGACATTCACCGGAATCCGAACAAACGATGAAATTAAAGGAAAGCAGTCATCTACTGGCCGAAGTTTTGTATGCCGATGGGGTGGATATTTATAAGCGATCGACCGAAGAAATCAAGGAGATGGAGCCAACCATCGCCAACACCCGCGCGCGCATTGACGAGGTTTTGCGAACCCATTTCGGAACCAGTTTTGCTGAATTGGACACGCTGTCGCCCCCGGAATGGCAGAGGATACGGGCAAATTTTTTGGAATATTATCGCGGTTCAGTGGAAAAGGCGGAAAAACTGAAAAAATGGATACCGCTCAATCAACTGGTCGGTTATGCCGAGGTTTTGGTAGCGAGCGCTTACCTGCAACTCAACACGGAAATTGATGAGGATATAGAAACCAGCCTCGCTTCTACCGGACGACAATCATCATCAAGCATCCCGGTGGAGCATACGCGCATGAAAATTTTGAACGCCTTCAAGAGAATAAATCAAGGGAAAAAATTGGAGGAAATCCGGGCGGAGGTGGGCAGTTATTTACGCGAGGCGGGAATTCAACCGGTTGCGGCAATGTTCCTTAAATGGCGCACCACTTTTGAAGCCGCGAACCATCCTCTCCAAGAACTCTACGCCGAACATGTTGAAACCATGCAAATCAACGACGCGATCTATGATTTGCAATTCCGCGAGCAGAAGCGTTCGACAATCATTCAAGAATTAGTGGGGGCTACTCGAAGAAATTGGAAACCGGCCAATTTGGAGCACGATATTCATTCCCAGTCCGCCGAAGTCAATCGCTCCATCATTGAACTTACCTGCAATGCCATTGATGCCGACGAGGAAGGAATGAGTAGTGTGGAGGTGGAAATCGCCGAAAAGGGATATTCGGTTCGAGATCATGGCGCCGGCATGAATCCTTATGTCATTTTGGAGAAATTGATGATCCCTAAAGTCTCCGGCAAAACCGGCAAGGAAACCATCGGCCGTTTTGGCGTCGGTTTTTATACCGCGCTGTCACACTTAAAAAGGAAAAACGACATCGTGCGCGTGGAAACGCACGATGGAAAAACCGGCCATATCATTGAATTCAAAATTCACGAGAGAACGGGTGATGTTTTGCGCATATGGAGCGAGACGATACTCTGGAACAGGGCACCAAAGTGTCGGTGGAAGCGGAAGATTTTGACAGCGCGGATGCCGAGGCATTGTGTCGCGCGCTTTTGGCTTACAACGGCCGTGGCGATATTGTCCTAAACGGAGAATTGCTAAATAGTTGGGACGGGTTGGGAGGTATAGAAAGCGAAAATGTTGGGATCAAATATTCTACGAGCATCGCTGATCATTCCCGAGCGGTCATTATGGTCAATGGTGTGGTGATTGAATCTTTGGAAATTCAAGGTGAAAATTTGTGTGAAGAACTGGCTCTGGATTTCCCCCTTGCCTGTTCCTTACCGGAAAGCCGAAGCGAGTTGGCGGTTGATGCTGTCGCCATCGCGGCGGCCAAAGAAATGATTTCGGCGATTCTGTCGGCCGTGATTCCGGAAGCGCAAAAAATCGCTGTTTTGAACGCGCTCTACCCGGTATTGGAGAAAATGCAGACGCGCTCAAGGAGCAATAAACGAGAAGACAATCTGTCGGAGAGGTTGCGCGAGACTTTCAAAAAAATAGCGAAAGGAGAAATGAAAGACCGAGCATTTCTTCCAAACACCAAACCATTCCGAGCCCTCCGAATACCGGATGCGATCTATCTGGATTCCCGAATTTATGCCGCTGATCTGGCGGAAATTTCGGGAATGAAAAAATGCGAGCGGTTTCATTCTGACGCCGGTTATCAATTGTATGTCACTGATTTTGAGGAGGAGTCGGATGAATTTATTATTGAAGACGGCCGCCGATTGGTGATCGATCGCCAAGTGTATGAACGACAAAAAGACGCGCCCGCCGCCATCAATGTTTACCTTTCCAATTTGGATAGTACCGGACAGAATAAAAAAGAAGAAACAATCGGCCGTGTAGGGGCAGTGAACGCGGACGCTGGTTTTGACCAGACTGCCTCCCGCGTTGGAAAATTCACACCCGAAAAATCGACCGGAACAACCGCGGAAACCGAGGCTGAAGACAAACGACGGGAAACGATTTTTAAAGTGATTCAGCTTAACTGGGCGAGGTTCAATAAAGAGTTTTTTTTGGAATTTTACGCTCTATCACAAGGTGAACGGGAAAATCTCGTCAGAGATAAAGTGTTGGAAGCTATTTCAACCTTATTGGATGATTTTAAGGACAAGAAGAAAATAATGGACGGGATTCAAAAAATAATGTCGGATTTCGCTGGAATGTTCTTTGATTTTGAGGGACGAGTAAGTGAGTATCTCAAGAATTATATTGATGTTGACATTTTTTTTGTAAAGGAGGTGACATTGTATCGTTGGCTATGTTTTTTTGAAGAATACAATTGTGAAGGTATGATGCACCTAACCGACCGGGCGGCCGCGTTTCACGACGAGAGCCGATCCGGAAAGCGCTTTCAAATGGAGTACCTGAGGAGAAAAACATACCTGAATGATGTTTTGCAACTTGGCGCTTATTTTCCTCTGGGCGAATTAGAGGAATATTTCAGAGAGTATGACGAAGAATATCTGGTCGCGTATGTGGAATTTATGAACAATTTTATGGAGGTATCCAAACACCGTTCCGATCCACATTGTCGTGAGGCCGATGTTTCACCGGCAGTGGGTATAGAGAAAGACTGCCTCCGTCGCGCTGATTTCATTTTCCGGAACAAATTGATGGATAAACCGGTGGATGAAATCAGAGCGATCAGCGATCTGATTTATGAAGCCTCTGTCAATTATCCTTGGGATGATCAACGATTTAACCTCACGGAAATTCCTCCGGATAAGCGCAAAATTTTTATTGCGGTATCAAAAGGCGGACCGGATCATCCTGTGAATTTCACCAAAATAAAATACCAAAATGTCCCTCGTTCCTGTCGGGGTTACCTGATGTATATTTTGGAAGGCGGGGAAATTTTAAACGAGAAAGACAGTGCTGAAAACGGCATCGAGCAAGAAGAATACCAAGCGGAATTACCCCTCTCCGCGCTCGTCCAAGCCAAGAAAGAAGACGAACATTATTTCCAGGAGTTTTCTGGAACGCCGCTCGCGCTCGCGATTCATACATTGGAAACGCAGAACGGAATTGACCGGAGCAAGGCAACGCGCGACATTATGCACTCGGCCGAGAGCCAGATTGTCAACGATGGCTATCTCTGGATTCGCGAAATTTTACAAAACAGCCTGGACGCGGTCAAAAAGAACCGCGGCCAATCTGCCGAAATTCCGAAAGTGCGGGTTGATACTTATCTGTGCGCTCAATCTCGGGAAGCCCGCGGAATTAATAAAGATGAAACCGAAGAATTGGATTTGGTGGTGGAAGCCAGCGATCCGGTCGGAATGGATTTGCACACCATTATCAATTATTTGTTGATTCCGAACGAAAGCAATAAAAAAGACGACGAAGGGGCGACCGGACGATTCGGCCAGGGATTTTTCACGGTTTTTGGCGATGCCAAAGAAGTGCGCATCAAAACTTCAGTCGGGGACGGGGTCGTTCAATATTTGAGAATCACGCCAATTAAAGACAATGCCGGCAAAATTATAGATTTTTTTGTGGAGATGTCGGAAGTCAGCGAGGAATTCAAGGGAACCATTATTCAGAAAGTGATGGCGACGGACATGCCGCAGGTGGAAGCGGCCTTTTGCCGGAGCGCGGTGGTTTCGTATGGCGGACTCCTTGATCGCGGCGCGATTGAACTTGATTTTCGCGGCAAAGAAGTCAATACACCAAGAACAGTTCTGGCCGAAATCAATATCCCTCGCCTTGGCACAGTGAAAATCTACGACGCCGCCGAAAATGCTTTGACGCAAAACGGACTGTTTATCAAGGAATTGGATGGTGAATTGCTCGCCGGCATTCCAACAAAATTAAGAGAAGCGATTGAAAAAAACGGCATCGCTCTCGATATTCCCGCGAGCGTTAAATTGATAAAATCGCGTTCCGACATCGCCAAAAAGAAGGAAATTGTTCCTCTCCTGGTCGAATATCTGCCGATTTTGGTTTTGCGCGCCTATTTGGAATCGGTCGTACTTGGCAAAGCCGAAATCCCCAATATTCCGTATGATTATTTTGAAGGATTGAGTCACCGACAAGTGGCGAGCTATGTTGCAAATGACGCCAAAAAAATCGCGAGCAACGAACCGTTGGTGAATTATGAGCGGTATCTACAGGATGAAGACGCCTTTACGCAATTATTGACTTGTTTGCCATGCGTCATGATGGGTGGTGAGCGAATATCAATTTTTGAATTGGCAAACAGAATTGATCGCGACCCGGACAGCGTGGAAATTGATAAATTACCTCCTTCCATCGCCGAAAAAATAAAATACGCGGCCGCGCGTAAATCACAAGAACAGAAAGATATAGAAACAGCCGAAAACGAGTACGGAATCGACGACACCATGATTATGAATGACTCGGAATTACCCATGGATTCTGGCGTGCGAGAAGAGGCCGGGCTCTACTACGCCTATGATCGCCTGGTAAGATTTATTTTTTCCCATATCAACGCCGCGGCAGTGCGGCCGGCGTATTATCTGCAAATCGGACAATCGCTCGCCCACGCCTGGCCAGCTTCCGGTTCCATCGGGTTCAATCTGTATTTTCTGGCCGAAATTATGCCGGATTTTGAAAAAATAGTTGAACAAAAATTGCCGGCGGGAGATGTTAAAGTTCAGAAATTTTTGGAAGATGTGATTCGGCTCTGCACACATGAACGCCGCCATAATTTGGAAGGCACTGAAGAAACGCAATGGACGCACAACGATGTTTTTTTTGCCGGCCAAAGAGAGATTATCGCGCGACTGGTGAAAGATAAAGCCGTGGATTTTCAGCTGATTTTAGACGAAATTTATAGCGAATTCATCCCTACATTCATATCAGCGCGGGAAATGACCGAACGGATAACCATAGAATCGCTTCACCCTCCTCAAAAAGCCTGACTTGTGCTATAATAAGTCCAAATTCGCAGATTTGAAGCGACGGGAAACAAGGGTAAAACCCCTCTTTTGTGTTTGCGTCTCTATGAGTAAAAAACGGCTGGCCTACAAAACACTCCTACTTTTCTTGAAGTTTTTGATCCTCGTCAAGAGAGGTTTGGCGCGTTTTTCGCGAACGATCTGGCGCGGCCTGATCATTCTTGATAGTGGCTACCGCAAAAAAATCGGTTTCCCGATCTATAAATTCATTTTCCACCTCAAGAAAAAATTTACCGTGGTCAATGTCTTACGCAAGTACAGTTTCATGGATTTAATCGGTGAGCGGGGACTGTTGCAAGCGATATTATTGTTGACATTGTTATTTTTGGCGTTTCCGCACAGTAGTCTTCATGCTCGATCCAACCTCAAGGTTCCGGGCGAAAATACTTTGTTGTATAAAATAGTCGGTCCGGGAGAATTGGATTATTCTCCGCTCGAAGAAGTGTATGGCAGTGACCAAGCGCTCGCTCCGACCGAGTCCGCCAAACCGGAATCCTGGAAATCCGGCAGCGTGGTCGTTTCGCCGAGCGGCAATACCGCCGGTGGGCAAGTTCAACCGGAAATGGCCGGTACCGCGGTCGGGGGCAGCGCTCTCGTTAAACCGCTCATCATTCCGGGCGCGGGTGCCGGAACGGACGGAGTCGGATCCAAGCCGTCCGGTCGTACGGCGATCGTGTATTATGAAGTTCAACCCGGCGATGTCATCGGCGCGATCGCCCAAAGATTCGGCATCAGTGTCAACAGTATTTTGTGGGCCAACGGTTTGTCTTTTCGCTCATACATCCGGCCGGGTGATAAGCTGAAAATCCTCCCGACGGATGGTGTGGTTTACAAGGTGGCGAGAGGCGACACTTTGCAAAAAATCGCTCGTCTTTATCAAGCGAATGCCGATGAAATCGCAACCTTCAATAATTTGCCGTCGAGCGGCAAAGGCCTTACCATTGGTCTAGAACTGATTATTCCCAAAGGAAAACAAATCATCGCCGTCGTGCCGCGACCGACTATCAAGAGTTCCATTCTGGGTGGAGTGGTGGCGCCGATTCCTTCCATCAGCGCCCCGGCCGGCACCGGGTACTTATGGCCGACCGCCGCCGGAATCATTACCCAGTATTATGGTTGGAGACACACCGGTTTGGATATTGCCGGCAAGCAAGGATTGGCGAATTACGCCACCAAATCCGGCACGGTAATCAAATCCCAGTGTGGGTATAATGGTGGCTATGGCTGTTATATTATTATTAACCATGGCAACGGTGCACAATCTCTCTACGGCCACAACAGCAAATTGTTGGTGTCGGTCGGTGATTATGTGGAACAGGGTCAAGCCATCGCCATTCTCGGCAACACCGGCCGTTCCACCGGCCCGCATATTCATTTTGAAATCAGGATCAACGGGAAGCGGGTTAATCCGTTGCAGTATATACGGCGGTAGATGTAATATTTGTTTTTCTTTCGGACTATTCCAACTCAAAAAAAGAATTCAATTTTGTTTTTTGATGAAGTGATTTAGGGTAAATATGGTGTCTCGCCGTATCCTCGGGCGGGATGATTATTTTATAGGGGAAGACAAGTGGTGTCTCACTGCATGCTCAGCTCGACTCTATTTAGACCGCCCACGGGCGGTTTTATAGTACAATTTGGTAATTATACACTGTGTGTATAGAAAACACTTGACAAGAAATATCGGTTGGTGTATTATGGACAACAGATACACACATATGAACCAAAACCTCTCTGACACAGCTGAAATCATCTCCGGGTACTCCTTTCGTGGTGCCGTGCCTCATGACCCCCAAGGATCATTTCGTGTGGTGCAAGTAAAGGACATCAATGAGCATGGACATATTGAAACCGCCCGCCTGTCTCCCATTGAAGACAAAGGTATAAAAACCGATGCACTTCTCCAAAAAAACGATATACTACTTTCGATCCGAGGCACAGGGACAAGCGGGATGAAAGTTGGTATGTACACCTGCACAGACAACCATACTATCGCAACATCGTCGCTGTACGTGCTCCGAATAAAAGACAAAACTATATTGCCAGGATACCTCCTCTACTACCTCCGATCGTTCTACGGTCAGCACGCGCTCAAAAACATGATGAGCGGCGCCACAGTCCGGTCAATCCTCAAAAAAGATCTTTTTGCTCTCTCTATACCAACACCGCCGATCAAACAACAACAGCTTGTCGTTGACACAGCAACAAATCTCATCAAACAAAAACAACTTCTCTCCCAAAAAATATTTTTTCTTAATTCACTCTCGGACAATATTATCTCCATTTACACATAACCATATGGCACTTACCCAACAAGAACTCAACAAAAAACTTTATGCCGCGGCCGATTCGTCCCGTATTCAGCTGGATGGCGGGGTGTACAAGGACTATGTCCTTACCATGCTGTTTTTCAAATACTTAAGTGACCTATCGAAAAAGCATAATGAGGAATACAAAAAGCGTTTCGGTGCCGACACTGCTCGCATTGAAGAAAAAATGAAACTTGACCGTTTTTATCTTCCACCAAAATCTTCGTTTGATTATATCTATAACATCCAAGAACAGGATAATATTGGCGAAGAGATAAACAAAGTCCTTCACCGCATTGCAGAGGCAAACCGCGAAAAACTGGAGGGTGTCTTTTGGGTTGATTTCAACTCCGAGGCGATTCTTGGCAAATACACCCAGCGCAATAAAATGATTCGCCACTTGCTTCATGATTTCCATGATATTGACCTTACAGAACTAAACGAAGATGTGATTGGGAGCAGCTACATGTACATGATTGAAAAATTCGGTGCGGACGCAGGTAAAAAAGCGGGCGAATTTTTCACGGTCACGAGTGTGGCTCGCCTCCTTGCTCGCCTCGCACAGCCAAAAGAAGGCGCGCGTATTTGCGACCCGTGCCTTGGGAGTGGCAACTTACTTTTGCTTACCGGCGAAGAAGTAGAAAAACAGGGATCAAAAAACTACATGCTCTACGGTCAAGAAAGCACCGGCAGTACCTACCAGCTCGCTCGCATGAATATTTTTCTCCACGGCAAAGATAGCGCGCGTTTGGAATGGGGCGACACGCTCAACAACCCGGCGCTGATAGAAAATGATAAGCTCATGAAGTTTGATATCATCGTGAGCAACCCCCCATTTTCCCTCAAAAAATGGGGTGCAGAAAACGCCGAGGGTGACAAATACAATCGTTTCTTTCGCTGTATTCCACCACAGGACAAGGGCGACT
>ERZ1292633.5021-Hain-H41-02um-R1-5021-length-12085-cov-4_pt1 | contig 12085 bp, 9 predicted proteins | sample MGYA00564406_ERZ1292633 | MGnify/ENA primary metagenome ERZ1292633 (study PRJEB36523, sample SAMEA6512639) | groundwater metagenome | collected 2019-01-08 | study: AquaDiva: Metagenomics assemblies of 32 groundwater samples
GAGGCGACGGCGAGGGCCGTCCTGGTCTCCGGTTGTTCCCCGGGCTGGCGCCGCAGATCAGATCGCGACGCCCTTTGCGATCAGCACTTTCCGGACTATGCCAATCGACCGCATTTTCATGATCTCCGCAGTGGAGAGCGTGGTGTCAAAGGTTTCCTCGATAGCCGCGACTAGGCGCATTGCCGCAAGGCTGTCCCATTGTTCGGTATTGTCCGGGTTGGTATCCTCATTGAGATCGGCCGCATCCAGCATCAACTCATCGGCGAACAACGCAATCAATCGGTCGGTCATCTGCATTCCTAAATGAAGTCGGCATCGCGGCGCGGCGCCTCGATCGGCCGCATTTTTCGGAGTGTAGACCGGGTGTTACCAGCAAAAAGTCACGGGTCAAGGTCAGCGAGAAGGGGGATGGCCCTTCGGGCGCGCGCCGGCATCGGGAGGGGTTGCTTGTGACCCGAAGGTGAAACGGCTAAACCGCCCGAATAGCAAGGGCCGCAGGCGGGAATGTCGCGTATCTCATTGAAAAATTATGGTTTTGGCGCCGTCAGGTTGCTCTGGCGGAGGAGGGCCTTCGTCCTCGGCGCGGCGTTGGCGATCGGGGTTGGCTTGGCGCTTGCCGCGCTGGCCCTAACCGATCCGGCAAATACTCTGCTGGCGTTGCTGGTTTTTCTTGCGCCTCTACTGGCGGCGGCGACAGTCCTTTTCATTTCGGGAATGGTCCTCAAATTCGCCGCGAAATTTGATGCGATTGCGCAGATGCAAGCGCACAATGTGGAACTCGGTCAGAAAATCATCGAACTTCGCGAAATTAACTCCGATCTCCGCTTCCTGATCGAGGAGCGAACCAATTCGCTGGCGGCCGAGCAGGCGCGGCAGCGAAACCATACCGAACATATGGGACGGAGATTGGATAAGGAATCGGCTTCGCTCGAACGGCTCGCGCTCCGTGAACGGGAAACCATCAAGTCGGTTTCAGCCTTGGAGAAAGAGGTTGCGGATCAGAGAAGCGGCACGAAAGGCAAACTGCAAGAAATTGAAATGCAGTTTCGCAAAACCGACGAACGCCTCGCATCTAAAGCTCGCGCAGAAGTTGTGGATAAGCTCGGCGCCGCACTTTCTGACTCGAATTCTGCACTTCTCGCGATCAACCAACGCCTGCAGGGGCATCACGTTCACGACCGCTATCTATCGCGCGAAGACGCCAAACGTTTGCGCGAGGAATGGGCGGCGCCGGCGGAGCTTAGCCTGACGGATGCGAACCTGAATTACCTGTCTTCGCGAATTCGCTCGATCGAGAATATGTGCTCGGGCCGGCTGGCCACGGCCAGTCAAACGATGATCGCCCGACTGATTGCGGCGCAATCCGTAAAAGAGACAAATCTCCGGATTCTTGAAATCGGCGTTTTGTTCGGCGTCGCATCCGCCTGCTTCCATCGCATCTGTTCCGAATTCGGAAAAGACGTTCGCTTGACGCTGATCGACCCCTTTGAAGGGTATTATGACAGCGGGGAGGGCGACATCATCACGGGCGTGCATGTCTCTAGGGCGGTTTTTGAGAGCAATATGAAGTCATGCGGCGTTCCAGCCTCGGATTATTCAATCATTCAGGGACTGAGCGACGACCCGAAAACAATCAAGGCGGCTTCGGCTCAGGAGTACGACGTGCTTCTGATTGACGGCGATCACAGCTACGGCGGAGTGAAACGGGATTACGAGAATTTCCGGGCGCTCGTTCGCCCAGGCGGGGTCATACTTTTCGATGATTACGGCGTAAACGAATGGCCGGACATAAAGCGGTATGTGGATGAAGAGCCGAGCATCGATCCGGCTTTGACGCTCTTGGCCAAGGGGTACCGAACCGCAGCGTTCCGAGTGAATTAAGAGGCGCGAACAGGGTCACTCCAGCCCGCCAGGGCTGATTGACCCCATGGGACGCTTCGTCTAGGCGCTGCGATGACGATGGGAAATCAGAAGATGTCGGGCGGCGTGCGATAGTGTCCAAAGTTGCAATCGTCACCATGGTCCAGTCGAGCGACCTGCCGCACGCTTTTTGCTCGCTCGCAAGCGCCGCTCGCGCGCGGCGATTAGGCGATCTTCATCTCGTACTTCTGAATGACCGAAACAATCCTACGCTAGCCTCAGACCTGAAATTGTCAGGCGGCGCTGAGGTCATCGAAGCCGGAGAAAATCTCGGGGTCGCCGGCGGCCGCAACCGGCTCATTCATGAGGCTATCGAGCGGGGAGCGGAATTCATTCTTTCTATCGACGACGATATCCTTATTCCGCCCGATTTCATCGACGTCCTGACAAATGAGTTCAACAGGCTTCTCGCCGCCGGTTTGCGTCCGGGCGTTCTCACTCCCGCGACCTTGGATTTTCACGCTGTCGGCCCCGCGATTTTCGGCGCGTCAGATTTGACGCGGATAAAAGAAGGGCAAGCTGTCGATACGCCCCTCAGTGTTGATTTGCGTCAACTCCTACGGGGAAGCGGCCGCCGGCGCGCGCGCGATATTTATCACATGGGGATAGCGGATTGGCGCGGCGCCTATTTGTACGCAGGAACGGCGGCCGACAGGGCCATACAATCCATGTTTGGCGTGGAACAAGAGCGGATGTCTGGCGCTGAATCGCACTTGCGTCATGGGAAAAACGCCTGGAACTGGATACTCGACGGCGCAGATCCCCAACCGATCGATACGGCGCCGGGCGGCATTTGTTTTTATTCCGTTGGACTTGCCCGCGAAGTCGGCTTCCACGACGAACATTTTAATCCATTCGGATTTGAAGACGCCGACTTCTCCTTAAGGGCGGGAAAGCGCGGCTATCAACATTTCTGTGCGCCGAAGGCGATAGCAATTCATGACATTGCAGCGCGATTGAGCGAGCGGCCGGTAACGGTGCTCCGCGCTACTCAAGGAAAGATGGCCGGCGCTTTTGCGCGCAAGCATGTTGAGGGGAACGAATCTGCCGCAGCGTTCGCCGCAATTGCGCACCGCACGATCGAAACCGTAACGCTGCGCGAATTTGCGAAGAGAGAACAATTAGAAACGCTGAAAACGCCAGGCCGTCTCACCGGGCTGATAGCGTTTTTTGCAAATGCAGCGCTCTATGTCTTGCCAGAAGCTGGGGAGGATAAGGTTTCGCTGAGGGATCGCGTTCGAAACACGATTGCAGCGCTCCTGCCGCCCTCTGAAACGGCGCAAATAACTGAAGCGGACGGCGAGCTTGAATATCTCTCGGTTCATGGCCTAAAAATAAGCGTACAATCTACGCCGGTATCCGCTGGCGAAGCGCTGAGGATCTCTGCAACCGGCCTTTCGATTCCTCTGCCGATTGCGCCAGCGCTATTGGCCGCAGCCGCGGGCAATAGGGATTTACATTATGAAGCGCATTTTTTGCTCACTGAGAACGGCAGCGGCGAGCTCCGGCTCAGCGACTTCACCCTGACGGCACAGGGGGCGTTTAAAGTTTCAGCGAAGGCAAACTTCTCGCGCGGAGCAAAACTCGCGCCGGGTATCGAGCCGCTCAAGATAACCGCCGCGACGCTCCAGTATGAAGACGAAGGGGCGCTCGCGCGCGTTCTGCGATTGCTCGCGGAAACAGAAAGGCTCTCGCCAGCTGAATTTCTGCGGACATTGACGGCTACTGTCGAGGCGCACGCGGTTCAGCGGCTTTTGGCCGGCGACTCCGATCGGGTAAAGATTGACTTTTCCGCCGAAATTGACGGAACTCCGGGCCCGATTTCATTTTCCTCGACTTTTGCCGACATCGAAGGCGCCGCGTCGAACCCAGCCTTGGAGACGTTATGGTCGCAAGAAGAAGCCGCGTTGCCGCTTGAAGCCGATGAAACGCGTGAAGCCGGTATGGAAATCAGTCGCATGAGCTTGACCTCGTTGATCGGCAGGGTGGTCGCGGATGATCCCTCAATCGCCCCTTTTCCAGAAACCTACGATCCGCCGAAACTGCTTCGGCTTGCTCGTCGTTTCCGTTACCTTTCAGCTGCGCGCGGAGTTCCCCTCACGCCGAACGAGAACAAGCTCGTTTCATTCCGCAATCGTTGCAAAGGCATGCGCGCCTTCATCATCGGCAACGGCCCATCGCTAAACCTCGCGGATCTCACGAAGCTGAAGAACGAAGTAACGTTTGGCGTGAACGCCATCTATCTGAACAAGGACAAGATGGGGTTCCTTCCGACGCACCATATTGTCGAAGATATCTTCGTCGCTGAGGACAGGGCAGCCGAAATCAACGAGCTGAGCGGCCTGAATAAGTGGTACGGACACTATCTGAGATATTGCCTGAAGCCCTCACCGGACGTGTGTTGGCTCAATGTCGCCTGCGACTACCGCAATTACCCCGGATTCCCTCATTTCTCGACCAACGCCGCGCGCATCGTCTGGGTCGGGGGCACTGTCAGTTACATTGCTCTGCAACTCGCCTACCACATGGGTTTTGACGAAGTGCATCTTGTCGGCTTCGATCACAGTTACTCGATCCCGAAAGAAGCGAAGGTCGAAGGTCGCGCAATCACGTCGACAAGCGACGATCCCAACCACTTCCATCCGGGATATTTTGGCAAGGGATATCGCTGGCACGATCCGCGGGTTGATCGCATGGAAAGGGCCTACATCAACGCGCGCGCCGCTTATGAAGCAGCGGGGCGCAAAATATATAATGCGACGGTCGGAGGTCATCTCGAGGTTTTCGAACGTGTCGACTACGCATCATTATTCAAATGACGGTCAGAGGATGATGAGCGAGGAATTGACCGTATATTCGGCTCGCGTCGAAAAGAAGATTGGATTTGTCGGCGCCCTGACAGCGCTGGCCGAACAGTTTCGCATCCATCGCTGGCACATCGGACAGCTTTTCATTCGGGATTTCTCGAATTCATATCAGTTGACGCGCTTCGGCGTCATTTGGAACTATCTGCTTCCCGTAGTGCCGATCACCGTCTGGGTGTTGCTGAGCGGCTTGAGGATGTTTCCCTCTTTTAACGGCGTCAGCAGCGTCGTCTGGGTGACGATGGGCGTCACTTTGTGGTTTTTGTTCTCAGGCTTTTTGATGTTGCCCATCACGACAGTTGAGGCGAAAATTCGCGAAGGTTCAAAATCCGACTTGCCGCTGATCGGTTTTGTCATCGTCGGATACGCCCAGCTGTTCTTTGACACCATGGTCCGGCTGATCGCGACTGCGGGCGTCTTTGCATTTTTTCAGGGAGTGCCCGATCCCGCCGCAATCGCGGTTCCGCTGGTGGTTGTCGCCGCCTTCTTATTTTTCGCAGGGATTGGTCTCATTCTAGCGGTGTTTAACCTTGCCTATCGCGACATTGCGAAAGTGGTCGCGATGGTCTTGCAATACGGCATGCTGCTGAGCGGAATTGTTTTTCCGATCACCGAGGTGCCGGTGCTGTCGGATTTTGTCGCGTGGAACCCGTTTTTCGTTTTCGTCGACAGCATCAGGACGCTCTGCGTCGCCGGCACGCTATCCCACCCGGCGGCGCTCGCAGGGTTCAGCGCCTCCGGGCTGCTGATTTTCCTCTTCGCCTGCCGGTTCTTCTATTTGAGCGAAAATCGCCTGAAGGGATTTTCCTGATGTTCATGCACGGCGACACTGTGCTTGAAGTCGATGGCGTATCGAAGCTCTATTCGCGCAGTCCGCTTGAATCGCAAAACCGTATCGCTGAGATCGTCAACGCGGCCTTTTGGGGTCGCGACTTTCTGTTTGGCGAAATGCAAAAGCGCGAGTTCTGGGCGCTGGATGGCGTGAACTTCACGTTGAAGCGCGGTGAGGCCATAGGCGTGATCGGTCTAAACGGCGCCGGAAAGACGACGTTGCTCAGGATGCTCGTGGGCCAATTTCCGCCCGATCGCGGCGAAATACGAATTGCTGGAAAAACGGCCGGCATGATTGACCTCACGGCTGGGTTTAACGCGCGCATGAGCGGCCGTGAAAATATATACCTCCGGTCAGCGACGCTGGGGCGGACTAAAGAACAAGTCGAATCCATGTATGATGAGATCGCCGAGTTCACCGAGCTTGGAGAAGCGTTGGCGGCGCCGCTTTCCACCTATAGCGCTGGAATGCGGATGCGCCTCGCTTTTGCGACGACAATTTTCGTCGATCCGGCTTTGCTTGTGATCGACGAAGTGCTTGCCGTCGGCGATTTTCAGTTCCGGCAGAAATGCCTGGAACGAGTTCGCGCGCTGCGCGAACGATGCGCCTTCGTGTTCGCTTCGCATTCGATGACGGATATAGCTCGTTTTTGCAACGAGGCAATCGTTCTCGACAAGGGGCGCGTTGACTTCAAAGGCGAGCCGGAAGCCGCCATACGGCATTATCAATCGAAACGCCCGCGCACATATTTAGAGCCTGCCCACCCGGAAGGGACCGCCGATAAGCTCGGCGATCGATTTAACGATGAAGCGGATCTCACGGACCTGCGCTACGCGTATGTCGCTTCCAGCGGGGTTGAGACTTCCGCGTTCCACTGGAACGAACCAATCCGGTTGAAAGTCGAATTCAGGCTGCACCGTCCAGTCAGCAGGCTCAATATCGGCGTGCCGCTGTGGCGGGATGGCGAGGAAACGATGCTCTGCGCGCTCTCCACCGAGCAAAACGAATTCTCAATTGCCCCGGATGAGGATGGGAAATGCGCGGTCGAAGTCGAATTCGGACGCGGCGTTCTGGCCCCCGGCGCCTATCAGGCTGTCCTTGCGATTGTTGACGGGCCCAAATTCCTTTATCGGCAACCGATCAAGGATTTTACGGTCGAGCGCGAACGCGCTCCGCGAACTTGGGGTCAATTTGTGATCCCTCATGCGTGGTCGGAGCAAAAGCGGAATCCACGAACGAACCAATGAGTTGCGGGTCAGGAAATGAAATCGCCGAAATACTTCAGAATTACCGATTATGATCGGGCGTTATTGCCGAACAAGCTGCTACGCAACCTCGAGAAGGGCGTTGGCAGCGAAAGCGAGTGGGTGGAGAAAACCGGACTCTCACCCGGCCACCCCGCTTGGGGAATCATTTATCATGTCGTGCTTGCCTGCCTTCACCCTGCGGGCGAAAACAATATCCTTGAGACCGGAACTAACTGGGCCTCATCGACTATAGTTCTCGCTCAGGCCATTCGCGACGCCGGACGCGGGGGGAAAGTGTATACAATCGAACTCGATCCGAAAAACTACGCAAAAGCCAAACGCAGGGTTGCGCGCGCAGGTCTTGAAGATCTCGTCGAGTTTCATCTTGGGGCGTCGGAAACTGTGCTGCCTGAACTGGCTCCGCAATTGTCGTCAATTCGTTTCGCTTATCTTGATGGCGGACATGAGTTGGAAACAGTGATCGCGGAATTTTCGGCAATCGAGAAAAAATTGACTCCAGGCGCCGTTGTCATGATGGACAACACTTATCCGATTACGGAGCCGGGCGAGACTGCGCGGGTCAGCGAAGCGTTGAAAGAAATCGTGCGGATATTCGGCGGCTCGGTGGTCAACCTGCCGTTCGTTTCATGGTATACTCCGGGCTTGGCGATGTGGCAAAAAGACGGGCTCGAAGTTTTTGAAAATCTTGGCGTCTAGAAAATCGTTGCGGTGCGAGTTTGGCTGAATTGCGCAACCAGGTTGAAGCCGGAAAAAACCCAGCGAGGAGCGCGCAGTCGCGAATCTCAATCGTTATCCCGAATTTTAACGGCGCGGCGTTTATCGAGGAAACGCTCAAGTCCGTCATCGACCAGAATTACCCAAATCTTGAGCTTATCGTTGTAGATGGAGCGAGCGCTGATGGGTCGCTTGAGATCATTGAGCGTTTTGCGGCGTCTGTCTCCAGGTTGATCGTAGAGCCCGATAAGGGGCACGCGGATGCGCTGAACAAGGGCTTCGCCGTTGCAACTGGCGATATCCTCGGCTGGATAAATTCCGACGACATCTTGCTGCCGAACTGTCTTTCATTCATCGATAAACTGTTTCGCCGTCGCCCAGATGTGGAATGGGCGACGGGGCGCCCGACCAGCATGAATGAGAGCGGCGACATTCACTGGATCGGCCCGTTACGTTCCTGGTCAAGACTGCGGTACCTGTCCGGCGACAACAAATGGATTCAGCAGGAATCAACTTTTTGGCGGCGCAGTTTGTGGGAAAAAGCAGGCGCGCGACTTGATCTTCGATATTCCGTCGCCAACGATTTTGATCTTTGGCGGCGATTCTTCCGCTACGCCGACCTTCATACCGTGGACCGGTATCTCGGCTGCTTCCGTGTTCGTGCAGGACAGCGGTCAATCACGCAAAAAGCGCTCTATGAAGAGGAGATGCGTCACATCCTCGAGGAGGAATTGAAGTCGCTTGAACCGGATTTCCGCCAGACGTTCGATTTGCTTCTCCCCGCCTCAGCGCTCGATCTGAAACAATCGACGCAGATCCTGCAAAATCCGCAATATGCGATCTGCGATCCGGAGATTATTCGTGCGGGTGAGGTGCTTGGCTGGTCGGAGCCAAACCCCGCCAATTCGGCATACGCGGCGGGCCGGGCGATGGCGCCAAGCGACCTCGCGCGATTCCATAATATTCATCAGGGCAAGCGATGCTTCATCATGGGCAATGGCCCGTCGCTGAACAAGATGGACCTTTCGCTGCTTGCGGGCGAAATCGTCTTTGCCTGCAATGGCGTATTCCTGCTTTTCGATAAAATCGGCTGGCGACCCAAATATTACGCGTGCGTTGATTCACGCGTGCTGCCTGACAGAGCGCGGGAAATCGACTCCATGTTAAGGTCGAATCCGCAGATGCACGGGTTTTTCCCCGCCATCCTGCAAGAGCACATGGGTGAAAAGAGCAAGCGCGCCACGCGACTAATTCTGCCGCCGGGCCATAATCGCTGGTATTTCAACGAACGGCCGAATTCGGAAGACAATCTTCCCCATTCGATGTTTTCATATGATGTGAATGACAATGTAGTCCAACCTTATACGGTTGCGATTACGATGCTTCAGATCGCCGCTTATATGGGATTTGCGGAAATCGTCCTCATCGGATGCGATACGGACTATACCGTATTGGACTCCGTCCAAAGAGACGCGTCGGGCGTTGCGCTGACCTCAACTGAGGACGATGACCCCAATCATTTTGATCCGGCATATTTCGGCGGCGGACGCAAATGGCATGATCCGCAGCCAGACAAAATGATCATGCACTACGAACACGCGAAAACAGCGCTGGACGCGATCGGCGTAAGGGTCCTCAACGCAACCGCCGGAGGACGGCTTGAAGTATTCCCGCGCTGGCGGTTCGAAGAATTGCTTGAGGGAGGATTGGCGCCGGCGTTGCGGCGCAACCCGCCGCAACCTGCGGATCTGGCCGTTGCGGGGACGCCGGAGGCTTTGCCGTTAAGACCCCTTAAAGACGCTCTTCAAACCGCCAGAAAATCACTCCGGGTGGTACTCGCCCTGTGCGGCGCGATCCTTTTTAGTGTTGCGATCGCAGTTGCGTTTATCGACACTCCGGCGCCGCCCTTTATTCTGTTTGCGGCAAGCATGTTCATTCTCGGCGGCGCTCTCGTCGGGGTGGCGATGCGGGTGCGGGGGTTTATTGTTGAACTGTCGCGTCAGGCGGCGGATATCTCCGGCGGAGCGATGAAGCCGCCCCCTGAGGCTGTTCGCGCCCAGCTTGAGCTCGAAGACGAACTGGCCCGATTACGCGATGAGATCGAGCGGATCAACGATGAGCTAGACGTCCTTAAAAGCCGATAACGCTAGCGCTATAGGGCAGGTTGAGCCGGCGCCCATTTCCTGCAAAAATGCCGCGCCGCCTTCGCGCAAACTCAATGAGCGTCAGCCCGTGCCTCCATCCTCCGTCAGCATTATTTATCGCTCTTTGAATGAAGAGAAATGGATTGGGGCCTCACTGGACGCTGTTTTCGCGCAGGCGCTTAAAACGGGTCGGCGCGTTGAACTTGTTCTGGTCGATTCCGGCTCCACTGACGGGACGCTAGCAATTGCCGAAAAACGGAATTGCCGGATTGTGCATATCAAAAAGTCGGACTTCACATTTGGCCGGTCGCTTAATTATGGGTGCGCGGCCGCGACGGGCGACATTCTCGTCTTCATCTCCGCCCATTGCATCCCTTCGCACGATCGATGGCTGGAAAACCTGATTGCTCCGCTCGAAGAGGGAAAAGCGGATTACGTATACGGACGCCAGGTCGGGCATGAAGTTACCCGCTTTTCCGAGCACCAGGTTTTCGAACAATACTACGCCGATCATGACAAAATTCCGCAAACGGAACTTTTTGTGAATAACGCCAACTCCGGGATGCTGAAAACCTTGTGGTTGAAAACCGGCTTCGATGAAACCGCAACGGGTCTTGAAGATATGGTTTTCGGAAAGCAGCTGCTGGGCAATGGCGGGCGGATCGCTTATGTGGCCGACGCTCCGGTCATCCATGTTCATGAAGAGACGCTCAATCAGACAAAGCGCCGCTATTATCGGGAAGCGCTGACGCTGCGCGGGATATTTCCCGAAGTGCATTTCAATTTCGGCGATTTTCTGCGGTTTTTCGCCGCTGGCGTTTTTCATGATTTTTCAGAAGCGTTGACCAAAAAAGTATTCGTAAAAGAAGCGCCCGGAATCATCGGTTATCGCTTCATGCAATATTGGGGCGCATGGCGCGGCCACAACGAGCACCGCATCTTGTCGAGAGCTCAAAAAGAAAGCTATTACTACCCTCGACCAAAACGGAAGACGGCGGCAGCGGCGCAGACCGAAGCGACAAACACGCCGCTGCGCGCCATCGACGAGTAAGTTTCCCTGGATAGAAAGCCCGGATGTGATCAAAGGTTCAAAAAGGCTGACGGCGTTGCTGCCGATGAAGGCGCACTCGGCCCGCGTCACTTCAAAAAACTTCCGCATGATCGCCGGCAAGCCCTTATTCAGATGGATACTCGACACGTTGTGCGAGACGCCGGAAATCGATCTCGTCGTCATCAATACGGATGCGCGAGGGATACTGGCCGACAACGGACTGAACGACGGCGATTATGGCGGGAAAGTCATGGTCCGCGATCGCAAGCCTGAAATCTGCGGCGACTTTGTATCAATGAACCTCGTGCTGGCTGACGATATTGCCGCCATAAAATCAGATCATTATCTGATGACGCATACGACAAATCCGCTTCTCAGCGTCGCGACTATTCGCAACATGATCGGGATTTATGAAAAAGCGGAGGCGGTCGGCAAAGCGGATTCGCTCTTTACGGTAACAAGGCGGCAAACGCGGTTTTATACGCCGGAAGGCGAGCCCATCAATCACGACCCGAAAAACCTGATCCGCACGCAGGACCTGCCGCCTTACATGGAAGAAAATTCCGTTTGCTATCTCTTCAGCGCAGCCTCGTTCGCGAAGACGGATGCCCGCATTGGCGAAAGGCCGGTCCTCTTTGAAACGCCGCGGCTTGAATCTGTCGATATTGATGAGAATTCGGACTGGTTCATGGCGGAATCGCTGTTGAGGCGGGTCGCCGCCGGTGAAGAATTGCCGGAGGGCTGAATATGAGCGCGCCGAAGGTTCTCGTCACCTGCCCGCCGATGCTGGGACTGATCGATGAATTTATTGAGGATTTCGCCGCAAAGGGATTAGTCTGTGTACCCGCTGCGGTGACGCAGGTGAAGTCTGTGGCGGAGCTCGTCGAAGAGCTTCCGCTCTATGACGCGTGGATTATCGGCGACGATCCGGCGAACCGGGAAGTTGTCGCCGCCGGGGTGCGCGGCAAGCTCAAGGCCGCCGTCAAATGGGGCGTCGGTGTTGATAATGTCGATTTCGCAGCGTTTAAGGAGCTAGGCGTTCCCGTCGAAAACACGCCCAACGTCTTTGGCGAGGAAGTTGCCGACGTCGCACTGACCTACGCGCTTGGACTTGCGCGTGAAACCTACTTCATCGATCGGGAAATCCGCCTCAATAACAGCTGGCCGAAACCGGCTGGCATTTCAATGACCGGTCGCACGGTCGCCGTCGTCGGGTACGGCGATATCGGGCGGCAAAATGCAAAGCGAATTATCGCATGCGGGTCGAAAGTTATCGCCTACGACCCGCAGTT
>ERZ1292633.1591-Hain-H41-02um-R1-1591-length-24347-cov-4_pt1 | contig 12084 bp, 11 predicted proteins | sample MGYA00564406_ERZ1292633 | MGnify/ENA primary metagenome ERZ1292633 (study PRJEB36523, sample SAMEA6512639) | groundwater metagenome | collected 2019-01-08 | study: AquaDiva: Metagenomics assemblies of 32 groundwater samples
ATTTTTTTTGCTATGCTCGATCCATGACCAATGAACTTCATAGCTTCGTCAAAGAAGCCCTGGCCGCCGGCGCGACCCGGGAAAAGATCCGCGTCGTTTCGGCCGAAGCCGGCTGGAACCCCGATGAAATCAAAGGCGCCCTGGCCCTCTACGCCGACGTCGATTTTCCGGTGCCGGTGCCGCGCCGTCGGCCGTATCTCTCGGCCCGCGAGGCCTTCATCTATTTGGTGCTGTTCACGTGCCTGTACATCAGCGCCTTCAACTTCGGCTCGCTGCTCTTCGAGTTCATCAATCGCTGGATTCCGGATGCCCTGCGCCGGTACGAGAGCGGCGACCTGTCATCGATCCGTTTCGCCGTCGCGTCGCCCATCGTCGCATTTCCGCTGTACCTGTGGCTCTCGGCGATCATGGGCAAAGCCGTGGCCGGCGATCCCGACAAGCGCGGCTCCAAGATCCGCAAGTGGCTGACCTATCTGACGCTGTTCGTGGCCGCCGGCGTTCTGATCGGCGACCTGATTTCGCTGTTCTTCAATTTGCTGGGCGGCGAGCTGACGGCCCGGTTCCTGCTCAAGACCTTGGTCGTGCTGCTGATCGCTGGCACGGTCTTCGGCTATTACCTCTGGGATTTGCGCCAGGAAGAAAAGACGAATTGATATGAAGCTGACGCCTCTGCGCCTGTTCGTCGGAGTTGTGATCGCCGCCGTGGCCGCGGCCGTGGCCGGCGGTTTGTATCTGGCCGGCTCGCCCAACAAGGAGCGGATGCGCCAATTCGACGCCCAGCGTTTGAGCGCTCTCCAGACGATTTCGTCCGCCGTCGATTCTTATTACGACATGAACACGCGTCTGCCGGGGTCGCTGGCCATGCTCTCGGCGCCCGGCAAGCCCGGTTATTATCTTGAACAGACCGTCGATCCGGCCACCAAAGAACCGTATGAATTTAGCGTCGTCTCTGACAAGACGTATGAAATCTGCGCCAATTTCGATTTGCCGTACGACACCATAAATCCGTCCCTTTACGATCCGCCGATGCCCGTGCGTCCGGGGATGTATGCGGCCGTAGCCCAGGAATGGAATTGGAATCATCCGGCCGGTCGCTATTGTTTCAGCTTGAATGCCCAGGAGCGCACGGCCCGCGCCGCATGCAGCCTGACGAATCCGTGCGCCGCCGGCCAGACCTGCGCCGCGTTGCCGAACCGCAGCGGTTCGGTGTGCGTCCCGGCCGGCATGGAATGCTTGGCCGCGGGTTGTCCCGGCGCCTGCGCCATCGCCGAAAGTTATCCGGTCCAGGTTCGCTGCACCCCGTAAAATTCTTATCCCATGGCCGCACAGGATCTCGATCTTCCTTTTTCGCACTTCGAGAATGATCCGCGACTGGCGTTTCTGCCGGCCGTCATCGAAGCATTGCCGGACAGCGAATGGTTCGTCGTCGGCGGCGCGGTTCGAGACGCCCTTTTGGGGCGGCCGATCAACGACATCGACCTGGTTGTCCGCAACGTCCGGCTCGAACGGCTCGAAGTCGTTTTGGCGAGCCGCGGCAGCGTCTCCTTGGTCGGCAGGAATTTCGGCGTTTTGAAATTCCGCCCTGAAAAGATCAGGGCCGAAATCGACGTAGCTTGGCCGCGGACCGAACGGGCCGGCATGAGCGGCGCCTACCGCGACGTCGAGGTGGCGACCGACGCCATCCTGCCGCTCGAGGACGATTTGGCCCGGCGCGATTTCACCGTCAATGCCATGGCCTGGGACCTCAAGGGCCGCAAGCTGGTCGATCCTTACGGCGGGCGGGCCGATCTTGAAAGCAAAATCATCCGGGCGGTCGGGGAGCCGGAGCGCCGTTTCGGCGAGGATTATTCGCGGATGCTCCGGGGCATCCGGTTCGCCTGCGAACTCGGCTTCGCGATCGAGGGTGAAACCTGGCGGGCGATGACGCGCCTGATGACGCATCTCGACGACGTTCGCGGCGGCGAGCGCGTCGTGCCGTACGAAGTCATCGCCAAGGAATGGATCAAGACCGCGGCCGCCGATCCGGTCCGGTGTTTGGAACTTTACGAAAAGAGCGGCTCGCTGCCGCGTTTGATTCCCGAACTGGCGCCGCTTTCAAAATGCCTGCAATCGCCGGACCATCACGCCGAAGGCGACGTCTGGACGCACACCAAGACGGCCGTTGCCAAACTCGCGAGCCCGGAGTTCGCGGCGTTTTTTCCCGGCGAAAAACCGAGCCCTGAAACTTTCTTCGCCGTGCTGCTGCACGATATCGCCAAGCCGCTGATCGCCGAGCGGCGCGACGGCAAGATCACTTTTTACGGCCACCCAGACATCGGCGGCGTCCTGGCGAAGAAAATCGCCGAGCGCCTGAAGCTCTCGAACTTCGCCAAGGGCGGCGTTTCGGCCGAGCGGTTGGCCTGGCTGGTGCGCATGCACCTGTTTCCCAACATGGTCGATCTCGGCGAGGTCCGCCGCACGACATTAGTCAAACATTTTTTCCACGACCGGATCGCCGGCCGGGAGCTGCTGCACATGGCCTTCGCCGACGCTTCGGCCAGCCTTCCCGAAGGCGGCAAACCGGATTTGTCGACGCTGGGCGGACTTATCGATGCTTTGGCCGATATCGACCGGCAGCTGGCCGAGCAGTCCGAGGAACCCGGCAAGATGATCACCGGAGACGACGTCATGTCGGCCACCCGCCTCGGTCCCGGTCCGGACGTCGGCCGCATCCTGGAACTGATCCGCGAAGCCCAGCTCCGGGGCGAAGTCAAAACCGCGGCCGATGCCAGGAAATTCCTGAAGAAGGCGCATCCTAAGGAATAAAAAAATCGGCCGAGCTCTGCCCGGCCGATTTTTTTATTTCTCCAAGAGCGACTTGATCGAGCTCCAGCCTCTTTTAAGTTCTCTCTTGAGCGTTTTGACTTCGCTGCCGGACAGATCCTTGATATTTTCGAGTTGGTTCATGGCGGTGTCGACAAGATTGTCGTAGGTCGTCTTGCTCATTTTTCCAACCTTGGCGGCGTGATCGCTGACGCTTTCTTTAATCCGCTTGGCGAGTTTGATCATCTCTTTCGATTTTTTGTCGTCGTTCTTGATGCTCATGGCGACTTTGGCAACGCCGGCCAGAACGGCGCCGACGGCCAAGATTTTGAATAGGCTGATTTTTTTGCCCATAGGTTAAGGACGTGAAGAGTTATCTTTTTTAAGCATAGCGCATTTTGACTTTACATGACCAGGCGATATCATGGCTGTCTGCCCGAGCCGGGCAGGGAGGTGTTCCATGTCATCGGCGATTCGTACCGCCGCCATCGTTTCATTTCTGCTTGCCGCTTCGTCCGCCGATGCCCGCCGGCCGCGCCGCGCCGTTCTGCCGGTTCCGGCCCCGCTCGTCGGCTCATCCGATTCGCTGGCCCGCGAGAACGAAGTTGCGGACGACGAGATGCTGCCGCGGATCGCGGACCTGGACGAGCTTCGCCGGATGATCGGCGACGGCACGCTGGTCGCGGTGAAAGAAAGCCGCCATATCGTCTTCGACAAGGACCTGGGAATCCTCGATCCCGGCCATGCCGAGCTGTATCGCTGCGCCCGGCCATGGGTCGCCAAGTTCCTGGCCGATTTCGGTCCCGAGGCTCGTCGAGCCCTGGGCCGGCGGCTGGTGATCGCTTCGCTGGTCCGAACCGAGCCGTATCAGAGCGATCTGGTGAAGATCAACTCTTCGGCCGCCGCCGGCACGACGCCGGAGACGCGCTCGACCCATCTCACGGGTTCGACCGTCGACATCTCGACCAAGGGATTGTCGTGGCGGCAGATCCGCTGGCTGCAGCGCCGCTTGCTGGCGTTTGAGGATGCGGGCCGGGTCCAGGCGACCCAAGAACGTCATACCCGATGTTTTCATGTGATGGTTTTTCCCGGTTACGGCGGTGTTCGGCCGCCCAAGCCCGTCAAACCCAGCACGGCTTTGCCCAACGACCATCAATGCACCCCTCGCTAGGACCGTTACTACGGCCCTTTTTTGATTCTGCGGGCATGGTAAAGTGGAAAAGTTATGATAGTGATGAAATTCGGCGGTTCATCGGTTGGAAATGCCCCGGCCATCAAGCAGGTTTGCGAGTTGGTTGCACGAAATGCGGATCGGCAGCCGGTAGTCGTGGTCTCGGCCCTCTCGGGCGTCACCGACCAGTTGTTGGCGCTGGCGAAATCGGCCGGAGCCGGCCAGGCCGGGGATCTGGATGCCGATGTGGCGCGGCTCCGTCAGCGCCATGTGGCGACCCTGCAGGAACTCGGCGGTGACACGGCTGATTGCCGCGCCAAGATCGACGCCATGGCGGCCGAGATTCTTCAGGCGTTGAAAGGCGTTGCTTTGCTTCGCGAGCTTTCAGGCCGTTCGACGGATCTGATCGTTTCTTTCGGCGAGCGCATGTCGGCGCCGATCGTCGCCGCCGGTTTGGCGGCTCGCGGACTTGCGGCCCAGGCGGTCGACGCCCGCCAAATCATCGAAACCGATGACCGATTCACCTCGGCCAACGTCCGTTTCGAACCGACCGACAAAAAAATCCGGGCCGCACTTACGCCGTTGCTGGCGAGCGGCGCGATTCCCGTCGTGACCGGTTTCATCGCCGCCACCGCCGAGGGCATCACCACGACATTGGGACGCGGCGGATCGGATTATTCGGTCGCGATTTTGGCCGGCGCGCTCGAAGCCGAAGAGGTCTGGATCTGGAAGGAAGTCGACGGCGTCATGACCGCCGATCCTCGTTTGGTTCCGGACGCGGTCGTCTTGAGCGAATTGAGTTACGACGAGGCGGCCGAAATGTCTTATTTCGGAGCCAAGGTGCTGCATCCCAAGACCATGATCCCGGCGGTCCAGCGGTCGATTCCGATCCGGATGCGCAATACCTTTCATCCGGAAGCGCCGGGTACGCTGATCAGCGAGCGCACCGGCCGGGCGCCGATGGGCGTCAAAGCCGTGACCGCGGCAAAAAGTCTGGCGGTCGTGACTATCGAAGGCAAGGGGATGTCGGGCATCGCCGGATTCGCGGCCCATGTTTTCGGCGCTGCCGGCCGGTATCACGTCAACATCGTGATGTTCAGCCAGTCGTCGTCCGAGCAGACGATCTGCCTGGTGATCGAAGCCAAGGATGCTTCTTTGGTGAAGCGGGCGCTCGACGACGAACTCCGCGAGGAAGTCCGCTCGGGCATGGTCGAAAGGATCAATGTCGAAGAGGGCATGGCCGCGGTCGCGGTCGTGGGCGACGGCATGCGCGGCACGCCCGGCATTGCAGCGCGGGTTTTCGGCGCCGTCGCCGAGGCCGGCGTGAACATCCGTGCGATTGCCCAGGGTTCTTCCGAACGGAATATCTCTTTCGTGATCGGCGAGGCCGACGTGGCAGCGGCGGTGCGGTCGGTCCACGCGGCTTTTGCTTTGCATGAGACCACTTTGTCATTCCGGACGGCCCCGATAGGCCGATCCGGAACCCGCTCCATATGATAAAACTGTTCGTGGTCGGTAGGGGAACCGTCGGCGGCACGTTATTGAAGATCGTCGAAGGGATGCCCGAGGTCCGGGTCGTCGGCGTTGCCGACCGGAGCGAATTTTGGCTCGATCCGTCGGGTCCGGCGGCGACCCATGACGGTTTCGACGATTTGGTCGGACGGATCAGCTTGCTTGGATCCGACGTCATCGTGGCCGATTGCACGGCCGCCGACACGGCGCAGTTTCACGCCGCCCTGCTCGGCCGCGGCATCCGCGTCGTGACCGCCAACAAAAAACCGCTGGCCGGTCCGCAAGCCGCGTACGACTATTTGATCCGGCTCGGCGGGGGAGCGCCCGGTCCGCGCTACGGCTGCGAAACGACCTGCGGCGCCGGATTGCCGGTGCTCGGCACGCTGGCCGATCTCCAAGCCGCCGGCGATGAGATTCTCGAAGTCAGTGCCGCCGTTTCGGGAACACTGGGTTTTATTTTTTCGGCCTGCGGCAAAGGCGCATCTTTCGCCGAAGCCGTGGCCGAGGCGTCGAAACGCGGCTACACCGAGCCTGATCCGCGCGACGATCTTTCGGGCATGGACGTGGCCCGCAAGGCGCTCATCTTGGCGCGGCTCATCGGTTCGCGTTTGGAACTTTCGGATATCGCCGTGCACGGCCTGGTGCCCGAAGCATTGAAGCAATGCAGCATCGAAGAATTCATGGCCAAACTTCCAGTGCGGGCCGGCGAACTCGACCGCCTGGTCGCTGACGCCGCAGAACGAGGCAACACAATGCGGTATCTGGCGACGGTCACGCCCCGGGCGGTTCGCGTCGGACTCGAGGAGGTTCCGAGCCAATCGCCATTCGGCGCCCTCGACGGTCCGGAAAATCTATTCGTCATCCGTTCCAAGCGCTATCAAACGACGCCGCTCCAGATCCGCGGTCCGGGCGCCGGAGCCGAAGTCACGGCCGCCGGCGTGCTCGCTGACGCGCTCCGGGTCGGAAAAACGATTTCGATAACCGCCAAAGTATGAACACTAAACGCGTCGGCGTCCTCGGCGCCACCGGCATGGTCGGACAGCGCATTCTGGCGATGCTCGACAATCATCCCTGGTTCACCGTGTCCGCGGTCGCCGCTTCAGACAACTCGGCCGGAAAAAAATATTTAGAAGCGGCATCGTGGCAGCTCGACCAGCCGATGCCGGCCTGGCTCGGCGACATGACGGTGTCGCGTTCGACGCCCGACCTCGATTGCGATTTCGTTTTGTCGGCCCTCGACGCCAACGTAGCCGGAGAAATCGAAGCCGCCTTCGCGGCGGCCGGTTATCCGGTGATCTCCAACGCCAAAAATTTTCGGATGGAAGAAGACGTTCCGCTGGTCATCCCCGAAGTCAATCCCGGCCACATCAATGTCATCAAGCGTCAGCAGCAAAAACGAGGCTGGAGAAAAGGATTCATCGTCACCAATCCTAACTGCTCGACCGTCGGCCTGGTCATGGCGCTAAAGCCGCTGCACGATCTGTTCCGGGTCAGCAAAGTTTTCGTCACCACGATGCAGGCCCTTTCCGGCGCCGGGTATCCGGGCGTGGCTTCGCTTGATATTCTCGATAATGTCGTGCCGTTCATCAAAGGCGAAGAAGAAAAGATCCAGTCCGAAACGCTCAAGCTGCTCGGCGGATTCGACGGGGCGCAATTTCAGTCGGCCGAGATGGTCGTGTCGGCGCATTGCAACCGCGTCCAAGTCCGCGACGGCCATCTCGAATGCGTCTCGGTCGAGCTCGAAAATCAGGCAGCGCCCGAAGAGATCATTGCCGCCTGGCGACATTTCCGGCCGGCGATAGCCGACAAAAAATTGCCGAGCGTTCCGGATCCAGTCCTCATCTATAGGGAAGAAGAAAATCGCCCTCAGCCGCGCCGCGACCGCGATTCCGGAGCCGGCATGGCCGTGACCATCGGCCGGCTGCGACATGATCCCATTTTGCATTACAAATTCGCCGTCCTGTCACACAACACCGTCCGCGGAGCCGCGGGAGCGGCCATCGCCAACGCCGAACTCCTGGCCGCCGAAGGCCTGCTCTAAACTTATTCACAGGGGACAGTCCCCTGTGAATAAGTCACAGCAAATCTCCGGAGATCCGGATCACGAGTTGATCGCTCCATATCTCTCAACGTTCGTGGCGAAATAAAAAAGCATAGAAAAACCCCGCAGTATTTGCGGGGTTGTGCGTTGTTCAGCCTTCCCGGTGCGCGCCGGTCTCTGCCTGCGGACCGCCGTTCTTGGCGGCGGCCAGCTTGGCCCGGCGCGCGGCGATCATCTGCTTGGCCTGGATCTGGGCCACGGTCTCTTCAGCGCTGTCACTGACCGTGCCCATGGCATCCTTGAACTGCTCGTCGGCCACGGCGGAGCGGTCGTGCATGCGTTGCTGGATGTTGTCAACCGACACCTCGCCGGCCGCCGAAGCCGCCGAGCCGGCCTGCTTGAGCGCCGCGGCCGCGTCTTCCTTGGCCTTGGCGGTGCTCTCCATCCGCTCCAGCCTCCGGACGGTCGAGACCATCTCGGCGTGCTTGGCGCAGATCTTGCGGGTGGCGTCGGCCAGGGCCTCGGCCGTCTTCTGCGCCACGGCCAGCTGCTCCAGCTTGTCCTTGAGCTCATCCTGGTAGCCGATGACCTGGACTTGGAGCTTCTCGGCGACGCGGTCGTTGGTCGGGTCGTCGTCGCCCAGGATCAGGTCAATGTGCTCCTCGTCGGTCTTGATCTTCAGCTCGATGGCGTTGACCTCGCCCTGGGCCGAAGCGACGTGGCCCCGGGCCTTGGCCGCTTCGCCCTGGATCTGGGCCTTGGCGCCCTCCAGGTCGCGGACATGCTGCTTGACCGCTCCGACCGAGTTGAGGTCAAGGGCTGCGTCCAGCAGCGTGTGGAGATTGCCCAGCGTGAACGTGCGTGCTTTCGAGAACAGGCTCATCATGATTTCTTCTCCTGGTTGGTGTTGCATTTGACTGCTTGCTTGCCACTGCATTCTTCTCACCAATCGGTGGATCCGCCGCCGCCATCCGAGGACGGCGACGGGTCGCTGGCAGGGGAGGAATCTCCGCCACCGCCGTCGCTGCTGGTTTCCCAGCTCACCGAACCGCCACCGCCGTCAGAAGACTGGCTGGCGGGGACGGAACCTCCGCCGCCGTCCGACGACTGTCCCCAGCCGCCAAAATCGCTGGAACGCGTCGGCTCGGGTTCGCTGCGCCCGATTCGGGAACCGACGTAGCCTCCGATCACGCCGCCGACGAAGGCGTCCGAGGCGCCGGTCCTTTCTTCGGACCTGCGTTGGGAAACCGCACGCGCCTCATCCGCCTGCCGCTGGACCCGGGCCCGTTCTTCTTCAGCCTGGCGTCGCAGACGGGCGCGCTCGGCTTCGGCATCGGCCACGTCCGCCTTGGCCTTCTTGTACGCCTCGTCGGCCAGATCGTGGGCGTTGTCGGCGTGCTTGATGCGCGACGCCAGGTCCCGGGTCGAAATCGCCAGCTGGATCGCCGCGCCCGCCTCGGTCGAGGCGGTCTTGGCGGTCTTGCGGACGTCGCGCTGGTGATCCTCGATGTACTCCTTGGACCGCGAAATGGCGGCCTCGGCATCGCGGAGCGAACTGACGGCCCGGCGCCGCTGGCGTTCGGCGGCTTCGTGCTCGGTCTGTCCTTTCTTCAGGATCTGATCGGCCGCCGCGTTGGCGGTCTTGGCGATCTTGACCGCTTTGAAGTAGTCGGGCTTGGCTGCGGCCAATTCCTGGCGGGCGGTCTTGAGTTGCTCCGCCGCCGCCTTCAGGTCGTCCCAGAGCGCGTCGTCGATGTCGTCATCGAACTTCTTGACGTAGGCGACGGCCGTGTCGATGTCGGCCTGGGCTGCGTCGATTTCGGGCTGGGCGTCGGCCTTGGCCGTTTCCAGCGTGGACTTGAGCGAGGCGACGGAACGCATGAAGGACTCGGCTTCGTCGAGCCAGGCATTGCCTTGCTTGATGATTTCCTCGGCCTTGGTCCACTCCTGGCGGTCCATGTTGGCCACGGCGCCGGACTCCTCGGCGGCGCGGAGGGCGGCATCAAAGCGTTTGGTCGCTTCGGTGCCGTTGCCTCGGATCGCCGCCCAACTGCCTTCAGCGTACTTGGACGAGATCTCCTCGAAGGTCTTACGGCCCTCGCCGATCTTTCCCTGGACGTCGTTGAGACGGCGAATCATGGAGGTCCGGTTGGTTTCGATCCCTTCCCGTTTCTTGGCGAGGTTGCCGGCCGCAATGGCGGCATTCCTGGCGCCGGTCGTTCCCTTGGCGCAGAACCCGGCCACGGCGCCGTAGCGCTTTTCTTGGAATGCGATGCGGGCCTCGTTCAGGGCCGCCCCGGCCTCCTGGAGAAGCTTTTCAGCATCGGCCGTTTTGTATGCCTGCTGGGTGACCGCGTCCACTGCGGCGATGGTGCCGTCGATCTCGGCCGAAAGGGCGTCGATCTTCGGCTTGGCATCCTCGACCTGCTTTTGGGCGGTCTGGATGCTCTTTTCGAGCTTGGCCGTGATTTCCTTGGCCCTGCGGACCAGCGCGAGCACCTGCTCGTATGCCGTCGCGATTCCCTCGTACTGCTCGACGGACAGGCCGTCGAAGTCGGGGTTGTTGGCCGAGGATTGCTTGAGTTCGCTGAAACGCATGCTGGTTTCCCGCGAGCCGGCTTTGGCCTTCTCGAGCAAACCTTTGGTTTCGGCCAGGTCATCGGTCGCGACCTTGGCCGCCATCGAGTTCAGGCGCGCCTCCAGGAGCAGGAGCGGTTCGTCGAGTTCAAGGACGCCGGCGGCGCAGGCCGTGCTCTTGGCCTGGGCTTGCTGTTGGGCGGCGCGGCGTTTGCCGCGGGCCTGGAGCAGGAACCAGACTCCGAAGGCCAAAGCACCGAGAGTGCTCAAGCCCAAACCCAGTTCCATCACCACCCAGAGGCCGGAGAAATCGGTCGGCTGGCTGGGTGCCTGTTGTTGGATGACCACCGGAATCTGAACCGGTGCGGGCGGAGGCGTGCTGATCACTTGGATCAGCTGGCCGATCTTTTGCAGGCCGGCGATGATTCCATCGGCGAACTTTCCGTCGCGGAACCGAGGGTTCATCGAGCCGCTGACGACGCTGCGCCATTGGTTCTCGAGCGCCGCCTTGTAGGCGTCGCCGAAGAAGATGCCGGTCTTCTTGTCCATGGCGATGATGACCGCGATCAGCGTGTTCTTCATGTGCCCGTCGGCCGACTGCCAGGACGGACATGCGCGTTGCATGGCCATCTTGTACTCGTCGAGGTTGCCGTAACCTGCGCCGACGGATGAGGTGAGCACGCGGACACGGATTTCCGCGCCCTGGTTGACCAGGGAATTGGCCGCCGTGACAACGCGGTTGACGCCGCCGGCGCCGAGCTTGCCGGTCTGGTCGACGACCATGGCATCGCAGTCCTGCGCCCGGGCGGGCGCCGAAATCAACATGCCGAACAGCACTGCCAGAATTGCCTGATTGCGGTTCATCCTTGCCTCCTTAGTAGGTTGTTAACGTCCAAATGCGCCCCGCGACGGAATGCCGCAAAGCACGCGAATATAACATAAAATTTCGGATAGCGTCAAGCGGACGGGGGCAGGAAAAAGAAAAAAATGACCCGGAGGGGTCATTGGATGTCGGTCTTCGAGGGCCAGAGGCGCTGGACCTCCTTTTTGACCAGCGGCCGGTAGAGCTGGATCGCCTGTTCCAGGCTTAATCGGATGTACTCGCGGATGAGCTGCTTCTCCTGCTTGTCGGTCACGGTGACGCTCTTGTCGTGCACCATCATGACCGGCTTGGAGATGATTTCCTCGAACTTAGCCGAGCACTGGTGGCTGACCAGGTGCGCCTCGAAGCTTCTCTTGGTGGGGTGGACCAGCCTGATGATCTCATCCCAAGCCTCTTCGCGTTCGAGGAATTCTTGGGGCGTTATTCCCGCCTTGGTGGCGAGTTCGAGCGCCGCCCGGGCATAACCGCGGACTGTCTCCGGGTCGTTGGCCGGCAGATAGCGGCCGCGCAGGTGGCTCTTGTGCCACTTGCCGAAAGCGACGATTTTCTTTTCGCGTTCGGCTTCGGGCTGGCCGCTCTCGCCGAGCGTTTTCCGGCAGGCCGCATCCACGATCGTCTTGAACTCGGACTTGGAGACGAGTTCGTCGCCGGTCGCGCCCTGGCGCAGCCGCACGGCCATGAAGTCGGCCAATCCGCGTTCGATCTCGCTCGAAACCGAATCCGGAGCGACCCAAACCGGAAGTTCTTGGCCGTTTTCGACGGCGATCCGTTCCAGCCATTCGCGCAGATAGCGGTGCTGGCGCCGGTTGATGTGATACAAGAGGAAGGCGAGGGCGTCTTGGCTCAAGGTGTCGAGCATTTCAGCCTCCTGGGAAAGGGCTTCAGAAAGCCTAACACGGCGTGTAAAGTAAGAAAAAGAGCCTATGACTAAGTTTGTCACCGCCTTCGCGCCTGCCACGGTCGCCAACGTCGGCCCGGGTTTTGACGTTTTTGGATTTGCCCTTGAGGGTTTGGGTGATCGGGTCACGGCCTCGCGATCTTCTCGGCCCGGAGTTCATCTTGTTTCGGTGGAAGGAGATGGGGGAGCGTCGCCGCGCG